>Ga0137418_10000028_pt1 | contig 92798 bp, 62 predicted proteins | sample CZODoug3_1_2_16f_FD_122242 | JGI IMG/M metagenome (GOLD analysis project Ga0137418, IMG submission 122242) | Vadose zone soil fungal communities from Angelo Coast Range Reserve, California, USA - CZODoug3_1_2_16fungal (Hybrid Assembly) | ecosystem: Environmental > Terrestrial > Soil > Vadose...
ACCGCAAAGAAGAAGGAAAAAGCCCGCGCGGCAGACCTGCCATTGGAAGAGCGGCTGGCCAACTACATCATCGAAGGGACGCGGGACGGTCTGATCGCGGACCTGGAGAAAAAGCGCGGGGAAGGCACAGCGCCGCTGGATATCGTGAACGGCCCGCTAATGGCGGGAATGGCGGAAGTAGGGCGGCTATTTAATGCGAACGAGTTGATCGTGGCGGAAGTGTTGCAGTCCGCGGAAGCCATGAAGGCGGCGGTGAGCCACCTCGAGCAGTTCATGGAAAAGGCGGATACGGCGAAACGCGGAAAGGTGGTGCTGGCAACGGTAAAGGGCGACGTTCACGACATCGGGAAGAACCTCGTCGAGATCATTCTAAAAAACAACGGATATGACGTCGTCAACCTGGGCATCAAGGTTCCGCCGGAAGAACTAATCAAGGCTTACCAGGAACACAGACCGGATGCGATTGGTTTGTCCGGGCTACTAGTGAAAAGCGCACAACAGATGGTGATTACAGCTAATGATTTGAAAGATGCGGGGATCGAGATTCCCATGCTGGTAGGCGGCGCGGCGCTTTCGGCAAAGTTCACGCAAACGAAGATCGCGCCAAGCTATGGGAAAGCCGTGTGCTACGCGAAAGATGCGATGACCGGGCTACGGCTGATGAACGAATTAATGGACCCGGCGACACGCGAAAGCGTGCTGCGCACTCACACAGCAAGCGGAAATGGCGCAAGCGTGTCAACAGTAGTTTCAGTGCAGCAGATCCCGGCGGTGAGGCGCTCGCCGCGCGTTCGATTGGACCTACCGATTCCGCCGGTGCAATCCCTGGACCGCAAGGTGCGGTTGGTGCCGGATTTGCGCGAAGTGTGGGGTTACATCAACCCGTTCATGCTTTTCGGGCGGCACATGGGTTTTCGAGGAGATTTCGAGAAACGTTTGGCGGAGCGCGATCCGAAGGCGGTTGAACTCTTCGAACAGATGGAAGAAGTAAAGAAGGAAGCGGCCGAGTTCATGAAGGTTCGCGCCGTCTGGCAATTTTTCGAAGCGGAAGCGGTGGGCGATTCCCTGCATTTGTTTGTGGCTGGGGGCGCCACGCCGCTGCACACGTTTCGATTTCCGCGGCAGAAGCTGGGCGACTTCCTGTGCCTTGCCGACTATGTGTTGCCGGCGAGAAATGGCCAACGCGATCATCTGGCATTGTTCGTGGTGACGGCCGGCGAGGGAATTCGCGGGCGCTCGGAAAAAGCAAAAAACGAGGGTTATTACTTCAAATCGCACGGCTTGCAAGCACTGGCTATCGAGTCGGCGGAAGGGTGCGCGGAGTGGCTGCACCGGCGCATCCGAGAGGACTGGGGGTTCCCCGACCCGCCAGAGTTGACCATGGCGCAGCGATTTACTTCGCGCTACCGCGGGAAACGCTACAGCTTCGGCTATCCGGCATGCCCGAACCTCGATGATCAGGCGGGACTCTGGAAGCTATTGAAACCGGAAGAGATTGACGTGCAGCTCACGGAAGGTTTCATGATGGATCCGGAGGCGAGCGTGAGCGCTCTGGTGTTTCATCACCCGGACTGCACGTATTTCAGCGCAGGGGACGCAGCCGAAACATAGCGGCGCATACGGCGTTCTGTACCGTTAGGCGAGTCCGAAAGCAATTAGTTGATTGACGAACACCTGAGATGGGTGTCTAATTGCTCGGTTGGTCCCCGCAGCGAAAGACAACTTAAACAAATTGTTGGGTCTTAAAGGGATGCTTAAGCGAAGTCCCACCAAGCACCCTATATTTCATGATCGGTGCCATCATGCCAATACGCTTGTTTCGCCGCTTATCCTCGGTCCTCCCGGTCGGATTCGGCAGGTATCTGCTCTTCTCTCTTTCCGTGCTGCTTGGAGGATCGCTTACCAACGCGCAGGGTGGGATCGCGCTGATTCAACACAGAAGTAAGGATGCTGGCACAACGACCTCGGCGTCGCTGGCCTTTAATTCAAATAACACCGCTGGCAACTGGATTGGCATTTGTATCCGCGCAGGTAGGTCGGGTCAGCTGTTCTCCGTCACGGATTCCAGAGGAAACACCTACCGCCCAGCCGTTCAATTCAACGTGACGGTAGATACTCCGAATGGAGACACACTAGGGATCTTCTACGCGGAGAACGTCGCCGGTGGTGCGAACACGGTAACCGTGTCCGATACCGTCTCTGGGACACTGCGCTTTGCCATCCTGGAGTATTCAGGAGTGGCACTGGCGAACTCGCTGGAAACCACGGCAGTTGCACAAGGGAACAGCGCGTCTCCGAGCACGATGAACACGACCACCTTAGCGAACGGTGATTTGCTGCTGGGCGCCATCATGACGGGGAGTCCAGCGACGTTTACCGCAGGTAGCGGCTTCACCATTGAAGAATCTGTGCCTGGGGTGCCCAACACGAAGTTGATTGCCGAGGATCAGATACAGACGACCGCAGGCACGATTTCGGCAGGTGCGTCGCTAGGTTTTCAAGACAAATGGGGTGCCAGCCTTGCAGCGTTCAAGCCAGCCACCGGTGGAGGTACGGGGACCAATATCGCGGCAACGGCCGGTACACCACAGAGTGCCACGATCAGCACTGCGTTTGCGACGCCATTCCAAGCGACCGTGAAGGATTCCGGCAATAACCCGGTGAATGGTGCGACGGTGACCTTTATGGCTCCCGCGAGCGGAGCAAGCGGCGCGTTTGCTGGCGGAGTGAACACTGCGACCACGAACGCGCAGGGTGTAGCGACAGCGACTACCTTCACGGCCAACGGTACTGCGGGAGGCCCATATAGCGTGACAGCATCCGTATCAGGCGCTGCCACACCAGCCAGCTTCTCCTTGACCAACCTCGCCGGTGCACCGGCGAGCATCACGGTGACGGCCGGCACACCGCAGAGCGCGACCGTCGGCACAGCGTTTGCGACGCGACTCCAAGCGACAGTAAACGATTCAGGGAATAACCCAGTAAGTGGCGCGACGGTGACTTTTGCGGCTCCTGCGAGCGGAGCCAGTGGTACGTTTGCAGGCGGAATGAATACTGCAACGACGAACACGCAAGGTGTGGCGACAGCCGCCACATTCACCGCCAACAGCACTGCAGGAGGGCCGTACAACGTATCGGCGTCAGTAACTGGCGTGGCCACACCAGCGAACTTCTCACTGACCAACCTGCCTGTTTCGACCGGTGGCGTCACTCTGGTCCAGCACGTCAGCAAGGATGCCGGCTCGACGACCTCCTCTTCGCTGGCCTTTAACTCCAATAACACCGCTGGCAACTGGATTGGCGTTTGCATCCGCGCGGGCAAGTCCGGTCAGTTGTTCTCTGTCACGGATTCCCGGGGAAACGCGTACCACCAGGCAATTCAATTCAACGTGACCATCGACCCCCCAGGAGGAGACACGCTAGGGATCTTCTACGCGGAGAACGTCGCCGGTGGTGCGAACACGGTAACCGTGTCCGATACCGTCTCTGGGACACTGCGCTTTGCCATCCTGGAGTATTCAGGAGTGGCACTGGCGAACTCGCTGGAAACCACGGCAGTTGCACAAGGGAACAGCGCGTCTCCGAGCACGATGAACACGACCACCTTAGCGAACGGTGATTTGCTGCTGGGCGCCATCATGACGGGGAGTCCAGCGACGTTTACCGCAGGTAGCGGCTTCACCATTGAAGAATCTGTGCCTGGGGTGCCCAACACGAAGTTGATTGCCGAGGATCAGATACAGACGACCGCAGGCACGATTTCGGCAGGTGCCTCTCTGGGCGCGCCCGATGCTTGGGGTGCAGGCCTTGCAGCGTTCCGATCAGCCAACAGCGGACCACCGCCCCCAATATCAGTAAGTGTTTCGCCGACAACGGCCAGCGTCCCGACAGGATCTGGAACGCAGGGCTTTGCAGCTACTCTCCAGAATGATTTTTTGAATCAGGGCGTGATGTGGACGCTGTCGGGTACTGGTTGCAACGGCAACACCTGTGGAACACTCTCGAACGTGACCACCACTTCGGTAACATACACTGGCCCGGCAAACGTCCCGAACCCCGCCACAGTGGCCCTCACGGCAACGTCGGTGGCGGACAATACGAAGAACTCCTCGGGGACTATCACCGTGATTCCCGGTCCGCTGAGTGTTGCGGTCAGCCCCAAACGCGCTGCTGTGACCCTGTCTCAGACACAACCGTTCGCGGCGAGCGTTTTTAACGATCCGCAGAATGGAGGCGTAATTTGGTCTGTTGATGGGAATAACGGCGGCAACGCGACGACCGGAACAATTAGCGTGGCTGGACTCTTTACGCCAGGCTCGCAGGCCGGCCAACACGCAGTCACGGCAACAAGTGTGTCGAATGCTTCGGCTAGCGCTTCTGCAATGATTGCGGTCACGGATCTGCCAGGTGTGCTGACCCACCACAACGACACGGCGCGGACCGGTCAGAACCTGAGAGAATACGCTTTGTCTCCGACAACCGTCAGTGCGTCGACCTTTGGGCTGCTTTTCTCCTGTCCAGTAGATGGTTTTGTTTACGCAGAACCGCTTTACGTGGCAAACCTGACTGTCAGCGGAATGACTCGCAACGTCGTGTACATCGCCACGGAACACGACAGCGTTTACGCGTTTGACGCCGATTCTCCGTCGTGCACGCAGCTCTGGAAGGTAAGCTTCCTAAAATCCGGCGTGACATCGGTGCCCTGGCAGGATGTAGGCGGCACAGATGACCTCATACCAGAAATCGGCATCACTTCCACGCCCGTGATCGACCCTGCGACAAACACGATCTATGTAGAAGCAAAGACAAAAGAAACAGTTGGCACCGGGTGCTCCATGGCTTCCCCTTGCTATTTCCACAGTCTCCACGCGCTGGATTTGTCGACTGGCCTAGTGTCGGGAATAGAAAAACTGGGCGCGCCGATTGTCATCTCGGCTCCTAACTTTAACTCCTTACGTCACCTCCAGCGGCCCGCGCTGCTGCTTGCAAACAATACGGTTTACCTTGGCTTCGGATCACACGGCGACATTCCGAACTGGCAGGGCTGGATGTTTGGCTATGACGCGACGACGCTTGCTCAGAAGTTCGTATGGTCAACCACTGATTCAACAAGCGGCAGCCGTGGAGGGGCCGTATGGGGGGGTGGGGCTGGTCCAGCACTCGATTCCTCTGGCAACATTTACCTTTCGACGGGCAACGGGACTTTCGACGCAAACATCACCGGAGGAAAGAACTACGCCGATTCCACAGTGAAGTTGAGCCCGACTGGAAGCGTTGTCGACTATTTCACGCCATTCAATCAGTCGACATTCGCTGCCAATGATATCGATCTCGGCTCCGCTGGCGTTGTGATTCTGCCCGACGCCGTTGGTTCCGCGTTGCACGCGCACCTGGCGTTAGGCACCGGCAAAGTCGGCATTTTGTATCTCCTGGATCAAACGAACATGAGCAAATTCCACTCCGGAAGTAACCAAGACGTCCAAGAGGTGGTTCCGGTCCCGCCCCCCAATACGACCAACCTGGACGGGGGTATTTTCGGTTTGCCGGCGTACTGGAATGGAAACATCTACGTGACCGGCGTGGCTTATCCGCTGCAGCAGTTCCTCATCTCCAACGGGAACATATCGTCTCCGCCCAAATCCAAATCCAACAATACTTTCCCCCTCCGGGGAGCGACTCCCGCTGTTTCCGCCAATAACACGACGGGCGGAATCGTGTGGGTGCTCGATCTCACCGGGTGGCAGACGAACCAACCTGCGATCTTAGATGCCTATGATGCCACGGACCTCACAAAACTTCTTTATAGCAGCCCGAGTAGTGGAGCCGGCGCCGCGGGGGTATGCGTGAAATTTACGGTGCCAACAGTCGCAAATGGCAAAGTGTATCTGGGGGGGCAGAGCGTCTTCACCGTGTTCGGGCTGCTTCCGAACTAGCAAAGCGATTGCGGCGGGACACAGCGGATGCGGCCATCGCATCCGGCGCAAATTACAAGGAACCTGATCCCCCCGGCGATGCCCTATGGGTGTCTCTTGATCGCCAACGAGTGCATGAACCAACTTGTGGATGAAGTGTTCGAGGCTGTAGCCGTGTATGCGCCAGCGGCCGCAGTTTGCACACTTTCGACGACATTGCCGTGGTACGTGGAAAGAGTCGCAAAGCCGGAGCCAGCGTTGGTGGTAGCGTTGTCGTTAAAGGCCACGGCGTAAAGAAGATCGTTGGAGGAGCTCGTGTTGACTGGCCCGCAGCTAATGGAGGTTCCCACTCCGACGGAGGCGCAAGTTGTATCGATCGGATTTGCAGGATCAATATTCGTGTACTCAAATTGATAGAGGTGAATGGAACTGGTGGAATTGCCGGTGAGCTTGACGGTGATGGTAATCGGGGCGCCGCTGCCGGCGATATTCTTGGCGTAGAACGTCTGCGCGCTTTTGAGCGTGCCGGCCCAGTTGGTGGGTCCTAGAGCGCTGGTGTACACATTTCCTTTGTTGTCGGCAACGGAGGACACCGACAGCGCCTGATTGCCCCATTTGGCGGTAACAAGGATGAGGTCACCGCTGACGCTGGCGGTGGGGAAAGTTTGCGAAATGGTATTGATGCCGGAAGATACCGAGGTTTCTGTGTGCTGTACGAGTGTGACGGGTGGCGGAGGTGCGGCTGACTGGGTCACGGTGGTGGCAATATTCGAGAATGCGCTAGCGTTGCCGGCTCCGTCCAAAGCGCGCAACTGGTAGCTGTACGAAGTTGCCGCGAGCAATCCGGTGTCCGGATAGCTGGGCGTGGCCGAAGTTCCGGCCAGCGCGAACGAGGCGCATCCCGCTCCCCGGCAGCGCTGGACTTGATATTGCCTTACGCCGACGTTGTCCGTTGCAGCGGTCCAAAAGAGATTGATTTGCGTGCTGCTCACGGCGGTGGCCGTCAGGTTGGCTGGGGCTGTCGGCGGGGTCGTATCGGCAGGCGTTGTGGCTTTCGCCATATTGGAGTACGCGGAATCTGTCGTGCCGTTTGTGGCTCGAACGCGGTAATAGTAAGTGGTGAGCGGAGCGAGAGAATTATCGGAAAACGAAGTTGTCGCCGCACCGGTCGTGGCGATTTTCGTAAACGCGACGTTGTCCGGAGAACGCTCGACCTTGAAGCCCGTCTGATTGGTGGCGTTGTTGGTCCACGAGAGATTGATCTGCGTGCTACTGGCGGGTGTGGCCGCCAGGTTTGATGGCGCAGCAAGCGTCGGCGCAGCGGTTGTGGCGGAAGCGGTGTTGGAATACGGACCGGTATTGTTCGTGGAGTCCATGGCGCGGATACGGTAGCTGTAAGTGGTGGAACCGAGCAGACCGGTGTCGGTAAATGTGGTGGTCGTGGAGGTGCCCACCTGAGCAAAATTGCTGCAAGTTGCTCCCGGGCAGCGTTCGATCAGATAGCTAGCAATCGTTCCGCCGGGTTCGCTCGAAGCCGTCCAGGAAAGCACCATCTCGGTGCTGCCGCCAGCCGTGGCGGTCAGATTGGAAGGAGCAGTGGGCGATGGCGGCACCGAGCCCGCGGCCTTGAAAGCGACCATCTGCATAATCCACTGCCCTGATGGACTTACCGGGGCCGTGGCGCTGTAACTGCCAATCGCGGAGACAACCTGATCTTCCGCGATGTCCCCGTCCGGATTGGTGATGATGCGCTTGGTGAAGCCTGCACCCGCTCCTATCGTTCCCGACTGCACTACGTTGGCCCCGATGAGCAGGTCATTCGCATTCGTCGTGGTCACCGCGCCGCTATTGCTGGCCGTACTATTCCCCACCGCTGCCGCGGTAACATCCAGCGGATTGCTGGCATCCAGTCCGCTGTATTCCAGGATGCGGATATCGGGGAAGGCCGCCGAACCGTTGAATCCCACCGTGACTGAATTTGCGCCAGCTCCAGCCGCGACGATATTCTTTGCATAGTAGATCGACTGTGTAGCTGTTCCGCCCTGCACTGTCGGACCGACTGCCAGCAGATAAACATTCCCCATGGTGTCCGTCACGGTACTGCCCGTGGCGGCGCTGTCATTCCATCCCACCACCACTACGTTCAGGTCACCTACTCGCTGGGCGGCGGTGTAGGGCACCGCGATTGTCGACAGCGATGTCTGCGGATCGGCCGAATTGACCTGGATGAGACTGATGGTTGAAGGAGGCGGTGAGGTCGAAGGTGTCGTGGCACTGGCCACGTTTGAATACGGACTAAAGTTATTGGCAGCGTCCGTGGCGCGGACTCGATAGCTGTAGCTTGCGCCGGCCGCCAGACCCGTGTCGTTAAACGAAGTGGTCGCCGAGGTTCCGACCTGGGCGAAGTTGCTGCAACCGGAAGTCGCACAGCGCTCAATCAGGTACTGGCTGATGGTGCCGCCTGTCTCCGTGGCCGCGGTCCAGGCAAGATTGATCTGCGTGTTCCCGGCGGCCGTGGCCGAAAGATTCTTCGGTGCAGTGAATGTCGGCCCACCCGAGAGCGTAGTGGCGCTGGCGACATTCGAATAGCCGCTAACGTTTCCCGCAGAGTTCATGGCGCGGACGCGATAGCTATAAGAGGTCGAAGGCGACAGCCCCGCGTCGCTGTACGTCGTTGCGGTTCCGACTTGAGTAGCAATGGGTCCAAAGCTCGTGCACCCAATTCCTTGGCAAAGCTCGATCGTGTAACCAGTGACACCGGCGGGGTCAGTGGAGGCGGTCCAAGAGAGATTGATCTGAGAACTACTGACAACCGTGGCAGTCAAGTTTGTCGGAGTGGTAGGCGGCGTGACACCGGGCGGAGGATCTTGGAAGGCGGCCCCGGCGACGGCCCAATTGCCTACCCCAGGATTATTCAATGTATCGTGCGTGAACGTCCACGTCTCTGGGGCTTTGTTTGCGCCGACGTAGAAGAGTCCGGCAGGATTGTTCTCGTCGGAGTTCGTTGGGTTTAGTTCGCCCGTAAACGTTGTGGGGATTTGTTGCGCGCCGCTTGGACTCGACCAGCCCGTGGCGGTATCGGCCGCCATCGAACCGACAACGATGATGAGTTCATTCTGAGCGCTGGGAGTGGCGGTAAAAGTAGTGACAGGGCCACTTCCAAAGGTCCTGTCCTGATTGCCGCTTGCGCCCGCAAAACCGGAAGTTCCAAAGCCCGTGTCAAGCGGATTGGGGGCAGCGCCGCCGATTTCATAGGCAAAGAAGGTGCCTCCGGCACCCGATGGAACATTTCCGGTCATATTGGCGGTGACCACGAGGGCCGGATCACCACTTGCACTGGCGGCGTGAAAAATCTTAACGCAGGGATCGCTCGTGAGAACGCCACCGGTGTAGGTGAAGTTGTTGTTCTTGGAATCCGTTATGGATGTCGGATAGTAGGCGCCACTGGAAAATGCCATCACGATCAAGTTGCCGGAGAGCGTGGGGAATTGAAACTTTACAACGCCGGACGTTTCGTCCCTGGTATTGAAGTGCACCAAACGCAAGACACGAATTCCAGAAGGAAGCGCGGTGCCAGCCGAGGCTGACTTCAAGGCAATCGCCACGGATCCCCAGGCGGTAATGGGCGAAATCGCCAGCGTAGGATTTATCGCTCCAGCGGAAGCTTGAACTTGAAACTGTGCCGCCTGACTGCCGCTGTAGTCCGCGCTAAGGAGATTCCACGGCGTTGAGCCTTGCGACCAGGAAGTACCGCTACCGGAGTCACCCGAGGCATACTGATAGATTAAATCTCCGGGGGTTGAAGTGGTAAAGCTACCTGACGAAATCGAAGTGCCGGTGGCAAAGCTCCCGCTGGAACCATCGAAAGCGCCCGCGGCAGCAACATTGTTGAATTCAGAAACCACAGCGGAGACGAAATCCGCACTGTTCCCCATAACATTGACGTGGACGACGGTTGTGCCGGGAGCTACGTTAAGAGCATAGTAAATAGCCGAGACCGCTTTATGCGTTGTGTCCGTCACGGAAGCGCCCAAAGTCCAAGCGTTGCTTTTGTCGTCCGTAACGTTCACTACCGGAGGAGTTGTGTTGTCCAATTGAAAGGCGCAAATAAGGGCGTTTCCAGCCAAGGTTGCGTTGGGCAGAGGAATATTGTAGGAACCGCCCGCACTGACTAACTCATGCAGGGTTCCTGAACCGCTGACATGCTGAATGAGAGTCGGAGTCTGCGCGAGCGAGATACAAGCCGCGCACAGCCCAATGGCAGCTAAAACGAAGAATTTTCGCATTGTCATACCATCCAAGTCCGCAAGAGGGTGACGTTCAAATAGCTAGCCGTAGGGATCCCGCGATTCGGTTTCACCTAGTTCATGTTCTTGATTGGCCCGCGATTGGGTGGGGTAATCGCGGAGCTTGCTGTTATGACCGTTACAAAATTCCCGATTCAAGCCATCTTTTGGTGGACACGATTCTATTTATTTCGTTTAGTCGGTTCTGCCGGGATGGGGAACAGCGGCGCAGAACCGTTGCAAGAACTGCGAATTCATTATCTCACAACGCAGAAATTACTTCCAAAAACCTGACCACTATGCGTAATTCTAGTAAACAGGCCGTGACATCTTGTGTTCGTCTTGCTTAAAACGGGGCTACGATACGAACCAGCCCTCGATCAGGCAGGGCGGCCGACCGAGTGGTAGTCAAATCCGAGCGATTTCATGTGAGCCGGGGAGAGGAGGTTGCGGCCGTCCAGGACCAGGGGGCGATCCATGGCTACTCGCATGCGCTCCCAATCGAGAAGCCGGAATTCGTCCCATTCGGTGACGATCAACACGGCATCAGCACGCTCGGCGGCGTCGTAAGGATCGTGGCTGGTAACGAGGTCCGGACAGGCAACGGAAGCGTTCGACATGGCTCGCGGGTCGTACGCCCGGACCTGCGCACCGGCGGCCTTCAAGCGCCTGAACAGTTCGATGGCCGGAGATCCGCGGACATCGTCAGTTCCGGCTTTGTGCGCGAGACCCAGCAAGCTGATGCGTTTATCCTTGAGAACCCAGAGTGAGCGTTTTACTTTGTCAAAGAAGAGTTCAATTCGATTGTGGTTTACTTCTTCGGCGGCCTTGAGGATTCCGGCATCCACTCCCTCTCGCTCGACTAAACGATAAAAAGCCTGAAGATCCTTTGGCAAACGGGAGCCTCCAAACCCAATGCCGGCTTCGAGAAATTGCGACCCAATCCTCTGATCAAGGCCGACGGCATGCGTCACTTCCTGAACATCTGCGCCAAGCCTTTCACTGAGGTCCGCGATCACATTGGCGTATGAAATCTTGACTGCCAAGAAAGCGTTCGAGGCCTGCTTGATGAGTTCCGCGCTGTGCAGATCGGTAACGAGAAGCTGAGGTGGTTCGCGGGGAGGACAAGTCTTAGAATGCACGGGACAGTCGAAGTCCTGCCGAAGGATGGGAGCGTAGAGGTCACGGAGAGTTTTCTCCGATTCAGGGTCCTCGACGCCGAAAAGGATGCGATCGGGGTGCAGAAAATCCTGGACAGACGTGCCTTTTCGCAGGAACTGGGGATTAGCCGCAACCCTGAACCGGGTCTTGCGATCACCACTGTACACAGAGAGCAGACGGCTCAGGTGTTGGCCGGTCTTAACGGGCACGGTGCTGCGCTCGATGACGAACTTCGGTGAGTCCACTGCCTGGGCAATCTGACGCGCGGCAGAGTCGAAGGCCGAGAGGTCCGATTCTCCATTGTCAAGCTCGGGAATTCCAACACAAAGAAAGATGACCTCTCCAGACAGGGCCGCTTCGCTCACCTGGCCGGTAAAGGCAAGCGTCCGAGCGGAACAGCTGTGCTGGATCATTGCGTCCAGGAAGGGTTCATAGATGGGAATCTGGCCCGCGTTAAGCAGGCGGACCAACTCTGCGTCATGATCGGCGCAAACTACCTGGTGGCCGATGGCTGCCAGGCAACTGCCCGTGACGAGCCCAACGTGACCGCAGCCGATGATGGAGACGCGCAGAAGTACACTCCGATGGATCGATTCAATGCGTTGACCGAAGAAATTATCACGATCCGGTTGTCATTTGAGCAAATAGCTTTCGAGAAACAATATGCTGGTATAAAACTGGAAGTCTAGATTTGCTTTTTTGCGAAAGCCGTGGCCTTCGTCCTTAGCCATGAGGTACCACACCGGCGTACCCTTACCCTTTAAAGCCGCCACAATCTGCTCGGATTCGCTCACGGGCACGCGAGGATCATTTTTCCCGGCAACCACCAGCATAGGTTTCTTAATCTTGTCGATGTTGTTCATGGGAGCGATCCGCTCAAGGTACTCGCGCATCTTGGGGTCACGTTCGTCCCCGTATTCGGCACGGCGCAGGTCGCGCCGGTAAGCCTCGGTGTGCTCGAGAAAAGTAACCAGATTGGACATCCCGACGACGTCGATCGAACAACGAATGCGATCGCTGTAAAAGGCAGAAACAGCGAGAGTCATGTGGCCGCCGTAACTGCCTCCCGTCACGGCGATTCGATCAGGGTCAAGATTGGGTTGGGAGGCAATCCAATCGAACAGAGCGTTGATATCTTTGTACGAGTCATCGCGGTGAAAACCGTTGTCGAGCAGGGAAAAAGTCTTGCCGTAACCAGTGGAGCCGCGCACATTAGGATAAATCAAGGCAATGCCCAACTCGTTCACAAAATAGTTGCTGCGGCCGAGAAAGGTGGGCTGCGATTGGCCCTCTGGCCCGCCATGAATGACGACGAGAACGGGACGTTTACCGGTGAACTTTGCGGAGGGGCGGTAGATAAATCCGGAGATTGACTTGCCGTCGAAACTCTTCCAGTGAAAATCCTCCGCCTCGCGGAAATTGTCTGTGCGGATTTCGGATTCGCTGAAGGTCCAGCGTTCGATCTTTCCACTGTCCAGATCCAGCGAGTAGCAATCGGCTGGGCCGCGCGCGGAGGTCAGGACGAATCCAAGGTCGTGGCCATTGCGATGCCAGCGGATTCCACTGATCAACCCAGTCGGCATTTTCGGCAACGGCAGTTCCTTAGCAGTCGCCGTATCGAGCACATGAAGGACGCCGATGCCATCCTCGTCGGCGAGAAAGGCGAGGCGTTTTCCGTCCGCTGAGAGATCGAACTGATCCACGTCCCACGAAATCTCCGTTGTCAGATACTTCAGCTGTTTGCTCGCGAGTTCGAGATAGCTTAGCCTGAGAAATTCGGAGTCTTTGTCCGTGGCCAGATAAATACCTTGGCCATCTTTGCTGAAGCGCGCCTCGCCAACGGCAACCTTTGCGGAAGGGGCACGCGAAGTCAGAGCCGTCATCTTGCCCGTAGCAGTATCCACCAGCCAGAGATACGCTTCGTTGATGGAAATCTCTTCTTTCAGCAGGATTTGCTTATCATCCGGCGACCAATCCATAGGCTGCCATCCGCCGCCGGTCAGCTGCGTCAGCAGGCGCGGACTTCTCGCCTCGTCGGGGTTCATTACCCATAGGTCGGTGTCCTTTCCGGTCCGCCGCGTGGACATGTAGGCAAGGAGTTTGCCGCTCGAAGAAAAGGGCCCCAGCAAGTTTCGCGACTTTCCATCGGTCATCAATCGGATTTTGCCGGTGGCAAATTCGTAGCGATAGAGTTGATACCATTCGCCGCCACCAGAATCCTTCACAAACACGGCGTAATCATCGTCTTTCGTGGGGAAGCGCCCCACGGTGACAGCATCTTGAAAAAACGTCAGTTGCTGCCGGGCGGCGCCGGGATCCTTGACAAGATGCAGTTGCGGAACGTCGCCGAAGCGCGTGCTGATGAGCATTTCCCGTTCAGAAGGATTCCAATCCAAGAGCGTGGCACTCCGGTAGGAGCCGTAGCGCCCCGCAGTATCGGCGAGGTAAGCAGGTACGGGCGGTATGCTGCCCATGACCAGGCTATCCCCGGGAGTGAGCGCGGGGCCTTGCGCAAGCAGGCGCGTAACACTCATCAGTAAAAGGGAGAACAGCGGGGTCAGCAGGCGCGCCGCACGCTTCATTCAAACGACTCCCCGGTACGTCAATGTGAGTCCTAATTTTCGTGCAGTTGGGGCTGTCTTCATGTCAACCAAAGACCTTCGATTCGAAGCCTACACTGGTTTGCATTGTACATGGGACGGTGGTGCTTCAAAACAATTATGGGGAAGCGTGCCTCCCAAAACAACCGCGACGAAGTGTCAGTTCGCAACGAAAGTGTAAGCCGACTGGACAACTGGGCTCAGTCGAGCCCGCTCCTGGAGGCTTGCAAGAGGCTTGTTTGACTCATTAATCGAGGTCAACCGAGCCATGCCCCGGAAAAGCTGTGCACGAGTTTACCATTTTTTTGCCGAATGGTTGCCCATCCACCACCTCTGTATATATGTAACTTATTCTATTCAAAAGACTTATGTAATAGTACCCTTTGGAAATGGAATTGCCATTCATGTGACCATGATTATGAGTCTCCTAACCAATCTTCCTGAGACGAGCGGTCTGTTTCTCATGGGAACGTTCTTGATTCTCGCCGGTCTGGTTTTGCGCCGAATTTTCCGTATGCTCGAGAACGGCGATGCTGGCGTCTCGAAGCGAGGCCCACAATCGAGGCAAAACCATCTGAAGCTAGACCAAGAAGAGATTATGAGTCAGCCCATGTCTCCGCGACTCTAGCCCACATTTGGCGGGGACTTCGGGTATCTCTTTTTCCCAGTCATGCCAGAAATGCGCAAGACTTTACCGACGGTGCGCATCCTCGCATAGAAAAGAATCCGCCTATATCCTGAAAATCCATGTAAATGAGCAGCTTAGTTCCATAAATGAGCCAATCTAGACCGCGCCAGATGGGCATCCAATTGCCAGTCTTTAAAGTAAGTTCGGGTACGTTCACTTAGGGGGCAGTTCGGAGATGAAAAAGCTATTGTTGTTATTGGTGTGGGCTTCGTTCAGTGTGCCTGCCTACAGCCAAGTCGATGTGTTGGTCCAGCGTTACGACAACTCCCGAACTGGCCAGAACTTGAATGAGGGTACGTTGACTTTGAGCAACGTGAACTCGTCAAATTTTGGAAAAATCTACTCCATTACGGTCGACGGATATGTTTACGCTCAGCCCCTCTATAAATCGAACGTCGTAGTTCCTGGCAAGGGCACGTTCAACGTCCTATTTATCGCGACAGAGCACGATAGCGTTTACGCGTTTGACGCCGACACGGCTACGGCACTTTGGCAGAGGAGCTTCATTAACCCTTCAGCTGGCATAACAACGGAGCCTTCCGCCAACACGTTGACAAGCGATATCATTCCGGAGGTCGGGATCACCTCGACACCGGTAATCGACCCAGCTACGGGCACCCTCTATGTGGTGGCTAAGACATCGGAAACCACGGGCCAGTTCTTCCGCCTTCATGCTCTTGACATTGCCACGGGAGCCGACCGAGTGCCCCCCGTCGTGATTCAGGCCTCCGTGCCAGGAACTGGTTCTGGCAGTAATGGTGGAACTCTTCAGTTCGACGCGACTTGGCAATTTCAGCGGCCCGGTTTGGTGTTGATAAATGGTGTGGTGTACATCGGGTTCGGTTCCAGCGGCGATAACGGCATCTGGCACGGTTGGTTTCTCGGGTACAACGCTGCCAATCTTACGCAGTCAGCGGTATTCTGCGTAACCCCCAATGGTTTGGGGGGAGGACTTTGGTTCCCGGGTGAAGCTCCGCCAGTCGATTCGAACGGGAATATCTACATCAATACCGGAAATGGCGATCTTAACGGCAGCACAAACTTCGGAGACGCCTTCATAAGGCTGTCTACTGCAGCCAATTTGACTGTCCTCGATTTCTTCTCTCCTTTCAACCAGCAAGCACTGAACGCTGCCGACTTGGACATTGCTTCGGCGGGTTTCATCGTGCTTCCAGACTCCGCTGGAACAGCCGCGCATCCGCACTTCATCGTGGGGGGCGGCAAAGACGGCACTATCTACGTACTCGACCGCGATCAGCTTGGTGGCTTCAACGGTTCGTACACGAATCCAGATAGCCAGATTGTCCAGGAGATCTGGAATGCCATAGGAATTATCACTACTAATCCAAGGGCCAGTACGCTGAGTTACGTACAAAACAACTACACGACACCAGCCTTTTGGCAGAATCACTTGTATTGGTGCGGCGTCAATGACGTCTGCAAAATGTTCAATTTGAATAATGGATTGGTCACAACCACACCTGTATCGCGGTCCGCCACTTCGTATCCAATCCTTGGGGCGGAACCGGTAGTTACGGCCGGCAGCCCCACGGCCACTAGCGCCATTTTGTGGGCAGTCGAGAACGGCAATCGCACCGTGTTGCACGCGTATGACGCGACAAATCTCGCGACGGAGCTCTACAATAGTAACCAAGCAGCCAACAATCGTGATCAGGGTGGGCTTCCGGTCAAATTTGTTGAGCCTACAGTAGTTAACGGGAAGGTCTTTGTAGGATCCCAGTCTCGAGTCGATGCTTATGGTCTGCTCGCTTCATCTTCTCCGCAGGCAGCAGCGCCAACCTTCACACCTCCCCCTGGCAACTACGGTACAGCGCAAACCTTGACGATCTCGGACACAACTCCGGGGTCGACCATTTACTACACGCTCGATGGGAGTCTCCCGACTAGGTCCTCGCCGCAGTATTCTGGATCGATTGTCCTTAACTCTACGACTACGATCAACGCGATTGCCGTCGCGAATGGATTCCTGACCAGCCCGGTAGTCACTGGCGTCTATAGAATTGGCGGTGTCTTGGTGACCACTGGCGGCTATGTTCAGGGAAACTCAGCCGTGCCTCATGGGTCTATTCCGTCGGTTACTATTCCTTTTACAGCCGCGCAAGGAGCTGGGAACCTGAATGTGGTCGTCGTGGGGTGGAATGATACAACGGCAGCCGTCAGCTCAGTGAGCGATACGAAAGGCAACCTGTATACGCTTGCGGTGGGGCCAACGCAGCAAAATGTTGCTGGCACGCAATCGATCTACTATGCCAAGAACATTGTGGCGGCAGCCGCCAACGCCAATTCGGTTACAGTTACCTTTACTGGGGCTGGTGCGCATGATCCTGATATCCGAATGGCTGAATATGCCGGACTGGACATCAATAATCCTTTGGATGTGGTGGCGGCAGCGCAGGGCAATGGGGCAATTAGCAACAGTGGGTTTGCGACGACCACAAGCGCCACGGAGCTGATCGTGGGCGCCAATCTAGTGCAGACCGGCACAATTGACGCGGGCGGTGGATTCACCAACCGAATGATTACCAACCCCGACTCCGACATTCTCGAGGACATGGTTGTGACGGCGGCTGGCAGTTACAGCGCGACCGCCCCAATGAGTCCAGCTGGGGATTGGATCATGCAAATGGTGACCTTTAGGGCGGTCGCCCCTGATACCACGCCCCCCACGTCGCCGTCGAACCTCACTGCCAACCCAATCGCTCCGAACCGCATTGTTCTCACTTGGGCGGCGTCGACCGACAATGTAGGAGTCGCCTCCTACACGATCGAGCGGTGTACGGGGGCGAGCTGCTCAGGTTTCTCGCCGCTGGTAACTGTCTCGGGAACCACAACGACATTTACCGACATCAAGCTATATCCATTCCTGCAGCCAGAATCCTACCGAGTGCTGGCGACCGATTTTGCGGGCAACAACAGCGGCTATTCCAATATCGCTACCGCAGTTGCGCCGCCTGACACAACTCCCCCGACGGCCCCGACAAATCTGGCCGCCACGACCTTCAGCAACACGCAAATTAATCTTACCTGGACGGCTTCCACGGATGACGTGGGAGTAACGGGCTACTTGTTAGAGCGTTGCCAGGGAGCGGCGTGCTCTAACTTTGCCCAGATCGCTGCTCCTTTGGTAGCGAACTTCAGTGATACCGGCCTCACAGCTTCGACGAGTTACAGCTATCGCCTGAGGGCAGTGGACTCGGCCGGCAATGCCAGCCCGTACTCGAATGTGGCCAGTGCGACCACGCTGTCGGGTGGACCCGTAATCACGGCGCCTTCGAACTTGGCCGCCACGGCTGCCAGCAACACGCAGATCAATCTCTCGTGGGCCGCTGCCACGGAAACAGGCGGGACAATCAGCCAATATCTAGTCGAACGCTGTGCGGGAGCTGCTTGCAGCAACTTCTCGCAGGTGGGAACTGCAACGGCTACCTCGTTTGGTGACACTGGTTTGACGGCTGCAACCACTTACAGCTACCGAGTCCGCGCCACCGACGCCTCCAGCAACCTCGGCCCCTACTCGAACGTAGCAAACGCAACGACGCTATCAGCTCCGCCACCTCCAGCCATCAGTTTCATTCAAGTGAATTCGGCGGATCCACAAACGCCTCAGACGGCGGTCACGGTTCCTTATGCCGCTGCGCAACGGGTCGGTGACCTGAACGTAATCGTGGTGGGATGGAACGACTCGACTGCCACGGTGAGTGCCGTAACGGACACGATGGCCAATGTCTACGCGTTGGCTGTGGGTCCGACGGTGCAGGGTGGGACGGCATCGCAATCCATCTATTATGCCAAGAACATTCCCGCGGCCGCGGCTGGCGCCAACAAAGTGACGGTAACGTTCAATGTGGCGGCCAAGTTCCCGGACATCGTAGTTCTGGAGTACAGCGGTCTGGACACTATTAACCCTCTGGATGTTACGGCCGCCGCCATGGGGAACAGTGCGACCAGCAACAGCGGCGCGGCGACCACGACGAACGCGAATGACCTGCTCATCGGGGCCAACGTGGTGCAGACGGGGGCAACTGGACCCGGCACCGGCTTTACCAAGCGCATCATCACGAATCCGGACGCCGACATCGCTGAAGATCAGGTTGTGTCCGCAATTGGCAGTTACAGCGCCACGGCACCTCTGAGTCCCTCGGGGCTGTGGATCATGCAGATGGTTGCTTTCAAGGCTGCTGGCTCTGCCCCGACGCCGAGTGCGCCGGCGAGTCTGGCGGCGACGGCTGTTGGGCCATTGGAGATTGACCTGTCCTGGACGGCTTCGACCGAGTCCGGCGGGACCATCGCCAGCTACCTGATCGAGCGCTGCGCTACTTCCGGCTGCAGCAACTTCGCGCAGGTGGGCACTTCAACATCCACCACCTTCAACGACACGACCCTGCTCGGTTCCACGAGCTATAGCTATCGGGTCCGCGCCAAGGACTCGGCTGGCACGACCGGTCCGTATTCCAACACCACTTCGGCCACAACTACACCACCCACATTTACGGCGCCATCAGGAGTTTCGGCCACGGCTTCCGGTCCCGTGCAGGTTAATCTTTCCTGGACGGCAGGGGCAGAAACCGGCGGCACGATTACGAATTATTTGATCGAACGCTGCACCGGGGCTACCTGCAGCAACTTCACGCAGGTGGGCAGTTCTACTTCACCTACCACCACGTACAACGACACCAGTTTGCTGGGTTCGACCACCTACAGCTATCGTGTGCGTGCTACCGACGGAACCAACTTCAGCGGCTATTCGAGCACGATTTCCGCAACCACGGCGGCGCCCACGTTCACGGCACCCTCGAACTTGACCGCCGCAGCCGCCAGCAATACCCAGATCAATCTCTCCTGGACTGCGGGAACGGAAACCGGCGGCTCGATCACCCAGTATCTGATCGAACGCTGCGCCACTTCCGGCTGCAGCAATTTCGTGCAGGTGAACACCTCAACGGCTACCACATTTAACGACACGGGGCTGGCGCCTTCGACCAGCTACAGCTATCGCGTCCGGGCTACCGACGGTACCAACTTCAGCGGCTATTCCAACACCGCGACGGCAGCGACACCGGCAGCTACACCAACGGCGCCTTCCGGCCTGACAGCCACGGCCGCTGGTCCCGTGCAGGTGAATCTGTCCTGGACGGCTTCGACAGAAGCGGGCGGCACGATCGCCAGCTACCTGATCGAGCGCTGCACGGGAGCGGCTTGCAGCAACTTCACGCAGGTGAACACCACCATTTCACCGACCACCACTTTCGGCGACACTGGATTGCTCGGCTCCACCAGCTATAGCTACCGGGTCCGCGCCAAAGACTCGGCTGGCAACATCGGTCCGTATTCCAACACGGCTTCGGCTACGACGGCAGCGCCCACGTTCACCGTACCATCGGGACTTTCGGCCACCGCTGCCGGTCCTGCACAAGTTAATCTTTCCTGGACGGCAGGAACGGAAACTGGCGGCACGCTCACGAATTATCTGATCGAACGCTGCACTGGGGCTACTTGCAGCAATTTCGTGCAGGTGGGAACCACTCCCTCATCGACCACCACTCTGAACGACCCCGCTCTGCTGGGTTCGACGACTTACAGCTACCGTGTGCGCGCTACCGACGGCACCAACTTCAGCGGCTATTCCAACACCAACTCAGCTACCACGGCAGCGCCCACGTTCACAGCGCCCTCGAACTTGACCGCCACGGCTGCCAGCAATACGCAGATCAACCTCGCGTGGACAGCGGGAACAGAGACCGGCGGCACCATCAGCCAGTACCTGATCGAGCGCTGTGCGGGAGCAGCTTGCAGCAATTTTGCGCAGGCGAACACCTCCACGACTCTCACGTTTAACGACACCGGTCTGACGCCTGCTACCAGCTACAGTTATCGGGTGCGCGCCACCGACGCCGCCAGCAACCTCAGTGCGTATTCCAACGTCGCTACGGCCGCGACCACCGCGAATCCGCCGCCGCCCATCACCTTCATTCAGGTCAATTCCGCCGATCCGCAAACACCGCAGCTATCCGTCACCGTGCCTTTTACCGCCGCGCAGCGGGTCAGCGACCTGAACGTGGTGGTCGTGGGATGGAATGACTCGACGGCCACGGTCAGCACCGTGACCGACACCATGGGCAACATCTACGCACCAGCTGTGGGCCCAACGGTGCAAACTGGCACGGCTACGCAATCCATCTACTACGCCAAGAACATCGTTGCCGCCGGAGCCGGGGCCAACTCGGTGACCGTGAAGTTCAACGTAGCTGCGGCCTTCCCGGACATCCGCATCCTGGAGTACAGCGGACTGGATACCGTCAATCCGTTGGATGTGTCCGTGGGAGCCTCGGGAACAGGCACCACCGCCAACAGCGGTGCGGTGACCACCACCTATGCCAATGACCTGATCATCGGGGCCGATGTGGTGCAGACCGGGACCCCGGGAGCGGGAACGGGCTTCACCAAACGCATCATCACCAGTCCCGACAGCGATCTCGTCGAGGACCGTGTGGTGACCACCGTCGGCAGCTATAGCGCTACGGCTCCCGTTAGTCCCTCGGCCCTCTGGCTCATGCAACTCGTCGCTTTCAAAGGCCATCCATAGGGCTACCGTCAGGATGCGATGGAACGAAGCCGGTCGATCATTGTCGATTGAAGATGTAGCTGCGACACCGCGTCCAAATCTTTGAGACTGAGAAAATTCCTGACACTTTCTTCGAGTAATTTCCCGGCGCTTGATCCGGCGCTGAAGTTGGAGGCGCTAAGCCAACCGGGTGTGCCTGCAGAACAAGTCTTGATCGCAACCACGAAAGCACGGGACCTTCGCTCGAATGGTGTATGCTCTTCGTGAAGAAAACCGCGCTGCGAGCCATTCGTCGAGAAGGAGCAAACCCAGGAAATGGATTTCCTCTCGTTCTCGATGAATTACTGGGAGGATCTCTGGCAAAGCCGGCATCATGTCATGTCCAGGTTGGCCGCAAGACACAAGGTCCTTTTCGTCTCTCCTCCAGCACATGTCCGGGAAGTGCTCGGCGCCAAGTGGAAACGGCTGCCTCAAAGTGGCCTGCAAGAACGCTCAGCGAATCTCTTTTCGTTGGTTCCTCCGCACTTCCTTTTTGAAACCCACCGCCTCCCGGCGCTCCATCGGTTATCAGCCTATCTTCGTGAAGCGCAGATTCGCCATTTCCTTCGAAAGTTGGGACTTCAGCAGGTAGTGCTGTTCATCTGGCATCCTCGCTATTCCAATTTGTTAGGAGAGTTCGGTGAAGCGGTGAGTTGCTACTACGTGGATGAAGAATTTACGTCCTATTACGGAATGCCGGAAAGCGAAAAACAGCAAATTCGAGCCCAAGAAGAAGTCCTATTGCGAGGCGTCGATCTGGTCTTCGCAAATGGTAGCGTCCTCCTGGATCAGAAAAACAAGCATGGAAATGCGTCGGATGTGCCGATGGGCGTCGACTTCGGACTCTTCTCGCGCGCATTGCTCGAGGAAACGGCCGTTCCTTCGGACTTGGGCGCGATGCGACCGCCCAGGATCGGCTACATCGGTAACGTGAACGATAAGGTTGATTTCGAACTGCTTGAGTCTATCGCGCGGGCCAAGCCGCTTTGGTCCGTAATTTTAGTCGGACCGCTATCCATTCGGACGCCGGAGTTCCGTGGCAATTTCGAAAAGCTTCGGCAGCTGCCAAATGTCCATCACCTGGGTTTTCGCCCTCTCGAGACGTTACCGAACTACGTTCGAGGCCTCGATGTTTGTTTGATGTGCTACCGGACTGATGGATGGGCGTATTACGGTTACCCGTTGAAATTGCACGAGTATTTGGCTGGCGGCAAACCCGTTGTTGGATCCGATCTGCCGAGCATCCGCGTATTCTCAGGAGTGATTTCCATCGCCAGCACGGTTGAAGAGTGGCAAAGCGCAATCGAAGCAGGTTTGAATGACAATTCCGCCGCTCGAATCAGCGAGCGAGTACAAGTGGCCCGTGAGAATACTTGGGAAGAACGGGTCCAACGGATTGAGAAAGCAATCGCTGCAAAGATGGAAGAGAAAAGCGCTAGCGCTCGGCAGCCCCGGTGAGAGCCCTCACGGCGAAGCTTTACCTGTGCGCGAACATCGCCTGCCTGAGCTGCTGGATTCGATTCTGACGTTCCTCGCGAGGCACACATACATACCAAAACCCGACTAGCGCCAAGGGAAGAGTTGCCGCAATCTGCGCAAAGAAAACTAACAATTTAGTTGGCGGTAGCCGGCGCTCGAAGAAATAGGTACCCAACGCAAAAGGAGCCATCGCCAGTAAAGGAAGGATCCAAGTGCTGGTGACATACTGGCGTACGGGGATCTGCAGCGTCCGTCGCATGTACCACGGCCAAAAGAGAAAACATACGATCAGATTTGGGATCGTCGATCCCCATGCCACGCCCAGCACTCCCATCGAGCGAACCAGAATGATGCTCAGCCCGAGATTTGTTAGAGCCTCAAGAAGGTAAACGGGGACGAGCGCTTGGTGTTTCCCGATCCCCTGCACGACAGCCCATCCTGCGCCTGGCCCGGTCGAAAAGATTGCCATCCACGCGAGAATCCAAAGTACTCCACCGGACAGTGTGGCGTACTCGTACCCCATCCACAAACCGATGAAGCTGCCTCCCCTTATCAAGAACGTCAGCCCAATGGGCATCATCAAGGCAGTCGAATAACCAGCGGAAGTAAGCGCCGTGCGCCGAAGGCCGGCAAAGTCTCCGGCCGCTTCTAGCCGGCTGGCGAGCGGCGTGACGGTGGAGGAAATACCGCGGGTAAGCCCTCGAGCGTACGTAATTAAATTGCCCGCAATGGCAAAAAACGTGACGAAGTTGACCGGAAGAAAAGCCGCGATGACCACGGAGTCGGTATAAAGAATGAGATAGGCAAAAATCTGCAGAAGAAAAGAATAAACACTGAAGGAAAAGATCAGCTTCAAGTGTGGAAGATTGGCGTAGCTGGGCCGAATTCGCAATTCGGGGTATAACCGGGCGACCAGGACGGCGTTTGCCAGCGCACTCAGCAAACCTGCCCCCAGCTGAATGAGTGCTAAGGCTGCAATCCCCGACCCACCCCGAAGGGCAACCACAATCACAAGCGCCCTGAGACCGGACGTTATGATCTCGATCAGATTGACAAGATCAAATCGCTGAAGGGCGACAAGGATTCCTCCGAACACCCCGCCCACAAGCGAGACTGCTACGGTGACACCCGCAACGACGAGGACGATACGGGCCTGCGCCTGGAGGTCGTCGGGAACGTGCAGCCGATTCAACGCCAAAGCACCCAGAGCGACGGAGATCAAGATCGCAAGCAGGCCTGCGGAAGAAAAAATCAGCATCGCCGAAGATGCTGTTTCATTGGCCTGCTGATGATCAGCCTGGGTGTGAAATTTCGCCACATAGCGCGTCACGGCCCCGCGCACGCCCATATCGAGAAGGCCGAGATAGCCGGTCAAGGAGCCGATGAGGGTCCAAACGCCATAGGACCCATTCCCGAGATGCCGAACCACAAAAGGCGAAAGAAAAAATGTGACCAGGATCGAAAAGGCAAACCCGCCCCAGTTCGCGGCGACATTGCGAATCGTCCGCGTGGCACCCGGTGTGTGCTTCGCGGCTTGCGCGGCGGATTCCGGCGATTCATTTGCACTCATTTTTGGTCCTTCGGATCTCTCAAGCCGTGGAACCCGAACAGCCTGCGACTGTTCGCTGCGGCGCTTGAAACATCACGAAATGTGTCTCTATCGCGGCTCTTATTTTAGGCTGCTTTTTTGCGAGTCTCGCGAGGCATGATCAAGCCAGATCTCGCGCCAGATCGGCAAAGGGTTCGGGCCGATGTTTTTGGAGTCCTCCGGAACGCGCTCAAGCCAGATCTCGCGCCAGTACGGCAAGATGCTCCGAGGGCAAAATTTATTGAGGTCGCCTTGGCAGATAACTCCGTCGAGGATCATGCAATCGTTCGGCAAGCGCATCATGGTCCCGGTCTGGTCGTTCACAATCTTGCCAACTTGGCGGAGTACCCGAAAAGTTCCACCACAGTATTTGACCATTTCGCGGTCGAAGGAGAGGCCTCTATTCCGGTTTCGTTTGTTCAAGGTCTTCATGATTTCAATTTTGGGTTTCACCCTTACAAGCTCGCCGGGCTTTAAGCCGATATCTCCACTGGGAGTCTTCTCCAATTTCCCTTCAAGATAGGGGTACTGCGCTCCGCGCCGAATAAGCTGAAATCTGTTGAAAAACCAAATGAACAAGCTGCGCACCATCATCTTCAGCGGGACATTGCCACATGACCAATCTTCCCAGAACTGCCGCACGTCCCACCACGCAAGCGGTGAGGTTGCCCGGCTCATCTCCGTCGCCTGACACTTGTAATGAATGATCTCTTCGCCTTTCGCATCCTTCCCCGAAAACTGAGTAAACCGGGAAAGCTGATCGTAGGCTCGCCGGAGTTCCTCCTCCGGTGGGGCAGCAGAAGGCACGCTGTCTGAATTGACCGGTTTGAGCCAAGCCTCTTTCCAAAAAAGAAGGCAACCAGCTTCGCACCCGTCATGACCCTGGCCGTCGCAGCGCAGAGTGTCCAGGTGCACAGCGTCTTTCATTTTGCGCAAACCACTCCACGCAATGGTGTCGCAAGCTTTGTGCGCACGTTTGTAAACGCGAAAACGCTTCCCGCAAAATTGCAGCATTTCGGGCATGAAGGGAAGACCATCGAGAGCGCACTGTTCATCCAGCGTTGACAGAATCTCCGCCGGATGGCGGACTTCCACGAGATCGCCAACTTTGAGCTTCAGGGTATGCCGTATTTGCATTCGCGTTTCATTCATAACAAATCAAAACGTTCTGGGCGGTTCACAATATTGAATTGCAGCACCTTTCACGCGTGCGCCTTCCGATCGTTTGTTCGGCCGGCAATCTGTTTGGCTGCGATGGCAATATCCTCGAACAACTCACCGCGGTGATATTTGACCCAACGCAGCATGTGTACACCGCATGCCAACCGAGCGCTCCACGTAAGAGGCGCGCGCCAGATGGACGCGAGATAATCGCGCAACACTCGCCAAGCGGGGAAGACAATTCCTCTCGCATTTAACGGGTCCTGAAACTCCATCAAGGAGCGCCGCGAAGGGTTGGTATACACGGAGCGGTAGACGTGTTCCCGATGGAGCAGGAGCTCTTCCGGCAACTCGTAGAAGCGCCCATGCAAGGCCAACTCCGCCAATAGAATCTGGTCGGCAGCGTACGTGGTTCCCAAAAGGGGAGTCTTTCGGAGGATGCTCGAACGCATCAGGCCGTAAATTGGCGGTGAACCCCAATTGATCCACAGAATTTTTCCGAGTCGGTCTTGTGGGCGAAGCAAAAGATTGGGATCGGTGTCAAGCCCATAGGAGCGGTGTTTTATAGTGTTTCCAGCTTCATCGATAACCCTGACTCGCGGATAACATAGAACGATGTCTGGATCCCGGTCCATGATGGCTGCGGTTTTTTCCAGAAAATCGAGCGTCTGCAGATCATCGTGGGTGACCCACTTGAAGTATTCAGCCGTGGACAAAGCGAAGACGCGGCGGAAATTAGGATTCGCACCAATGTTTGTTTCGTTTCGATAATAGCGGATACGGTTGTCCCTGGCAGCGTAGTCTCGGCAGATCTCTGCGGTCCGGTCCGTGGAGGCATTATCGGAAATGATCAATTCAAGATCCCGAAAACTTTGGTTTAAGACGGCGTCAATGGCTTCCGCGAGGAACCGCTCCCCGTTGTAAACGGGCAGGCCAATGCTGACTCTGAGACTTTTTTCAGTCATGAAACTCGGCCTTCACCCTTGGCAAAGAAAACTAGGCAACGCGAACGTTGCGATGCACAATCCGTGAAAGCCGGTTGATTCTTGTAGAATCGCGAGTTCATAGGAATTTACAACACGAATTTCCGGCAGTAGAAACCTTCTGCGTATCCACTGCGGGAATTGGCTTCGACACCGCGGATCCGCGGTAACGCCAAAAAAGTTTCCTCAGTGAACCACTGCTTCGAACGCTGCGACGCGAATGCATCCAGAATGTGCTTGGCCTTCCGCTCACATGTGGCACGATCCAGCCCGACAAAGAAATTGGGAGCGCCCAGATCACCATCGTACTTCGGAATCTCGTATTCCAGGATCAAATGACTGCGAAAGGTGTTCCAAGTCAGTTCACAGATCACCCGGTGATCCTGATGCAAATCGTGGCGGCAGTGAGTCAGAACAACGTCCGGTACGAATGTTTTCTTCAGCTTCTCGAATTCACCTTTGATCTGCGCCTGCTGCGAAGGGAAAAAACTGTCGCGGTAGTTACGGATCACCACTTTCTTTTTCTTCGCGGACGCCAGGAACAAGTTCGCCGCCCGCGCCGCCTCTTTCTTTCGAACCGAAGTCGAACTGAACACCAGCCAGTAAATTTCGATTTCCGGATGCTCGCGCGAGAGGCGCAGAATCGTTCCGCCACAACCAATCTCAATATCGTCGCAGTGTGAGCCCAGGCACAGGATCCGGCCAAGGGGACGTTCTGCGGAGCCTAGCCGCAAATCAACCATCGCGTCGGCTCGCCACGACGCCGGCCGGCTCGTTGGCTGTAGATTTCGCGGGCTCTAATGCAGGAGTTACACCTTGCGTCCCATTGGATTTCCAGACCACCCACGGCGCATCACCTCTCGCATACAAATCATCCAACTGCTGTTTGTCCTTGAACGTGTCCATCGAGGCATAAAAGCCGTTGTGCTCGTACGCCATCAACTGTTTTTCCTGGATCAAGCGCTTGAAGGGTTCAAGGACTAGCTCTTCGCCGTCACGCATGTATTTGAAAATATCCTGCTTCAGGACAAAATAGCCGCTGTTGATCCGGAGATCGGCATCGCGAATCGACTGAATGTCGTTCACCACGCCATCGGGTCCGGCGGAAACCATGTGATAGGTTAGGTTCGGTTTCGCGGAAACAAACGTGGCAATCTTGTCGTGCTCCTGCGCAAAATCCACGAGTTTCGGCAGTTCCAGGTCGGTCAAGCCGTCGGCATAGTTCGCGAGGAATGCCTTTTCCCCCAGGAGATATTTTTCAACTGCTTTGAGCCGCTGTCCGATGTTCGAATGCATGCCCGTCTCGGCAAACGTAATGTTCCAATCGTGAATGTCGCTATTGAAGAGCTGCAGATCCTTGCCGCCCTTCGAAAGCGAAAAATCGTTGGACACGCACTCGTCGTAATGCAGGAAATACTGTTTGATGGCATCCGCCCGGTAACCGAGGCACAAAATGAAATCCTTGTGGCCAAAATGCGCGTAGTACTTCATCACGTGCCAGAGCACCGGCCGGTAGCCGATCGGCACCATGGGCTTCGGGACATTGTCCGCGTATTCCCGCAGCCGCATTCCCAATCCGCCGCAAAATATGACCACTTTCATGTTCGTTACTCCTTCACTCTTCGAGCAGCAGCCCAATCGCCGGGCGCATCACGCATAAACCTGCACCTCGGGAATCGGCACAACGAACTTCCCGCCCCACTCCCGAATAAACGCGTTCTGCTTGATGATTTCGTCCTTCAAATTCCACGGAAGAATCAGCAGAAAGTCAGGCTTCGTGTCCAGGATTCGTTCCGGAGAGAAAATCGGGACATGTGTTCCCGGGAGGAACCTGCCGTGCTTGTGGGGATTGCGGTCCACGGTGTAATCGAGGAAATCCGTTCGGATCGCGCAGTAATTTAGCAGCGTATTCCCTTTCCCCGGCGCTCCATATCCCGCGATCTTCTTCCCATTCCGCTTCGCGGCAATCAAAAACTCCAGCAGCTTCCGTTTCGTCTCCTTCACCTGCTCCGCAAAACGCGAATACGTCTCTAGCCTGGTGGTTCCGGCGGCTTCTTCTCTGGCGCGCAATCCCCTGACGCGCTCCGTCACGGGTCGCGAAGAGTCTTCCGCTTGCCGCCCGTAGATCCGCAGCGAGCCGCCGTGTGTCGGCAGTTCCTCGACGTCGAAGAGCGTGATTCCATGTGCTGCGAAAATCTTCTCCACCGTTACAAACGAAAAGTAGGAAAAATGTTCGTGATAAATCGTGTCGAACTGGTTTTCTTCCATCAGCCGCTGCAAGTGCGGGAATTCCATGGTGATCACACCCGTTGGCTTCAGCAGGGTTTTCATGCCCGCCACAAAATCATTCAGGTCCGGCACTTGGGCCAATACATTGTTTCCCAGCAGCAAATCCGCTTGTTTCCCCGCACTCGCGAGTTCGCGCGCCGTTTCTCTTCCAAAAAACTTTACCAGCGACGGCACGCCCTTCTTTACTGCCACAGCAGCAACGTTCGCTGCTGGCTCGATCCCCAGCACCGGCACTTTCTTCTCAACGAAATATTGCAGCAGGTATCCATCGTTGCTGGCGAGCTCAACCACAAAGCTCTTCTCGCCGATCCCAAAGCGCTCTACCATACGCTCCGTGTACTTTTTCGCATGCGCCAGCCATGAATCCGAGTACGACGAAAAATACGCGTAGTCGCTGAAAATATGCTCCGGTGTGACGTACGCCTCCAGCTGCACCAGAAAACAGTTTCCGCAAACGTACGCGTGTAGCGGATAAAAGGCTTCCATTTGATTCAACTGCTCGCCGGGAAGAAAGCTTTCGCACAGCGGCGACATGCCCAGATCCACAAATGTATGTTCGAGCTTTGTCCCACAGAATCGGCAGCCGGATTGTTTCGTCGCAGTCATGAATCGTCCTGTTCGAACTTGAGTCAGTGCATCACCTCAACGCCGCTACGCTTTCGTCGCCGTCTCCAGCTCTTCCCGCTTCGCGATCGGGGGCTGCGTTTCGTACATCTCAAAATATTTCTCCGCCAAGTGTGTCAAGTCCGTCCCGCGCAGGTAGTCTCCCATCGTCGTACCCGTGCAAGCCGAGTCCACGTTCGGAGCTCCCCGCCGCGCCGCCACGTCGTCCACGTTCACCGTGCGGAAATCAATGCTGAACCGCGTCTTTCCGGAATTGTTTGGCACGCTCGAATGCATCTGCGCGGCGGAGAACAGCAGAACGCCTCCCGGCGGCGCAAGCACTCGAATCTGCGGATCCAGCTCCATCGGTTCTTCCGGCTTCGGCTGTTTCCGCGTGTCCTGCTTGATGAATTGCGCGGCATTTTGCCGGCTCGTGCGGTTCCATTCCGCGTAGTTGTATTCCACCGATCCGTTGCGCACGGCCTGACTCCAATAACGCGGATGAAACGCCATCGCGTTTTCCGGAACAATCGGATAAATCGGCAGCCACCAGTTGATCTGGCACATTGGCGCGGAATACCAGGTATCGCGATGCGGGTGAAACGCGTAGGCAATCCCGGAGGTCAGAAAATCATCACTCGTTGAAGACCGCATCCGCGGCACGTCAAAGTAAGTTTTCTCTAAACTGAACCCGAGGTCGCCCAGCATTCCTTGAATGCACTTCTTCGATTCCGGCGCATGAATGAACTTTGGTTTCAGGTCAGAAAGAATCGCGGCATATTTCTCCACTGGCAAATGGAACTGCGCCGTCTCTGGATCGAGCGGATGAAATGCCGCTTCCACCATCTTCCGCGCAAAATCCACCAGCGCCAGCGAACTCGGCGTCGGAGAGTACACCAGGAGTTGGCCGCGATATAGGAGCTCTCGCTTCTTCTCTTCGGAGATCGGTGCATCGATGATGATCGAATTCATGGTCTTATCCTTTCCGCAGGCTCAACGCGCCGCCTGCGGCACAGCCTTCAATTCTTTCCGCAATAACTTGTGTTCCTCAAGAACCTCCGCAGCCTTGCGGATGGCCTCGAAGCGCATGCCCGAACGCTCCGCGATGTCCAGCAGCGAATTCTTCCCGTCCGATTGATTCAGCACCCACAGCATGGCCATCTCGCTGACGCCCGCGTCCGCCGTCCCTCCAACCATGCGGTACAGTCCGCGCTTTCCCAGTTGCGGCTCGCACTTAGGATTTAGGTTCACGAACGTGCTGTTGTTTTCCAGCACCGAGAGAATTTCCAAGCTGGCCGCCAGCGCCTCTCCGAGTTTATCCGCATGGACAAACTCCAGGTTGTCCGCTGAAGTGTGATATTCCGGAAAGGTACCGTGCGGCGTGCGGGACAACCTTCCCACGGAAAGATTGATTCCGGGCGAGCAGTATTGCCGCTCGTCGTAACCGTACGGCGAGAAATCCAGAATCTCATGCGGTTGTCCGGAATGCTTCAACACATGGGCCGCCGCGCGATCGATGTCCGCTGCGCCCTTCCGGCTCTTCTTGTAGTGCAACGCGCCGGCATCGCCCACGCCCGTCAGCACCAAACCGTGTTTAATATTCGAAATCTTTTCTTCGTTCCTCGCCAGCCAGGTAATTGCCCCGATCGTCCCCGGAATAAAAAGAAACCGGTACGAATACCGTCGTGGCATGGATTGCAGCGCGCGCGCGATTGAGACCGCCAGCCCAATGCCGGAAAGATTGTCGTTGCACAGCGAGGGATGGCACGCATGACACGAGATCAGCACTTCATCCCGCGTCTCTCCCGCCAGGAAATATTCACCGTAGGTCAAATGCCCGACTTCCAGAGTTGAATCAATGCAAACTTCGTATTCTTCGTCCTTCAACTCCGCGAGCTGCTTCTCAGACAGGCAAAATCCCCAGCTCTCCTTGTAGTAAGACGTCCGGTAAGGAATCCAATCCGGATGAGCAGGCAGGGTGTGCAGATGCTCCTTCACCTCCGCCAGGCGCATCCGGCGCCGCACTGGCGCACTGTAATTCACCACGTGCAAATTCGATTTTCGAAAATCGATTACCCGCTCGCCCTTGGCATTCTTCACGTAGGCATCGCGGATGTTCCATTCCTTCGGCACCGTCCAATCAAATACTTGTGTACCCGTGGGAACTTCCCGCAGTTCCAACGGAATCTGCCGCTGCAGCAGTCGAAGAGTCTCTCGCAGACCATCGCCCGTGATACTGCGGCAGATCGGATACAGCTCCGAGATCAGGCGGACCATCGCCTGGCCATCAGTCAGCGAATCGACCCCGTTTTGAAGTTGCTGCTCTTTCAAGTCTTTCCGGCCGTTCTCATGAAACAAAGTCGGGATAATTCCGGTCGCGTTCAATGATGATTCGCTCGCCTTCAGGCCATTCAATTCTAAAGGCTGGATCGTTCCAGCGTGCGCCTCGCGCGTGTTCCGCCGAATAGCGCTGCGCCATCTGGTAGAAAACCTCGGTGTCGTCCTGCAGCGTCTGGAATCCGTGGGCAAAATCTTCCGGGATGTACAGCATTCTTCGGTTCTCCGCGGAGAGTTCCACAGCGAAGTACTGCTTGAACGTCGCCGAGGCAGCCCGCAAGTCGATGATAACGTCATAAATCGATCCCGAAGTGCACCGCACCAGCTTTGCTTCCCCGAACGGCGCCGCCTGGTAATGCATTCCTCGCAGCGTCCCTTTGTGTTTGTTGAAGGAAACGTTGCACTGCACTACTTCCGTCTTCAGGCCGTGCGCCTCGAATTCTTGCTGGCAAAATGTCCGTGCAAAGAAACCTCGCGGGTCCGTGCGTCGTTCCAGTTCGATGACATATGCGCCAGCCAGCTTAGTCTCCGTGAAAATCAAGTCTCACCAGCCGCTCATCGAGAACACTTCAGGAATTCTTCGCTTGCAGCACGCGCTCAGATTCCACGGCCTGCCAGCGTAGGTCCGAATTCAATCGACCGGATGCCAGCAATCCCTGGATGTGATCGATGCGCTTGTAGCGCGCGCCCTCGAAGTCTTCGACGCGCAGGTCCACTTTCTTGTACGCCTCATAGAGTTCACGCGCGCCGCGCCGGGCGTCCCACTTCGGCTGAAATGCCGGAAGCACTCTCCCGATGCGGGAAAAATCAGCCCGGTAACAGCGTTTGTCGGGGCCCGCATCCGCTGCAAACTCGATCGTGCAGCCGGGAACCGTTTCCGTCACGATCTCTGCCAGGTCGCGGATCTGGTAATTCTCTTCGCTGCGGCCCACGTTGAACGCCTGATTGTGAATCAGTTCGCGCGGCGCTTCGAGCGCTGCCAGAAAAGCGCGGGAGATGTCTTCGATGTGCACGATCGGCCGCCATGGCGTCCCATCACTCTTGATGAACACGCGGCCGGTTGTCAGCGCCCAAGCTGTCAGGTTGTTCAGCACCAGGTCAAATCGCAGCCGCGGCGAAACGCCATATGCTGTCGCGTTCCGGAGAAACACCGGGCTGAATTCCGGGCTGGCCAGTTGCGACACTTCCTGTTCCACCAGCACTTTCGAGCGGCCATACGGAGTAACCGGATTGAACTCCGCCGTTTCATCGAGAATCTTGTCGCCCGCCGCGCCATACGTGCTGCAAGAGGAAGAGAACAGGTAACGCGCAACCCCAACTTCTTTGGCAAGCCGCGCGAGCCGCACCGAGGCGTGCTGATTGATGTCGTACGTCAGGTTGGGATTCAAATTGCCGAGCGGATCATTGGAAAGCCCCGCCAGGTGAATCACCGCATCGAAGCCCTTCAGGTCCGCGGCCTGCACGTCGCGTAAGTCCTTGCGAATCGAAAGAAATTCCCGCGGCGCCTCTCCAAACGTGCACTGCTCGAAAAGGTCGCTGTCCAGCCCGACCACTTCGTGCCCGGCATCCGCCAACAGCGGCGCCATCACCGTCCCGATATAGCCTTTATGTCCCGTGATCAGTGTTCTCATTCCACCGTTCCTTAGTATTTGGAAGTATCGGAGGCTGCCGTTACCCTAGCACGGCCTCGCAACCACCTAAAAGCCCGCGTCTTCAACTTTGTTCACGGTGCCATCCGGCAATTCCCTGCTCGCCTCGCCGGGTACCCATTAGCCGTTAGACAGACTGACACCCACACTCCCGCTTCAAGTCTGCATGCCAGGTGCCAGTGCACGACGGCTGCTCCTATGCTAACTAATAGTAAATAAACAACTTAAATGCATTCACTTGGTGCGCTGGGGGACCCCAAGAGGGTTACGTCCACGGTTTTCCCCTTAGCGGTATGCATTTTCACTCGCAGGGCGAACCCAGTAGCGAGTTCAAACATGCCCAACTTACAGAATCACAAAGCCTTAGGGGAGATTTCGTCACCTATCCAATACCCTCGTCCTAGCGGCCCGATCTGCGATGCGCACCTCCACTCCGCCTACCCGGCCCCGCTCCAGCGCCCACCGCGCCAAACCCTTCTCATATTCCCCGAGGGGAAACTTCTATCGAGCTAAGAAAGGGTACATTTCTAATGAGGTTTGACACACACCGCAAACTCCATCTTGACTGCTATTGTTCATGTGCTACTATACTTGTCAGGTAAGGATGCGGAGTTTCATGGAGCGCAGCGGACTTGCCGCCTCTTTTCCTTCATCCCTATTCATTCATCAGCAAGAAAAATTGTGTGTGGCTATCGCCAAGGCGTGGAGATCTCTCCCACTGCATTTCTGTGTCCGGTGAATTCCCTCTTTGAACTGCGCACCAGGCTAAGCTGCTTAGAATCGACACTTGTGAGAATGGCCGGCAAAAACTCCCGTAACTACCTTTAGAATCAACATTTATAAGGCAACCTGCAAGTGTTGATTCTAAACCACTTAAGGAAAGACTAAGTCCTTTAGATGCAACACTTACAAAAACCAAGGGGGAGGGCCGAGGGCGCTTGCTTGCTTCTGAGCCTCGAAGGGCCCACCGCAAGCATACGCAGATTCGAGTGAGATCAAAAGTTCAGGAGGGTTAAACCGAAACCGCAGCTTCGGCCACGTTTAGTTGAGGAATGAGCGAAGCAAGCGGGCAAAACTCCATGTCCCGGACCAGCTTCCGGAGCTTGGTTTCGGTTCCTCGCAAGCCGAAATAATGCCGCGCCCGCGCCGAAAGGCTCCCACCCATCCTCGGCTGTTCGGGATCCAGCTCCCAGGGATGAATGTAAACGCAAACGGGGAAGTTCTCTTGCTCGTTCAGGTGCCGGATCGCCCAGCGCGTGTAGCTGTAAGGCAAGAATCGCAGGTAGGCTCCGCCACCGATTGGCGACCTCTTCGATCCAATCTCAAGTGTGGGCATGGGGAACTCGAGAATTCGCCCGCTCGCCGTGTTGATCCAATACGGGGTCCGCGGCGCGTCGGGAACTCCGTAAGAAGGATGTTCCACCGGGAAAATACTCGAATCGTATTGAAATCCTTCTTCGACAAGAATTTTCAGAGCCCAATAAGACCTCTCGGTGACAGAAAAACTCGGCGCCCGGTATCCGCGAACCTGCTTACCGGTAGCATCCTCAATGACCGCCTTCGCGCGATGCGTGTCTTCGCGGAACTCTTGCGCCGTCAAATTGAATACGCTCCGATGAAGCAGACTGTGACACGCGATTTCGTGCCCGGCGGCAGCAACCCGCGCCACAATTTCCGGCTTTTTCTCGGCCACCCAGCCCAGGACGAAAAAGGTCGCCAGACAGTTATTCTCAGCGAGCAGCGCCAGGAGCCGGTCGGTATTCGCGGCAACGCGGCTCGGGTAAGTGTCCCATTCCTCGATGCGCACCTTCCCGGAGTAGGCGCTGACGTGGAAATAATCTTCAAGGTCAACCGTTAGAGCGTTCTTCATTCACCTTCTCGGAGAGATGGGCCAGCCGCCCTAATTGTACACACAAAGGTTTGTAAATTGCGTTTCGTGCGGCTTCCAAGGAAACTTTTCGGGGACGACTTCCTCAACCTCCGCCTGAATATGCTAGTCTCGCCAGTGCGGCACGAAAACGATTCGATGGATTGCGCTTGCGAGTTCTGACGTTCACAGCTCTCTATCCCAATAAGACCAATCCCCTCCAGGGAATTTTCATTCATCAACGCGTTAAGCATCTCGCGTGCCGTCCCGGCAATTCCGTGGAAGTCATCGCTCCAATTCCCTACTTTCCGTCGTGGCTGCCTGTCCCGCGCTGGCGACAGTTCAGCCAGATCCCGAGTGAAGAAATAATCGAGGGCGTGCGCATTCACCATCCTCGCTATCCGCTCCTGCCGGGAATCAGCATGCCCGCGCACGGAATGCTGATGTACTTCGCCTCCTTGTCCCTCGCGCGGCGCTTGCACCGCGAGAAGCAATTCGACTGCATCGACGCCCACTTCGTTTATCCGGATGGTTTCGCCGCCGTCCGTCTCGGCAAGAAACTTCGTTTGCCCGTTGTCGTTTCCGCGCGCGGCACGGACATCAATCTCTACCCGTCGTTTCGCCTGATTCGCCCGATGCTGCGCTTGACTCTGGCGCATGCGACAGGCGCCATCGCTGTCTCCACGGACTTGAAAAATAAGATGATTGCTCTTGGCATTCTGGAAACAAAGATTCAGGTCATTTCCAACGGCGTAGATACCGAACGCTTTCAGCCGTGCGATGGAAAATCGGCGCGTAAACAATTGGGGCTTCCGGAAGAAGGATTCCTACTCGTTTCTGTCGGCTCGCTGATCGAATCAAAAGGACACCACCTGCTCATTGGCGCCGTCGCCGAACTCGCCCGCTCTTTCTCGCAACTCCGCCTGTATATCCTCGGTGATGGAGTCTACCGCTCAAGGCTCGAAGAGTTGGTGCGTGAAAAGAAATTGCAAAACCGAGTTTTTTTCTTCGGAACCAGACCAAATGAAGAACTAAATCTCTGGTTCAGCGCGGCGAATCTGAGTTGTCTGCTGAGTTCGCGCGAAGGCTGGCCCAACGTAGTTTCCGAGGCCCTCGCCTGCGGCACGCCAGTTTTGGCGACACGCACGGGAGGAATTCCAGAAATAATTAGCTCTCCCGAACTAGGCATGTTCGTCGAGCGCAATGTCCAGTCGATTGCGGTCGGACTGGAGCGAGCGCTCGCAAAATCATGGAATCGGGCGGAAATTGCGCGACGCTCGCGCTCGCGCAGTTGGGATACGGTTGCCGCAGAGGTCGAAGCTTTTTTCGAGTCAACAATTCAGCACCAGCTAGAGCAAACCTCGAAACTCATTTGAGGGTGATCGACGAAATGGTTTTCGACCGCCATGGCCGCGCCATTTTCCACAACGGCAGAAAGACCGAGTAGCACGCGACTTTGAAGCATTCCGACAAGACCGCTTTGCGATTTGAAACGTCACTTTGCCCGTTTTCCTGGACCAGTGCGACGCTTTCTAGAGGCGTGGCGACAAACTTGGCCTGTACATTTCGTGGCAGTAACGCGCGGCAGCACATGCGCAAGCGCCTCAAATGCAGGCCGCTGCTGACGAGCAGTAACCTGGAAATCTGCGGATGCGCGCCGAGCCAATCCGCGAGCGCATCGATTTCACTCAGCGTGCCCAGAGTTCTCACGGGAATTCGTTCCACGGTAAATTGCTGACTCTCGTACAGAACAAAGAAATGACGTTGCGGCGGCGGGATGCTTCGTGCCATCTGGAGAAGGTCGATTGTCTGTGGCAAGCCCAATTCCGGAAAGCGGTGGATCTCAAACCGGCCGACGCTGAACAAAACGCGAGATGCAATTCCTTGTACTAGAAGCTGGATCGCGAAAACTTTACGGGCCTTAAGACCAGCAAGAACAAAGATGGCATTGGCGTGCTCAACAGGATCGGCGCAAGCCAGCCAATTGAAAAAGAACCGGAACATTAGCGATTGCGAATCGCGAAATCGTAAACGTCAATGTAGCGCTGCGCGAGAACTTTCCAGTCTTTCTCGCGCAAGATGAATTTTCGGGCTTCCTCGCCCAGTTTGCATTGCAAGCTAGTTTGCGACAGGAGCCTTTTGGCCTGCACGCAGAAATCCTCAACATTATCAGCGCGATACAGGACGCCGGTCTTTTCCGGCTGCACCAATTCGCGAATCCCCCCTACGTCGCTTCCGAGGATTGCTTTTCCGAGCGCCATCGCCTCCAGGGGTTTCAGCGGCGTGACGAGCTCCGTCAATCGGATGCTATGCCGCGGATAGACCAGCACATCCACTACAGAGTAATAGCGCTCGATTTCGTCGTGCGGAACCCTTCCCAAAATCTGAATGAAACCTTCCGCATTTAGTTCGTGAACTGCTTCGCGGACGGCAGGCATCTCTTCGCCGTCGCCGACGATCAGCAATTTGCAAGCTGTTCCGCGGCGGCGAAGCTCCGCGACGGCCCGCACCAGCCACGCCACTCCGTCCCAGCGATAGAGCGATCCAATAAAACCCAGAACGGGTTCACTGCCGAGCCCGAGTTTGGCGGCGAGGCCTTCGTCGCGGGAAACCGGAGAAAATTTCTCGACATCGACTCCATTCGGGACATGAAACAGTCTTGCGGGATTTGCTTTTCTGTTTCTTAATTCGTCGAGGATCGATTGCGAAATTCCAACGACTGCGCCGGCACGATGCACGACGTAGTCTTCGAGTTTTTGGCTCAGACGGTAGCGGAGAGAGCGCGAGCTGGTCTTGTTCTGATCGACGGCGGCATCTTCCCAAAAGGCGCGCAATTCATAGACGAAGGGAATGCTTTTTGAACGAGCGGCTTGCAAAGCGCCCAAGCCGCAGAGCGCTGGAGAATGCGCATGAATCAGATCGACCGGCTCTTTCTCTGTCAGCTCCAGAATCCTGTTTCGAATGAGCCGCACAACCGCAGCTTCGCGCAGGATGGGCCGCCGACCGCTGATGGCCCATTTAGAAAGCTTTCCGCTATAGGGCGTTCTACGGTAGGAAACATCTTCCACGACGGTGTCAACGGCTTTGGGATCGTCCACCAACTGAAGCGGACCGGTAAGAGCCTGGGGACGCAGTCCAAGGCGGTGCTGTGCGGCAATCAGATGCAGGCTGCGGATACTGTAGCCCGTATGCACCGGCCAGGAGTGATCGAGCACATGCATCACCCTGAGGGAGCGCATGTTCTTCTCAAGTGCCGGTTCTCGCAGAGTTTCTGTCTTCATCCATTTCTCGGCTCTGTTACGATAAAGACTCTTCTGCAGCGCTTCTGATCCGCTCCAAACAATCCGCAATCCTCCGATTCCAGTTGATGCTACGTCGGATTCTGCAGTTTTTGCCGGGGCGGTACCCATTGCCCCGAAAGGTCCCCACGTATGCACTTCACGCAGCCGATTAAGGATGCCAGATTGACCATACAGAAATAGAAAGCCACGGAAAAAGCCTTACCTATTTTGTTATTCGGTTCCCAAATCCAGCCGAAAAGCGCCATCAAGTAGAAGATAATCTGGAGAAGCAGAACAGTTCGATATGCAGGAAGAGGCCAAAGTACGAGACTCGAAAGGAACAATAGAATCATATAGAAGGGCGCAAGCCAGCGAAGCAACTTGTGCGAAACCAATAGAAACCAATGACGCGGATTTTTCAGAGGATTCAGCACTGCCGGGATGCGCCGAATTGCGTTCAAACTTCTGCTTATGATCCGCACCTTACGGCGAAATTCCTGACTGAACTGTTCAGCTGCTTCTTCGTAGCAGATTGCCGCGGGCTCAAAGACACCTCTATAGCCACGGGCAATAATTTGCAGCGGATTCAGAAAATCGTTGATGTCGGTCGGCAAGAGGGAGGTGTACAGTCCACGCCGGATAGCATAAATTGCACCATCACCGCCCACGACTGAAGAAAACAGGGACTCCTTTTTCTTCAGGTAGGTCTCAAGCTTCCAATAGAGCCCTTCGGATTTCGCAGAAGGGGTTCCCGCGCCGCTGTCGAAGTAACGGGCGTTCCCGACCACATAGCCGACCTGTGGATCTACAAAATGACGCACGAGATGTTGAAGAGCGTCCGGGTGGTAAAGTGCGTTGGCGTCTGAGAAAACCAAAATTTCTCCATGAGCCTGCGGCACGGCAAAATTCAGCGCGGCACTCTTTCCCAACCTCTGGTTCTGGCGCAACAGCCGCACGCCTCGGTCCGCATAGCCACGAGCGATCTCATCAGTAGAATCGTCTGAACAATCAGAAACAACAATAACCTCCAAAGAAGCCCTTACGAAATCAAGTGCAAGCGCGTTTTCGAGTTTGGCAGCGATCACCGGGCCTTCGTTGTATGCGGAGATGAGCAGCGAAACGGACTGATCAAATACGCCTGCACAATTCACAGGCTGGGGAAAAAATCGCGCGAGGAATCCGACGAGAAGCGGATAGCCGGCGTACACGTACGCCAGAAGCGCGACACAGATCCAGAACAGCGTTTCGAACTGAGTTTCCATGCTCATCAGGACCAGAAGCCCACTGGGGCACCCTGGGCTAATCTTTTCTTACCGACGGGACGGCCGTCGATGAAGATGGAACTGTCGGCCGCCCTATTGCAACCTTTAGAGAACCGTCCTGCGGGTCACGATAACTGATGTAGATTGTGTCGTCCGGCGCGATCCCAAGTGAACAATAACGGTACGGGTCGCCTGCGCCCAGGGCAATGACCTGGGTGTGCCATATTTTCCCGTCCCAGTAAGCGTGCTTTAACGTGCCAGCATCATCGTAGCTGATATGCGGATGGCCAGCGTGGTCAAAATCCAAACCGCTCAAATATCCGACCCAGCTTCCAAACGTGGATATATCATCCACCTTCTGGATTATCCAACGATCCGCCTCCTTCACAGCATAACGAAGTTCCTTTTCGCCATAGTAACTCACATGCAGTCTTCCTTGTGGATCGACGCGAAGGGTATTCCCCATGCCGCGGATGACTTTGGAAGTATCCGCGCTCAGAGAATCGATAAAGCTAATGTCCCACTGCTTTCCGTTCCAATGAGCGAGCTTGAGTTCACCGGAGGGAAATATGCTATAGCTAATGAACGGCTTGCCCTCTTTGTCCACCACTGTCGAGTTCCACTTGCCCGCCTCTCCGTCAAAATCAATCGTACGCGCCTGCCAAGCCCCGTCTTGCAGGGCAGCGGTTCGAATGTGATAGTAACTGGAGCCGTTGGCCGCTCGCACCTGATACCACGAGACATATGGTGTACCATCAGGAGAGATCGCCAATGAGCAGGTGTATTCCTTCGCTCCCCCCGGGGAAATTTCCTGAATAATCCAGCGTTGGCGGTTCCAGTGCGCGTATTTGAGTGTAGCCCAGTCCGGATAGCAAATATGTGGATCTCCTTGAGAATCGAGTGCTAGGTGAGTCGTCACATTCTGCAGATTGCGCTCGATCTCCAGAGTGAACCAGCGCGACGACTCGGCGGAACGAAAGGCGTATTTGGCAACGTGGGAAGAGTTGTCGGTGTAACTGACATGGACACTTCCATGACTATCTACAGCCAGTGACGTGAACTTAGCCGATTGGTCGACTAACTCTGAGGTCCAGGACCACGACTGTGCGGCGATAGACTCGGGAGCCACGGCTAAGAAAAGCAGAGCGAACCATGCTCGCTTACCCTGCCGGCTGATTCGTCTGAGAAACCTGATAAAAAGTATTGGCATTCATCCACTCCGCATCAAGGGACCATCCGAGCCAGAGCCGCCGGAGATTTCACTATTTGGCATTCTCAGCGACCATGAATTCTTCTGCAATCTCGATCGTCTGAGGTTGCTCTGTGCGCATTTGGGTGGCTGCGGGCCCTTCCTGTTGGTTGAGAATTTTTAAAATGATTACCATAGCAACGCACTGATAGAAAAGATCAAAATTGGCCAGGCCTAAGAAGGCACCGCTGACCAGGAAGCCAAAGAGAGAGATTTCAATCATGTGTGTGTAGGGCACAATCCATTGGGATGAGGCCGACCGGAGAGCGCTGCGCCGCAACGTAAACAGGCTCGCCCAACAACTCCCGACGAGCAGCATGTATAGGGCGAGTCCTACGAATCCCTGCTCTTCGAGGGTCTGAAAATAAATACTGTGGGGACCGGATGACAAAAACCCTCCCGGCAAGGGCTCGGGTTGGTAGCGCTGGAAAAGCTCCACGTCAGGGAGGGCATTGAAAGAACCTCCAGTGATGGGGTAGTCCATAGCAAAATTCCAAGAAGTTCCCCAGGACACGAGCCGCTGATGTCCCGACATGTCCACGTCTCCGTGAGCAAGGCCTCCCATACGATCCAGCCACTGTGAGGGAATAAAAGTAATCACAGCCACAACGCTCAATGTCAACAGAAAGGCGCTAATTATTTTGTATTTAGACTTGAAGGCAATTACGCCAAGAACGGCGGCAAGCCCCAGAATGCCACCCCGCGAATAGGTCAAGAGTACGGAAAGAACCCCGCACGTAAACGCGAAATAGAGTACCCAACGAAGGCTGCGTTTTTTCTCGTCGCGGGCCAGGAAAAAAAGCATCGGGAGAGACATATTTACGGCAAGAGCGAATGAGTTGTTGTCAGAGATAAAAGAATCCGGCGGCCCCCAAACACGGGACTCGCCCCCAGTGCGGAACCCGAAGACCGCTCCCTTGATAGCTAACAAACCAAAACTCATCGCGGTGACCCACACAAGCGATTTGAATCTGTTGTGTGAGGTGACGAGCAAAATCATGGCAAATGTGATCAATAAGACTTTGCTCACGCGAATCCACTCGAGCTTCGCGTCGTCAAGGTGCCCTTCGAACAGCGGAACCTGCATGGCATGAAGAAAGGTAATGCAAAACCAGATCCATAGGCCGGCCAGCAGGATCGTTTCCCGCTTCAGAAACTTCTTGTTGATGTTCGATGTAAATAGACAGCCGACCAGAGTGGGAACGGCAATGACCGCCGCCACAGGGAAGTTATACATGAAGCCCCAGGTATAACGATGGGGGTTCATGAAAGTGATCCATGTCCACATCAAGATCCCGATGTAAGGCCGGAAAAAACTGATCGGAATAGAAATCGCGATGATTATGAAAAGAATCAGGTCACGCATCAGGGTCTCCCAATGCGCCACCGATGCTAGCCGGGATGGGAACTTCTTGAGCGATAGATGAGCCGGGCAGCTGAACGTTTAACGCGCGAAGCTCCTCGCCGCGAAGAAACGCGCGGCCAAGGTCGAAGGCAAAACGTGCTAGTGAACCATCGAATCCGACCTGCAGGCGGCGGAGCTCGAAAGGATTGACCTGGGGAGTATTCACGCCGGGAACGGTGGTTACCGCGGAGCGATATCCACAGCGAGTAAGCATTTCAACGGCTGCCGGGCTGCAATCGGAAGCTTTGCCGAACGGAAAAGCAAAATCCAAGACGGGGATTCCCAGTTTTCTTTCCAGGAGGCATTTGGAAGCGCCGAGTTCCTGCTCCAGTTCTTGAGGCGTCAACTGGCTCACGACGGGATGCGTGAGGGTATGTGACCCAAAAGCAATTCCTGCCTGGTGCATGGTGTGAATCTCTTCCCAGGTCAAAACGCGGCTTGAGAGAGCGTTTTGAGGCAAACCAATTTTATTCTCCAGCAGGGAGCAGCACAGCCGACGCTTCGTATTGGGAAGGGTACGCAGAAGAGCAACCACTTCGAGGGCCGCTCGCAGACGATCCTCGGGAGAATTCAATTGGAAACGCCAGGGACTCTGGGGGTCCAACTGAAGTTCACCGCTGGGCGCCACCGCCATGGCCAGGAAAACGCGGTCGTACCAGGCAACCTGGCCTGTATCGACGGACTCGACCGTCAAATAAATCGTGGCCGGCAAGTGATATTTTTGCAAAATCGGAAAGGCCACCGTGTAAGCGCTGCGATAGCCATCGTCGAAGGTGATAACGACTCCGGGATCGGACTTCATGCCACTGCACAATTCACGGCACGCTTCGTCAAGGGAAGCGACGCGATAGTTCTGGCGAAGAAAATGCATTTGCGATTCGAAAAGTTCGCGGGTGGGGGCAACACCTAGGGGATTACCTGACTCGCCTATTCCGTGGTAGCACAAAATTATGAATTTGGGGGTCTTGACGCTTGCCAAGCGCGGAAACGGAAGCGAAGAATCCGGAGGAATTTCATGAGACTTGGCAAGACGGCGGGCAAGATGCAAGGTTCCGCTGTAGTGCATGGCCTTGATGACCAGCTCGCGCCAATCGAGGAGCGGCTTGTGGGGGATCGAAGCATCCACCCAAGTCTGACTCTCGGGCCGGAGAGCGGGAAGCCGATGTGTTGAAGTGCGGTCAATCTGCACAAACACTCTCCAGAGAGCGCTCCAAATGCTGACGGTGCCAGAGTTCCAAGGCCACTAGATACCAAAGAATCTCGCCGTAAAAATGGGCATCTTTGCCGCGATGGAGCTTCAACAAATGGTCCAGAAATGCGGGGCGGAAGTAACCCCGTTGCCGGGTGCGCGAATCCGTCAAAACGTCCGAAACGAGCGATTCCAGACGGGGATCCTGAAGGAACCATAGCGCGACCGGCACCCCGAAACCATGTTTTTTCTTGTAGAGGACGTTGTGCGGGAGGATCTCCTTCATGGCTTCTTTGAAGATGAATCGTTTTTCAAAACCGCGCATCTTCAGCTCTGTGGGGACGCATCCGGAAAGCTCAGCCAGCTTGTAGTCGAGCAGCGGGAAACGCGCACGAACACCGGCTATCTCCGCGGTGCCAAGCACTTTTCGAAGATCATTGTCGGCCAGAGTCATCTTGACGTCTAGATAAAGAAGGCGATTCAAATCGTCTTCCGCTACTGCGGAGCCAAAGTGTTCCTCAGCAACGTTCAGCCAGGTTTCCGGTGGAACGGCCGACAGCAAATCGGGCTCGAAGACCTCCTCCGGCGGAGTGCTCAGCAGAAGATGGTAAGAAAAAATACGGCGTGGCAGAGGAATGTTCGCCCGGTGGACGTAGCGACTAGGCAAACTGAGACGACTCTCATTTTGCGGGAGCAAGGAGGCGATCGGCTCGATGAGGCCCTTGCGGAGCCACGCCGGGAGGTGCTGATACAACGCGAAACGTTTGTCAGTCGCGTAACGCTCGTTGCCGGCGAAGAGCTCATCGCCGCCGTCGCCCGCTAGCAACGTGGTCACACCCGATTCGCGCGCCATGCGGGCGCAGTGGTAGGCCCCGATGGCGGAAGAGTTCGCGAATGGTTCGTCGTAGTACTCCACGATCTTTGGGATAGCGTCGTAAGTATCACGCGAGGTGAGGCTGAGCTCGTGGTGGTTGGCGCGGAAATGTTCCGCGGTGGTACGCGCAAAACCAATTTCGCTGTAAACCGCCTCGGCAAAGAAAATCGAATAGGTGTTGACAGGGGAATGACATTCGTTCATGAAGGCCACGACGCTGCTGCTGTCAGTACCACCGCTCAAGTAGGCCCCGGTCTTTTCTAGAGCTAAATCGGTGAGCTGACGATGGACCGCGGAGCGCATGCCTTCGCGAACTTCTCGAGCCCAGTGAGCGACATCGTGATTGTCGCTCTTACGATATTGGAGATCCCAATAGCGGGTTTGCTGAATCTTACTGGCCTCATACACGAGGCAAGTCCCCGGGCGAAGTTTTTCGATGCCCTGATAAATTGCCATCGGCGCGGGAACGGCGCTGAAGAGCATGTACTGCACGAGCGCGGCCGGATTAACAGTCGCTGGTGTTTCCTGGGTACTGCGAATAGCTCCCACGCGCGAAGCAAAAAGGAGACGGTCGCCTTCCTTGCGCCAGTAGAGACTGTTGACGCCGAGACGATCGATGGCAAGGACGAGGCGGACGTTTTCTTCATCCCAAAGTGCAAAAGAGAAAACGCCATCTATCAATTCGACGAAGGAAACACCACGCTCGCGATAAAGATGCGCCAGTAATTCGACCGGGCTGAGGGTAGCAGGATCGAAGCCTCTGCCCCTCAGAAGCTTTGTGAGTTCCGGGCGATTCAGGAGTTCGGCGTCGGCGGCGATGCGAATTCCAGGAATGGCTGCGACTTGCTGGAAGTCCCAGCGGCGGGCCACGGCGAGAGAAACAGAATCGGGGCCCGGCGCTTGCTGGGCGGATTCTTCGGGCAACACAAAGGCCGCAAGCATGGCTTTGATGCCCGCCGGATTGATTGTCCTGCCTGGTTCGCAGATTCCGCAAATGCCGCTCATCTGTTCTCTCTAGGCCGCAAAGGTCTCTTTCCACTTGCGGAACATCAAGACCGCCCAAAGGTGCTGCGATCGGTCATAGTGTCCGTTCTGATGTTGCTTCCAGACTTTCCTGAGGAAATCAAGATCCAGAATTCCATCGTTGGACTCAAAAATCGTTTTCTCCGCTAATTCCCGCAGCTCCTGCCGGAACCATTGCCCCAAGGGAACTGCGAACCCTTGCTTCCGTCGATGCAGAATGTCATCCGGCAGGGAAGGCTCTATGGCTTTCTTGAAAATGTATTTCCCGGTTCGGCTCTGGAGCTTGAGGGATGAGGGAATTCGCGCCACCTTCTCCATGAACTGGTGATCGAGGAGCGGGGCGCGCACCTCGAGCGACACAGCCATGCTGGCCCGGTCCACTTTCGCCAGGATGTCGTCGGGCAAATAGGTCTTGATATCCAGATACTGAATCCGTGAGAGGAGATCTTCCGTATCCGCGCGGTTGTAGTGTTCGCGAAAAACCTCGATGGAATCGTACCCACCCAAACTCTTCCTAAATTCTGGCGTAAACAGACGGTGCTTTTCTCCGGGGCGAAAGTAAGAGATGGAATTGAAATAACCTTCCAGCGGGGTAGCCGCGAGGCTCTGAAAAGTCGCTTTGCCACGAACCACGCGTGGCGCCCAGGCAAGTGCCGGATACCAGCGGCCAAGCGGGCCGAACACCGCGGAACGCAGGAAGTGCGGCACATAGCTGCGCAGCCGGTTTTCATAGTGGTCTAGCATGTATCGTCGATAGCCTGCGAAATTTTCATCGCCGCCGTCGCCGCCCAACGCTACGGTAACGTGACGTCGCGCCACGCGAGAAACATAGTAAGTCGGAATGGCGGAAGAATCCGCGAAGGGCTCGTCATAATGCCAGACTAACTTGTCCAGGATCTCCAGTGCGCTGGGCCGGACGGTCTCTTCGTGATGCTCGGACTTGAAGAGTCGAGCGACTCGCCGCGCATAGCCAGCCTCATTGAACTCTTCCTCTTCGAAACCAATCGAACAGGTTGTGACCGGCCGCTTCATAAGGCGGCTCATGAACCCCACGATTGCAGAAGAGTCGACGCCGCCGCTCAAGAAAGCACCCAGCGGCACGTCACTCATTAGACGCACGCGAGTCGCTTCGCACAGTTCGTGGCGCAGCAGCTCGCACCAATCGTCCTCAGTGCGGTTCTCCACTTTGGCGAAAGAAAGATCCCAATAACAAACTTCGCGAACGGTCCCGTTCGACGCCACCAAATAATGCCCCGGGCGGACTTTCCTCGCGGCACGGTATATAGTCTTCGGAGCAGGAATATAGCCGCACGAAAAATAGTCACACAACGCTTCCCGATCGATCTCCCGAGGCATTCCGTTAGCCGCAAGCAGCACTTTTAGCTCGGAGCCAAAGAGGATGCGTTTGGAGTCCGCCGCATAGAACAGCGGTTTCTTGCCAACGCGGTCCCGCGCAAGCAAGAGCTTTCTTTCTTGCGAGTCCCAAAGGGCGATGGCAAACATTCCCCGGAGCCTGCGGAAACAGTCCTCGCCGTATTCCTCGTACAGGTGAACTATCGTTTCTGTGTCTGAGTGTGTTGCGAAGTGGTGGCCACGGCTCTCCAGTTCACGGCGCAGCTCGGGGTAGTTGTAGATTTCCCCGTTGAGCATAACCCAGAGGCGCCCATCTTCATTGGAAATTGGCTGATGCCCACCGGAGAGATCAATGATACTCAACCGTCGAAATCCGAAGCCAATTCCTTCGCCGCAATAAATGCCTTCGTCATCGGGGCCACGATGAACAATCGTTTCGTTCATGCGGTGGACGACCTCCTTAGAAATCGCCTCACGCCGCTCGAACTCGAAAATGCCGCTGATGCCACACATAGTCCGCTACTGTCTCCTGTCAGATCAGAACCTTGGTCTCAAAGCGCTCTACCGAGCGGGAAATTTCACAAGGGGAACCGCTTCATGGTTTCACTCTCGATTTGGGGGACTCCCGTCGGATCTTCCATGCTCCCAAGGCGAGTCCCTCGATACCCATCAACAGATCGAGCGGACGGTGGGCCCCGCTCATTCCCACGCGACGCAAGTCGAAAACGTCATCACCTTCCTCGACAAAGCCACCGTAAGCAGAAAACATGGCCGAGTAACCGGTTTGCCTGACTGCATCAACCACTTCCGGGCGGATGTTTTCTTTTCGTCCATAGGGGAACGACACCACACTCACGGGACACTTCAGAATCCCCTCCAGATCGCGCTTGCTCTGGGTCAGCTCGCTCACTGCCTCGTCTAGGGGAACTTTACCCAGATCCACGTGATTCACCGTGTGCGCTCCCACTTCAATTCCCTTTCGAACCAATCCGCCGATTTCTTCGCTTCGTAGATTTTCCAGACGAAACGGGCACTTCTCCAGGTCGTGCGGAAACGCACGGTCGGTATCTATGTATCCGGAGGAAATGAATACGCACGCAGGCGTTTCATGCCGGGCCAGCAAAGGCGCAGCGTTCGTGTAGACATCCCTGTAACAATCATCGAAATGGATTGCCACATGCGTGGCGGAAGACTGTTGATTATTTCGGAGATGTTCGAGGAGCCGCGATGTGGATATAACCGGGTAGAGCGCGCGAATCATGGCAAGATGTTCTGCGAAGCGCTTGACGCTTGTGGTGAGGGGATCGCGGCAGAAGTTGTTTACGCGGTGATAGAGGAGAATGCAGGCGCGCCTGGAAGAAAAGCGTTGATGGCCGACGCGCACCATGCGGTAAATTCCGGTGTGATATAAGCACAGATAAAACAGCGTCTTGAAGACCTGCAGGACGGGGGACGGCCCTTTTGCGGAAACCCCAGCTTTCCGCGCCACTCGAAGCCGTTCGCGTCGCGTCGGCGAAGTCCTTGTCTTTTGCGCCGATTTCAGTTGCGGCCTGCGAGCGGCGCGGCCCTCAGCGATTTGTTTCGCGGTCTCGGCTAGCAACTCCGCTCCGCGCCGGTCGAGCTTGCTCCGCAACGTCTCGGGCGTGTCCTTTGGATGGATGGTGACGAGCGTTTCGGCAATTACGTCGCCCGTGTCCAGTCCGTCATCCACATAGTGGACAGTGATTCCAGCTTCAGTCTGCCCATCGTAAATTTCCCAAAAACCAGCCGGCTGGCCACGGTACTCCGGAACTTTTCCCTTATGTAAATTGATACATCCCAGGCGCGGCACGGAGAATGTCGAACGTTTCAGGACTCTTGTTCCGAGAACGATACCCAAGTCTACATCCAGCAGCTGGAGAGTCTCAGCCGCTTTTGGGCTGTTGATGTTGCCAACCTCCATCACAGGAATGCCGTGAGTGCGACTGAAGTCCCTAAGATAAAAGGCTTGATCGGGAAACGATTCCGCAAGGAGCTGATCCACTTGCTCACGCGGAGTCAGACTCGCTGCCCAGCCCTCGACTTTGTCGTAGATCGCTTCACCGAAACGAAACCAAGGATAAGAGATGCCTTCGCGCTTGATATTGCGCTTCAAGTTGCGTACCCGACGCCGGAAGGTCGCCCGCTCCGTGTCAAGCAGGATTCCTCGCACTTCGATTCCAGGTACGCGGATCAACGCGGAAATCGAAAGACAGGTGGCCTCGGAATCACTCCCGGTAAGGATTCCCACCTTCAGCTTGTTCGAAGTCGTCTGCATATCACCCGCACCAATCATTTGCAATGATTCACGCGCGTGCCGGCGCGACCGATTGCCACGCCGTCACTCCCCGCCTCTGCGCCAAGCCCAAGTAAAGGTCGCGATACCGCTGCATCATTCCGTCTAAACTGAAAAGGCGAATCACTCGCTCACGGGCATTTTGTCCAAATTGCCGACGTGATTCCACGCTCGCGGCTAGGCGTCCCAATTGGTTAGCCAGATCCTGCTGGTCGCCTGGCGCAAACAGCCGTCCTGACTTCTGATCCTCGACGACTTCGGGATTTCCACCCGCCCTGGAGGCCACCACCGGCAAGCCGCAGGACATCGCTTCTAGCAGCGTATTTGACATTCCTTCTCCCAAAGAGGGGAGAACAAAAACATCCATCGCATTCAAGATTTCCGGCACGCGGTCCGAAGCACCAGTCAACGTCACGCTCCGCGCGAGGAGAGAAGAGTTCCGTACTTGTCGCTCGATAGACTCCAGCTCGGGACCTTTTCCCACGAGTAGCACGTGGAGGTTAAGGCCACCGTGGAGAAGTCGTTCCGCTGCTTGCAAGAATCCGGGATAGTCTTTAATGGGCACCATTCGGCCGACACTGCCGGCAACAAAGCAATTGTCCGAAATCCCAAGTTCCTTCCGGACGCGGCCGCGGAATTCCGGATTCGGCGAAAACCGTTGGGTATCTACTCCGTTGTAAATAACGCCAATTTGGTCGGGTCGTACGAAAGCTTGTTTCGCGTGGTAGTCCCGAAGCTCGCGGGTGACCGCGAAGACGGAATCCGTCATGCCATAGACAACGCGGCGAAAAGCTCTCTGGCGACGCGGGAGCCCCTCCAGGTTCTCCACCTCGTAGCCATGTTCGCTATGGATGATCACGGGCACGCCAGCGAGCCGTGCGGCAGGAATGGCCTCGATGGCTCCCCAATTTCGAGTATGGACAACGTGCGGCTGGAACTCGCGAAAAATGCTCTTTAGGCGGAAGAGGGGAAATTGCAGGCCCTCCCGAGCGGTACCGGCGACCGAAAGGCGATCATGTAGCGCGTAAGCCTGAACAAAGTCTGGATCAAAGGCCCGGGTCGTGCAGAGACGGTGCTCGAAGTACTGATCTCCCAATCCCGTCATCAGCTTTAGGATCCCGAATTCCATGCCCCCGCGCCTCAAATAGTTCACGACATGCATTATCCGAAGCCGTTCGCCTCGTGGAAGCTGTGACCCGCGTCCAGCACAAGGCAAAGAAACCGTCTCGTTTTGTAACTTTGTAGGCATCTCTGGATACGACTTGCAACTCCGCCATCCGCTCGCTTGCTGGGAATAGTCGGCGCGTCTCAGGGAAACCACCTGACAACACGCGGTCCCAACTTGGTGGTCAACCACAACGGCAGGCGGCTCCATACCTTCGTCGCAAGTTCAAATTTGGGGTTGGCGGGAGAAAAGTTTGGAGCCGTCCTGCGCTTGACCAAAAATACCTGGTAGTCCAAGTCCGTGATTTTGGGATTCCATTTCTTCTTAAAAGCGTAAGCTCCAGTGCCTTTTTTGCTGCGGCCGAAATCAAAAGTGTTCATGCCGGCTTGCGCGGCAAATTTCATCAGCTCCCACCACAAGAAGTTGTTGGCAGCCAGGTCCCGAGCCACCGGGAGGCCCCCGATGTAATAGGGGTGCATGGTGTCACGAAAAAGAAAGGACATCGCACTGGCAACAGGTTCTTGACCTGCATACACAACAAGCACATCGATCTGCTTAGCAAATTCATCGATCAGATTCGCGAAAAGCGATCGCGGAAACACTGGCGTGCCGAGACGGCGCATGTTGATTGCGAAAAGCCGGTAAAATTCGTCCAGAAGTTCCGGACCGCGCCGCACGTGCAGGTCTGCTTTCTCCGCCTTGCGAATCATGTAACGGATGTCTTTGGGAAGTCCCTTCAGGACAGCTTCCGGATCCTTAGAAAGAGCCAAGGAAAAACTGGAATAGCGCGGATTGCGAACAAACCCCGGCAGGGTTCCGCCGGCCGGATTCCGCAACTCCAGATAGTCCACCTGCTGATCTTGCGCCTGTCGTTTGAGGAATTCGAGCAGCGCTTTTTCAGACTCCTTGTCCGCGGCGCAGATACCACCGTACGACGCTAGTGGAGAGGAGACCAAACACCTGCCCACCATCCAATTCGAAACCATGAAAACCGGCGCAACCGCGACGATCCGACCGTCTCGCTCGGCGTAAATGTACTGGGCTTGGTGATCGAAGGTCTTCTCCAATACCCGTTTCCATGCCATTTGATGGAAGAACGTCCCGTTAGGATGTTCCAGAACGAAGCGGTCCCAACGCTCGGCATCCTGGTTCTCCAACGCGCGCACCACCACTGGCTTGGAAGAAGGAGGAGGATCAGCAATCGGGGAATTCGCCGTCTGAAAGCTAAGTGATATCATCTTTCATTCCGTTAGGAGAAGTATGATTGCCCGCTGCGCGCGCCGGCGAGGCATTCTCGTACTTTTCAAACAACCAGGACTCTTCCACTCCGAGATACCCGGAAAGCTTCTGACGCTGTTCCGGCGAAGGCTCGCGATAGCCGTGAATGATCTTGCTCAGAATGCTCTCGTCCATGCCCAGCTCACGAGCCAGGAAGTTCTGCCGAACCGCGCTGCGAAAGAGTTGGAGTTTTAAATTTGGATACATCGCATGGCCTCAAATTGTCCGATACAGATGTGTCTGTATTGGAGATAGTCCACGATCAAACCGGGACGAATGGGGAGCTTGACAGAACGTCAGTTCAGCTCTTACTGGAACCATAACCATATCCGTAGTAGTCCTTCTCAGTAATCTCAGTAGCATTGAACACTACTCCGAGCATTTTCTTTGGATCGAGTGCTCCGGCGGTCTTCTGCAATGTTTCCCGCTGTCCGTGGTGCGCTCGCACAACCATGACAACACCGTCGCAAGCCGCGCTGATCAACTCGAAATCCGCCAGGGGGAGAATCGGCGGCGTGTCGATAAGAATGACTTTGAACAGTTCGCCGCAATGCGCCAAGAATTCCTGCCAGCGCGTGCCGGTAAAGAGTTCCGGCGGAGATGACAAGACCGTCCCGGCAGGCAAGACGAACAAGTTCTTTTGATTGGTCGCTGCAATGGCAACGTCGGGACTAACATCACCCGCCATAACTTCGGCCAATCCGAGGGTGCTCGGATGGTCGAGCATCGAAGTCAGCCCGCAGGTGCGCAGATCAGCGTCGATAACCAGCACGCGTTGCTGGGGAAGCTGCGCATAGCACAAGCCCAGATTCATGGTTGTCAGAGTCTTGCCTTCGCCAGGCAGAGAGCTCGTTATCGCTAGAGTTTTGAGGCCGCTTTTTGCCTGGGCGCGCATAAGTCTTGTACGCAATCCCCGGTACGCCTCCAACGCGGCCCTCGATGCTTCACTCTGGTGCAGGACTAATCGTGGGGCGTTCCCGTTTCCAACTTGAACTTGACGGCATTGGCTGAGTTGCGTGTCCGCCGATGACATGCCAGGAGGTGACCCTTGCTTGAGAGATTCCAGCATCTCCTTGACGTCCAAGTCCTGGTTCGCAAGTTTCTGCTGCGCCCACTGACTGGCCTTCTGAGTTTCATTGAAAAACTTGCTCATCTATAACTCCATTGTGGAAGTACGGCGCAGTTTCATGGCTTGAACTAACACATCGACAGCCGACTCGATGACCTTGTCGCCGGCAGGATCTTTTTCGTGAGCGGCGTTTACTGCCACTGTGACCTGCTCTTTGATACTCATCTCGGGGAGAACCTCGTTTACCTCGGGGACGAGCGCACGGCGCTTCTTCATGGCTTGAACCAGCAGGTCAAGCGCAGACCCGACTTCGTCTCCGGCAACTTCCTTCCCACCAGCTCCGTTCCTAGCAATGCTGCTTTTGACTTCAATCTCCGGCTCTACGTGAGTCTCGTTCAATCCAAGTTCGGCCGCCGCCTCGGCTACGATAACCAAATCGATGATCTGCCGATGGGCTTTGCAGCCGATGGTCAGGCATGCATCGCAAAGCAGGTTCACAAGTCGCGGAACACCTTCGGTGAGCCGGACGATCTCTTCGATGACCCGCACGGGGAACGGAGAAGCCGTGCCGCGGAATCCTGCGGAGTGCAGCCGCTCGGTAATGTAGGCGCGCACTTCGGGTAAGCTCAGAGGCCGCAACGAACAACTGTTCGCGACTCGCTGACGGAGAGCGCGCAATTCGGGCCTTCGGAGCAGTCCGAGAAGCTCTGGTTGACCGCACAAAACGATCTGCAAGAGTTTTTCCTGGTAGGTGTCTGCGTTGCTCAACAAGCGAATCTCTTCGAGGAGTTCAGGCGTCAGTAGATGCGCCTCGTCCACCAGGAGTAGAGAGGTGCCGCCCTTTCTCTGCGTCTCCAGGAGCATGCGCTGAAGAGCGGCAAGACGCGCCGGCTTACTTGTCGATGTGCACGGAATCTCGAATTCCGAGAGGAGCATCTCCAGGAATTCCTCGCGGCTGAGAGTCGGGTTAAGAATGAATGCGGAAGAGATGGGGTGATTGTTCGCGGCTCTCTCGGTGAGGATTTGCAGGGCCGTATGAACCACGGTGGTCTTGCCGGTCCCGATAGGTCCGGTCATCAACACAAAACCCTTGCGGCGCATGACCGCTTCGACTACCGTGGCCAGCGCAGCGGCATGCGGTTCTGCGAGGTGAAAGAACCTCGGATCCGAGGTGAGCCGAAAAGGCTCTTCCCGAAGATTATAGAAGGTGGTGTACATTGTTCTCGTTAAAAAACGAACCGCGAAATCACCAGGCCGAAGGCGACGGCTGCAACCGCAGTGCCGGCCGTTAAGCTGGCCGCTCGCCAGAGAGCGAGAGCGTGTTCCCTGTCAGTCGTGATCATGGGAATTCCCGCCAGCACCGGTTTACCGAAGATTTGCGCTGCTTCGCGCTCGTGTCTCACAGACTCATCACTAATCTCGACGAGGAAGGCGGCACCAATCCCGCATAGCAACCCGAAGAACAATCCTCCGGTGATCATCAAGCCGCGCTTGGGCCCAAAAGGATGTTCTGGCGGAACTGCCGCATCCAGAATCTCAAAGCGCTCACCGGCTTGATGGGTTTCGAGTTCACCCGCCATCTGAGCGGAAAGCTTCTTCTCCTGCAGCTGGTTGTAGTGATTCCGGAGCGAATCATAGTCGCGCATGAGCCCCGCGATTTGCTGCTCAAAAACAGGCACCTGCTGCAACTTGCTCACGTGGTATTGAATTTGACTCTCAAGCGCGGCCTGCACCTTCGCCTGGTCCTTGATGTCCTGATCCAGCTTGTTCACCTCGGCCTCAAGCACAGGATTGTGAATCTGGTGCTGGGTTGTGGTTACCTGAGGTTCGGGAATTGCGGTTTCAGGTTTTTCTGCTTCCGCCTTGGCCCTGAGTTGATTGACTTCATTGCGCAATTTGCGAACATCCGGATAGTTTGGTCCATAGCGAACCTGCAAATCCTTCAGCTGGGCTTCGAGCTTCTGCAACCTGGCTTGGCTTGGGGGTTTAGAAGATAGCGATTGCTGGTCAAGATCAATCGTGGGCGCGGAAATTCCGGCCATGGACTGTAGATATACCATGGTCTGGCGATCGCGGTTGACCTGCTCTTGACTGCTCCGCAGTTGGTCCCTGAGGGTATTCGTTGCTTCAACGTGATACTGCTTGGACTCGGGAAGATCCATGACGTAACGGCTCTTAACGTCCTGAAGAAGGTGTTCTTTCTCTTCCAGCTGGCGTTTCGTTTCCTGTAACTCCGTCTCGAGAAACTGAGAGGTTCCATTGAATTGCTGCTGCCGAGCCTTGAGGTTCCGCTCGATGAATAACGAGGCAATCCGATTGGCTACTCGCGCTGCCTGGTGTGGATCTAAGTCAGCGAACGCAATGCGAAATGTGCTTAAACGCTGGCCGCCGGCCTCCAGCACTTCGATCGTAGTTGAGTTTTGCATGCGCGCAATTAGTCCCTGCGCAGACACCTTTCCTTGCAAATCAGAATATAGATTCAGCTCCCGGACGAGTTGTCCCAGTTGAGTGGGCGACATGACCTCTTGACGGATCGTAGAAAGCCGATCGGCGATGCTTCCGCTTACGGTGGTCGAAACGTAGTTCTCGTTGACCTTTTGGGGGTTAACCAGGATGGTTGTCTCGGCGCGGTACTCATTTGGCAGTCGTAGAGCAACGACTGCGATACACAGCGAAATTCCCAGAGCGAAGAGAACAATCCACATTTTCCGTCGACGCGCCAGATCTAAGTACTCTCGAATCTGTACATTAACACCCGCATCGATAGAAGCGGTGTAGGCTGGCTGATCGTTCAAGATTCTCCTCCAAGTCGCCGGATAGGTCAAAAAATTTCCGACATCCTAACTCATAGCAAGCTGCCTTCCAGAGATTCGTGTGCTATATTCCCGTAGAGAGACTGTAAACCGCTTGTTTTCAACTAACTACAGATCCGGATGGCTCAGCTTGTCTCATTCCAAGGGGAACGCCGTGGGCGAAGGGAAACCCATTTCCCATATGTCTCTCTGCTTTTCACTTGCAGCTCAGTCTTAAGCAGGATACCAGTTCTGTGTGGATGAGAGACTGACTTAACAGATCAGCAAGCACCTTCGGGCTGTGAGCGCCTCCTGTGGCTTGCAAAGCTCCCTTTAGTGTTGCAAGCGTCCGGGTTGCCAGAGAAGTCCAAAAGTAAAAATGTCGCGATTGCCGATGTAAAGGTTTGTCGCATTCCCACTCTGATTCTTATGATAGTAGTTGAAAGTGGAAAAGAGCCCGGCTCTTGGAGCGAGCAGGAATGCCGCGTTTGCCAGCGTGTACCAACCGGAAGTTCCTCCTGCTCCGACTTGGCGGAGGTAGCCCCCTCCGACCCCCCAGTTCAGCCTTTTATTCATCTGATTCTGATAGGTCAGGTCGAAGCGGTCGGCGTACTGATTTGAGATCAAGCCGGTGGAAAGTGTGTCTCCACGAGAGTAGTTGATGCCGAGGGAAGATCGCCCAAATTGCTTCACCAATCCAAGATCTCCGTAGAAGTACCACTGTCGTTGACTAGGTGGAACAGATGACGTTGTCACTCCTAAAGCACCTCTGATGTACCAGGTCCGGCTGAGCTGGCGCTCGGTAGTGCCTGCGAAGGTGTTATAGATTGTATCTACAGCAGATGCTGTCGTGGGCAAGGTTTCGCGGATAAGTTGTCCCGTGTATTGAAGGCCGAAAGTCTGTCTTTCGCTCGTACGATAGTTCCAATTTACGCTGCCACCATAGGAGGCGCCGCGTTCGAGGGTCGCGCCTTTTCCGGACTCAGAATAAACATAGTTCGGCGTAATTGACAGTGATGATCGTGCAGAGAGCGCGTAGCCGATTGACAGGTACGCGGTATTTGAGAGCCAGCGGCTGGGGCCATCCAGGAAGCTGTTGGTAACTGATTTCGCAGTGACAGGATTCACGTCAAAATACGGAAATCCAGAGGACTGTTGAGCGTAGTAGTATCGAAAATTATCGCTGAATCGGACGTTCCACCGTGGCCGCGAGTAGATCAAAATGTCGAGGTTGGTATTCTGATTCGAAAAATTCTTGACCACATGTCCCTCGGCGAACGCCATGTTCGGTTCATATTGAACAGCGACTCGGCCGCTCCCAATTCGATGATTGTAAACAACAGTTCCCTGCAAAACAGCCGCTTTGAAGACACTGCTTGGTTGGGTGTTCGTGGCTCCGAAATCCTCAACAATCCCGCTTAATTGGGCGGAAGAAATGAATAGACTACCCCAGCCAATTCCTTCACGATTCCCCCCCAGTACTCCCGACGTTCCGATTTGTTCGATATAGGAATTTGTCCAGGACAAACCAATGGGACTTGCAGGCTCAGCATCCGGACTACCTGTTTTTCTCGAGGCGTCCTGCGTTGCAAGCTTGTCTTTTCCAGCCTCTTGCCCCGACTCCTGCGCATCGAGGAGCGTCGGTAGTGACAGGACCGCGACAATCGTCAGCCAAAAGCTCAAACAGACCTTCTCTTTGTACAGCATATTTCTCATTCACCTCAAAGAGCAAAACCGAGGCAACATCCCATCAAGGTACGACCACCACGTCGCCTGGTTGAAGCGCAACGTTTTCGCTCTTACCTGCTACGGCCTTCTTGTAGTGGAAAGGAATGCGTATCTTCTTGCCATTTTGTTCGCGGAGAATATAGATGGAGTCGGCTTTTGCAAAAGGTCCTAATCCTCCGGCCACGGCCATCAACTCAAGCGCGGTCATATCTCCGTTAAGCGGAAAGGTCCCCTGATGCATGGCCTGGCCAACCAAATAAACCTTTCGGCTGTGGATCGCGCGAACGATCACCGTAACCTGCGGCTCGTTGACGTAGTTTTTGAGTTTTTCCGTCAAGGTATTCTGCAATTCCTCCGTCCTGAGCCCTGCAACCTTCAAATCATTCACCAAAGGCAAGGTAATCATACCGTCTGGACGGACGACCACAGCTGTGGACAGTTCCGGTTCTCGCCAAACGGAGATTTGCAGTTCGTCCTCGACCCCAATGACGTAGGTCAGTCTCTGCTCGGGGGTTAGGGCCGATTCGGCGGCCTGCTTGGTAGTTTTTTCGGTAGGCTGCTTTCCCGCTTTGTCTTTGGCAGTCTTGTCAGCTGACTGAGCTGAACTCGAGTCAGATTGCGGAGATGCCGGACCGGACCCTTCCTGCCACGCAGTTTGTGCTCCTGTAACCGAAAGGCTCAGCGCAAGGGAGGCTGCGAAAGTCCCAAAAAGTCTCCGAGACAACAAGTAGTTCCTCCGTTCCCCTATATACACGGACAAGAGCAATGGTCACGCCAAATGTTCGGTGCTTGTATCTGCTGCAACTAATGGCCTTAGCAGCTACGCATCGTGAGTACGCAGGATCACAGGAAAGCACTTTCCCACATTTATGAACGTTTCTCCATGCCACAGGAAGTGCCCCGCGCCTAATTCCAACTGTCGGTAAATGTTTGGTTTTTAGCGCTTCGCCGGAGAAATCTATCGCCTGTTGTCCTCATCGGGGACCAGCGAGAACTCCTTCCAAGCGCTGCAAGGCACCAAACACCCGAATCAGAAAAAAATATCCAAGAACCCAGACGAAAAGGAGCAAAAGGTCAGTCGTACGACGAGGCTCGTTCTCAGGAGTCATATTGCGAATTTTGGCGCGTCCATAATGGCGCTCCACATTTAAAATATTCCGCTGCTCAGCTATTTATTTCGCTCCACGGCCCCACAAAACTACTTTCGCCGTCTCAAACAGGATGGCTAGATCGAGCGTCAGAGAGAGATATTTTATATAGAAGAGATCGTATTCCAGCTTTGTCTTCGCTTCCTCGATACTGGCTCCATACTGGTATTTTACTTGTGCCCACCCTGTGATTCCAGGACGTACCGAATAACGCAGGCCGTAGAACGGCGTCTCTGCCTCAAGCATGCGGCAGAATATCGCCCGTTCTGGCCGCGGACCCACGAAGCTCATTTCACCGCGTAGCACATTCGCTACCTGCGGGAGTTCATCAAGGCGGAACTTGCGGATAATTCGCCCCACGCGGGTGATGCGCAGATCGCCATCCGCTGCCCACTTGGGACCGTGCTCCTCGGCATCATGATTCATAGACCGAAACTTTAATATCTCGAACGGCTTCCCCCCCAGTCCAATTCGCTCTTGCCTAAATAGGACTGGACTCCCAGACTCCAGCCAGATCGCGAACGCCACAATCAGCATGATCGGCAAGGTAAGTATGAATAGGGCTAAAGAGACCAAAACATCCAGCATCCGCTTGGCGGCAAGCAGTATCGCGGACTTGCGAAAACCCTCTGATAAAATCATCCAGCTTGGCGAGAGATATTCAAGACGAATGCGGCCATCGATCTGCTCACTCAGCATGTGAGCATCTTCAACGGCTATGCCCGAGAACTTGAGATGCAACAGCTCCCTCACTGGAGTTTGACCGCGCCTCTCCTTGAGAGAAAGCACAATGCGATCAATTTTTTCGCGAACGGTAATTTCCTCCAAATCACTCGTTGCACCGATGATCCCGGGGTTCACCAGGGACTTACCGATGTTCTCTCCCTTTTCATCCAAAAAGCCAACGACCTTGAGGTGCAGTTCGGGCCGCTGGAGGATTTCCCGGACCATGGAAATTCCGAGCGATCCTGTTCCGACTACCAGAACCCGCTGTTGCCTGGGCATTAGAAAGTCGGTCTCGAACAGGATCAAGCGCCAGCTGAGCAACAGCAAAAGCACGGTCGGTGCGGATAACACGGCGATGCCGCGGCCGAAACTGTGGTCCGGAGCAAAATAGTATAGAAGTGCCAGTGTTACCCACGAGGTTCCGACGGCCTGGAACAGGTGTATGAAAAGCTCACTGCGCCGGTTTACAACCCGGGACCCATAGAGATCGTTGTAGTAGAGCGATACACCACAGGCCAGCAAGACCATTCCAAAACGCAAAGGCATGTCGGGAAGGCGGAGATAGTTCAGTGCGGAGCGCAAATCGTGCAACCGCATCAGAATCGCGAGGCAGAGTCCGATGACAATTAGGCACGCGTCGCCAACCACCAATACTCTGGTTGAAACTGGAATCTTCTGGCCACCGATCTTCAACATTTGCCCTTTCTGGAGAGTGACGCCTGGAGCGCCTTATCTACCCGCATGGAAGGTCATAAGTGGGTTCGCCCGCACAACCAAACGGAAGGGAGCGTCCGCCCGGCCCACGGGAATCTACCGCCTGCACTTCCGAAGCTAGCAACTTGCCCGCCAAAAAATGTTGGCTCGCCCGGATGGTCAAAAGGGCCGTAAGTGCCTTATTTAAAATGTCTTACTGAAAAACGGCAAAGGTCTTTGAGGCAGCCGTCTGACTTTAAAAGTTCTCTTCCAAGGAAGGAGCTTACTCACAATGGAAATAGTTGTTCAGCAATTGCTCGATCCAGAGATCCTCGAAATCTAGGGGTGCAGCAGTTGAAAATAAAGGGTTTAGCCCGACAGTTGGCCCTCTGACTTGGCCACGCTGAATTCGTGGCACTATTTTGCAATAGACTTGGAAAGGCCAAAATTCGCGATTGATGCTTTCTGTCACTCTAGGTTTTCTGCTAAGTCTCTTTTTTCCCATTGCGATAAGGAAAGAAATTGTTTGGCAAATGGCGTGCTCCGTGTTTCGTTTGCGTTGGACGAATGCCAGGGATGCCTTGAAATGTCACATGACGGCGAGGGAGAATGAAGCGATCTTCGGCCCGCTGCCGGAGAAGAGGATCCCATTAACAACGACCATCTCGCCGGGAGCATCGCAATCTCAAAGCTAAGGTAGCGTAGGGAAAGTACAATGTTAGTTTCCGACTCCCTACGGCGGTCGAGAGTTCTGGAAGATTGCCAATCCTAGGCGTGAGAGGTCAGAGTCTGCGCTTGCTGACGATCGCGGTGAAGTTGGGACGCCGTGGGAGTGATGAATACACGTCAGGGTCGATGGGCCCGGAGAGATAGGGAAAGCTAGCATCGAGGACAAAGGAATGGACCAGACGACCGCGAGTACGATCGAGCAAAGAATTCACAGCTTCCTCCAGGAGAAATTCCCGCTGGTGCGGAAAGCAGGCGTCGCGCCAGATACTGCCCTGCTCGAAACGGGCATTCTGGACTCCCTTGGTATTCTAGACGTAGTGAGTTTTCTTGAGCGTGAGTTCGCGATCACCATCAGTGACGAAGAGCTTGTGCCCGAGAATTTTCAAAGCCTGGAAACACTCTCGGCATTCGCCAGAAAAAAGGTCGGAAACACGGGATGAGTCTGTCTCTGGCGAACGTCGAAGGGCATGTAAGCAATCCGGAAGAGGCCGTCGCCCTGAAACTGCGGACCGAAGCTGAATCCAACGTGCGGATATTTGCGTCACTCGAAGAGCTACCGGACTCTCTGCTGAGCCTGTTCGAGAAAGAGGCGCATCAGAATTTCTTTCTTACCCTGCCGTGGTTCCAAAACTTCATCAAGACAGCGTTACCACAGGATGATCGCTTGCGAATTTATGGCTTCTCCGGGCCGGGAGCGGAGAGCACTAACGCTGGGATGCTGCTGATGCGTAGTTCATGCAATTCAAAATGGTTATTCTCCTCCCGCAAACTCCAAGCGCTCGCCAACTATTACAGCTGTTTGTTCGCGCCGCATCTCGCTGATTCCGGGGCTGGTCCGCGGGATGCGCTCCAAGCACTGACATTCGCAATCGCCGCCGAAATGCCGCGATGGGATGCTGTCGAGTTCAAACCCTTGGACGTCGATTCGAAAGAATTTCCTGCGCTAGTGGAAGCTCTGAAAGCTGCTGGTTTTGTGGTGCAAACGTATTTTTCCGCTGGCAATTGGTATCTCCCCGTAAACGGGCGGAGCTTTGCACAATACGTTGAGACTCTCCCGTCGGTGATGAAAAATACACTGAGCCGCAAGAGGAAAAAACTGGAAAAGATGGGCCGGTCAAGAATAGAAATTGTAGTCGGAGGAGACAGACTTGCAGCAGCGATCGATGCCTATATGAAAGTTTACCTTGCCAGCTGGAAACAGCCGGAGCCATTCCCTCAATTCATACCGGGCTTAATCCGTACTTGTGCAGCTATGGGCGCCCTGCGTTTGGGAATCATATATATTGACGGTGAACCGGCAGCGGCGCAGCTCTGGATCGTGCACAACGGATGCGCACTGATATACAAGCTCGCCTACGACGAAAGATTCGCCGATTTGTCTGTCGGGACAATTCTGTCAGCTGCGCTTTTCCAGCACGCACTGGATGTGGACAAAGTTGCCGTGGTTGACTATCTCTCCGGAGACGACGCTTATAAGAAAGATTGGATGTCCGCACGGCGAGAGCGCTGGGGAATTCTCGCTCTAAACCCGCGCTCACTGCATGGCGCGCTGGCCATTGCGCGACATATTGGAGGACGCGCCGTGAAACGTGTGGCCCTTTTGCTGAGCAACCGATTCCGTCGTCCAAAGTAGTCGAACGACGTCAGACAAGCAGCAATGCCAATAATTTGAACTGAAAGGATTCCTCGGAAAGACGCTATGGACTTCCTGATATGGCATCTACTTCGCGAGAGCGTGCGGCGCTCCCCGGACAAAGAGGCATTGGTACATCAAGCGGAGCGATTGAACTACGGCGAAGTCGCACGGCGCACCAACGGTCTTGCCGTTGGATTGCGAACCGCCGGACTGGGCCGTGGCGATCGCATGGGAATTTATTTGGAAGCCTCCGTTCCACAGGTCATTTCCATTTTCGGGATTTCCCGGGCGGAAGCTGTTTACGTTCCCATCAACTCGGTGCTCCACGCCGAGCAGGTAATGCACATTGCCCGCGATTGCGGGATGAAAGGCCTGATCACCACAGCGGCGAAACTGGCTTCGCTCGTCGATGTGCTTCCGCAAATCCCTTCGCTTGAGTTTCTGGTTGTGGTTGGTCCTGGAGAAGTGACGGCAAAGCTCCCGGTCCATCACTACGAAGAATTCTGCGCGCTTGCCCTGCCAGCCGACTGGCGTGAATCCAGCATCGAGAAAGACCTCGCTGCGATTCTTTACACTTCCGGCTCTACGGGTAAGCCCAAAGGTGTGATGTTGAGCCATGCAAACGTCGTGGCGGGCAGCCGCATCGTCTCCACTTATCTTGGCATCACGGAAAACGAGCGGATTCTCGCCGTTTTGCCGTTCAGTTTTGACGCCGGCATGAATCAGCTCATGACAGCTTTCGAAAAGGGCGCTACCTGCGTGCTCATCAATTTCGTCTTTGCTCGTGAAATAGTGCAAGCCCTGCTCAAAGAGCGGATCACCGGGCTCGCCGGAGTACCCACGCTCTGGAGCCTGCTGGCGCAGCCGAACTCAACGCTTTCAAAGCAGCCAATCACACATCTCCGCTACATCACAAATACCGGCGGCGCAATGCCGCAGGCCGTGCTCAAAGTGCTGCGAGAAGCGCTTCCGACGACGCAGATTTTCTTGATGTACGGACTCACCGAGGCTTTTCGTTCCACGTACCTCTCCCCGGACGAACTCGACCGGCGCCCCACTTCGATGGGCAAAGCCATACCGGACACCGAGATTCTTGTGCTCAACGAAAAAGGGCAGCTATGCAAGCCGGGGGAGACCGGTGAACTGGTTCATCGCGGGCCGACCGTTTCTCTGGGTTATTGGAACCGGCCAGAAGACACAGCCCGGGCCCTGAGGCCGAATCCGGCATTGCCGTCGGAACTCGGGGACAGCGAGAAAGTCTGTTATTCGGGCGATCTGGTGAAAATGGACGAGGAGGGTTTCTTGTACTTCGTTGGCCGTCGCGACACGATGATCAAGTCGAGCGGCGTCCGTATAAGTCCAACCGAAGTGGAGGAAGTGCTGTTCCAGAGCGGTAAGTTGCGGGGCGCGGCGGTAATCGGAATTCCCGATGAGACCTTAGGACAAACCATTAAAGCGTTCGTCGTACCCCGGGACGGCAATGCATTGGACACGGATGTATTGCTTTCATATTGTGCGGAGAAAATGCCGCGTTACATGGTCCCGAAGGCATTCGAGGTGATGAGCGAGCTGCCGAAAACTTCGAGCGGAAAAGTGGACTATCCTGCCCTGCGGCGTCGTGAAGGGCTCTAATGGCAGATCTGGCGGCAGCTCTCACGGCGAAGTATTTCCCTCGCTCCGGGGATTCCCTGGTCATCGGTAATTCGGAGATTAGCCAACTCGCCAAGACGTATGGGACCCCTATTTTTATCTATGACCGTGCCGTGCTGGATTTGAAGCACGACGCACTCCGTGCGGCCTTGCCGAAACGTTTTTCCATCTACTACTCCGTAAAAGCCAATCCGTCTTCCGCCGTTGTGAGACATTTTCTTAGTCGCGGCTGCGGGCTCGAAATCGCTTCGGCTGGAGAGTTCCAGCGGGCCTTGGAAGTGGGCTGCGCACCTGAGCGAATTCTGTTTGCCGGCCCCGGTAAATCAGAAGCTGCCCTCGAGCTCGTTCTCTCGCGTGGTATCGGAGAGATCCACATGGAATCGCTTACCGAAGCGAAGCGCATCGCAGCGATTTGCCGTCGGATGGAAAGCAGTGCGCGTGTAGCGATCCGCATCAACCCGGCCGGAGAGGCCGAGGGCGGGGCCATGCGCATGGGCGGTCGCCCCGCGCCATTTGGCATGGATGAAGAGACTCTGGACCAAGTACTGGAAGTGATTCTTGCGGAGCCGCAGCTTGAACTTTGTGGAATCCATCTCTATATTGGCACGCAGATTCTTGATGCAGCGGTTCTCATCGGCCAATATGCTCATGGACTGGATCTGGCCAGACGCGTAGTGAAACGTCTGGGCCGCCCGCTTCGCAGTGTGGATTTCGGTGGGGGCTTTGGAATCCCCTACTTCCCCCACGAGCAGGAACTAAATCTCGATTCACTGCGAGACGGCCTAGCCACTCTTTGCGCAAAAGTGGAACACGATGCCAGTCTTGAAGGAACACAGTTCCTAGTAGAGCCCGGCCGATTCCTAGCTGGCGAAGCCGGCGTCTACGTCGCACGCATCAATGATATCAAGGTTTCACGCGGAAAAAAATTCCTGATTGTCGACGGCGGGATGAACCATCACTTGGCTGCATCCGGCAACCTCGGGCAGACCATCAAAAGAAACTATCCAATTGCCCTGGTAAATAAGTTGTCAGCAAAGGCCGAAGAAACCGTCGACATTGTTGGCCCCCTGTGTACTCCCCTAGACACTCTGGCCCGCGCGATCATGCTCCCGCACGCGGAAATTGGCGATTTCATCGGAATTTTCCAGTCCGGCGCCTACGGGCCCACCGCCAGCCCGCTCGGATTCCTCAGCCACTCCCCACCGGCGGAGATCTGGGTCGACTCGGAACGACATTGGAGAATCACGCAGTGAAGAGAGATGCATACGGCCACACAGAGCGCATTCAAAGACGCCTTAACAACCAGGTATAGTGCGAAATATTCGTTTGGAAAAAATGCCAATTATCGTGTTCAGGCTTCCGCCGTCGGCCCGCAGCTACCGCCAGTTACGGCAGCTAGGGTATTGTCAGTACCTTCCTGAGTTCCGCCGGCAGCCCATCCTTCTTATGCCCAACCTCAGCGTGTATGGCGTTGCGGCTGACCAGAGGGTCGAATCGATTCCCAAAAACGTGTCAGTCTTGCATTCATTTGCCCCGGACTCGAAAGAGCGCACGCGGATCGACCGCCGTTCCGTGAGGCACCACACTGCGGACGAGAACCGGGGGCGGGGAGAGCTGACAACCACAACTTCAAGTTCCTCACGGGCTGCCGCACCAACTCGCGTTCTATTCCGCAGTTTTTTGTTTGCCAATGGAAATGCACGTCCGACGAACGGGGTTAGACAACCATGAAGTTCTTGGTTCGTCCTGCTGATCTCGGTGGTGATCGTGACGTTCTGATAGAGCTAATGCTTCGCTACTTAACGCCGATGTCCAATGGGCTGAGATACGACTGGCTGTACCGGCAGAATCCAGATGGCCCAGCCCAGCTTTGGGTCTTGAGGGACCTTACGACGGACGCCATTGTGGGGTCAGGGGGCATCGTACCCCGCCAAATGCACGTGCGGGGCCAGGAGAAGCTCGGCGCTATCCTAGTTGATTTCTGGATTCATCCGGAATACCGGAGCCTGGGTCCAGCGTTGCAGTTGCAGCGCGCTTGCCTGGCAGGAATTGATGCTGGCCGGTACAGCCTCTACTACGATTTCCCCGAACGCAGTATGGTCGCGGTGTACAGAAGGCTCGGAGTGGAATCCACGCAATCGCTTGTTCGCATGACTAAACTGCTAAGCTTGAAAAAGAAGCTGGGTAAGTTCGGGCAAATTCCTCTTCTCGGCCGCATGCTCGTCGCAGGAGCCGATGGCACCCTAAGACTCCTCGATATCGGGAAGGGGAATCGAAGCGCATGCACGATTCACATACAGAATGAGACATGTGGAGAAGAATTCACCGAGCTCGCGCAGCGGGTCTCCCCTAGATATGGCATCTGTGTTGCTCGGACAGCACCCTATTTGAACTGGCGCTTTAGGTCACACTTTCGTAATCGCTACGAAATGCTCACGGCACGCCAGGGTGGCGCTCTTGTGGGTTACATTGTCTTTCTGGACAGTGGGGAAACCGCGACAATTGTTGATCTTTTCGGCGTGGAGAATCAGAAGATCAAGTCTGACCTGGTCTTTTCCGCCCTGAAGGCTCTCCGCAAGCGGGGCGTTAGCAGTGTGAATTCGCCGGGTTTGCGTTCGCATGGCGAAACAGACTTTCTCAGAACACTTGGCTTTTTCCCTCGAGAGACGCATCCGGTAATGGTCTCGGCCCCGCATTCTGCCAGTGGCGAGGGTGTGAGCTTGCATGGCCAAAGCGTCTTCTTGATGGATGGTGATAGGGATAGCTAGGCTAGCAAATCAAACCTGGGAGAAATTTGAAGCTCGTTGCTTATAGGAAATTCCCTTGCCGGAACGTTGGACGGTGTTTGATTCTCGTCATTCTCCCAGACACAGTGTCAGAGGCTGAATTGGTCACCGAGAATCTCGTGCGCGGCAGAGAATTGAGCGAGAAGCATTTGTGGACCATCAGAGGACAACTGCATGCGATCCTCCGAATTCCGGCTGTGGTCCAATTGGAAACTACAAGGCCACCATAAATCCGTCGGAGAAGAAAATTAAGATACGTTGGAGCTGCAGGGATGGAAACTCTTGATACAACTAGGCGCGTCCTCATGATCGCGTACCACTACCCGCCCTGCGCGATAAGCAGCGGACAGCAGCGGACGCTTAGTTTCTCGCGTCATCTGCCAGAGTCCGGCTGGGAACCCATCGTGCTGACGGTCTCCCCAGGCGCGTACGCTCGAGCGTCAGACGACCAGCTTGCAGACATTCCGCTGAAGCTCCAAGTAGTCAGAGCATGGTCCTTCGATACTGTGAGACATCTCTCCTTCCGGGGCCGTTATCCCGGCTGGCTTGCGGTGCCGGATCCTTGGGTGAGTTGGTGCGTCGACGCCGTTGTCAACGGCCTGCGTCTCATACTAGAAAAGAGACCACGAATTTTATGGTCAACCTATCCGATTGCAACTGCTCATTTGATTGCGCTCATTCTCCATCGACTGACAGGCATTCCCTGGGTAGCCGATTTCCGAGATCCCATGAACGAAATCGATCCGGTTACCGGTGAACGCTGGCCAAAAAACGCGAACATCTGGTGGGCGCGCGACTGGATTGAGCGTCAAACTGTTCGGTCTTGTACGCGCGCCGTTTTTGTCACCCCTGGGGCGCTGCGGATCTACGCCGAGCGTTATCCAGACGTGCCTTCCACGCGATGGACGGTGATCCCTAATGGCTACTCCGAAGAGGGCTTTGTCGCAGCTGAGGCTCTTTGCAACGGGAATCTATCCAAAGACAGCAGAATCATACTGCTGCACAGCGGTGTGCTCTACCCCTCACCGGACCGGCATCCCGGGCACTTTTTTGCCGCACTTGCTGATCTCCGCAAGTCCGGCAGGGTTTCTTCGGAAACCTTGCAAGTCATCCTGAGAGCCAGCTCTTCCGAAGATATGTACCGAAAGCAGATACTTGCACTTGGGATCGAGGACATGATCACTCTTGAGCCGCCTATGGCCTACACTCGCGCCCTTGCAGAAATGCTCAGCGTTGACGGCCTGCTGATTTTCCAGGGAAAGGATTCCAACCCCGCGATACCGGCCAAGCTGTACGAATACATCCGCGCGCGGCGTCCCTTGTTTGCCTTGGTGGATGATCAAGGCGAAACAGCGAAGGCCTTGCGGGAGGCAAGAGTCGGTACGCTGGTTCCGTTAGATTCTAGTGAACGGATTGCCACTGGGCTCCTCCAGTTCCTCGAAGAGATACGCAACGGTACCGCACTGATCGCTGCCACCGCAGAGGTCGAAAGGCATTCTCGGAGGAATAGGGCGCTTGAGCTGGCGCGCGTGTTTGAGGAAGTCCGATGCAACCAAGACCCGGGAGAAGGAGGGCCAAATCACACCTAAGACGCGTAGAAGACCGCAAAGATACTGGCTGCAATCGACCTACATTGAAAGAATGGAAACTCGAGGCGAGGAATCGACGGTCTTTGCCGAAACTTAGCGATAACCTAGACGAATATTCCCTTGGGAAACCTCCTCATCATCGCGTTTCATTTTCCTCCTCAGGCGGGCAGCAGCGGCTTACTGCGCTCCTTGAAGTACTGCCGGTATCTGCCCGAATTGGGCTGGCGGCCCACCGTGCTGACGACGAATACCAGGGCGTACGAGAAAATAGACGCCCAAAGCATCGATTCCATTCCGGACAACATTCCTGTTATACGCTCTCTTGCATTTGACGCGAAAAGACATCTAGGCATCGGGGGCCGCTATATCAGGTATCTGGCGCTTCCCGATCGCTGGGTAAGCTGGATCTTTGCCGGTGTCCCCGCTGGTCTGCGCGCTATCGGCAAATACAAAATTGACGTTCTTTACTCGACGTTCCCTATTATGTCGGCTGCGGTCATCGGCCTGGTGTTGAGACGACTGACGAAATTGCCGTGGGTACTGGATCTGCGCGATCCTATGAGCGATACCAACTATCCTCGCGATCCCCTGACGCGAAGCATCTGGAGGGCGATTGAACGGCATTGCATGCAGCATGCTTCACGCGTCATCTTTACCACCGATTCGACTCGAAGAAAGTATGTGGAACGGTATCCCGACTTGCTTACTTCGGAAAAATGCCTTCTGATTTCTAACGGATATGACGAAGGAGATTTTGCGGAGTTCCGAAGCCCGGCTGGCACAGCTTCTAACGGGCGCGCTGTTCGGATCGTCCACTCCGGCCTACTATATCCTGTGGAGCGCGATCCGCAACCTATGTTTCGCGCGCTGGCGCGTCTGAAGCTGCAGGGACGCGTCAGCGCGGCGACCCTGCAAATCGTGTTTCGTGCCCCGGGCACGGAGGATTTATATCGCCAGTTACTGGCGGAGAATGACATCGAAGATCTCGTCGCCATTGAACCACATGTGCCCTACCAACAAGCTCTTCAAGAATGTGCTGACTCTGACGGCCTCTTGCTCTTCCAAGCCGTGGATTTCGATCTACAGATTCCAGCGAAGGCCTACGAATACCTTCGCCTCGGCAAACCCATTCTTGCGCTGACGACCCATACCGGTGACACAGCTGCGCTCTTGCGTGAAGTGGGGGGCGCTACGATCGTAAATCTTGCATCCGAAGATGAAATTCGTGAGGGATTGTCGAGTTTTGTCGAGGCTCTGCAGACCGGTAATCATCCTCTGCCGAACAAACTCAAGATTCGTAGCTACACGCGCCAGGCCCAAGCGGACCAGCTGGCAAAGATCTTGGATGAGTTGACGGCTGGCCCGAGCAGCGCGATAAGCGAAAAGAGCCAGAGTATGGGAAGCTAACTCGGTGTCGCCTCCTTAGAGAGCAAGAAGGGACTGGATCGATAATGTGTGGAATCTACGGCGTCCTGAACTTCGATCGGCCTGACCGGCCGTCGGACTCCATTCTCGCTGCCATGGGCGGGGTCATCACGCATCGTGGCCCCGACGATTTCGGTCACTATCTCGGCCGTGGAATCGCCCTCGGCATGAGGCGCCTTTCGATTATTGACGTTTCCGGCGGCCATCAGCCAATCAGCAACGAGGACGAGTCAGTTTGGATAGTCCTTAATGGCGAGATTTATAACTTCCAAACGCTGCGGGACGAGATGGAATCCAAAGGCCATCGCTTCCGTACGCGCTCCGATACGGAAGTCATCGTTCACCTCTACGAAGAAGAAGGCCTCAATTTCATTAAGCGGCTCCGGGGGATGTTCGCCCTTGGGCTCTGGGATGCAAAACGTGAACGCTTGGTGTTGGGGCGCGACCGCATGGGAGAGAAACCCTTGTTTGTCCGCCGTGAGCCCGGGCGTTTGCTCTTCGCATCGGAGATGAAAGCCATTCTCCAGGTGGAAGATATTTCTCGCCGATTGAATGTCACTGCACTTCAAGAGTACCTGGCCTTCGGCTACGTGCCCGCCCCCCTCTGCTTGATTGAAGGAATCGAAAAATTGCTCCCAGGTCACTATCTCGTGGCCGAAAATGGCCGCACCGAAATCCGCGAATATTGGGATGTGCCCTTTGGCAAGCGGGAGAATCACAGCGAAGAAGAATGGATCGAACGGATCCGCGCAAAGCTTCAGGAAACCGTGCGCATGCAGCTTGTCAGTGACGTGCCGCTCGGTGCGTTCCTCAGCGGCGGTATAGATTCCAGCACTATCGTTGCGATCATGGCGGGACTGACAGGCCGCCCCGTAAAGACCTATTCGATCGGCTATAAAGGAGAGTACAGCTACTACAATGAACTGCCCTATGCCAGCGTTGTCGCCAAGGCCTTCAAAACCGATCATCACGAGATCGTCGTAGAGCCAGTCGTCAACGAGTTACTGCCAAAGCTGATCTGGCACATGGACGAGCCGATTGCCGATTCCGCCTGTCTTACCACCTACCTGGTTTCGAAGCTCGCGCGCGAGAGTGTCACTGTCATTCTCTCGGGCGTAGGTGGCGACGAACTTTTTGGCGGCTATCGTCGGTACCTCGGCGACAGCCTGATGCGCTACTACGCGTTCGTCCCTGGCATTGTACGAAAAAAATGGCTGCCGGCTCTTCTTGCTCGAATCCCGCAGGATCGTCATTCCACCTGGAAGGACTACGCCCGTTATGCCGCGGCGTTTGTGAAATCGGCAGAGCTCGATCCCGCCTCTCGATACATGGACTATGTGACTCTGTTTAGCCCACAAGTTCAGCAAGAGTTGCTCCAGCGTCAATCGTCAGAAGACTCGGGCGCTTCAAATCCTGCCCTGGCCACTCTGCAAAGCCATTTCTCGCGCTGCACGGATACGGATGGCCTCAATCGCATCCTTTATGCTGATCTGAAATCTTCTCTGCCCGACGATTTACTGGCGATGACCGACCGCATGAGCATGGCCGCCTCGATCGAATGTCGCGCGCCGCTCGTGGACTACGAACTCGTGGAAATGATGTCCCGCATGCCCTCATCCCTCAAGGTCCGTGGTTTCACCATGAAGTACCTGATGAAAAAGGCCGTCACCCCGTGGGTGCCTCGCGAAGTCTTGGAGCGAAAGAAGCGCGGGTTTGGCGCACCTATGGGCGCCTGGCTCAGGAAGGATCTTCGGCCGGTCGTTTCTGACCTGCTCTCGGAAGATCAAGTTCGCCGTCGCGGATTGTTCCGATGGCCCGCGATTCGACAATTGATCGCTGATCATGCCGCAGAGCGCAGGGATCACACCGACCACTTGTTCGCATTGGTCATGCTCGAACTCTGGTGCAAGATCGTTCTCGACAGCAATGAGTGGGAATCCGTCGGAACGTCACAAGTCGCCAACGCCGGACACCCCTAGCGCTTTCTTTGAAACCTCCACCTGGCTCGCAAATGGTGAGCCATTCAAGGCACGGTTGCAGCAGTTGGCGGGGCAATAGACTGCGTGGACACGATCAGCTCGTCGTACCAGGCATAGGCAGTCGGATGATCCAAGCTGGCATCCTTGTTAGTCATATAGGTGAGCAGCGTCAGGCAGTCGTAGTCTCGTCCGGGGTGGTCATTTTTCAGAATGAAATCAGGCATCTTGACCCACTGACGCATCGGCTTTCCGTCCAGGCCAACCCACGCGCTGATGGAACTATCCGGTTTTCCCCAATGTCCAACTGAAATCTTATAGTAAAACGTTACCCACTGATTGGCGACATACAGGAAGCAGTCCTTCGAATTGTACTTCGCGTACCAGCAGTTGTATTCGCCTTGTTGAAGCAGGTAGGGCGGGTTGCCATCATTGGTGACAAGCTTGCGATTCCCGCAGTCGGTGTACATGATTGGCAAACCGCTATGGTAATACTGCGCCGTTGTCAACTCCACGTCCGCACACGTTGCACTTTCATTGTGGAAGATGACCTGTTTCCAGGTCGTGTCACCCCAATTATTTCTCATCATTTCCGGAGAGAGCCGTTCCCGAAATTGAACGTAGAACGTAGCCCCTTCTCCAAAGTTCCTGCCGAAGGGCTGTCGCCAATACCCTGCCGCGTTCGCGCCTGTGTGCGCGGGAATCTCGAATCGCAGGGAGCCTTCTCCAGAAGCCTTTTGTGCGCGGTCAAACGTTCCGCGGAGTGCTTTGTCCCATGCTGGATAGAGGCCCGCAGCCGGCCAACTCGCTGGCACTCCAATTACCGGCGAATCAAATCCTTGACACACGATAACCCCCGGGGCATGACACCGCACTTCGAACTCTTGCGGCCGTTGTTCTGCCGCATCTGGTTTTGTGGAAGCAGAGGTCACGGCCAAGTTGAGATCCGATGCCCGCTCGAAGGTCAAGCCACAAAGAATCAACCCTGCCAAAAGCGCAACGCGCAACGTTTCATACCTCCACCTATCCAGTATATTTCATCATCATCGATTATTGCTCTGCCTTTTACGGTCCCGCAATAGGCTTCGGCAGAGCCGCTGAATGAGGAGAATGTGAACGGCCCATGATTACTTGTTAGCGAAGGTGGGTGGAGGCATGGAAAAACTTCCCGATGGATTGGCGGTCAGATAGATACTAAAGAAAAGATAAGGGCAAGGCCCGTTCGGTCTAGTTGTTGGGTGCTGCAATCTGCTGGTTCGAGACGATCAACTCGTCATACCACGTATAAGCCGTTGGACCAGCTGAAATCGCGTTGTCGCGCCCCGTCATGTATGGCAGCAAAGTGACCATATCATAGTCTGCTCCCACGGCATCCTCGTGCAAAGTATGATTGGTAATGTTGATCCATTCTTTGTAGGGCCCGCCTCCAACAGAAACCCATGCCTGAATCGTGCTATTGGGCTGTCCCCAATTCCCGATGCTCACCTTGTAGTAGAAAGTGACCCAAGTATTTGCCGGGTACATAAAACACGACGTGGACGTGTTGTTTTGGGTTTGATAGTGGCAGTTGTACCCTGAAGTAAGCGTGTCTCCCTGCTCGTTCAGGAAATCGCTCCCGGCGATTGGAACTTGGAAAACATCCGACCCGCAATGGCTATACATCATTGGATACCCACGACTGAAGTCATTAACAGTAGTGAGTTCTACGTTTCCGCAGGTTGAGCTGTCGTTCGAGAAAATCTCCTGCTTCCAGTAGGTAGTGCCGCCGCCACTCGCAGGCCACACGTTCGTCAGGAATTCCGGTGAGAAGCGCTGCCGAAACTGAACGTAGAACGTAGAGTTCTGAGCAAACATCTGGGCACCACTCGGACCGCTCGACAGGTTCGATGTGAAGAGTTGACGCCAATAACCAGCCGCATTGCCGTCACCCATGGACGGAATTGTGAACTTCAGCGACCCTCCGCCTGAAGCGCTGACCGTGGTATCAAGACTGCCCCTCAGAACGCCATCTCCTCCCGGGTATAGGCCGGATGCGGGCCACGTCGCGGCAGTGAAAATCGCTGGATTGTCGAATCCCTGACAAACGATCACGCCAACCTGTGCGCAACGTGTCTGGAAATCCTGTAGGGCCGTTGACGTGGAATTTGACACAGTGACGCTCACACCGGTCGCATTGCCAACATTGCCCGCTGCATCTCGCGCCTGCGCAGACAGCGTATGCGTTCCGTTGGCGTCGCCCGTCGTATCCCAACTTATAGAATACGGGCTAGTGGTAACCGCGGCACCGAGATTCGCGCCGTCGAGTGTGAATTGCACGCTCGTTACGCCCACATTGTCACTGGCAGTGGCGGAAACGGTAACTATGCTGGAGACTGTGGCACCTGAAGCAGGAGTGGTCACCGAAACCGTAGGTGGCGTGGTGTCCAGGGTGCCATTGGTTGAGAAAATAGCGTCACCGCTGATGGATTCAACCCCGCTTGAGTTTTTGGAACGCACGCGGTAGTGAAAAAGAGTGCCAATGGCCAGACTTGCCAAGGCCTGAGAATGACTTGTAGAAAGGGTGGAATTCAGCGTCGTTAGATTGCCGTATGCGGTTGTTATCCCATATTCCACTTGCGTGGTCGCGGGGACATCCGTTGTCCATGAAATGTTTGAGCTGCTCGTGGTGATCCCACTGACAGTTATCCCTGAGATGACCGGACCGGAGCCGCCTCCTGTCCCGCCTCCAGGAGTTAGGCGGAGCGTATAGGCATTCTCTTGCCAATCATTCACCACCGCGAAGACTCCAAGGCTCGGGAAATAGCGGAATCGGCCGTTCGTTCCAGTGCCCTGCTGCGCTCCAGGCCCATTCGGATACGTAGTCGTTGTACAAGAGTCGGTGTCAGGATTGTACAGGTACACCGTGTCTCCGCCAGCCCAGCCGACAATGAGTTTTTGGGCGGGGTCATAAGCGAGCCCCGGATAGGATGCGCCCAGCATCTGTCCGCAACCAGTCATGTTCAACGTTGAGGTTGGGTAGCCATGGCCCGCCGCAATGTCCATCTTATGGGCCCCACCGTTTCCGGCGGTGATAAAAATCTTGCGCGATGGGTCGATCACGCCTGTAAGGTGGTAATCGTTCTGACGGAAGCTGCCAACAGTCGTGTAGATGTTCGTGGAATAGTTATACGTAAACATCTGATAGTTGTCGGTGACGAAGACAAGACCAGTGTTGGGATCGTAATCGGCGATGTCACCGAAGCCCTCATAGTTGGCTAACTGTGCTGGTGGCGCTCCCGTGGTTGGGTCCATCCGTTGCCACGTCTTATCGGTAAAGTGAAACGTCCAAGTATCAATGCCAGCAGTCCCCGCGGCACAAGCCAGTGAACCAGAAAAAACGTACATGCGGTCTTGATTAGCCATATAGGCTAGCCCGTTGTACGTGTGGCGAGCGTTCGGAGTCCCGTCCGCATTCGCTGGAACGCAGCTATTGATGGGCGTCGACGGATTCGTGATTCGGTTCATTGTGAGAGTGTTTAGGTCGAGCGCGTAAACTTCATTTCCATTGTAATCAGTATGACCGCCACCCCACACAATCAAGCGATTACGGGAAGGATCAGCGATCCCTCCGCTCCATGCAGCGATGACGTACGCACAGGCGCTGCCGGAACCACTTGGGCAAACCGCAGAAAGCTTCGTATTCGGAATCTGGTACCAACCCAGCGCAGAAGGAATGCCCCCTCCGCCCGAGGAAGCTTGGGTTGTCGCAGACGCTCCCGCCGATGGCGCGGAAATATTGCCCGCGGCATCAAAGGCGGCCACCGTGTAGGTGAAACCCGTCGACGCCGGTAGACCGCCATCCTGGTATGACGTGCTGGGCGACGTACTGATCTTCGTTCCGCCACGATAGACATTATATCCCGTCACACCGACGTTGTCGGTTGACGCCGTCCATGACAAATTGATCTGCGAAGAAGAAATCGCCGTGGCCGTCAAGCCCGTTGGGACCGTGGGCGGTGTTGTGTCTGCTTGGACCGTAAAGCTCACGCCGTTGCTGGCGGCGCCTCCAACCGTCACGACCACGTTGCCCGTCGTAGCTCCATTCGGCACGGGCGCGGTAATGCTCGTTGCGCTCCAGTTCGTCGGCGCTGCTGTTGTTCCGTTAAACTTGACCGAGCTCGCTCCCTGCGATGCGCCAAAGTTCGCGCCCGCAATGGTGACCGGAGTGCCCACCAAACCAGAAGTAGGATTCAGGCTCGTGATGCTCGGCGCCGGAACTGGCACCGTGAAGACAACTCCGTTGCTCGCCACGCCGCCAACTGTCACGACCACGTTGCCGGTTGTCGCCCCGCTCGGCACTGTCGCGGTAATGCTAGCCGCACTCCATGCTGTTGCCGCCGCCGCTATTCCGTTGAATGCAACCGTACTCGTTCCCTGCGCTGCCCCAAAATTTGTGCCCGCGATCGTCGCCGAAGTGCCTACAGGTCCTGACGTCGGATTCAGGCTGGTTATGCTGGGAACTGTTGCCACGTTGTTATTGACGTTGACCGCCACTTGAGAGCTCGTCGCGGTAATCCCGGAAGTATCGGCCGCCACTGCCGTAAGCACGTGATTGCCGTTCGATAGGTTCGTGGTGTTCAGCGAATAGCTATAAGGGGTTGCAGTGATTGCCGGCCCGGTGTTCGCGTTGTCTACCTTGAACTGCACGCTCGCGACGGCAACGTTGTCGGTGGCATTTGCGGTAACGGTCACGGAACCGGTAAGCGTCGCGTTGGCCGCTGGAGATGTAATTGAAACTGTCGGGGGAGTGGTATCCCCGGCCGTCGCAAACGTCATATCGCCGCTGGACGCATTGTTGCCCTTCGCGTCGGTGGATCGAACACGGAAGTGATACAGCGTCCCGGTCGCCAAACCGGAGACCGCCACTTGATGGCTGGTGACCATGGTCGAGCTGACCGGCGTGGTTGAGCCGTAGCTGGTGCTCTTGCCGTAGTCGACCGCAGAATTGGCCGCCGCGCTTGTGGACCAGCTCACTTGAAATCCCGATGGTGTCGGCATGGCCGCTTGGACGCCTGAGATTGTGAGAGCAGGCGGTGGCGGATTCCCACCATTAGCAGTTACTAATCCGGAGCAACCCGACAAACCTAGACTGAAAATACAAACCAGTATGAGTGCGTAGGAATAAAGATCCTTGTTTCTACTTTTAGTAGAGCAAACTGCATTCGACATCGTTCTTTCCTCCGGCAGCTTTGAGCCGCCTCACGTGAGTCCCCTACGCTTGGTAAGAGTACTGTGGTACTGGAACTGAGCGTAACTGGACTGTAGGCGCAAAATAGGCCAGTGTTGAGGTCTGGAATTCGACTGTCCTTGAGGGCAATTCTTGTGTTTGATGCGCTTACAAGTGCTTATTTATCAACATCTTAGATGAATCTGCCGTAGCGACTTTGAGCGAAACTGCGTCTCTGGGCCAACCTAGAGCCCTGTGCCGCAGGAATTTCAGATCGATCTTGCTAACTGGGTCGGCAGCCTCCCGGCACACGACACTCAGGGGCCCACTGCGAGTAGAGATTCTCCCGATTTATCGGTCCCTTCGCCGCTTCTGAAATTAGGATGAATGCTGATTTCGCCGTTGGCGGGCTTGAACAAATCGGCCGCCGCTCAAACTCATCCTTAAAAAACTAGGCCGGAAGATCAAACATCGGTCTTCCGGCCCAAGTTGTTCAGTCGGAAGATGGATTAATTATGGCCGGCAGTGTCCACCAGGTAGAGCACGGCATCGCCGCTAAAAGGAGCGCTAAATGTCCGTGTCGCTCCGGCCGCGACCGTCCCGCCCGGGTGGATTGTGCCCGTGCTTGGATCGAGCCATTCTACGTTCAATGTTCGTGACGACGGCATCGCAGTGAGGTCGACAGTAAAGCTGCTTCCGCCCGGCTCGTATACCAGATATTCGGCGCCCGTCGACGGCGTCTGCGCAAGACAGTAGCCCGTCGAGGACAGACTCCCTTGCGGCGTCATCTTCACCAGATCCACTTTGTTTGCGTAGGTAACCGCGTAGCCCATGTTGTACCGCAGGTTGTCCCACTTTGCGGCATCAGGAACGGTGCAAACGCCATGAGCTGGCGCCACTCCTCCGTCACAATTATTGCGATTCGGCCAACCAGACGACGATCCCGCAAAAATCAGGTACGGGTCCATGAACATCACGCCGTTGCCGTTGACAAAATTCTCCCACACAAATTGCCGGTTGGTCTGATCGCTGTTGTTCCACATGCTAAAGTAGCTGTGGTCGCTGTCATCAACCACCACTTTGCACGCAGGCACTCCCGATCCGCAATTTCCATTCACCGTCGGGAACTTGGCATTGGGTGCGATCACATCCGCGTTCGAATTGTAGAGAACTGTGTCTCCATTGTTGTACCAAGCAAGTAGTAAGGGATGCTGGAAAGGTTTGCCTGGATAGCTCGTGCCCTCCCATGTGCCGCCCAGTTCGTAGGTGTGGATAAGCCCGATCATGTGATCTTCCCACCACCCGGAGTTGGAGTCGGCTTCCTCTTGCGGTTCCCAAAGGACGTTCGGTAAATCATTCACCGTATCTATCATCTTCTTCACATAGGCATCCTGAACCGCGGTAACCGCGTTCGGGCTGCTCATGGTCATGGAACCGGAACCCGAACCGCTATCCACGCCATTCACATTGTTTGATCCCGTCAAGGGGAAGCCGTCCTGAGCGCAACGGTAGTGCGTCAGGCCCAGTCCGTCGAACATCTCCACGACAGCATAGATTTTGGCCTGCTGCAGTTGAACGGAACGCGCGCGGATGCGGTCGAAGAACGCCTGGTTAAACTTCGTCAGGTCGAACTTGGGCAATCCGTCGGTGGCCGTCCCTGGCCCCGTCCTCTGCCACGGAAAGCCCGTGGAGGAATCGGTGATCCACGTCCCACCCGCCGCCCAATTGCAGGCTATCGGAAGGTCTTTGTGCCAGAGGATCGTGGCGTTGTGTCCATGCGAAGCCAAGAGGTTTACGTAGGCCGTGAAATCGATAACGGTGAAGGCCCCGTTGTTCCCCATATCCTGCGCGCTATTCCAGGTCTGTGACCCCGCCAACATTACTCCCTTACCCGATTTGTCGACGAACCAGTGCGAATTTGTAGAGCTTTGTTTCAGCGGTCCCATCCCAGAGCTAGTGGCGTTCGAAACCGTGATTGATACCGGTGCGCTGGTACCCTGGTTGGCCGAGGGGTCTTGCGCAATCGCGGTTAGCGTGTGGACTGCGTTGGAAAGCGTGGTCGTATCCAGCGAAATCGAATAAGGTGCCGAAGTCAGCTTTGCCCCTACGTTGGCCCCGTCCACCTGGAACTGCACAAACGAAACCGCACTGTCCGGATCGGTCGCCGTGGCCGTCAAGGTAATCGTGGCGGAGACAGTTGCGTTGCTCGCTGGCGAGGTGATGGTCACTACCGGCGCGGTCGTATCTGCGGTGACCGTAAAGTTCACGCCGTTGCTGGCTACTCCACCAACTGTCACGACCACGCTACCTGTCGTCGCGCCTGCTGGCACCGGCGCGCTAATGCTCGTCGCGCTCCAGCTCGTCGGCGTCGCCGTTGTTCCGTTGAACTTCACTGTGCTCGTTCCCTGCATTGCCCCGAAGTTTGCGCCGGCGATCGTTACTGGCGTGCCGACCAACCCGGACGTCGGATTCAAGCTGGCGATGCTCGGCGCCGGAACCGTAACCGTAAAGCTCACGCCATTGCTCGCCACTCCGCCAACGGTAACGACGACGTTACCTGTCGTCGCTCCGGCTGGAACTGACACAATGATGCTCGGCGCACTCCAACTCGTCGCTGTCGCCGCGATCCCGTTAAACCTCACGGTGCTCGTTCCCTGCGTTGCTCCGAAGTTCGCGCCCGCGATCGTTACTGGCGTGCCGACCAATCCGGACGTCGGATTCAAGCTGGCGATGCTCGGCGCCGGAACCGTAACCGTAAAGCTCACGCCATTGCTCGCCACTCCGCCAACGGTAACGACGACGTTACCTGTCGTCGCTCCGGCTGGAACTGACACAATGATGCTCGGCGCACTCCAACTCGTCGCTGTCGCCGCGATCCCGTTAAACCTCACGGTGCTCGTTCCTTGCGTTGCTCCGAAGTTCGCACCCGCGATCGTTACCGATGTGCCGGCCAACCCCGACGTGGGATTCAAGCTCGTAACGCTCGGTCCCGGAACCGTAACCGTAAAGCTCACGCCATTGCTCGCCGCCCCGCCAACCGTCACCACAACATTGCCCGTCGTCGCACCCGCTGGAACGGTAGCGGTAATGCTCGCGGCGCCCCAGCTCGTCGGCGTGGCAGTGATCCCGTTAAACTTCACTGTGCTCGTTCCCTGCGTCGCTCCGAAGTTCGCACCCGCGATCGTTACCGATGTGCCGGGCAACCCCGACGTGGGATTCAAGCTCGTAATGCTCGGTGCCGGAACCGTGACTGTAAAGCTCACGCCATTGCTCGCCAGTCCGCCAACGGTCACAACAACATTTCCGGACGTCGCACCCGCCGGAACGGCGGCGGTTATGTTCGTCGTGCTCCAGCTCGCCGGTGCTGCGGCTATTCCGTTAAATGTCACCGTGCTTGTTCCCTGCGTTGTTCCGAAGTTTGTGCCGGTGATCGTTACCGACGTGCCGACCAACCCGGACGTCGGATTCAAGCTGGCGATGCTCGGCGCCGGAACCGTAACCGTAAAGCTCACGCCATTGCTCGCCACTCCGCCAACGGTCACCACAACATTGCCGCTCGTCGCTCCCGCCGGCACAGGCGCAGTAATGCTTGTCGCGCTCCAACTCGTCGGCGTCCCCGCAATTCCATTGAACGTCACCGTGCTCGTTCCCTGCGTTGCCCCGAAGTTCGCTCCCACGACCGTTACTGACGTGCCGACCAACCCCGACGTCGGATTCAAGCTCGTAATGCTCGGTCCCGGCGTCGCATTATTCACCTTCACCGCAACTCCCGCGCTCGTGGTCGTGTTCCCGGACGTATCCGTCGCCACAGCCCTCAAAATGTGGTTCCCATCTGACAAAGCGGTCGTATTCAGAGCATAGCTGTAAGGCGCCGCAGTGATTGCCGCCCCGGTATTCGCGCTGTCTACTTTGAACTGCACGCTAGCAACCGCAACGTCGTCACTTGCGTTGGCGTTCAGGGTGGCCGTGCCAGAGATCGTCGCGTTGGCTGCCGGCGACGTGATCGAAACTGTGGGTGGGGTCGTGTCCTTGGATGTTGAGCAGGACAAGTCGCCACTTACTACGGAAACATTCTGAGCATCCGTCGAGTGTACACGGCAGTGGTACGCCGTTCCGGGATTGAGGTTTGAGACCGTCAGTCGATGGCTAGTGACCATCGTGGAATCAACCGCGGTCGTGGATCCGTAGCTGGTCGTTGCCCCGTACTCGACTTGGGAGTTGGCAGGCACATTTGTCTGCCAGTCAATTCCGACGCTCGTCGGAGTTGCATTCGCCGTCGCTATATTCGAGATCGCCAGAGGAGCTGGGTTTCCGCTGCCGCCTGCAGTCACCAGACCCGAACAGCCGCTGCTGAAAAGCAACATGCCTATCGCGAACAGCATCAGGATGTTTGTTGCGAATAGACGGCCCGAAATCTCCCGAGTATTTCCGAAACCCCTCATGATTCTCCTCGACCTCCCAACATCCAAGATTAAGGACGCCATTCCCTCGTCGGCGGCCGGGCAGTCTCCCGATGGAAGGACAGCCCTCTCCCCACTGTCAGGAGACTAGAAGGAGGGGCGCGGGCACTGCTACTGCCCGTAAGGACAATTTTGGGGCAGGGGATTGACTGCCCTTGATTGTACTTCAGGACTTAGGAAATGCCCCCTATTCGCGGCCAAGAAACCCCTGATTTATGTTTCTCAGCTAAGCCACGAGGGACAGGCTTGACTGCGTACTTACGGGATGTCTCGCTGACGGTGCGCCAAACCACGGCTCCTATTTGATCCGCCACGGAGGGGGGTACCGTGAAAGAGGCGTCGGGTAATTTGACCTTGGATCGCCTGTTCGTCCCGCCTCTGGACTAGAAATACCATGAATTGCCACGATTTTGGAATCTCAATCCAATGTCCATCTTGCCCACGCGCACTTTGTGTTGCACGATGGAGCTACGCCGCGCTGTGGAATGAATCAATCCTAAGGAGTTAGAGGAATGACGGATCCAACGCCCGCGCTCTCCGCCCCGCGTCAACTGCGCTCCGGGCTACTTTCAGGGCAGTGGCCAGTGCTTCTCGTTTGCCTGCTGGCAGCCGCCCTCATATTGCCGGGCTTGGGCAAAGCAAGCTTGAAGGACTGGGACGAAGCCATCTACTCGCAGGTTTCCAAGGAAATCGTGCAATCTGGAGATTGGCTCACGCTTCATTGGGGGCACCAGTTGTGGTTCGAAAAGCCCCCTCTCTTGATTTGGGGAACCGCGGCTTTTTATCGCGTGTTCGGAATCAATGAGTTCTGTTCCCGAATTGTTTCTGCTCTCGCCGGAATTGTTCTTGCGGGCTTGACTTGCGTAATTGGCAGAAGGCTTTACGGAACGACTGTGGGAATTCTTTCTGGTGTGATTCTTATCACGGGATCGGAATTCCTCTTCCGTGCCCGTTTTGGCACCACCGACGTTCTCCTCACTCTCTTCACCTTCCTTGCCATTTATGCCTATCTCCGCCTTGAAGATGGCGATGGCCGCTGGTGGTATCTGGTTTTGTCCGCCGCGGCGCTCGCGGTCATGACCAAGGGTGCAGCGGCCGCGATTGTACCTGCGGTCATTGGACTTTCTGTATTGCTCAACGGAACCTTGTGGCGGGTGTTGCGCTCCAGAAAATTCTGGGAGGGCTTCGCCATTGCCCTTTTGATTGTTGCCCCCTGGCACGTCGCCATGCATCTCAAATACGGCTCGAGGTTTTGGCAGAACTACCTCGGGATTCACGTGCTATCGCGCGCCGTCGCTCCGCTCTCGACGTACTACACCGGAGGTCGTCCTTTTTATTTGTCCGTGTTGCAGAATGAATTCTTTCCGTGGTTTTACCTTGTTCCTTTTGCACTTGCTATCGCCCTGCGGGCGTTGCTTCGAAAAGAAGTGCCGCCATCCAGAATTTTGATCTTGGAAGTGATGGTCGTCTTTGGTCTTTACACCATGGTTCGCACAAAGTTTCCCTGGTACGTCACTCCGCTCTATCCCGCATTGGCCATCCTAACCGCCTGCATGGTGGAGCAGGTCTACAGGAATCTGAGGGACATCGCTTTCACCGGTCTGATCATCGCCTGTTGTTTCTCTGCGCTCTTCGCTTCACCCTGGCTTGTCTTTGCTTTCGGAGGCCTGGCATTCCTGTGTGCGGTCTGGGCTTACAGGTCTAGTGATTCGGACCGTCCCTTGCGAGCGGTCGCAGTCGTGCTGTCTTTCTTCTTGCTGGCCTCCGCCGTCGAGCTTCTGCCATCCAACTACCGCGATGGAATAGCGCCTGTCGCCGCCCTGGGCCGCATCGCCGCTGCTTCTCCGGAGAGCCGCGAACCCTTGCTGGTGTTGGCTCGGCCCTATGGGGGAACCCCCGGCCCCACTCTGATGTACTACAGCGATCGGCCCGTTGAGTGGGCCCAGACGTACGGAGACCTTCTCCAATTCTTTAAGAATGGAAATTCGAAATCCGTCATCATCGGGCGGAACATTCTAGACACGGTTTCCAGGGACTATCGTGTGGAAGTGCTTGCTGAGTCGGGGCCGCTTCTTTACGTGCGGATGACCCCACTCGTGCCGCCGCACCTCCCTGCAACACCCTAAAAATCTGAAAACTGTTTGGGGTCGACTGGCGATCGCAGCGGGATTAGGAGGCCTTCATCCTTGCGATGAGTTGCTCTTTCGGATACTTTTTTGTGATAAGCCCGCATCGCGGATCTTGTAAATCAGCGCCCGGTAGCTAATGTTCAGGGCTAGCGCCGCCTTTCGGCGGTTCCATTTGTTTTCACGCAGCGCATTGAGTATCAGGTTCCCTTCCATCTCACGGACCGCTTGCTTGGCAATTCGCTTCAGCGGGATGGTACCGTCAAGACCCACTCGGTGAGCGGCCATGAAAGACCGCCTCGGCGGCCGCTCCGGCTCGACCGTATCCAGCGAACCCAGAATCGAATAGCGCGCAACCACATTCTCGAGTTCGCGAATGTTTCCTCGCCATTCCCGGTTCGATAAGCTCTCCATGTTTTCTTCGGAAAATGGCGGCGTGCTCTGCCCGAAGCGGGCGTTCAGTTGTCCCAGAAAGTACTCCGCCAGCTGTACTACGTCTTCGCGGCGTTGGCGCAAGCTTGGCAGATTGATACTGATTACGTTGATCCGGTAGTACAAATCATGCCGGAATCGTCCAGCCTCAATCTCCGCCTGCAAATCTCGATTGGTGGCGCAGATGATTCTGGTTTCCGCTTGTCTTTCTTGTTTGTCCCCGATGCGGCTGAAATGTCCATCTTGGAGTAACTGTAAGACCTTGGCTTGCAGGCTCAAGTCCAGGTCCGCGATCTCGTCCAGAAAGAGTGTCCCCCTGTGCGCCATTTCCACGTAGCCCGGCTTTGATGTATGCGCATCCGTGAAGGATCCCCGTTCGTAGCCGAACAATTCACTTTCGAGTAGCGCTCCTGGGATTGCCGCGCAGTTCACTTTTACGAACGCGCCTGAGGACATTTTCGACCGGGAGTGAATGTACTGTGCAAGTAGCCCTTTCCCTGTTCCGTTCTCTCCTTGAATCAGGATGGGCACGTCGGTCCCCAGCACTTTTTGCACTTTTTGCCGGATCGAAATCATGGGCAGGGAACGGCCGAAAATAATCTGCTCAGGTGGCAGACTTACTGTTCTCGAATCTGCTCCGCCGTTTCTGTTTTCACAGCCAGCCATCGAGAATCCTTAGCATGTCCGGGTGGGGAACTTCCCCCTTTCTTCCCGTGCACACAAGGAACCAATTCTGGACTTCCCTTTTTGCAAAGGGCCTGGACGCAGCAATCCTCTTATTGTTATTGTAAATGACTGATTACAAGAACTTTAGATAGGGGGATGCTCTTGCGATATGTATACCGTGAGGGCCCTGAGTTCCGCTTCTGAATTCCCTTCCTCTGCGGAAAATGATTTCGCAAAGATGACAAACTCTTCCCGGACTGGTGCCCCGCTAGAAATGGGTGAAGCGTATAGCCACTCGTCAATAAATTGTTGAACCCGCTACCTCGGCGGGAATATGAACGCTTCCAGCAAATCTGCTCGCGCCTTTTCGTCCGACGCTACCACTCGCAAGATATCGCTGACAGAAAGCATGCCGAGGAATCTCTGCTGCCCATCCAGCACGATGAGATGAAAGATCGTGTTCTGTTCCATCAAACGCAGGCAATCTTCCAGTGCTACTTCCGGCGTTACCGTGACCAGTTCGCGCGTCATGATGTCCGCAGCCTTCATCCATGCAGGACACTTGTTCTCCGCGGCAACTTTATCGGAAACATCGCTGTGAGAAATTACGCCCGTAAGCTTGCCGCTTGCATTCGTGACGCCGACCGAGCGCACTTGCTTCTCGCGCAGATATTGCGCGGCCTGGTGAACACTCGTCTCTTCTGTGATGGAAAAAACTTCCTTGCGGGAACCGATCAGATCCGCTACTTTCACTGGACCCTCCGCGGGGACAACCTGGCCGGATAGTAGGCCCAACCTGCCCCCGATTGCAACACGAATTCTAGACAACTCCCGTCACAAAAAAGAAGCAGGACATAAGAATCGTGGCACTCGCAAAAATGGGCACGTTCAAGAGATTTTGGGTCAGGCTCGGACAGCTTCCCCGCGAATGATATCGTAGCGTTCAATCACGGCGGCAACGCCCATTCGTGTGCTGCCGTCTTCCATTCGGCGCTCCACTCTCACCACTCTTCCCAGGGCTCGGACAAAAACCTCGGAACCGTGCGTTATCTCCGCGGGCAGTGTCAGTGTAATGTCCAGATGTGAACCCGACTCCAGGTTCTGATCAACAACAAAATAGAGGCCGCGCGTCGAAATATCGCGGGTCTTTCCCGGCTGCGAATCCGGCTTCCGCTCCGCCGGAACCCGGATGATGATTGGTAAAGACAAGTCATAGCGTCGAGCAGTACGGCGTTCCGTCATTTCCGCATTCCCCCAACTACGGCGCACATATTTTGGCTTACTCGCGCGTAGCTCTTGCCCAACTTCAGCAACTTCGACTGCCGGCGGCGTTAGACGCGCCGCGTCCCCACCATAGGGGGCTCGACTCCTATGCCAAGGTTGTCGAAGCTACTTTCCTCGTCCGTGGCGTATCCAGATTAAATTGGCGCATTTTATACAGTAGCGCCTTGTAACTGATCCCCAGCATTTTTGCGGCGTCCTTGCGGCACCAGCGCGTCTTTTCCAGCGCGTCGGCGATCGCCTCCATCTCCGCTTCGTCTTTTAGGCCGCGCACCAACGCCTTCAAGCCCTGCTCCTTCGGCGGCGCGGGTTCCTCCCGAGGCGAAGTACGCTGACGTGTCGAAGACATCTCGACCAATTCCCGTAAGCTGCCCTCATCGTCCTCGAGAATCACATAGCGCTTTACGAAATTCTCCAGTTCGCGCAGGTTGCCGGGCCACGGATAGTTCACCGCTGCGTCCAGCAGATATTTGGAGGGTCCCGGCGGCGTCTTGCCGAATTTCTCGCTGTACTTTTGCAGGAAATGACGGAACAACAGTGGAATCTCCGCCGTACGTTCGCGCAACGGCGGCACGTTGATCGACAGTACGTTCAACCGGTAGTAGAGATCTTCGCGGAAGCGTCCCGTCTTCATCGCTTCATGCACATCCACGTTGGTTGCCGCCAGCACACGCACATCGGTCTCCACCAAGTGCCGCCCGCCTAGTCGCGAATACTGATGATCCTGCAGTACGTGGAGCAGCTTTGCCTGCAGGTGCGTGCTCATTTCCGCGATTTCATCCAGGAAGATCGTGCCCTTGTTGGCCATTTCGAACTTGCCCGGCTTGCTGCGCACCGCGCCCGTGAACGCTCCTTGCTCAAACCCGAAAAGCTCTGATTCCAGAAGCTCCCCCGGCAAAGCAGCGCAATTCACTTTCACGAATGGCTGGTTCCGGCGCTTCGAGCGCAGGTGAATCATTCGCGAAACAACTTCCTTGCCCACGCCGCTCTCGCCACAAATAAAAACTGGTACGTCCACCGGCGCGATCTGCAGGATTTGCTGTCGGATCCGCACCATCTGCGGGCTGGCGGCCAGAAAGCTCAAATCCTCGGTCACTTGATCGCAATAATCGCGTAGCGCCTGGTTCTCCGTTGTCAGCTGCTTTTTTTGCCGCGACTTCAGCATCGCCGCGTCCAACTCCGTTTTCTCGAACGGTTTGGTTAGATAATCATGTGCTCCGATCCGGATGGCTTCGACGACCGTCCCCACCTCGTTCGAGCACGACAGCATGATGACGTTCAGACTGCGGTCGACTTGCATCAATTCCTTCAGCGTTTCCAGTCCATTCATCTCCGGCATCAATACATCCAGGATAATGAAGTCGGGCCGCTCGCCTTTGTTCACTCTTTCGAGCGCCTCTTTCCCGGAACTGACGGTTTCCACCTCGAATCCGTCGACTTCCAGCAAAGTCTGCAAGTACTTTCGAATGCTGGGCTCGTCATCCACAACAAGAATTTTTTCTTTTACAGCCATTAGATTTTCCCTTTCGACCAGAAAGGCTTTGCGTGTCTTAGCCCTGATCCATTGGCAACAAAAACGTAAACTTACTTCCCGTCTGCGACTCGCTCGCTACCCATATCTTTCCGCGATGTGCCTGGATGAGCCGTTTTGCGATCGCCAATCCCAAACCCATCCCAGACGTATTCCTGTCCACGCGCACAAAATCTTCAAATATCTCTTGATGATGCTCGGCCGCGATACCGGGCCCGGAATCCGCCACGCTTACTTCCACGCTGTTCGGGCGCGGCAACCGGAACCTGCGCCGTTCTTCCACTGGAGCCAAGGCCGCCACGCGCCGTTCCCAGAAATGCGGCGCGGCGCGCAGCGTTACGCTGCCACCGCTCGGCGTATGCTTCAGGGCGTTATCAAGGAGATTTGCCGCCGCCTGCTGCACCTTCTGATAATCGAATCGGAATGTCGGAATGGACGGGTCAAAGCTCGCGTCCAGCTTGACCCCTTTACGTTGAAACGCCTCTGACCAGCGCTTGGAGAGTTCATCCAGACAATCTCGCAGGTCGTTCTCTCGGAGCTGCAGCACCAGTTTTCCGCTCTCCAAAGCCGAGTAGTTCAAGAACATCGACACCAGACGCACTAGGCGCTCGCAACTGTCCTTGGACTCTTCCAGAATGTCCCGTTGCTTGTCCGTCAGACGCCCGAGAGAACCGGCCAAGAGAAGATCGTAATAACCCTTGATCACCGCGAGCGGCGTTTTCAATTCGTGCGCCGCTGAAGCCAGAAACACTGTCTTCTGCCGGTTCACTTCCTGCAGTTTCAAGTACGCGGCCAAAAGGTTGCGGTACGTGATTTCGCGTTCTTGCAAGAGCTCTTGTACCGTGAGTTGGGTAGCGGGATCCGGCCCCGGTAGCACTTCTGATTTGTTCTCAATTTCCACCACTAACCAGTCCGACTCCGGCATCCACTGAACCCGTGCAGTAGATTCCTCACCATTTCGCTGGATCTGCAACTCAACTTCGTGTTCACCTTTTTCGACCTCGCCAAAGATCTTCCGTGCATCCACCTTAAGCAGGTCATTAAACAGATTTAAACCTGGAGTTATCGCGTACCCGCTGGATTCCAAGAACTGCCTGGCGCGTGTGTTTACGAGCAGTAGACGACCACTTCGCTCGGCCACGATCAAGGGCTTCTCCATCGAGTCCAGTAGTCCACGAACGAACCCAATGGGAAGAGACGTCCGACTCCCCTCTTCCGCTATGGAAGGAATGACAATCCGTCCCGTCATCAATCGATTCCGCCCTTGTGCAAAGTGGTAAAAATTTTCCCTAGCCCGGCATCGTTACAGAGGGGCCTCAAAGAGTCAATGGTAAAAGCGTTCCATTTGCACATTTGCGGAAAGGAAGTGGAGTTCCCGAGCTATTTGATAGGCCAACTCAATCGCTTCAATCCATATGCACCTGTAATCTTATTAAAATAAACAACTTATTCTATCTCTCCATCCCTTCCTCTGGCACTCCAGATGCTTGTATCCGTACTAGTTCCTTGGTACTAAGCTAGCGAGATCCCTTGGAAACGAATATTCTCAAAAAGAGGCAGCTCTTGGAAACTCCGTCAACCCGGCGCTCGCCACGCATCCGCTTGCAAGTGCCTGTCTTCTTGAGGGGAACAGATGTCTCCGGCGCTGAGTTTATTGAGCTCACCAAGACCCTCAATATCAGCGCCACCGGCGCATGTATTGCCTCAGCGCACATTCTCAGGCCGGATCAGACGGTTCATCTCACCATTCCCGCCCCCACGCCTACTTCCTCCAGCTTGGTCCCCAGCGAGACGCCCCCCATTGTGGCCAAGGTTTTGCGTCAGGAGTCGGCTGGGGAAATGCGTCTCTTTGGATTGGAATTCCTCCGGCCGCTTGATTAAATCCAAGTATTTCCCTGGCCGTAACTGCCCTTTACCGGGTGATTTCGTTACATTTACCGTTATTCACGCATCTGCTTTTTTGTACCCGAATATGATGCTTTTGTAATAGGATACCCCCGCAATTTGGGAGGTTTTGTTGTCAGGCGGACTCGCCTGGGTCTAGTACGAATGGCCTCTTGGTTGCTTTACCCAGTTAGAGAAGACTAGAATCGCTTTCCCCATACCCCGCGGGGATAGGCAGAGGTTAGACCTATACCGGATATGCCCAGCCCCGGCGCCCCGGCGCCCCCGCGCTTGCCGATTGAGGATTCTTATTTCGAGCTGTTGGCCGACACGCTCGAAGGCCTCGATTTGCCTGCGCGCGGCCAATTTCTTCAGCGCTACTTACGCGCCATCGCTCACCTTGAGCTGCGCGAAGACCAAAGTGTGCAAATTTGGGACGACATGCTTTCCCGCCGCCGCGAACTCACCAATCTCGTCGGCCGCCCAGTCTCTGTCAAGACCGCTCTTACCGACGTCCTCTGCTCTTCCGGTTTTCTTCGTCTTCCCATCCTCATCGAGTATGAAGAGCTCAAGAGGCTGGAACTCGATGCCGTGACCGATCCTTTGACTGGTCTCCACAACCGCCGTCTCTTCAGCGAATCATTCGAAAAAGAACTCAATCGCGCGCGCCGCTACGGCCAGCCTCTGGGATTGGTTACCGTCGACTTGCACCGTTTCAAGGAAGTAAATGACAAGCACGGCCATCCTCGTGGTGACGACGTCTTGCGTGCTGCCGCAGCTACCTTGAAAAAATCCTTGCGCACCTCCGACTCGGCTTTCCGGATCGGCGGCGACGAGTTTGCTCTATTGCTCCCGCAAACGGATTCCCCGCAGGCCCTGGCATTAAGCCGTCGCGTCCAAACCGTATTTGCTGAAATGCTGCAACCATTACAGCTTGCGGTCTCCGTGGGAATGGATCTCGGTGTCGCGATTTTCCCGCAGGATGCGGAACATGCTGACCAACTGATCCGCATCGCCGACGAGCGCCTCTATCAGATAAAACACGCGAACCACAGCAGGCCCGGCAACGGCTCCACGCGGACCGCAACTCCGGCTGTTCCTGAAGCGCCCGCAGCTCTTGCTCCGGAACAAGCCTCCTCCGCGCCGCAGCCCATTTCGATTGAAACCAGACGCACACCTGAAAAGGCCGAGACGTCCATCACCCCGCCCGCTTCTGCAAGTTCCGCGGCCATTTCCGGCGATCTGCTTCCCCCTGCTCCAGCGGTCTTCGCCGTCCAGCGCAAGGCCGAACGCGTCTCCATGACCGGTACCAACGCCTATGCTGTTCTTGGTGACCAAGGCGCCCGCCACGCCCGTGTCCTCGACCTTGGCTTCGGCGGTGTCGCCATTGAACTGGATTCACCCGAAGATCTGCCGGAGAATCTTCTTGCCGTTCTACACGTGCCGATTCTTCCCCCCGTTCGTGTGAATTTGAAGCCCGTCTGGAAACAGCAGACCAGTCAAGGCGGCGTGCGTATCGGTTGCGCTTTCGTTTCCTGAACATCTCTACAGACTGCGCTGACGAGTTCGACGCATCCTCAAAAAAGTACTTATAACTTGTTAGTCCCTCCGGCCAGCCCTGATACAATTCCGCCGCGTCCTCGTGTCCTCCAAGGAGTCGCGATGATTGAACCCAAGGCCAGCCATCCTCATTGGCCCGATGCCGTTCAAGATGCCCGGAAAGACCTAAGCGCTCTCAAGCCATGGCCATGGGCTCTCGAACGGCTCGAAAAATCTCACAACTATTGGATCTCCACGACGCGTCCTGACGGCCGCCCTCATCTCATGCTTGTCTGGGGAATTTGGTGGCAGGATGCTTTCTGGTTCAGCACCGGTGCGCGCACGCGCAAGGCAAGAAATATGGCCGCGGATCCTCACGTTGTCATCGGCACTGAAGAGGCCGACGAAGCTGTCATCCTCGAAGGTACCGCCGAGGAAATCAAAGATCGTTCCGTCTGGAAGCAACTCGTCGAAATCTACAATCGCAAATACGGCGGCGACGTCGGCCCGCTTCTCGAGAGCTCCGGCGGATGCGTCTTTCGCGTCACTCCGCAAATTGCTTTCGGCCAGGATGAACACGCCGAAAACTTCACGGACGCCGTCACCCGCTGGCAGTTCTAACCCGTGATGTTTCGTTTCATGGATTCAAGGCGGTTGTTGATAAGGCTAGAATTGTCATTCTGAGGGCATCCGATGAGGATGCTCGAAGAATCTCAATTTCAAACGGTTTCAATGGCCTTACACGTGGGTGCTGCAAATCATTTTTTCTCCAACCTGTTACGGTTTCGGCGCCGCATTCCACATCTCTTGCTGCACCTTCCACTCACCGTTCGCAGCGCGATGCAACACCAACGCCATTTTTCCGTAGGTTTCTATAAGCGGCTTTCCCTCCGGCGGTTGTACGACTTGGCGCTCGGTCGCCCACTCCGAAGCCCATTCCCCACACACATGAATATCGTGGAACTCCATCTCCTGCTTCATCACTTTGTAGCCCGGCATCTTGGCCACAATGGCCTCCACCCATGCCGAAATCTTCTTCCGCCCGACCATGGCCTCGTCTCCCGGCATCAGATCCACTCCATCCTCCGCCCATAGCGCCAAAATCCCCGCCGTATCCATCTTCAAGTGCAATTCGACATATCTCTTATTAAATTCCTCAATCTCCGTCTTGCCGTCGGTGCGTCCGCTCTTCGCGCCAATTCCGGCAATCGCTAAAACTAAGACAATTGCAATCATTTTTCGCATGAATATCGCCCTCGCTTCCGGGGAATTGCTGACAAGATTTTTTAATTCACGAGCACGCTAAGAAATGCAATGTCGCTGCAGACAGGCGATGTGTCCATGCGGTTCACGGGTTCAATTGCTCCGCGCTGCATGACCTGCCATGAGGAGTGTCGCAGTCCGGGAGAGTAACTCCATACTTTCCCAAGACTCGAGGGAGCTCCGGTGCAAAACCTTGCGTGGGAGAATGTCCGAGTCCCTGTGGGTTGCTCGGCCCAATGATTGCTCCTGGTTTCATGAAGTACTTCGCGACGTCGATCACGATGTCGCGTCCCGAATTCCTTCTCAGTGTCAGCGGAATCGAGTCACCCCAGCCCCCGTGGTTGACCTCGAACCAGCGGCTTTGGCGCAGGGCACCTACAATTTCTTCAATTGCTGCTCGGTCGCGGGAGTCGTGTCTCCCAATTTGCACGGAATATATTCCTGAGGCCTGCAGCTGTCGCAATTGGTAGTGGAAGCGCAGTCCGTTCAGGTAATGCACGGAAATCAGGCCAAACCACAATGCAAGAAAGGCAGTTATCCCGATTAGCTTGGCATAGCTAAGCTGCCCTTTAGGTTTCGCCCTCCATGCGGCAACGATTCCAGAAAACAGGATCCCCGCTATCACCAAAAAGCCGGCAAAAATCAACACCGCCCAGCCACCACGCATTTTTTATCCTGTCGATTGGTGTATTTATCCCAATGGAGTATAATATTAGATTCTTCGCGACCTAGCGACGCGGCTGTAATCCCTCGACCTTGTCGGGGAGTCGTGCAGACCGGACGCGACAGAATGGAGCCTCATGAAACCCGGTATTCATCCCGACTATCACACCGTGACGGTGCAC
>Ga0137418_10000029_pt1 | contig 92412 bp, 83 predicted proteins | sample CZODoug3_1_2_16f_FD_122242 | JGI IMG/M metagenome (GOLD analysis project Ga0137418, IMG submission 122242) | Vadose zone soil fungal communities from Angelo Coast Range Reserve, California, USA - CZODoug3_1_2_16fungal (Hybrid Assembly) | ecosystem: Environmental > Terrestrial > Soil > Vadose...
CATCCCGTTGAAGGGGTCGGGCCAAATGACACATTGCATCCTCGCTGATTGGCCAAACTGGATTCAGGCTCTTGCAACTGTGTGCATTGGGTCTTTCACACTGCTGACTCTCATTGTGTTGAAAGGGTACGCGGCTGACACGAAGAAAATTGCGGATGCTAGTGTTGCGCAAACGGAAAACGCTCAGATTCCATTCCTCGCTGCTGGTATTCTGTCCGGTGGCGGAGGTGTCTTTACAGGATGGGTGATAGAAAATCAGGGGTCTGGACCGGCTATCAATGTGACGTGGGCTCAGATTCAAAGCGGCAGAGCCCCCCGTTTTATTCCGTCGCTCGCCGCGGGGTCTAGAACCACTTTGGAAAAGGAATTTGACGATGCCATCGGACGCCATGCTGAAGTGCAGATTGATTACGAATCGCTGTCAGGACTGCACTATCGCACAGTCATCACATGGGAAGGGGCTGCGATGCGCACGCGGTTCCACAGCCCCGCAGGCATCAACCGTTAAGTATGTCCTCCGGGTGGGGGCTTCTGAAGACCGAGCAGGGCCTGTCTGTCGCTTTTTTCGTTTGATCCATCAGCGTAAGCCGCGTTATTATGCGCCTGTCCGGACTAGGCGGACGTGTACGGTCCATGGGGGACAGGAACTCTGTGGACGGGCTTGCCTTTTAGGCTAATTTCCGCTTTGCGCTGCCATCCGTAGATAAGTCCTTTATTTGCAACAAATATCAAAAATGAGATTTATTATCGTTCATGCAAAGTTATCAACTACCGTGCTCGGTATAGCTTAGGGCTTAACATTTTGACCCTACCCCCAAAGGCTCATTCGTTACTCGGCTTCGCTTGGGCAGCCGCTTGGGCAGCCGCTTGGGCAGCGTCCCGCGGTCCCGGTGCTCCGCCATCTGCCGCAATGTCTTTGTAGCGTGGCTCGTATGCATCCTGCTCATGCCACGATTCCAAGCGGGGACGAGTAAGGCCAGCCAGCCTAGCTACCGAATCCGCAATGCGCTCCACAGCGGTGACCAACCGGTCCATCGTGCTATTCCCGTCCTCATCGGTTGGGGTTATCTGGATAGGGCCGCCATACCTGTTCTGGCAAACCGCCAGACCTACGTAGCTGTCATCATGGGTTAAGCGTGCTACTGCATCGCCTATCCAATTCAGGTGTGTAGACACGTCGGCCAAGCCTTCCACGTGGTTAATATCGTGCTGCATTGACGCTGTGGGCGTGTAAGGGGGCACATTTGGCCCGGTCACCTCCACGCGTGTAACCGACTCCGATGGCTTACCCTGCGACTTGCGCTTGGGCTGTGGGCCCGGCTTATCTTCGTGCTTAATGAACTTGCTCATATTCGTTTCCAGTTCTCCAGGTCAACCAATTCATGCGTACCGATACAAAGACTCTTAGCGGGGCACGTCATAGACTTCCGGGCTTGCTCGGCTTCTGTGCGAATCCCAAACAAACTTATGCACGGATAGACCATCTTGCCAGCCATCGGATAAGCGCATGGGACTACAGCGAACCGACCACGCCCATCGATAGTGCTGCGAGGCCAACGTCGCCGCGCCTTGCTGCCCCAATCCAATTCTTCCGCGTCCATCACCTTCTCCCACCGACACACTTCACACGTGTTCTATTAACTCTTTAAGAGCTAAATTTCCACACTCCACGGATGAATTAGCTCTTAGAAAGGCATAGGGCTACGTGTGTTGTGTGTCGATTCTTGTGAGGGCCCTTCCCGTTAGGCCACGGTGCCGAGCCCCATCGGCCCCCACGCGGGTCACCCGCTTGACCCCCGGCAGCTCTTTGAGCCTGCCTATTAGCTGCCGTTCGTCTATGAAGACCTCGAAGCCGTTATCAGATAGAAACAGGGCGTAAGCCCTCGTCAGCTCATCCGTGGTCAGAAAGCCCGAGTCTTCTTTTAGGCATTCGGCAGCGAACCGGCCCATCGGGTCCAACTCATCGAAGAGCTGCCGCGTGGCCCGTGCCACTCGCTCCGGTGCTGCGAGTCCGGTAGCCTGCCACTCAAGGCAAGCCTGGACCATTAGGTGCATGATTCCTGGAGCCTCCCGGCGTAGCTCATCGTCCAGGTTTTTGTTTTGTGTGGGCCCAAGGAACTGTGCGTCAAACGGGACAAGGTGGACGCGTCTCCGTGAGGCAGCATCTACTTCGACCTCTGGCCGGGCATTGGTCGCAATAATCAGCTTGTGACTCGGGACGAATTGGAATTCCCGTTCGTAGATGAACGCGCCCGAAAGCATGTCGCTGGACGCAAGGCTCTTTAGCAGGGACATGTCCAGCTTGACGCCTGAGTTGCCCTCATTCGCACAAGCCAACCGACAGCCGCACAGCTTGGCGATTACACGCCGTTGAGCGTCGTCTTCTTTGTCCTTCCGGGCAAGGTTTGACATCCGCAGAACCGCGGAATATTCCGGGCCCATGATGTACTGAAGAATGTTAAGCAGCGTGCCCTTACCGTTCGCGCCCGAGCCGAACCAAAAGGGCAACGCATGTTCCTTCGTGCTGCCGGTCAGGACGTACCCGGCGAAGCGCATGAGGTAACCCGCAAGGTCCGCATCATCGCAAGTAATCTCCCGAAGGAATTGCTGGAAGCGTTCCGCCTTGCATTCCGGGTCAGGGACGATGTGGGCCCTCTTCGTTACGCGGTCCTCGCGTGCCATCGCCCTCAGTGCCCCCGTGCGAAGGTCAATCACTTGGTTGCCGGGCACGCCCAAGAGCAACGGGTCCCGGTCGAATTCTTCCGCGAACTTCAGAAAGGGCAGATGGGTCTTCGCCTCTTCCAACACACTCTGCCGGAAACGGGCGTCAAGCAGCGGCCTCCGATAGTCGGACTTGCTCCCAGATTTTGGCGGTGGGTATTGTGAGAACAGCCCATTGAGGTAGGAGCCCACGGCACGCTTGAGCAAGAGGTCCTGCGGGTCTCCTATTCTCCACCGCGTGCCTACCCAAGCCGCCGTAGCTCCACGGTCGTATAAAAAGCAGAAGTCTTGGGTCTGCTCTGCGAAGGCTTCGGCCAGGGGCCCGTGTGCGAGATACGGAAGTTCTATCACGCGGCGCTCTCATCTTCTGTGAACAGCTCAGACTGTGCGGATTTTTTATCTGTGGTCATATTTCCCCCTAACACCGAAAAACTGCGCTCTATTTGCGCTCTGTTTGTCTTACTAGCACTGCTTTTCATGGCCTTCGGTGCCATCCGCGGGCCTGCATGTTGTTGAAACTGCGTTTCTACGTGAATTCGAATCCTATAGCGCCCACCAACGCCATTTTCGCCTCTGCCGCGAGCGGCGAAGATCGCAGATCATGGAAAGTCCTCCTCCCGCGGTATGATGTCGTCCACCATGACGGCACTCCCTGACGAACCCGGCAGATTGGCCGAACTCTACTCCCGTATGAGCGATGGAGAACTCGAGAAGATCGCGGTCGACTCAGCATCTCTCACTGATATTGCGCGCGACGCCCTCGCGCGAGAAGCACAGCGCAGAGCGCTGAGCGTGAAATTGCCCGATTGGCCCAACGACCCAAACGATCCGGAAGTGGAACTCCGCCGATTGGTTACGATTCGCAAGTTCAGGGATTTGCCGGAGGCGCTCCTAGCCAAAGGGAGCCTCGATTCGGCAGGTGTCGGCTCTTGCTTGGCGGACGACAACATGGTGAGGATGGACTGGTTCATATCCAACCTCATCGGAGGCATCAAGCTTCAAGTGAGGCCGGAGGACGCTGCGGCGGCGACTCAGATTTTGGACCAGCCAATCCCCGAGGGCTTTAATGTTGAGGGAATCGGCGACTACCAATCGCCACACTGCCCGAACTGCCAGTCCTTGGACGTTAGCTTTGAAGAACTGAACAAACCGGTCGCATATGCGAGTGCCTACATTGGTTTACCTTTCCCTCTCCACCGCAAAGCATGGAAATGCCGTTCCTGTGGCCGAGAGTGGGGGCACCCGGACTCGGGTGAGGATCACGAATCGTGACCCCGCCACCCCTGCTTCCAAGCGTCGGTCGGAGGATTGCAACTCCCAAGGGACAAGCTGAATTCCTCTTTCGATGTCCAGGCCGCATGTAAGGTCTGACGTTTGTGTGGGATAACAGCGGAAATGCTCTAACCCTGCCACTTGCGGAATCACTGAATATGAGCAAAACAGAACACATCCGATGCATGCTCCTGAGCTATACTGTCCGCCGTTGACGCGTTAACGTCCTCTGCTGTTGTTCCGGCGGGCAAGCTCTGCTCCGAAGTACTCGTGCTTTTCAGAGCGAACGTTGTGGGGAGAATTGCGCCCCGCCATCCAGTCGCCAGGTGACTGGTGAAGGGTTCGAAAGCAGTTAGGTACTAGCAAGCGAGGTACTTAAGGAGGGCGTTGCGTGAATGTCCACTTGGTCAATCCCAGCACTGTTTCATTCGGAACCGCGGTAATCACTCCTCGCTGGCAGTACGTAATCGCTGCCGCCACCCCGAAAAGCTTTGGCGATCCCCTCCTCGTAGACGAGACGCTGTTCCAAATGGATCCCGGGCGAATTCTGCCCGGGGACGCCATCGGAATTGGGATCCATACCGCCAACGCTTTGCGCGGCTATGAAATTGGGAAGATGGCACGAAAGCGGGGCGCTTATGTAATTTTCGGCGGAATCCACAGCACGCTTTTCCCGGAAGAAGCGCACGAACTCGGGGGAGCACATGCGGTCGTTAAAGGAGATGGTGATATCGTTTGGGCAAAGGTGCTGGCAGACTGCGTCCAGGGAGTTCCGAAACCTGTCTATGTGGGCGGCCAGATCGAGGCCAGCGATTTCGTTCCCGCCCGATGGGACCTCGTTCCGCGCAATCGTTACATGTGGGCGTCGGTGCAGACCGTACGAGGCTGCCCCAAACATTGCTCCTTTTGTTCGGTCTGGCGTACCGATGGCCAGCGCCCTCGGCAACGTGCGTCAGACGTTGTCATGGAAGAGGTGGTGCAGTTGCGCCGTCTTGGGTTTCGTTTCGTCGCGCTGGCGGACGACAATTTCTATCCCGTGACCCTGACCGATCTTAACCTCGCGTCCCAACAGAACAACACCGCCCGGCTGGGTGAACTCAAAGCCCTACGGGCCGAGCGGTTTGAACTGATGTCTCGCCTGGCGCAACTTCCCGAGGACATGGTTTTCTTTACACAGATCACCATGGAGGCGGCCGAAGATCCTGAGTTCCTGGATGCGATGAAAGGTGCACACATCAAAGGTGCCCTGGTCGGAGTGGAGTCAGTGACTCCGGAGGGGTTAAAGGATGTCTACAAAGATTTCAACCTGGCCGGGGAACAGCTGGTTGAGCGATTGAGGACCTTTCGCCGCCATGGCGTGCATGTGCTCGGCTCCTTCATCTTTGGTTTGCCCAGCGATCGTCCGGAGACGTTCGCCGCCACTGCGGCTGCAGCGAGAAGCGCCGAGCTCACATTTGCCCAATTCGTGACCTTAAGCCCTTACCCGGGGACGGTGGACTTCAATCGCTGGGAAAAAGGCCTGGGCGCGAACCCGCCTACCATCGCGGGAGTTCCCTTGACCCGGCGTTGGCTTATTCCGCAAGCTCTACGCCCCAAGCTGTATTGGGACCATCCAGTGATGTCTGCCGAGGAGATTCGCTCGCGGACTCAGGCGGTGTGGGACAGCTTTTACAGTTTCGGTTCGATCTGGAAACGCTCCCGGTTTATCAAGTCAAGTCGCGGCCGGCTGGCCTTTGTTCTCATTTCGAAGATTTACCGCCAAATGTACGCGGATACAGGCATCGCCACCGACAGTGCTCGGGTCTCGTGGTCGGGGCGCTGGGCCCGCTGGTTGGCAAAGCCGTGTCGCCACCTGTTCGCGGGGACTCCGATGCCGCACCTCACCGTGCCGATAGAACCGGCTGCAAGCGCACGCCGGGAGGGAGACGAGCTGGCATTGGTCGGGAAACCCGTGTCTTCGACAGCAGCCGGGTAGACGCTCATCACCAGACCTGCCTCGGGCATCGGCGTGATTTGTTTTACCCGCCCGGAAGTATCGCCTCCGAAATCATTTGGCGCCTGGCGTCAGGAGAGTGCTGATGGCCAATTTTCGCCAACCAGGGCCTCGCTTGCCATCCGACGGGTCGTCCGACCCCGCCGAGTTCACATCTACGAACAGGTGTCTGGCTCGCGCCACTCCCGGTGGATAACAATTCCCGTCCCGGTCGTAGTTGGCGGGACAGCCGCGCGCGGCCTCGCGCCGTTTTGGAGACTGCGCAAACTGCCACGCGTCTGCGAATGCCACCCCACTCCGCGAAGGAACGGGCGCCGGCTTCGGAAAAGCGCATCCCGGCGACGGCGGACAGGCATCGTTCGCAACCCAGTAGATGATGCTTCTTCCGCCCGCATTCTGCCGGATGTCCTCCGCCGTGATCACGGTGACGCCCTGTCCTTCCGGCGCGGCTATGCCGGAACAATAAATCCCGGCACGGAAGGCGCTGCCATTCACGCCATCGACCCACGCGTAGAGATACGCCCGCTGCTCGGACAACATGCGCCCACCTTCTTCCTGGTCGAGGAAGATGATGGCTCTCGCCGGAAATCCTTCGCGCTGGGCGGAGACGACGGCGGCGGCCGCGTCCAACTGGCCCAATGCTCTTGCGTCTTGCGCCTTCTTTAATTCGGCGTCCAGACGGCCGTTAAATAGGATGAGAAATCCGAACCCGGTTGCTTCTACGACCTCCCGTCTGCCCGCCCAGGTATTGCGGTTGGCGCCCGGCGGTGTGTTCAGCCAGTAACCTGCATACGCAAAGGTTCGGCGCAACACGGCGAGATTCTCGTCCCCGGGATATTCGTTGCGGTCGAATCCGAGATAAGTCGCTCTGGACGCCACTGGCGTTAAGCGTGATGTCGCCCGCGGGCTGTGGTTGCGCCAAGGAACCGCCGCCAACACAAGCACCCCGACGATGAGCCAAGCCACTTTCATTTGGTCAGAGTACCGCAGCCTTCACATTACTGCCGCGTGCCGCAGAATCTTGCGCGCCAGACCGGTGAGTGGCAGGGATGCCAGTCGCGCCGTGGACACCCACTTTCCTGCGGCGTTCTTGGGGCTGGAGGTCTCAAAGACGCGCACAGCGTAATCCGTCACCGTGATGGAGTGGCGCAGGGATAGCAGCGGATCCGCATTCGAATCGGCAGGGAAGAACTCAGGCAACTCCCACATCCCGGGCATCAGCGATTCCTCATTCTTACGTTGCACCAGGAAAACTTCGCCGTTCCGGCGTGCGAGGCCAAAATGGATTGCGCGCTTCTTCTGTTGTGGCGCCGCTTGCGGCGTTTCCGATTCTCCGCGCGATGCGCACAGAGCGGACACCGGACACAGCAAGCAAAGCGGCTGGCGTGGCAAACAGACCGTGGCGCCCAACTCCATCATGGCCTGGTTGAAATCGCCCGGACGCTGCGCATCCAGCAAGCGGCTCGCGACTTGCCACGCTTCCTCGCCGATGACGCTCTTGCCCACGAGGCGCTGCAGCGCGCGCCCGACATTACCATCCACCACGGCGACCGGTTCGTCGTACACAATGCTGGCGATGGCCGCGGCCGTGTAGCGCCCAATCCCCGGTAGCTTCCGCAATTCTTCGGTGCTCTTCGGGAACCGGCCCGCGCGCTCTTTGACCAGCAGTTTTGCGGCAGCGTGTAGCATGCGAGCCCGCCGGTAGTAGCCCAGACCACTCCATGCGGCCAGCACCGACGCTGGGCGAGCCGCGGCCAGCCGATGCACGCTGGGAAATTTCTTCAGGAAGCGCCGGTAGTGCTCGAGGACCGCGGCCACTCGTGTCTGCTGCAGCATGATTTCCGAAAGCCAGACCCGATACGGGTCCCGATCCTCGCGCCAGGGCAGATCGCGTTTGTGCTCGTCGTACCAGGCCAACAGACGTCGCGCGAAAATCTGTGGGGCGCCGGCAATCCCACGACGGGCGCGGCCTACGGCGCGCGCTGGGTGTTTCCTTCGGGGCATGGAAACTATGGCTCCGTCGTAGGGAGTGGAAGAGGCTGATACAGCTGGATACGGCATACCTTGATGCAAGTGCAAGTCTCCCCTTACATCAGAGAGGCGCATCGCGGCAGCCATCGGATTTGACTCTCACCACGCGTTTCTGAATGATCTCCATACGAATCGAATCCATGAAACTCCGAATCCTCAGCGTCGTGCTGCTAGCGATAGCCGCATTGTATGTCGGCGATGACCTCTCCGTCCGTTACCGTATTCCGAAAAGCCGCCAACCGTTCGGCGCGGTCACCATCCAAGGTTACGATGCCATCTCCGAAAAGAACAATAAAACCGAGTTCGTCTACGAGGAGCCGGTCACCGTGACCTGCGTGCGCTCGCTGTTTCCCCACCTCGGTTACCAAACCTGCTGGTACCTGAGCCGCCACGCCGAGCAGCGGATAAACTACTGAAATTGTGACCCGGGTGGCCTTCTGTTGTTCTCCACACCTTGCAAAATGGGCTCTTAGGTCCGCGCCGCACCCTCGGTGGTACCAAGCACGCGCAGCGGACTGGCGGGACAACGCAATACTTCCTCAGCATACCTACCATCCTGAAACGCTGTTAGGATTGAGAAACACAACCAGAAATGTCTTTTCGTGCCTATGCTCGCCGTTCGCGACAACCTGGCCGAGTGTTTCAGCGCCCTGCGCGCTCATAAGCTGCGCGCCTCTCTGACCATGCTCGGGCTGACCATGGGGGTTGCCACCCTGATCACCGTCATGACCATCGTGCAGGGAGCCAACGTTTACGTCGAACAGAAAATCGCCAACCTCGGCACCAACGTGTTCCAGATCGCGCGCACGCCCTTCGCCGTCACCGATTTCAACATCATCATTAAGGCGCTCAAATACCGGAAGATCGAACTCGACGACATGCAGGCCGTGGCCGACGCCTGCACCAAGTGCGAAGAAATCGGGGCCACCGCAAGTGCGAGTAGCATGCGTGCCCGCTACGCTGACAAGGAAGTTACCGATGTGAGCCTCTCTGGCCAAACCCCGACGATGGCCGACATCGACAGCCGCACGGTCGATCGCGGCCGCTACTTCACGGCCTCGGAAGGCGAACACCGCTCAAATGTGTGTCTGATCGGAGACACGCTGGTCCAGCAGCTCTTTCTGGGTGTCGACCCGCTCGGAAAAACCCTGCGCGTCGGCAACGCGGAGTTCACCGTGATCGGCGTCATGGAGAAAATTGGCAGCGTTCTGGGCCAGGATCAGGACAACTTCGTCATGGTCCCGCTTTCCGCCTTCCTGCGGATGCAGGGCGCGCACAACAGCCTGACCATCAACGTGAAGGCCGGCGCGGAAAAATTTCAGGATGCCCAGGATCAGGCCCAGCTCATCCTGCGGGCTCGCCGTCACTTGACGGCCAAAATGGAAAACGACTTCTTCATTGGCACCAAGGAAAGCTACATGGCGCTCTGGCGCAGCATCAGCACGGCGTTCTTCGCGGTGTTCATCATGGTGAGCGCGATCTCGGTCATCATCGGCGGCATCGTCATCATGAATGTGATGCTGATGAGCGTAACTGCCCGCCGCCGGGAGATTGGTGTGCGGCGCGCGGTGGGCGCGACCAAGCTCGACATCATGCGCCAGTTCATCGCCGAAAGCGTGCTGCAATGCATCGCCGGCGGACTGATCGGCATCTCCCTGGGATTCCTGGTCGCGCTCGCCCTGCGCACCTACACTCCGTTTCCAGCCTCCGTGCAGAGGAGCGTGGCAGTGCTGGGAGTATTTCTCAGTTCCGCCGTGGGGTTATTTTTTGGCATCTACCCGGCGTTGCGCGCGGCCAACCTCGACCCCATCGTCGCCCTGAGGTCGGACTGATGGCCATCATGACCGCTTCCCAGGCCCGGGAGAATTTTCTTGCGGCCATCGCCACGCTGCGCTCGGCCAAAGTACGCTCCGCTTTGACGGTCCTCGGCATTGTCATCGGGGTCTCGTCGGTGATTTCGATGGCGGCGATTATTCAAGGCCTGAACAAGTTCGTGCAGGACAAGGTGGAATCCTTGGGCTCGCGCACCTACTTCGTCTCCCGTTTTCCACCCGGCACCGATCCCTCCCGCTGGCCGGAACGTATTCGTATCCGTAAGTATTTCGAGTACAATTACGCCGATTTCATCCGGGCAGCGGCCCCTCACGTACAGATCGTGACAACCGTCGGCACGCGCGGCTTCTTCTTCGGCGACAGCAACCAGATCATTTACGAAGGCCGCAGCGTCGAGAAGGTGATTCTGCGTGGTGCCGAACCGCAGTACACCGACGCGATTCCGCTGTTCGCCGTCGAGCGCGGCCGCTTCCTCAGCGCTTTCGATCAGGAGCACGCGCGTCCTGTGGTGGTCCTGGGCGCGGCTATCAGCGAATCGCTCTTTCCATACGAGGATGCCCTCGGTAAAACCGTGCGCATCAACGGCCAACTCTTCGAAGTCATCGGTGTCTTCGAGCACGACGCTGGCCTGTTCATCGGACCCGGGGTCGACGCCTTCGCCATCATCCCCTTGAGCAACTTCAAGAAGAACTATCCCGAGAACAAGGAGCTGGTCATGGCCTTCACCGTTCCCGAAGACATCAACCTCGAAAGCGCCCAGGACGAAGTGATCCAGGCCATGCGTCGCCTTCGTCACGTCCCCGCCGATCAGGAGAATGATTTCGAAATAAGCTCTCCCGATTTCTTGAGCAATCTGTGGAACCAACTCACGGGCGCGCTCGTAATCCTTACGGGGGTGATCAGCTCCATCGGACTGGTGGTCGGCGGCATCGGGGTGATGAACATCATGCTCATCTCGGTGACCGAGCGTACTCATGAGATCGGCTTGCGCAAAGCCATCGGCGCCCGTCGCGCTGATATCCGGCTGCAGTTCCTGCTGGAAGCCGTGGCGCTGACCCTGGTTGGCGGCACGATCGGCATCCTGATTGGGGCCGCCGTGTCTACGCTGGTGCGCACCTTCGCGCCTTCCATTCCTGCCAGCCTGTCTTATCTCTGGGTAGCGATTGGCTTCACGATCTCGGTCAGCGTCGGCCTCTTCTTCGGCTACTATCCCGCGAACCTCGCCGCCAATCTCGATCCTATCGTTTGCTTGCGCTACGAATGAGCCACTCGGACCTGAATTCAGAAAATTGGAAGACTGCCTTCCCGCATCTCCGGAATGAGCATCCACGTGTCCTTTTCGCCGCTTCCCTTTCCGGTTAGCTTTTCCCGCGCGGGAGACCTAGTAACATTTCCCCTCGCCACCCGTCTAAAAAGTCATCCCCGGCAGCCAGTGCGTTCTGACTGCGCCGGACCTCCAACACCCTGTGCCATACCGACCAACGAACAACGCGTTCCTGCTGGTCGTGCTACTCACGGCGGTCCTCCGGAGCCTGACTGCGCAGCCCAACCTCGCGGTCACCAAAGACGCCATCGACCATCTCACCACGGTCCACATCCCTCACTTGACCCGAGAACCCAAACTCGAAGACTTCGCCGAAATGCAGCCCTCGCCCGCACTTGCCGATACCATGCTCAAGATCGACCAGTTCTGGCAGCACGATCCCAAGGACGGCGTCCCGGTCTCGCAGAAAACCGAGGCGTATCTCGGTTACACCGACAAGAACCTCTACATCATCTTCCTCGCGTTCGACACCGAAGTAGACAAACTCCGCAATCACATGGTCCGCCGCGAACAGATCAACGAAGAAGACCAGGTCGGCATCTTTCTCGACACTTTCCACGACCACCGCCACGCCGTCTTCTTCTTCATCAACCCCGCCGGCGTCCAGCAGGAGGGAACCTTTATGGAGGGACAGGACGATATCGATCTTTCCTGGGACACGATTTGGACCAGCGACACCCGGGTCCTGAAACAAGGCTGGATCGGTTTCATCTCTGTCCCCTTCAAATCCCTTCGCTTCAAATCGACCACCGCCGTGCAGGAGTGGGGCATTCTTCTGGAACGCGACATCCCGCACAACAGCAGCGAGCACTCGTTCTTCCCGAGATACTCCATGAACGTGCAGGGCCTGTTAACTCAGGAAGGTTCCCTCGCCGGTCTCGAGAAAATCTCTCCGGGCCGCAACTTCCAGTTGATCCCCTTCGTCTCGGCGCGCTCGTTCCGCAGCCTCGACCAGCGTGACCCCTCCCATCCCACCTTCGATTCCAAGCCGATCGAAGCCAAAGCGGGTCTCGATGCCAAGGCGGTAATCAAAGACAGCTTTGTCCTCGACGCAACCATCAACCCCGACTTCGGGCAGGTTGAATCCGACGAACCACAGATAACCGTCAACCAGAGATTTGAAGTTCTCTTTCCGGAGAAGCGTCCGTTTTTCCAGGAGAACTCCACATACTTCGCGACGCCCATCAACCTGGTCTTCACCCGACGCATCGCCGATCCACTCTATGGAATCCGCCTCACCGGCAAGAAAGGTCCCTGGTCGGTCGGGTCGTTGCTTGCCGACGACCAGTCACCCGGCGAAAGTGTCGCACCCAACGATCCGCTGTACGGACGGCAGGCGTACTTCGGAATCGTTCGCGTCAGCCGCGAACTCGGCAAGAACGGCAGCAATGTCGGATTTCTTTACACAGATCGCGAATTACAAACCGTCCCCAACACGACCTGCGACATCGATCCATGTCTCACTCGGACGAATCGCGTCGGCGGGTTCGACGGCCACATCCGGTTTAACAAGAACTGGCAGTTGGACGGCCAGGCGGTGGCCAGTGAAACGCGCCGGAATGACGGCACCTACCATTCGGGCGCAGGCTATCAACTCTATCTCGACCGCAGCAGCCGTAATCTCGAGGTCAACTCTCTCTATCGAGACAACGCACCCGGCTTCCAGACTAGAACCGGTTTCTTCCAGCGCCCCGACATCCGCTGGTTCAGCAACTTCGCTCAGCGGCGCTTCTATGTCGAAGGCAAGCATCTGCTGTTCCACGGGCCCAGTCTGTACACCCGCAACCTTTGGGACCATAACGGGCTGCGGATCGAGTACTTCGCCAACACGAACTACCGCTGGGTCTTCAAAGGACGAACGAACTTCGGCGTCTACGGCAACTACGGCCACGAACGACTGCGGCCGGCGGACTACTCGTCGCTTACTGCCAACGTCGACTTTCCCCATGATCAGGTGGGATTTTTCTTCAACAGTCAGTACTTCAACTGGGCGGCCGTTTCACTCGAAGCCAACCTGGGCCGCGACACCAACTACGACCCGCAAAACGGCCTGCCAGTTCCAGCGCCCCCCGTGCCCGGTCAGTCCCGCTTTGCCCAGGTATCCACTACCTTTCGGCCCGCACGCGGTTTGACCGTCGACAACACCTACTTCTACTACTCCCTGCGCGACATCCATACCAACCTGAACTTTTTCAACAACCACATCATGCGCTCGAAGTGGAATTATCAGTTCACCCGGGCGTTTTCCCTTCGCTTGATCGGTCAGTACAATGCGACACTCTCGAACCCCGCCTTCACGTCGCTGCAGCACTCCAAGAACTTTAACGCGGATGTTCTTTTTACCTACCTCGTCCACCCCGGGACGGCTATCTATGTCGGCTACAACAGCGACCTCGCCAACATCAACCGCAACCTTGGCCCCGACCCCTACGACCACACGGAAGTCGCGCGTACTCCGAACAGCTTCATCAACGACGGACGCCAGCTCTTCGTAAAGGTTTCTTACCTACTGCGCTTCTAAGCGATGCCCGTGCAAGTGCAGGGGTCTCCTTGGCTCGCCGTCAGGTCCGCTAGACTCGCCTATCTCCTGTCCCTTTGGACTTACAATCGACGATAAGTGACCGCCATCCCTGAATCGTCACTTATGGCGCCGGGCCACGCTCGGAAGTATCGTGGAAGTCTTCTGAAATCATGACCTTACCTATAGGCTAATCGCGCCCGACACAGGGAGAAATCCCTCGAAGGCACTCCCGGGGTGTAACTCAGCGTACTTGGGTTTTTCTTGACAGCTTCGCGCGGCGCTTGTATTGTGCCGTCCAATCGTTGCGCCTGGATCGCGGCAGGTATGGCTCGGGTCCCTTCGTCAATCCGCATTGCAGGCTGCGCTTCTGTCCCCGCAGGGCCATCGGTTCTGCTTTCCATGAAAATCTCTCGAGTCAGATCAATCGTGCCGCTTCGTCGTCCAGCTCCATTGGCCGCCGCCGCAATCGTGGTTGCCGTGAGTGCAGCGACCTGCTTCTCGCCCGTAGCTCGTGCCGGGATCGGGTTCCAACCTGTCTCTGCGGAGGAACTCAAGATGACGGCTGAACCTCGCGCTCCCGGAGCTCCGGCCATCATTCTCTTCCGCCAAGTCGATCGAGACGACAACGGCCAGACGAGCCATGAGGACAACTACGTCCGGATCAAAATCTTGACGGAAGAGGGACGCAAATACGCGGATATAGAAATCCCTTTCTTCACGTCGACGGCAAAAATCGTCGATATCAGAGCGCGCACCATCCGGCCTGACGGTTCCATCGCCGACTTTCAGGGGAAGGCCTTTGACAAGTCGATCGTCAAAGCAAGGGGATTGAAATATCGGGCGAAGACTTTCACGCTCCCCGATGTTCAGGTCGGCGGCATCATCGAGTACTCCTACACGATCGATTTCAGTGAGTACTTGATATTCGACTCACACTGGATCCTGAGCCACGAACTGTTTACCAAGAGCGCCAAGTTTTCTCTGAAGCCCTATCGGGAATTTGCGGTCCGGTGGAGCTGGCAGGGGCTGCCGCCAGGAACGGCCCAGCCCAAAGAGGGTCCCGACCACATCGTCCGCCTCGAAGCACAAGACATCCCGGCCTTCCAGACCGAAGACTTCATGCCGCCGGAAAACGAGCTGAAGTCGCGCGTGGACTTCGTCTACAGTCAGGAGACCTTCGAGTCCGACGCCGACAAGTTCTGGCGCAAAACCGGCAAGAAACTCAACGACCGGCTGGAGAGCTTTGTCGGCAAGCGCAAGGCCATGGAACAGGCCGTGGCCCAAATCGTCTCCCCCAATGACGCGCCCGAGGTAAAACTCAAGAAAATCTATGCTCGCGTGCAGCAGATCCGCAACACTTCCTACCAGGTGCGCAAGACCGAACAGGAGGAAAAGCGCGCCAAGGAGAAGGACGCGGGCAACGTCGAGGACGTATGGAAACGCGCGTACGGAGATGGCATGCAGCTGACCTGGCTCTATCTCGCGCTCGCCCGCGCGGCAGGATTGGAAGCCTACGGAGTGTGGGCCTCGGACCGAAACAGTTATTTTTTCGACCCGCGGACGATGGACAGCAATAAACTCGACGCTAACGTCGTGCTGGTCAAGCTGAATGGCAAGGACATTTACTGCGATCCCGGCGCTGCTTTCACGCCGTTTGGTTTGCTGCCCTGGAGCGAAACCGGTGTCCAGGGCTTGCGGATCGATAGAGAAGGCGGGAGCTGGGTTCGAACGGCTCTTCCCGACAGCTCGGCTTCCCGCATCGAGCGGAACGCCAAGCTCAAGCTGTCGGACAGCACGGGCGGTCTGGAGGGCAAACTTACCATCACCTTCATAGGTCTGGAAGCCATGCAGCGGCGCCTAGAGGAGCGGAACCAGGACGAGGCAGCACGCAAGACATTCCTCGAGGATCAGGTGAAGGAGTATATCCCCGCTGCCATCGATGTCGAACTCACGAACCAACCTGACTGGAGCAGCTCCGAACCGCCACTGGTCGCCGAATATGACCTGAAAGTCCCGGGTTGGGCCGCCGCCGCCGGGCGCCGTGCCCTTCTCTCCGTGGGGCTCTTCAGCGCGACCGAGAAGCGCCTGTTTGACCACGCCAACCGCGTCCATCCCATCTATTTCGAGTTTCCGTTCCAGAAGCTCGATGACGTCACCGTGGAACTCCCCCTCGGCTGGTTGGTGACAAGCACGCCTCCGGTCCAGAATCAGGATCAGCATGTGATTGTCTACACGTTAAAGGTCGACCACGATGCCGGCGCTCTGCACTGGAGGCGGACGTTAAGTGTCGATGTTCTCTTGATGGATACCAAGTATTACACGGCGTTGCGCAGCTTTTTCCAGGTGGTGAGGACGGGCGATGAAGCACAAATTGTCTTGCAACCAGCGACTGCAACCACCAGCGACTAGTCGACGAATCGTTCTGGTCTTCCTTTGGCTTGTGGCCACGGTTTTCGCCTGCTCCTCACTGGCCGCCGGCGGGGATGCGCCTCCATGGATGCACACCTTGGTCAAGGCTCCCCTCCCGCCCCACGACGAGAAGACCGACGCCATAAAGTTGTATTCAGAAATCGACGTCTCGGTTCAGTCAGCCGACAAGATCAGGCGGACCGTGCGCGTTGCCTACAAAATACTCCGCCCCTCCGGCCGAAGCTACGGCGACGTCATCGTGCCATTCAATGCCCGCGAAAGGGTCTCCGGCCTGCACGCCTGGTGTATTCCGGCGCAGGGTAAAGACTATGAAGTGAAGGACAAGGACGGCGCGGAGGTGGCTCTGCCCAAGGTCGAGGGCAGCGAGCTGGTCTCCGACGTGAAGGCCAAATTCCTTGTCATACCCGCCTCCGACCCTGGAAATATCGTGGGGTATGAATACGAGATCGAGGAACATCCGTTCGTGTTGCAGGACATCTGGGATTTTCAGGAGCAAATACCCGTCCGCGAGAGCCACTACTCCCTCCAGCTGCCTCCCGGCTGGGCACAAAGGGCGTCATGGCTCAATCATGCGGAAATCAAACCCAACGAAGCTGGAAGCGGGCAGTTGCAGTGGGTGGTCAGCGACCTGAAGGCGATCCGCAAGGAAGAGGATATGCCGCCCTTGCAAGGCGTGGCCGGGCTGATGATCGTCTCTTTCTTTCCCCAAGGCGGGCTTTCGACGGCCGGGTTCACCGATTGGCAGCAGATGGGAACCTGGTACCGCAATCTGATCGGCGGCCGCACCGATGCCTCGCCCGAGATCAAACAGATGGTGGCGGCATTGACCGCTTCCGCGCCCACCCCTCTCGGAAAAATGAAAAGCCTCGCCCAGTTCGTTCAGCACGACATTCGCTATGTCGCCATCGAACTCGGCATCGGCGGCTGGCAGCCTCATCCCGCCCCCGACGTGTTCGTGCACCGTTACGGCGACTGCAAGGACAAAACCACGCTGATGAGCTCCATGCTGCACGAGCTGGGCATCGACTCCTACTACCTGGCCATCAATACCGACCGTGGATCCGTTACGCCCGAAGTGCCCGCCCATCTGGCGTTCGACCACGTCATCATTGCGATCAAACTGCCGGACGCTGTGGCCGATCCGTCGCTGGTCGCCACCATGCAGCATCCCAAACTTGGTAGGATTCTGTTCTTCGATCCCACCAACGAATTGACACCCTTCGGCCAGATCGAAGGTCGTTTGCAGGCCAACTACGGTTTGCTGGTCGCGCCCGGCGGAGGAGAACTGGTGGAACTGCCCAAGCAGCCGTCGGCGATGAATGGCATTCAGCGGACAGGCAAGCTGACCCTGGACGCAACCGGCACTTTGAAAGGCGAGGTCACCGAAGTACGCGTCGGCGACCGCGCGTGGTCGCAACGGTGGGCGCTGCGCACCGTGACCAAGGATTCCGATCGAATCAAGCCCATCGAAAGCTTGTTGGCCGGCTCGTTATCGAGTTTTCAGATCACCCGGGCCTCGGTGACGAATCTCCAACTCACCGACCTGCCCTTCGGCTTCGACTATTCGTTCCAGGCCAACAACTACGCCAAGAACGCGGGCAGTCTCATCCTGGTGCGCCCTAGGGTGATCGGAAGCAAGTCCAACGGATTGCTGGAGACAAAAGAACCTCGCAATTTTCCGATCGAATTCGAGGGACCGGTGCGCGACACTGACAGCTTTGAAATTGTCCTGCCCCCTGGGTATGAGGTGGATGATGTGCCGCCCCCGGTCGATGCCGACTTCGGCTTCGCCAGTTACCACTCCAAAACCGAAGTGAAAGGGAACGTGATCGGCTACAGTCGCAGTTTTGAGGTGAAAGAGTTGAGCGTCCCGGTCAGCAAGGCCGACGAACTCAAGAGACTCTACCGGATCATCGCAAGCGACGAGCGCAACACGGCAGTGCTGAAACCCACTGCGAAGTGACAGGTTCGTGCTTCAGGTCACAGTTCCAGCGTCACTCTTTCTTCGGAGCCGCGGGACTCGCGTCCCCCGGAAAAGCCTTGAACGTCACCTCGCGTGATTTCGACGAGCTCTTCTTGTTCGCGTCCGTCACGCTCTCAGTGAGCGTCCCCGTGATCACGTAGTACGCCTCGTCTCCGGGCTTCCTGCCTTCACCTCGTTCGATGGTTCCCTTGAAATCGTACACAGTCCCATGCACCAGTTCCGTGCGGAAGGTCAGAGTGTTACCGTCAAGCTTGCCCGTCTTGAAAAACTGGTCAAGGAACGCGCCCTTATCGCTAGCGAGATCGCCGTAGCGCGAGACGAATCCCGTTACCCGCCCCGCGTCCTCCACGGTTACCTGCACGAACTCGCCCTCTTTCAGGAAGCTGTACATGCCGGAGAACTCGGCACCCGGACGACCCGCAGCCTTAGTCTCCGGGGGCGCGCTCTTTTCCTGTGCGCCCGTCTCGGTACCGGCGAAAAGCATGAAACCGGCGAAGAAAGCCACCCAAACGGCCAAAGGCCGCTGTATGCGCATAGTTTTGCCCCTGAAAAGGTAATCGTACTACACCGTCACGGCGTCCTCCGTAACTGCGACTCGGCAGTACATTCCGGACAGAATCCGCGGGCACCGTCCGCTATAATGAAGAACAATTTTTATCCCGCTCCAAAGTGATCGATGAGCTCGTTTTTAGGGCTGGAAAACATTCCGGCAACCATCCAACCCGGCCCCGACCCTCGGTCCCGGCGGGCTCCGAATCTGCTCGTCGAACTGGAGCCTTGGGGCCGCAGTTTCCGCCGCAATCTGGCCGACTCCCTGCTGGGCCGTCGCCCACCCGCCGTCGCAACGACCTCGGCACCCGCGCCTTTCTGGCCTGATGTCTTCGTCACCAACCGATTGCCTTGGGGTGCGTTTGCGGAATCCATTCTGTATCACTCGCTTGTAATCGCCTTGGCTTGGGGATGTTCTGCGCTGTTCGCTCGCAGTCCGCAGGTCGCGCAGCAGCGTGCTTTCGGCGCCTCTGACGTCATCTACTATTCGCCCTCGGAATACCTGCCGCCGCTCGATACCGGCGGGTCGCAACGCGCCAGGCCGCAGAAGGGCGAATCCAAACCCGCCAAGCAGCCGATTCTTTCTGTGCCGCCCGAGTCCGACAATCGCCGTCAGACTATCGTCACGCCGCCCAACATCAAGCTGACCGAAGATGTTCAGACACCCAACATTGTTGCTTGGGGAGACCGCACCGTGCCCGTTCCGCTCGCCGCCACTGAGCGCAAGTCCGCACCCCTACCCTCGCTCCCCAACCAGATCGTCGCTCCCGCTCCGGACCTGGACCAGGCCGCCAAACGTGACCTCTCGTCTCTTTCCCTAGCGGTTGTGGGGCCGCCTCCCGATGTACAACCCGGCGTGCGCGCCGTGGCTTCACTCTCGATCGACGTGGTCGCACCCGCTCCTGACCCGACGGGGACCGGTTCACGCCGTGCGCTGAACGCGCCGCAAGCCTCGGTGGTGGAGCCGCCGCCCGCGATCAATGCCGCGTCCGTGCGCAAACTGGGCGACATCAACATTGGCCGCTCGGAAGTCATCGCACCCGCCCCGCAGCTGGCTGTCCCCGCGCAGCGCACCGCGCCAACTCTCGGCGGCAGCGGCAAAGCGGTCGTTCCCCCTCCGCCTTCGCTCGATGCCGGACTCGGGTCCGGGGCAGCAGGAGGCGCCGCGCGCGCGGCTCGGGGGCAGGGAAGTTTAGGACAACCGGCGCCGCAGGTCGTTCCGCCGCCGCCTTCGATGCCGGGCGCCCCCTCCTCCGCAAGCGGCGGACGCCTGATCGCGCTCGGAATTCACCCCGCCGTATCGCCGCCCGCAGAACCACCGCAAGGCAATCGTCACGGAACCTTCGCCTCGACCCCCGAGGGCAAACCTGGCGCTGCCGGAACTCCCGACATCCGCGGCGACAACTCCGCCACTGACGGTCGTGGCCTCAGCAACGGTCCTACTCACGGCAGCGGCGTGGGATCCGGCTCCACCCACGGAGCGCCCCCAGGCTTGCACGTAGGGGCAGCTTCGGAACCGCCAGCAAGCGCAGGAGGCGCAAACCCTGCCGCAGGATCAGGAGGTCCAGGCCGAACGATGATCGCTGCCCCTGCTTCGCCGAAAACCAGCGCGGCAGCCGCATCTGCCTCCGCCCATCCCCCGAAGGTCGAAGTCATCGACAATCCCAGTCCGCTCGAACAACAGGTGTTCGGCGGTCGCCGCCTGTACTCGATGACCCTCAACATGCCTAACCTGAACTCGGCTGGCGGCAGCTGGGTCATCCGTTTCGCCGAGCTAAGCGGTAATGCCGGAGCCGGTGAACTCATCGCCCCGATCGCTGAGCACAAAGTCGACCCCGCCTATCCCATGCAGCTGATGCGCGAAAACGTATCGGGCACGGTGACGCTGCGTGCCATCATCCGAACCGACGGCTCGGTCGGTGACATCCGGGTTGTCAACGGCGCTGACCAGCGTCTCGACCAGTACGCCCGCCAGGCTCTTTCGCGCTGGCATTTCCGCCCAGCGATGAAGAACGGTACGACCGTCGATGTGGAAGCCATCGTCTTGATCCCCTTCAAACCCATTCTCCGGAGGCCGTTCTAGAGCCGAACTACCGGGTCGTCCTACACGGGAGAGTCGGCGTCCCGACAGCATTCCTGAAGGCCCTTGCCCTCGGATCCAGCCGACACGTCCGCTTACCTGCCGGGCACCCCAAACCCGTATCCGCGCAACACCTCCGCTACCGCCGGGGTCTTCACAAACTCCAAAAACGCCCGCGCCGCATCCTTCTTCTGCGAAGCCTTCAACACCACGCACCCCTGCTCAATCGGTGGATAGTCCGCCGCCGGCACCTCCTCGTACCGCCCCTTTCCTTTCATGTTCGGCGACAACGCCAGCGACAAGGCCACAATCCCCACATCCGCGGACCCCCACGCCACCAACGACGCCGCCTGCGAAATGTTCTCCCCCAGCACCAGCTTGTCCGACACCCTCTCATATACGTTCGCTTTCTTCATGGCTGCGACCGCGGCCTGACCGTACGGCGCATGCTGCGGATTGGCAATCGCAATCTTCCGCACCGCCGGATCCAACAGCGCCGTTAGACCCTGATTTAAATCAACCTTCGACTCCGTGGGCACCCAGAGCACAATCTTCCCGGTTGCGTACTGGTAGAGCGACCCTGGCTCCGTCAACCCGGCAGCTTCCAGTTTCTTCGCGTATTCAAGGTTTGCCGAAAAGAACACATCAAACGGCGCGCCATTCTGCACCTGCTGGAAAAAGTTCCCGGATGACCCGTACACGACCTTCACGGTCTTCCCGGCCTCTTTTTCGAAGCGACGGGCGATATCCTGCATTGCGAATTGCAGGTCCGAGGCCGCTGCCACCGTAATCTCCTGGGCTGCCCCGACCCGCGCCAACGCCAGCGCCAGAACCACCAAGCCACCCACCTTCCGTATTTTCATTGAGGTTCCCTTAAAAGGTGTGATCGAGAGTCTACACAAGACAGATACTGAATGTTCTTGTGCAAAGATCCGTTCTTGCTCACGGCGCCCAGGCTAAGATACGCGTCCATCGGACCGCCATTCTGGCGGAGCACCATGTTCACGAGCCTGATGCCCTTGCTACCCACCCACCAACTTGAGCGGACCATCGCTTTCTGCCGTGACCGCCTCGGCTTTGAATGTGCTCAGCGGAGCCAGCACTGGGCTCTTGTGGAACGGGACAGCATCACCCCGACGATTGCCACTCCCAACGCCCACGAGCCTTTCGACGCACCCGGGCTCCACAGGTTCGCTCTATTTCTCGACTGACGAAGTCGACGCTGTTTGGCTGAAGCGGAAGGACCGCACGAAGATTGTCTATCCCAGGGAAGACTTCGGCTACGGTGTGCGCGAACTCGCCATCCACGACAACAACGGTTGCTGCCTGCAATTCGGGAAAGAGATCGCCCGAGGTGCACATCCTGAATCATGCGGTGAACTTCGCCAGGTTTGGAGTTATAATCCCTGCATCGGAGGTGCCTTATGCGACTCACCGGCCTCCTGGGTCTGCTGCTGTTCTTTCTGATCCTCTTCTTCGCCGCTCCGGCTGCCAGCTACGCCCAGACTGCCAAGCTTCCCGCCGCAAAGACGGCTAGTGCTGACTCGAAGCAGCCTGTCGATTCTTGCGACCAACCCCAAATGAAGAGAGTGGACCGTCTGTCACGGTCATGCCAGGTTGATCGCCAGCTGATTCTCGGACAGCCGCTGGTGTCGCATGATGGCGACCTGGTGCTTCGCGAATCTCCGGAGAACGACGGACTCTGCTATACCATGCGCACCTACGTGATGGCGCGTGAGGACAAGACATCGGACGTCACTCACCTGGTGCGGCAAGTGAAGTGCACATCGGCACGCATGTTCAGTTTTAAGACCGCGGTCGAACGGGTGGACCAACCCTTGGACAAGCCCGGCAACAAGTAGCGCGTATTCGACCCGTCAGACTCGCCACGGCCTCACGGGTTGTAAGACAATCACCAACATGCGCACCCGATGGCTTGCGGGTCTCCTTCTTGCGGGTCTGTGCTCAGCACAGCGCCCCACCATCCAGCAGAGCAACACCACCGAGAACCTGCGCGGCGTCAGTGCAGTCTCGGCAAAGCTGATATGGGCAAGCGGCACGCATGGCACGTACCTGCGGACCCTCGACGGTGGCAATCGCTGGTCACCCGCGCAGGTGCCCGGCGCGGAGGCGCTCGACTTCCGCGACGTCGAAGCCTTCAGCACTGACGAAACCTATTTGCTGGCCGCCGGCCCCGGAGATCGATCTCGCATCTACAAGACCGTCGACGCCGGCAGGACCTGGGCGCTGCAGTTCACGAACCGCGAGCCCAGGGGGTTCTACGACTGCATGGCGTTTTGGGATCCCGGTCACGGCATCGCGCTGGGCGATCCGGTCGACGGCAAGTTCGAACTGATGGCGACCGATGACGGTACGCACTGGAACCCGCTCGCCCCGGCTTCGTTCCCTCCCGCGCTTGAAGGCGAGGGAGCTTTCGCCGCCAGCGGCACCTGCATCGCCGTGCAGGGAGGTTCGAATGTCTGGTTCGCCACTGGTGGAAAGGCCGCGCGTGTCTTCCGTTCGAGTGATCGGGGAAAAACCTGGGCCGTGGCGGACACGCCCATCGTCCACGGGAGCGACTCCTCGGGGATCTTTTCGATCTTCTTCCGCGATGCGAAACACGGCGTGATCGCTGGTGGCGACTACCAGCATCCGGAGGAGGAGGGTCGGAACCTCGCCTATACGGAGGACGGCGGCGACACCTGGAAGCTGTCTCCGATCCAGCGCCAGCCGTTCCTCTCGGCCGCCGGCTACATCGAACCGTCGCGGGCCCACGGCCTGCTGGCGGTGGGATCTGCCCATGCGGCTTTCGCCGACGACATTGCGCAACCGAAGTGGCTCGTTTTCCTCGACACGAACCTCAATGCACTGAGTTTCGTTGCACCCGGAGACGCCTGGGCGGTCGGACCGAAGGGATTGATCATGCACTGGTCGCGGAGACAGGTTGGAGCTCGTGAGGGAAAGCACGGACCCTAGGAATGCGAGGCCGCCGAGGCCTTGTCCCCTTCAAGCGCAGCGTAGATGGTGGGGTCGGTGCAAACCTCGTAGTACGATTTCTCTATCCATTTCTGCAGCGTGAAGTTGCGCGGGTCAATTTGCGCCACCCGGCTCTCCCGGAGCACGATTCTCCGGAAGATATCGTTGTCCACCCCGACCAACGCGCTGTAAAGACGGAAGGTCTCGCTGCCCCAGAGTTCCGGCAGTTTCAGCTCGAGGGGTTCGAGCGAGATCTCGCGCTTCAACTTCTCGAACGCCGCCCCACTGAGCCGGATGCCGCCCAGGTTAAAGCTCATGACGAAATCTTCGGCGGCCTCGCCTGCTTCGGCGTCGCTCACGGTCTGGAAGGCATACACGTGGAAGGGGCTGCCCAGCGGCTCCATGGCTTTGCGGGCGCGCTTGTTGCAGGACGAGAGCCGGTCGCTCTCGTTCAGCGCCTCGGAGATCATGATCCGTTTCTCGCCGTCCATCAAGTACAGCGGCGAGGAGTCCTGGTAGGAGATACCGACCCCCAGTTCGAGCTGCGGCAGTCCAGCCTTGGTCACCAATTCGTTGTAGCCGCGCACGATCTCGACGATCTCCCGCGCCAGCACGCAGCCCCGGCTTACAGCCAGTCCGGCTTGGCCTTCCTTCTCGTACAGCGCCAGAATGACGGCATCGCCTTCGATGAAGACCTTGCTCGCCCCGTATTTCGAGAGCAACTTATTGACCGGCTCGTAGAAGTTCAGGCTGAAATAGGACGCGGGGTTCAGTCCGGAATCCAACAGCGAGCGCGTCAGGCGCGAAGAGTCCCGGATGTCCGCCTTGATGATCACATGGCCCAGCGCGCGCTCTTCGACCGGTTTCTGCTCGGCTTGCAGCATGAACCCGTAGAGGGTTCCGTTGACGGCGGAAAGCTCGCGCAGCTTCGCGTTGCCGATCAGGTTCACGCTGTCGAGGGCGGAATTGAGCGCCTCCAGACGGCGCATGTCGCGGTGGTAGCGCAAGAAGTCACGCAGGAACCTTCCCGCCACTTTGGCGCGGCCGGCTCCGCGGCAGCTCGCGACCCGCCCAACGGCGGCATAGAGGTTGTTGGCGGAAAGCTTGCCACCCTCCTGGATCAGGCGCTCGACGCGGTCACACTCCGCGCGGTTCACCAGCGCATTTTTCAGTTGCTGCGGGTTGATATGCGACGCGTACTCGGAAAGCAGCGGCACGACTTCATAGGAGGCGATGACGTATTCCATCACCGACTGATCTTCAAGCAGACGAACCCAGGCCGCGAGTCGGGCTTTCCTGGACCGGCCTTCGGGCGTTGATTCGTCGGGAGTGCCGCCGCCCACCAGTTCCTGAGCGTTTTCCGGAGAATTGAGCCAGGGGTCAAGCGCTGCGTCGTCGTCCGGGACGTCGATCTCCAGCGACCGCAGGAACTCGCAGGTGATCTCGCGCATCCGGATAAAACGGTCGGGATCGCGATCCCAGTTGCCCAGCATGACGTATTGCTCGGCGCAGAGATAATCGTCGCGCCCGTCCTCCGACAGCAAGAGCCGGCTGATCAGAAGCTTGTGGCCTTCCGTGTCCGTCTCGCCGAAACGGGAGCGGCGCATGCGCGCCAGCGTTTCCTTCTCGACGTCGCGCAGCAGGAGAAAGAGCTCCTGCCCGGTCTTGCGCTGGATGATTTTCTTCCGCACCTGGAACGAGGCCACGCGTTCGCGATACTCAAGCGCCTTCTGCTGGCGCACGCCCTCGTAGCTCTTGAGCATCATGCGACAGCGCTCCAGAACCTGCGCGAACTGCGTGTTCAGTTCCAGGCGCAGGAACTTGACTACCGCCAGCCGCGCCAGCAGATCCACGGCCACTTTGCCGTCAGCCTTGGCGCGATTGAGCGCAGCGACGTGCAGGTCCGTCAGCACGGATTTGAAGTCGGTCGGCGCCGACTTGCCGGCCGGCTTCAATGCTGTGGTCAGCTTGTTGAGGAAGGGAGTACGCGGAGCCCCCTGCGGCGCTTCGGCGGCCAGTAGATCGGTTACGTCGCCGTGGCGGGCGATCAGGCGCGCAATGTGTGTGCGCGCCCACTCCGTGAACTTCGGGCTGAGATGCACGTCGTGACGCAGGTTGTCCACGCCCACCTGGAGGCCATCGAGAGAGAGCGAAGGCGTGTAGCTCGTCAGCACGGGGGGGACGATTTCATCCGAAGACTGTCCGAGTTTAAAGATCGGGATACGGGGCATGAAATACGAATTCCTTGATCTACTTCGCCGCCTGATTCTGCTCCTCAGCCAGGGCTGTGCGGAATTGAGGAACCACCAGCGCCTGCTCGACGGTTGGTTCATTCATGCTGGCCAGCCGTTTCGCCAGCAGCCTCGCGTCCTCCTGTGCGCCCGTCTGCTTGTAGGCCTTATAGAGCTGCAGCATGGACTCGGGATTCTCAGTGTCTTCCTCGAGGTGCGGAATCGCTTCCGCATACTTGCCCTGCGCGCTGAGCACGGCACCGGCGGCGTCATGGTAGGCAAGCTGGATGATCTGGCTGCGGCTTTGGCCAGCCATGGATTCCAGTTGAGCGACTGACTTCGCGGCAGCCTCCATCGACTTGTTCTGGGCCGCGCGCATGGCCGTCACCTTCAGGATGAGGGCCCGTTCTTCTTCGCGGTCGCTCTTCGAAATGGGATGCCCCTCCTCCAGCGCCTGCTCGGCGGCCTTCAGGTGATGCGTGGCGTCCCGGTAATCGGGGGCGCTCATCGCCATGATGCGATTCGCTTCCGCCTCGATCTTGGCAAGGCCCACGGCATGCGCATGCTTGGCGACTTCGTGCAGTGACTTGTCGACCTGGTTGTGATTGTTCTCGCGGATCCAGGTCACCGCGATCTGCAGTTCGTACTCAACGCGATCACTCTCGCCGGTCACGAACATGAGGGCCTTGGCGTATTCGGCGCGCGCTTCGGCCTCTTTGCCCATAACCGCATAGGTGTCAGCCACCCCGAACTCGGAACCGAAGCTGGGATCGACCCGGATCGCCATCCGGTATTTCTCGAGCGCAGCGTCGTACTGGCCCGCGGCGCGCAGGATCTCGCCATATGAGTCGTAGGGGTTCGGCTGATCGGGCTGCAGCTGGACATAGCGGTCCATCAAGGCGTACGCCTTCTCGAAGTTGCCACGAAAGCCGTAGGCATAGGCGAGTTCGTTCAAGGCAGCCGGGTAATCGGGAAACAAAGCTACCGCGTGCTCCAGAACGAAGATCCCCTGCGCATAGCGCCGTTGCTGCACGAGCCATCGGCCGGCGAGAAATGCAGTGCGATGATCCTGCGGATACATCGCCAGCAGATCGTTCATAGCGGCGATGGCCGGGACATAGTTGTTTTCCTGCACGCCGCTTAGCCAGCGAATCAGCAAGCGCTCGCCTTGCGTGACGCTTGGGGCTAGTTGTAACGCTCGGGAGCGAGCTGCAACCTGTTCGTTCGGATCGTGAGCGAGATGCGAGATCAGGATGTAGGCTTGTGCGAACTTGGGGTCACGTTTTACGGCGCCGCGTAAATCGTCCAGCGCATCGGCACGACGCAGACGCTCGAGGTTCACCAGGGCGTGCTCGAATTCCTTGCGCGCCGCCGGGGATAGAGTGGTAACGGGCAGCCAGACACTTTTTGAGGCAGACTTGGCGTGACGCGGTTTCGCGTCCGAGCCGAAGGCCGCAGCGCAGAGCAAGACCATCAGGAGCGCAGTCCAACGCAAGGTGCTACCTCGGAAATGACTGATTTCACTACCCCTGGAGGTGAGCGTAGCATGCGGTCGGCGAGCGGGAAACGTTACCCAAGTTACCGGGTAAGTGGTTGATTCTGTGGCATTGAACCGCAAAGAGAGTCGCGCCGACATGCCCCGGAAAGCAGGCCGCCAAGTCGACCCCGGGAAACCGATCCGCTGGAGTTCGGCGGGATCGAGCAGGGCTTCTGTCGGTACACGGTGCGCGGTGTTTCTCTAGCCTCCGCTCTTCAACCTCGCGGCTTCGAACTCGTCGCCCTTCTCCCATCCAACCAAGTGGGGCTGAGTGGCAGCCTGCCAGCCAAGGACGAAGCCGAAGCGGGCCATGGTGCCGTCACCCGTGAAGTCCATTTCAGGATGGTACTCGTCGCTCGGCTGGTGATAGTGCTTTTGGTTGTATTCCTCGTCTTGCGCTAAGCCCCAGGCTTCGTCGCGTCCCCTGTACTTGATGCCTTCGTTGACGGAGAAGGAGGGAATGCCAACGCGCGCCAGGCTGAAGTGATCCGAGCGATAGTAGTGGCCCGCTTCCGGATGCGCGTCAGGCCGGATCTTGAGGCGGAAGTCCTTGGCCGTCGCCTCCACGGTGCGATAAAAATCGGTCCGTTCCGAGCCGGCGACCTCGACCTCCTCGGGAGCACCGAGCGGCGGAATGTCGTCGTAATTCAGATCGAGCGTGATCTTGCCGGCAGGAATTGGAGGATGCTTGCCCAGGTACTCGGAACCCAGCAGCCCCTGCTCCTCGGCCGTCACGGACGCAAAGATGATTGACCGCCGCGGTTTCTGGCTGGCCTGGCCGAATGCACGGGCAAGTTCGAGCAGGACGCCGCAGCCGGTGGCGTTGTCGTCGGCCCCATTGTAGATGTTGTCTCCGGGCATATCGGGACGAATACCAAGGTGATCGTAGTGCGCCGTGTAGAGGACGGCTTCATCGTTCAGCTTCGCATCTGCCCCGGGCAACAATCCGATGACGTTATTCGATTCAAACGCCCGAACCCTGCTCACCATGTGGGCTTGGAGCTTGACGGACAAGGGGACGGGCTTAAAGTCGCGAGAAAGGGCCTCGGTCATGAGCTTGCCAAGGTCGAGACCTGAGGCCGTGGCCAGCTTTTGGGCGACCGCCAACTGGATCCACGAAGCGGCCCTCAGCTTGGGCGCGCCATCGAGCTTCAGGTAGGACTTTTCGCCGGAGTTGGAATTGCGGACCACTTCCCACGGGTAACTGGCCATCTCCGTCTGATGGATCAAGATGGCTCCGACCGCGCCTCGGCGCGCCGCTTCTTCCAACTTGTAGGTCCAGCGGCCGTAGTAGGTCAGCGCTTTGCCCTTGAAGAACTTGGGATCGTCGGAGGGCGGCTCATTGACCAGCATGAGCAGAACCCTGCCCTTGAGGTCGGCGTCTTTGTAATCGTCCCAGTTGTATTCAGGAGCGTGGATACCAAATCCAACGAAGACGATGGGTGCATCGATGTCTGATTGCGGCTGCTGGGTCTGATCGTAAGCGACGTATTCGTCGAGAACCTTGAGGGGCATCACGCCGCCGCTTGCGGGCACCAGGGAGAACGTGGTCCCGGGCGCCGGTGTGATGCCGACCATCGGGACTTTCTGCATGTAAGAGCCGTTGTCTCCCGCGGGCTTCAGGCCGTAGAGCGCAAATTGCGTGGCGATATACTCGCCGGCAATGTCGCCGCCGCGTTGGCCCGTGCCGCGTCCCTCGAGAAGGTCGTGAGCGAGAAAGCGAACGTGGGCGCGAATGCGATCGGGATTGATCGTCTCCATGGCTGCGAAGCCGGCCGACGACGGGCGTGGAGCCGGCGCGACGGCCCGCGTCGGCTTGGGCGCGGTCTGCGCTACCGTCAGTACAGCAAGGCTGATTAAAAACAAAGGAAGGCACTTGCGCATGATGAATTCAGGGCTCCTGAGGTCCGGGCTGAAAGTGTATGGGAACGCTTTATTGTACGGGAGAGGCGGCGGTTCGCGCAGTTCCGGTGGTAGCTGGACTTGGTAATGCCGCGCCCGTCGACCTCACTCGGGGCAGGCCACGCCAGCGAGGCGGCTGACCTCCACCCTGCCGGAAACGTAAATTCGCGATGAACCTTCGGGAAAGACGAGGAGAATATTCTTTTGACGTGTCCCGCGGACCGCGGGCTCAGTTCTTGGACCCTCAACCGGCGCGGTAGTCGAGCACATTCTCTCCCGGTTGGAGCAGGGGAGTCGCGGGGATGCTGACACCTTCGGCCATCTGCTGGTGGATTTGCTCGAAATCAGCTTTTGACCAGCCCACGCTCGATACCACGATCTCCCCGTCGCTGCCGACCCAGAAGATCGTAGGCACGCTGGTCAGGCCGTACGCATTCGAAACGGGATAACGTCGTGTGTCGTCGAGGAGCAGCGGGAAGCGGATACCGAATTCCTGGGCGAAGGCAGCGGTTTCCTTTGCGTCGTTTTGCGAGATCCCGACCAGGGTGACGTGCTCGTTCTTGTAGGTCTTGAAGAGACGCTCGTAGAAAGGCAAGGCGTACTGGCAGGTGGGGCAGGAGACCTTGAAGAACGCAAGCACTACCGGTCCACGTGTAACCGCGTCCTTCAAGGAGAACTGCTTGCCGCCAAGCGTGTTGAGTTCGAACTCGGGTGCAGCCCTGCCGGCCGTGAGCACTGGCATTCTGTCTCGACCTCCGAAAACCTAAGATTAAAACGTCGATAGTTTAGATGACGATTGACCACGGGCGGATGGAGGATTTACAGCTGCGCAAGAGGGAGGCGCTCGACCAAGACCGCAGAGTGCCGGCATCCGGACGGCAGTTCTCAGGGCCTGGCTGGACGCCACCCGCGGACAAATCTCAGGGCTGGCCCGCGGCGTCTCTCCTGAGCAAGTCGAGGGGACGATGGCGCGACCCGGCACGCAACGGCGCTTTTTCGCGGGCGCCGGTAAGAAAGACGTGTCCTCCTCACCCACTCTTCAGTCTGTGTCGGGCGCTGGCAGACTGGATTTCCGCTGGGTCGCCCGGCAACCGATCCTGAATCGCGCGCGCCCGGTTTTTTGGGGATGTGAACTCTTGTTTCGCGACGTAATCGAGAATTTCTTCCGCGAAACTGACGCCGAGCAGCGGCCCACAGTACGCTCGATAGCACGCTGCTCATGGGTTGTGACCTACTGTGCGATGGACCGCGGGCTCTTCGTCAAACTGCGCGCGCGAGTTGCGGCTGAAGGACGGCAGTACCTTGGTGCCGCCAGTCAGACGGTGGTGGAGGCGCTCGAGAATGTGGAATCTGACGATCTGGTGATCGCGGCTTGTGAACGGCCGAAGATTTTCCGGTTATACGATCGCCGGGAGACTATGGCGAACCCTGGCTGACATTCCAAAGGTGGATTTTGGGCGAACGACGCCGGGCTGAAGGTTTGTACGGGATAAAAGTTTGACATTGGTTGAGCGGGGAAGGTGCCGCGGAAGTGAGGGGGCCACACGGCACTTCTGTGCAAAACCTCCGCCACTTTAGACTTGCACTGGATGCCACGGGCGCGTAGCATTAAGAAGTTACCAGCGGCCACGCTTCCCGTGCTGGCCTTCCGCGCCCACTGGCTCCAGGCGCTTAAACGGAAAAGATCCTTCAGGATTGTTTTTCTAGTCGCATCGGGGTTTTCCGCGCATCGAAAAGGCTGCGTGAGGGTGGGGTGCTACCCCCAAGGCGAAAAGGCAGACGAGAACGATAACCTTTCATCACTGAAGCTGGGAACCGCAACAAGAGAAAACCTATGAATGCAGGACCGGGACACTCCTCCGGCGGCGGAGGGAGAAACAGGCGGCGGCGCGGGCGCCGTCCGCCCAATCATCGCGGTGGCGGTGGTGCGGGCGGGCAGGGACACGATCGCCAGAACGGCGGCATCTACACCGCCCCCATGGACCACAGTTATCGCGCGGCACAGGGCAGCGACAACGGACACAAGCCGAGTCGCGGACTGCGGCCGGGCTTTGCGCCCTCTTACCATCCGCCTGATCCTGAGCCACTGCCGGTGCGCGAAGATGCGAACTCGCGCATCTTTGCTTTCGTTGACGATCTGTTTTTCCTGGCGAAAATTCAGGAGACGGCGCGCAAGATGAATGTGAAGGTTGAGTTCGTCAAGACCGATAAGGACTTGCTCGAGCGCATGAAGCAGAACGGCGAAGAGAAACCGTCACTGATCATCTTCGATCTGAACAACGTCAACGCCAAGCCGCTTACGCTCATTCCCAAGCTCAAGAGCAAGCTCAAGAAAGGGACCTCGATCATCGGGTTCCTCTCCCACGTGCAGGGAGATTTGAAGCAGAAGGCGCACGAGGTGGGATGCGACATGGTCCTGCCCCGTTCGGCCTTCTCGCAGAACCTGCCCCAGTTGCTGCGCCGTCACGGCGCCGCGGAAGAAGAAGCTGGCGTGCAGTAGATCGGCAAGCGCCGGATCGACGAAAAGCTAACCGCAAAGCTTCTGTTGGGATCGAAGTCACTCTGTCTCCGGAGAGGTTATGCGCTTTTGATTTCGCGGGTCTTGAGATCCTGATTGTTCACGGTGCGGCCGCGCTGGTGAGCTTGGCGTACCGGGACGGATAGGCCGTCGCTGCCGCTCCCCCCAAGACTCGACAGTGCTTTTCGGCCAGCTCCCGAAGATGATGACTGGCCATCTCCCTGGCGCGTCTTCACACCACCCTTCCCTCAGCAGGAATCCCCATATTGGTTCACGATTAGCGAAGTGATTGAAAGCGCGTGGGATGGCAGCTTGGGCTGGGAAGGTGAGCGCAGACGTCTCCTGGCACCCGTCATTCTCGCCTGCAAGCGATGAGAGCGCACTTTGGGCGGGCGGGTGAGGGGTCCTCTTTTCAAAAATCCTCCGGAAGCTGGCGGCATGCCTTAGGGCCTCTCATCGCGTTCTGTTATCCGGTAGCGAATCGGAGCGGAGGCGAACCTGCGCCAACCAAGCCGGGACCAAAAGGAATCCATGGTGCGCTATCCCGGCGGCCAACGCATCTCACGCCCGCCGATCAAATGTACGTGCATGTGGAACACCGACTGTCCGGACTTCGGTCCCACGTTGAGGACGGTGCGGTAGCCGTCTTCGATCCCGCGCTGGCGTCCGATTTCGGCAGCTGCCAGGTGAAGGCGCCCAACCAGTTCCGCGTCCTGCGCCTGAGCCTCTTTCAATCCTGGGACGTGTTTCTTGGGAACAATCAGCACGTGCGTGGGTCCCTGCGGGTTGATATCCTCGAAAGCCAAGGTGTGTTCGTCCTCGTAGACTTTCTTCGCGGGAATCTCGCCTTTGATGATCCGGCAGAACAGGCAATCGGTCATAGATTTCAGGTCCCAGGTCTTGGGTGTCAGGGCTTAGGGGCTCTTAGCTCTTAGCGGTTGGATGTTCGCTCGACCCTTGACCATGCATGAGGAGACTATACATTTGAATTGTCCGATTTCAACCGACACGAGGTCGCAAATCCCCGACACCGAAGACCTGTGATCTCTGAGCTAAGGCCTAAGACCTTCCGTCCTTCAATCCAGCCTTACTAGATACACCGAGCCTTCGGGTGTCTCGGTCTCGTGGACCAAGTCTTCGGCGCGTTTGCGGTCGTCGTTTAACACGCGGACGCGCACCCACCAGTTACCTACGGGACTGGCGAACTTCGCGACCTGGGCGGTCTGGTAACGGCGCGCCAGATGGTCGGCCAGTTCACTGGCCTCTTTTTGGTTTTCAAAGGAGCCGATCTGTACGGCCCAGCGGCCCCCGGTCGCAATCGACGCGGGCGTCTCCATGACCTCGAGCTTGACGTTCGCGACACCAGGCTGCCAGACATCCAGTTTCTTCGCGGCGGCGTAGGAAAGATCGAGGATGCGACCCTCGACGAACGGTCCACGATCGGTGATGCGGAGCAGCGCGGAGTGATTGGTCTTGAGGTTGGTGACACGAACAATGGAACCAAGCGGCAGGGTGCGGTGTGCGGCGGTCATGGCGTGCATGTTGTACGCCTTGCCGTTCGATCCGGTGCGGTTGTGATAGGGCGCGCCATACCAACTGGCCATGCCGGTCTCGACGAGGAGAGGCTTGGCGTCGGCTGGAATGGAGATGAGTTCGCCCTCCGCAGTCTGGTTCGCGGAGGGTTCCGTCTGCTTTTTGGGGGTGGTGCTCGCGGGAGGATTTGGCGCAGCCGGCGTTTGTGGTTCTGCCACGGGGGGCGGTGGAGGCACGTCCACGCGAGCCTGTTTGTGCCCGGCGCAGCTGGTCAGCAACGTCAGCGAGAGGAACGCGAGAAAGAGGAATCCCGGGGAACGCACGATTACGGTTTCTTTGCCTCGGAGTTCTTGGCTTCGTCCATGTAGTCGGCCAGCTGATGCAGCTTTTCGGCTGCAATGCGCAGGGCCTTGGTGGATTGCTCCCGGACCGCCGGTACCACCTCACGGTTCAGGTAGTCGAGCAGTTCCGCGCTGTCCTTCTCGAGCCGTTCGGCTGCCTCGGAAACGGTCTTGTTGACGCGCGCGGTCGTCTCTTCCACCTTGCCCTTGAAGTCGTTCATGGTGCTCCCCAAAATGCGGCGTGAAACGCTTCCCACGGAATGGATGCCGAACTTCCTCATTATTTCGCGGTCCGGCAGGGGGGTCAAGCTTGGCGCATCCAAGCTGGCGCCTGGGCTTGGGCTGGTTGGGGTAGAATCGGCCCATGCGCCGGCCTCCGCTGATCCTTTTATCGCTCATTGCAATGCTGCCGCTATCAGGTTGCACGGTGTATGGAGAACGTCCCGTCAAGGCGTTTGCGGACGCCACTGGCGGAGAAGGTTTCGAGCGCGCATTCTGGCTCGACATCAAGGACCGGGACTGGAAGGACCTCGACCGGCACATCGCCTCGAACTTCGCATACATCACGCCGGCGGGGCGATTCGAGCGTGCGGCTGCGCTGGAACATATTCAGCACATGCAGATCCAGGAATACTCGATCGGCGATCTTGAGACCGAGATGAATGGCGATACTTTCCTTGTGACCTACACGATTACTCTTAGGGGCAATGTGCAGGGCAAGCTCTTTCCAGACCAACCGCAGCGAAGGATGACGGTGTGGCAACACCAGAAGTCGAGCTGGGTCGCGATTGTGCATTCGGTGTTGGGACCGAAAGAGTAGTAGCCGACCACTCGACGCGCCCCAAGATAGCGTGCTTCCTGGAATGTCCTCTCCAGGTTATTGTGGAAAACTCGGACACAAGCCGCCAGATTCGCGCAAATGTCATTTTGGCGTAATCCGCACGCAACATAAGCCGCGCTACACTCACCCGCGCCGCCGAACCGTCGTTTGGCGATGCTGGACCGATGCCGGGCGAGCTTTGCTCTTGACATGATTCTCTACTTCTGCAAATATGGAAATATGCAGATCGGTTCCAAGCGAAAGAGTTCGGAACAAGTGGCCCGGTACGCGGATATGTTCTCGGCGATGGGCACGGAACCGCGGCTGCGGATCATGCAGTTGCTGCTGTCCGCGCATCCTGAAGGGCTGGTGGTCGGGGAAATCCAGGGGGAGTTGGACATCCCGAATTCGACGCTCTCCCACCACCTGGACAAGCTCAAGAACGAAGGCTTGGTGAACGTTCAGCGCCAGAGCACATTCCTGCGCTACACGGCGAACACCGACGCTCTGCAGGACCTTTTGAGCTTCCTCTATTCCGAATGCTGCACGCGCAACCAGGCACTCCGGCCGGAACAGATCGTACAAATCTGTAAGTAGGAGAAGTCGCATGAGTAGTCCGGACATCAAAGAAGTCGTCAAACAGAGATACGGCCAGGCCGCGCTTCGGGTGAAAGCCGGAGGCAGTTCGTGTTGTGGTTCCACGGCCAGTACTGGTTGCAGCGATCCGATTAGCTCGAACTTGTACGAAGCAGCGCAGGCGAGCCAGATTCCGGAAGAGGCGTTGCTGGCTTCTTTGGGTTGTGGCAATCCGACGGCGCTGGCTCAGTTGAAGCCGGGAGAGGTGGTTCTCGACCTTGGTTCGGGCGGAGGGATCGATGTTCTGTTGTCGGCCAAGCGCGTGGGCCCGACGGGGAAGGCCTACGGACTCGACATGACCGACGAGATGCTGGCTCTGGCGAACGAGAACAAGCGCAAGGCCGGTGCGCAGAACGTCGAGTTTCTGCGCGGGGAGATCGAGGGTATTCCGTTGCCGGACAACTCAGTGGACGTGATCATTTCGAACTGTGTCATCAACCTATCGGCGGACAAGGACCGGGTTTTGCGGGAAGCGTTCCGCGTGCTCAAACCGGGAGGCCGCTTTGCGGTGTCCGACGTGATGACGCGCGGCGAGATTCTGCCCGAGATCCGCCAAAGTGTTCTGCTTTGGGTGGGATGCGTCGCCGGAGCGCTTGACGAGAATGAGTACCGAAGCAAACTCGCCGCCGCGGGGTTCGAGCAGGTGAACGTGGAACCGACGCGGATCTATCGCGCACAGGATGCAAGGAACTTCCTGCCCGAGGAGATGAATGTGGACGCGATTGCGCCCCAGGTGGACGGGAAGTTCATGAGCGCGTTTGTGCGAGCGGTGAAGCCGCAAAGCTCGTGCTGTCCACCAAGTTGCTGCGCTCCTGCGAGCGTTGAAAAGGCGTGAACGATGAAAGGGCGCTACCACGTTCTTTTTCTGTGCGCGGGAAATTCCGCCCGCTCCATCATGGCCGAGGCGATTCTGAACCATAAGGGTAAGCCCACGTTCGCTGCCTACAGCGCAGGGAGTCATTCGGCCGGGATTGTACGTCCCGAGGCACTGAGCCAAGTCGAGCTCGCCCAAATGCGCACCGACGGGTTGCGCAGCAAGAGCTGGAGTGAGTTTGCCGAACCGGGCGCCCCGCGACTGCACTTCGTCTTTACCGTATGTGACAAGGCGGCGCAGGAAGTTTGTCCCCTCTGGCCGGGCCAACCCATGACGGCTCATTGGGGCGTTCCTGACCCGGCGGCGGTGCAAGGTACGGCGGAGGAGATCAATCGCGCTTTTCGCGAAGCATTCGTCGCGCTGGACCGCAGAATCAGCTTGTTCCTCTGCCTGCCCCTGTCGAGCCTGGACAAGCTCGCTCTTCAGAGGGAAATCGATTTCATCGGCCGTCCATAGGGGCACGAATAGGAGCTTAGCGACGGCGACCGCCATGCAGGCGCTTCCAGCAACCGGGAAACACAAACGCCTCAATTTCTTCGAGCGCTACCTGACCATTTGGGTGGGGCTGTGCATGGCCGCGGGGCTAGCGATCGGCAAGCTGACGCCTTCGCTGGTCCGACTGCTGCGGGGGATGGAATTTGGCACGGGTAGTCAGGTGAACTTGCCGATCGCGGCGCTGCTCTGGCTCATGATCATCCCGATGATGATGAAGGTCAATTTTGGGGCCATCCGGGATGTCGGCCAGAAGCCTCGCGGGTTGCTAGTCACACGGTTTGTCAACTGGGTGGTGAAGCCATTTTCAATGGCGTTGTTCTCGTGGCTTTTCTTTCGCCATGTGTTTGGGGCATGGATCAGCGCGGCGGAAGCAGACCAGTACATCGCTGGAACGATCATCCTGGCGGCCGCCCCATGCACGGCCATGGTATTCGTATGGAGTTCTCTGACCTCGGGCGACGCGGCCTACACGCTCGTTCAGGTCGCGGTGAACGACCTGATCATGCTGGTTCTTTTCGCGCCGATTGTGCGTTTTCTCGTCAGGGGCGCGTCGTCGCTCTCGGTGCCATTCATGGTCTTGCTGTATTCGCTGATTACCTTCATCGTGATCCCGCTGGTGCTGGGAGTTCTGCTGCGGGCATGGTTCACCAGACGGCGCGGACGAGAATGGTTTGAGAGGGTGTTTCTTCCCCGACTCGGTCCGGTAACCATCGCGGCCTTGCTGGCGACGCTGGTTCTGATCTTTGGCTTTCAGGCGGAGAACATTACGGGCCGTTACCTGCACGTTTTGCTGATCGCCGTGCCCATCCTGATCCAGGTTTATTTCAACTCCACCTTGGCTTACGGACTGATGCGTGGGCTGCGGGTTCCGCACACGGTTGCGGCTCCGGGCGCGCTCATCGGCGCAAGCAATTTCTTCGAGCTTGCGGTGGCCACGGCCGTCGCGCTGTTCGGACCCGGCTCAGGCGCCGCGCTGGCCACCGTGGTGGGAGTGCTGGTCGAAGTTCCGGTCATGCTCTCGGTTTGCAGCGTATGCAATCGCACGAGACATTGGTTTCCCACCGAAGCAGGGGCCGAAGCCTAAGCAAACACGCTGATCCCCCTAGAGGGAATCCCGATCATTTTTGATTCTGGGCGTAGATGGGCCCGCCCGGCAGAGTTGACTGGATGACACCGGCTTCCACTGACAGAGCGTAGGACGCGCCCTCGGTGGTGGACCACTGCTTCACGTCAAAATGCTCGCCCGCCTGCAGACTGTGCGCGGCAATGCCGCGGAACGTCAGGGGTGTCTCAGGTTTGCAGACTTCCGGGAACCGCGTCGATCGCAGAAAGTACGCATGGCCCACTCCCACCACGGTCGCTGTGCCGTCGCGGTCGAGGAGAACGGCAGTGCGTTCATCGATCGCGATATCTCCGATCTCCTTCGCCCGGCCATCTTGCAGGATTCTTGCCATGAAAACCAGCGTGCGGCCCATGCGATCGCGAGCGGCGAAGTGTGTGTCAGTGATGACGTTGTTCAGGAGCGGATTAGTTAGAAAATTGCGGACGATGGTTACTCGCGGGTGGAAGGGATTGGCCAGGGTCAGAGGCGAGCTGAGATCCTTGTCATCGAGCGCGTCGCCTTGCGCGGAATAGACGAATTCACCTTGCACCGCAAGCCCTGCGCTGGTGCCTCCCAGCGGCACGCCCCTCTCTATCGCTTCGTTCAGCCCTTGCTGGACGGGCGTGTCCATCCACCAGTTGATGTAGTGAGCCTGGTCGCCACCCGCGATGAAGATGGCTTCGGCGTGGCGAATCGCGTCAGCCACAAAGGGATCATGAGCGGCTTCCGGGCTGGTGAGGATGAGCGTGCCGACCGAATTCAGTTTGCACAAGCCCTGGATATAAGGGTTGTAATCGTCGTCACCGCTGGCGCGCAGGACCAGGAAGTCACCGCCGCCGGAATGGTCGCACATGTATTTGAAGGCGGCATCGAGATCATCGCCTCCGCCCATCAGGGCAAAGCCGGGGCTGGTTTTGGTCTGAACGTCGTTAGGGCTGCCGGCGCGGAAGTATTGGTAGGGGCGGTCGGCGGCGAACAGGCTGCCCGTCGAAAGCAGCACTACGATCCAAAGATGGCGGGCTGGAATGCAACGGAACGGACTCATTGAAAATCTCCCGACCCGATGAGCGAAATCAGCGAGGACGCCACCGTGTCCCATTCCTCCTCCCCGGCGCCGGACGGAGGCGCGCTGTGAGGGATCCCCATCTACCAGACTAGCTTTGCGCCAAAGCTGGACGTGGCGGGATCCTCCCGACCCTAAAACCAGATTGGAGGCTTCGCCGAGGTCCGGAGTGCAACTGACCGCGCCAGGTTGGTGCTCATGGGGAATCCGTCAAAGGGTGAGTGATTCAGAAGGTCTGGATCACACTCAAACCTACCTCAAAGGGGCGCCCTTTTATAATGCGTGGAAGACCTCGCCGCGGAACTGTACCCTTACCCTCTCATTCAGCTTCCACACCTCGGAGACGCCAAAATCCCAGTTGCCGACGGACGGCCCGCCGAAAATATTCCTTCCCATATTCCCGAATGTGCCGAATGCCGGGGGCACAAGGAGGGTTCCACCTTGCGCATAAGAGCCTAAGACCCGTGGTACTGGAGTGAGGCAACGAGTTCCGGCGTTGTCGCGGCCGCCAGGCAGGCCGCATGGTCATGGCCTGGATAGAAATACGGTGTCGGATTCGAGCCCCACCAGTGACTGTTCTTGGGGTTGCCGACGATTGTTTCACCGGTTGGTAGGCCCCGGTAAGGCTGATGTCATCGCCGCCGTCGTAGAGGTACCGACGCGGGATGCAGGGGGAGCGCAGACGACAGGTTTGCATAAGTCGATGGCCCGAGCATTTCAAGAAAACTCGGGTGATGTTGGCAGAGCAGAGAATGGAAGTCAATACGACCTTCAGCGCCGCAACGGTCGGGAGCGTTGTTGAGGTGTAGTGGGGAAGGGCGAAGTACGCTCCAGGACACTGTCGAGAGACTCGGCGCTCGGGCAGGCTTACGAGCGGGCGGAAGCTTTCAGCAGGGCGGTCAAATTGTGAATGTCCTCTGGCGCCACATCACCAAACATGACGTACCGCAGACCGTCCTGCGTCCAGGTCTCGACGTTGAACGAGTGTTCCTTCGCGGCGTTCGATTTGGCGGTCAGGGCGACGAGGTCCTCGGGGAAAAGGAAGACGGAGATCTGGTGCTTGCGGATCTGGTAGATCAGGTGCGCGCCGGGGACCTGGCCTAGATAGGTGACCCGGCCACCGAGCAGTGTGAAGTCGGTGTTTTGAAGTTCGGGCAGGTTGAAGGTAAAGGGGATCTTGCCCTGGAACCATGGCTTCACGGTGTGGCGGTCCGACGACACTACGTCCACCGGGTTCGCGCTAGCCAGTGTCGAGACGTGCAGGTCCGCCAGTTCGCTGTAGAGATGCTGCTGGCGGAGAGTTCGATTTCCCAGATAGGTGGACACCAGACTCGCCACCATGAGAACCGCCAAAGCTGTGGCTACGGCCCAGCCGAAACTCCAACGGCTACGCGCTCCCCCAGCCTTCTTCTGAATCCGATTGCGGAATTGTGGGCTCGGGGTAAATCGCATACCTGCAGTCTTGATTGCGCGCTTGAGCTGCACGCGTGCGAGGGCGTCGGCGGCACAGGCGGAGCAGGTGCGCAGGTGTCGATCGATCGTGCGCATGGACTCGGCGGGCAGTTCACCGTCGAGGTAGGCGTCCAGTTGAGATTGCCATTGGTCGCAGGCCATCAGGTCCTCTTAGGTACTCCGCAACTTCTGCCGCACATTCGCGCGCAGCGCTGCGCGGGCGCGTGACAGGCGCGACATCACAGTGCCGATGGGCATCGCCATGGTGTCCGCGATTTCCTGATACGACATTTCTTCCAGCTCGCAGAGCAGCAGAACTTCACGGAAATGCAACGGGAGTTCCTCGAGAGCGGCCTGGAGCAGATCCTGATGGTTTCTATCAATCAGGATTGCTTCCGGCGTCTGCGGGTCGGTGGTGGCCGCGCTAGCCGGTCCGTTTTCGTCCTCTTCGAGGGGCACGGTTTGGGTGGTCTTGAGGCCGGTGCGCGAGGTCAGGAACGTGTTGCGCAGGATGCGGTACATCCAGGCGCGGAAGTTGGTGCCGGGCTGGAACGACCCAAATCCCCTGAGCGCCTTCACATAGGTTTCTTGCACCAGATCCTCAGCTTCCTCGCGGTTTTGAGTGAGCCAGTGAGCGAAGTTGTAGAGCTGGCCGAACAGAGGCATGGCTAGCTCTTCGAACGTCCCGGACTGGGGGGGCTCGACCGACACGCACACTAGGGTAAACCTGCAGGTCGCGGTTTTATTCCCTTTGGCCCGCGAATATTTTTCCGCGCGTCTTGCCGAGTTTTCCACAAGTCCGGGGCGAGCCGGTGCTCCGTACTGAGATCGCAAACCCGAGGGGCGATGGGAGCACACCGTGAAGGATGCCGTGAACCGCAGATCATTTGTGAGAATTGCCGGCTCGTCGCTGGCTATCGGGGTGCTGCGCCGGGCCCTGCCCGTGGACGCCCTGGGGAGGCGGGCGAAATGTTGCGCTGGCTGGGGAAGACGAACGGCGAACAGGTCACACCGTTCTCCTTCGCCCAGTTGAGCGATGCCCATGTGGGGTTCAACGGACCGCCCGATCCCCCGGGGACGAAGGCGTTTGAGCGGGCGGTCGAGGTTGGACAGCCGTACCGGGAGTTTTTTGAAAGAGACGTACGACGCGTTTGATCGCCGTGACCGGATGTCGCCGCCCGTGCCTCCGCTGAATTCGGCCGCCGTCCAGCGGTATTCGGACGGGCAGTTGAAGTCCTCGATAACGGGGATCTCTCCGTCGGGAATGCCGGCCGAAGGGGGTCTTGAACGACGAGGAGATCTGGCGGATCGTGCACTACATCCGGCATTTGCCGGCCAAAGGGAATCTAGGGGAGCCGGCGGCATATGGCGGAGGGAAGTGAGGCCGGGTGCGGGCTCACTCCTTGCTCCGGCCGTGCCCAATGCTCACCGGCGGACGCCCGTACCACACGATCATTCGGCTTTGTCGTAGACGTAGCGGATGATTACCGGGGTATTCAACCTCTTGCTTTCAAGCGTTAGCGTGTCCGCGAGTTGTTTGCCTTGGTTCGTGATTTCATAGCTATGGGAGACCTTTTCTCCGCTCGGTCCCTTTTCTTCTGTCACCAGGGTCCCGTGGTCCCAGCGTGCCTTTACTTGGATTTGGGCGCTGTCTTTCTTCGGCTTGTCCAGCTTGCGACCGTCGGTGAACAGGGCGCGCATGTGATTTTCGGTGTCGGTCACGTCGATCTCTGGGCCTTTTTGTGCGACGGAAACCTGATCGGGAGCCTGGATCAAATCTCGCAGTCGGGCGTGCTGCTCGTCGGATCCCGATCCTCCACCTTGCACACCGCCGCGCCTGCCCATCCCGCCACCCATGCCACCGCCCATGCCGGGGATGCCCATGCCGACCCCGCCGCCCATGCCACCGCGGCGTCCCATCCCGCCGGGACTCCCGTTTTGGTCACGGTCCTGAATTGCCGAACGGAGTTTTTCGCGTGGATCGTCACTCTCATCGCGATTGAGCTTCCAGGTCCCGTTCAAGGCGGGTGCTTGGGATTCGGTAGTTTGCGAAGCCGAGGCTGGAGTCTTGAGCTGACCGGAGGATTGTCTGGCGCCAAATGCCGCGGCGACGATGAGAACCAGTCCGATGGCTATGGTCAGACGGATCCAGAAATGACGAGTCTCGGGTTTGTTCTTTTCCCATGTCGAGGACATTGTTTTAACTCCGTTGACAAAACTCCGGGGGCAGCTAGACACAGCAAACCCGATCCGCAAGAACACAATCGCGTGACCAAGCGCCGGCAGCAGAGCACGTGGCTATGTTGTGTGTGATGGGCGAGAGGAATTGCGGGATGTCCGGAACCCCTAAAAGACTCGGTAAAGATTTGTAAACGGGAGCGGCGCCAAGCTCATTGCCCGGCGCGGATCGGTGAAATCAGGAGGCGGTTGGGAGCTTTGTTTTTCGCGTCTTTGTCGGGCTGAAACACCAGGTCGAGACCCTCTTCGGCCGCGCTGGGGGCCAACGCCAGCAGGTCCGCCAGGGAGCGGAAAGCGCGGCTGACTTCCTGGTTGTCGTGCGCAGCGACGGGCGCGCCCTTATCAATGGCCGGCGCGATCAACTGGTAGTTGTTTGGAATTTTCCAAAGGATCTTGCAGTTCGTGACTTTCTCGATCTCGTCCTCGGTAAAGCCGGGAATCTTCTTGTAGCGGTTCATGACCAGGCGCAGGCGATGGCGCGCGGGCCCCTCTTCCAGAAAAATACGAATGCGGCCCGCGCTCCAGAGAGATACCACGTCGGTCTGGGCGACCATGAGCACGGCATTCGAAAGATCGGAGAGCAGGCGCGTGGTCTGATCCATTCGGCCCGAGCAATCGACGATCACATAGCGATAGTGGCTCACCAGCAGATCAAACAAACGGGCAAGTTCGGCGGCCGCGGGAGCCGCCGCGTAGGGCTGCTGCGGCGCAGCCAGCAGATGGAGTCCGTCCTTGGTCGAAGTCATCAGGCCTTCGAGCAGAGAGGCATCCATGCGGTGCAGGTTCTGCAGCGCGTCTATGACACTGAAACTGGGGCGCGCGTTGAGATGCAGCGCCGCGTGGCCGATGGGAGAGAAGTCGACCAGGATAGTCTGGCCATGATTTTGCTGCAGCGCCACGGCGGTGTTGACCGCCAGCGTGGTCGCGCCACTGCCGCCTTTCGCGTTGATGACCGTGAAAACGCGGGCCTTACCGGTGCTGCGTGTCTTGCTGCGTGCGGAGGAGTAACGGGTGAAGGCCTCCAGAAGCCCATCTGTGCCGGCCATGCGATCCACGAATTCACCCGCGCCAGCTCGCATGGCACCCACGATGGTCGCGGGGTTGCGCATCTCGCCGACCGCGAAGATCGCAATGTCGCTGGTGGTGGCGCGAATGAGTTCAATGGCATGGATCGCGCGCTGAGGATTCTCAGCATTCACCTCGACCAGGACAACTTCCGCCCGCTGGTCTTGCATCTGGCGCACGATGGAATCGGTGGTGCTGACGGGGAAGCCCAGATGGCTGAACACGATGCGGGCAACGTGGGTACTTTCCAGGCGATTCTGGAGTACCACCAACTGCTCCCGGTCCTCGGTCAGGAGGGCGACTGCGATGCCATGCATGGCTTGACTCTCGGCAAAATCTCTCGGTGTTTGCATGGTATGAGGGGATGATCCTCCGCGCCAAATGACTTCCGTAACCTGCGTCCCAAGCCCCTACAAGGATTCTACTAGAATGGATTCAGTTCTTGCTGAAGAAGAGGAACGGCGGAAACCTGCCACCACGGTCTTCCCGAACCACCAGCTATTCTAAGCGAAGGAACGGGGCGTTGAAAAGGGCCTTGGGCCGAAAGTGGGCAACACCAGCCGCAAGTGAGCGATTCCTGAAAACCTGTCCCGGTGAAGAGTTGGGTTAAGGAAGAGCGGAGCGCCGACGAGTCAAGAAATCAGCCACAGGTTCCTCCTCGGCGGCGCGCCCGTGCAGGGCAGAGATGCGGTCGTAGGATGGGTCTGAGTTCTCCGTGGAAGACGGCGGTTCCACCAGGTACTCGTAACCCGCAAAGTGCACGGCGACACCGAGTTTGGTTCCGATCGACGGCCGCGTCACGCGCAGGACCTTTCCCTGGCACCGGACGCGCATGCTTTCGCCTAAGGTGATTTCAGAGGGCATCAGCAGGGTAAGGTCGACGGATTCTCCGGCGGCTAAGGGGAAGTCCGTGTAGAAGAATGTGCCACGCGCGCTGAGATCCTGCGTAAATCCGCAGGCTTCGTGCTGAGTGCCCGTCCGTTTCACCGAGACGGGGATGTGGAAGTCAAAACGTTGCCCGATTCGGCGCTCAACACGAACTGGTTCCGTGGTCATGGGTTCCTCGATTTGGCGAGTGAATCCCGGCTGGAGGGGTGACCAGGAAGGACAACTAACTGTACTCCAGGCAAGGTGCAACTGGGAAGTCACCAGTTAATGACCCTCCCGCGTGGGTCGAGGACAAAGTGGGGAGGACTGTAGGCGGACCGGGTCCTGGACTAGGCTTGTCCCTGTAGAACCATATGGATCCGGTTCTTCCGACCTCGCTAAGGGGTGACACCGCACCCGCGTGATCGTCTAACTCGCCGCAACCGGAACGTTACATCCAGGAGCCGTTCCGGTTGCGGCCGAGGCGAGGCGTGACACTCATCGAGGCACGCACGCCCATCGATTGCCGCAATGTGCTCGCCTCGATGATGCCACACATGGGAGATGCGGATGCTTGTGGCAGGCCTGACGCAGACCTTTGCCGATACCATCCGCCCGGCGATGGAGGTCGTGCGAGTGCGTGAGGGGCTGCACAAGGTGTCGGGTTGCCACGCCATGATCACGCCCAAGGCGATTATTTCCTGGCGGATAACAGTGTGAATATCGAGCCAAGAGCGGACCCGGTGGAGATCGCGCCGTCGACCGCGCGGCACGGCGCTCCGACGTGGAACCAGATGCGGCCCCGTTGTCGCTCTCGAGCTTCGCGAGCGCGAGGCATCTGCGATGCGAGAAGGTTTCGAGGGCCCGGGAGCTATTGCATCGCGCCGATCCGACGCTGATGGTGGATGGGGAACTCATGGCGGATGACGCGGTGCCGACCGACTTGGAGCAGCGCTATCCATTCAGCCAACTCTAGGGCGGAGTCAACGTGTTGATCTTCCCCCGCCTGAATTCGGCCAATCGCGCATCAGCTGCTGTCCAAGATCGGAGGCGGTGAGACCCTGGTTCCCATTCTGATGGGCATGTGCAAACCCGCGCACCTGCCGGCGCGGGGCGCGGAGGTTGAGACCGATCGTGCATGCAGCCGACAGGCGCCTCGGTCGAAGTACGGAACAGGTTTTCTTCGTTTTGCGCGATCAGGATCGTTTCTCTCGAGCTTTCAGGGGTTCTTAGAGGGCGGCTTCGGGTTGCTGCTGCTTTTCGGAGTGGGGGCAAACGGTTGAGGAATTCCCATTCCACCCTGCAGATTTGCGCCCCCCGAAGGATTCATGGGAATCCCGCTATGTGGGTCCGCCGCCGTTGGGGTCAAGCCCATCGTGCCCGGGAGGAAACAGGTGGCGCGTCCGCTTTTCGCGATCCGCAACTCGGCCGGGCATGGGCCGCTGGCCAGCTGCGCTCCGGTACTGGCTCCCTGCAACTGCACTGCAAACAGCTTTCCTTCCGAGTTTCCTGCGACACCGGTCGACATGCCGGGCATGTCATATCCCACGTAGAAGGGACGCTTGTCCTGAGCTGCCTTCGTGACGCAGGTGCCTGCGCCGGTCAGCTGCTGATCTTGCGCGCGAACATCGAGTCGTCCGCAATCTGTCGCGCCGGAGCCGGCGAGTTCCTTCAGCTTCCGCTGAACTGGATCATCGGGTCTGACGGAAGAAGAAGAGGTCGGTGGAGCGGAGGATTTCTTGCAGCCAACCAGGAAGGCGGCCGCAAGCAGGGCGACCACGAGAGCTTTGTGCATGGTCTTATTGTAGAACAACCGGCGCGGGGCAGTCGGCTATAGTGGTACTTCTGAGTGCACGTAAGCATCGAAGGGTAGAGTGGCGGAGCCAGCGACTTCCAATTCGGCGTCAGATGCGGCAGGCACGCTGTCGGGCGGGTCCCGCTGGTCGGTTGGCATGCGTGCGCTCAAGCATCGAAACTTCCAGCTTTTCTTTTCCGGACAACTGATCTCGCTGGTCGGAACCTGGATGCAGACGGTGGCGCAGTCGTGGCTGGTGTATCGGCTGACCGGATCGTCACTCCGTCTGGGAGCGGTTGGATTTGCGAGCCAAATCCCGGTGTTCTTGCTGGCGCCCATAGGCGGGATGGTTGCCGATCGCGTCAACCGGCATCGCATCGTCATCGCCACCCAGGCGACCTCGATGATTCTCGCACTCATACTTGCGACGCTCACGCTGACCAACAAGGTCACGGTGCCGGAGATTTTTGTCCTGGCTGCGCTGTTGGGGGTGGTGAACGCGTTCGATATCCCGGGCCGACAGTCTTTTCTCGTGGATATGGTCGGCAAAGAAGACCTGATGAACGCGATTGCGCTGAATTCATCCATGTTCAACGGGGCGCGTGTCCTCGGGCCGGCCATCGCGGGGATCCTGGTGGCCAGGATCGGAGAGGGATGGTGCTTCTTCGCGAATGGCGTGAGTTACATCGCGGTGATTGTCGGGCTCATGATGATGAGAATCCAGTGCGTGCGCCGATCGAACTCGGACTCGCCGCTGGCGGACATCATCGAGGGTTTTCGATGGGTAAGCCGGACCGCACCGATCCGGGCGCTGCTTCTGCTGCTCGGGCTCGTGAGCCTGGTGGGCATGCCGTACACGGTGCTGATGCCGGTGTTTGCGGATCGGATTCTGCACGGCGGAGCAAGGGGACTGGGCATCCTGATGGGCTTCACGGGGATCGGTGCCCTGCTGGGCGCGCTCACTCTCGCACTGCGTTCAGGAGTGCGAGGTTTGGGCCGGTTGGTGGCGCTGACTTGCGCGGGGTTCGGCGTCAGCCTGATCGCGTTTTCCTTCTCGCGCTACTTCTGGTTGTCGGCAGTACTGCTGATCCCGGTGGGTTTCTGCATCATGTTGCAGATGGCGTGTTCGAACACTCTGATCCAGTCGATGGTGCCCGATGCGTTGCGCGGGCGGGTGATGGCGGTGTATTCGATGATGTTCATGGGCATGGCGCCCTTCGGAGCGCTGCTGGGCGGAGCGATGGCAGACCGCGTAGGCGCTCCGATTGCGGTGGCGGCGGGCGCGGTCGCCAGTATTGTTGGGGCCGCCGTGTTTGGAAGGAAGCTGCCCGTGTTCCGGGGCGAGGCGCGGCAGCTGATCATTGCGCAGGCGGTAGCCGGAGGGGAGCCGTCTGAGGAGATGACGGCGCGGGTGGTGCAGTAGCTTGGTTGCGCTTCCTTAGATTCCCTGCGCCTTCGTCTCGCAGACTGGCCCCATCCACTGTTAGTCCAATGCGACGGAGGGACCTCAGTGGTCTTCTTGGTCATCAGGGCGGACTGGTTGCTTCGGCGCTGAGTCGGGATCTGCTGCTTTGGTCCTTTGGTGTCTCTCGCGAGCTTCCTTCTCAAGCTGTTTGTACTTTCCCTGCTGCTCCGGGGTGAGGATGGCGTCGATCTGGGGCTGGAACGCCTCGTGGATCTCCTTCACCTTGTTCATTTTCTGGTCCGATGAGACGGACGAGTCCTGTCGCGCAGCCCTGATCTGCTGACCCTCGCGCAGGAGAATGGGCTTGAGCTTAGCTTGTTGGCCATCGGTCAGGTTGAGTTGCTCGCCAAGCCAGCGCAAGTGGGCCGCCACCCGGCTGACGCCTTGGCGTCCGTAGCCCCCGCCCCGACCGCTTTGCGCAGCCGCCAAAGGGCTGCCGCAGCCGATCACCAGGGCTAAGGCCAGAGTCCCCAATTTCAACGTATGACTCATCATTGTGCCCCTTCCACAGCTCCGAATCTGCTCACCGGGAACGTGTGGCCAGTTCCCTGGTTGATCCTCTTGATTGCAGTCAAAAATCCTTCTGCCGAGCGAAAGTCTCGGGATTGACCAGCGCTTCACGCACCCTTTGTTTGTGAGATGTTTGCATTTGGCGGAAGGATTCCTGGCAGCTCCGGAAAGTCGTCTCCTGGGCGCTAGACGCGCCGGATCAGATCGCAAGGAGGGCCGATTCAAGTACCTCTTGCCAGTAGACCGCTTGCTCGACCCTCCCGCGATCTCAGCCTCTCAGACAGGGAGTTTTGCAGCGCTCCACGATGATGGAAGCACGACCTTTTGCCACCGGACTCCCCGTTCGGTGCCGAGTTGCGAGTAGTGAGTACCGGGCGCCAGCGGCCGCCCCTGCTGCCAGCCAGTCCGCCCGTCCACGGTGCTGTGTAGTCGTCTCTTGGGCTCCTTCGAAGCCCGGAAAATTATGGCTCGGCCTTGTCGCAGGAGTCTGTGACGGAGGTCACCGCTACACCGGATGCGGGTAACAATCGAGCACCGAGACGACCCGTAGCCGAGCTTGGCGCTGCCTCCGCTCTGCTTCTCGCTCGGTACTCGGTATTCAGTCTCAGTACGCGCTACTTCTCTTTCTTTGCATTTTTCTTTGCACTCCGGCCGAGCGCGACTAGGAAGATCGCGCTCTTGCCCTTGGCGTGCGGCGAAAAGAAGTTCACGACATCGTCGTCGTAAAACGTGAGACCGGAGGCGCCGAGCTTTTGCGCGTAGGCGGCAAGGTATAGCTTGCCGCCCAGGATGCCGGCTTCCAGTTGCGTGGCGCGGTAGCCGCGGTTGCCATAGGCGGCGATGATTTTGTCGAGATCGGCGAGAAAGAAGACGTCAACGCTGGCGTCGGCGGGAAGTTCCTGTTCGAGTCCGAGATACCCAGCTTGTTGTCGGAAGTCGCCTTCTTTCAGGAGTTCGAGTTGTTTCTTCTCGCGGTGAAAGAGATAGGCGCCGGGAGGCAGGCTCTCGACGTTGTGCACAATGAGGTACAGATCGTTGAGTTGCCTGCCGAATGGATCAAGGACGTCGGCGTTAATCCCGCGAGTGGCACGGTCGAGTATGGTGGAAAGCTGAGCGAACGAGATCGATTCGCGGGCAAACTTGCGCGTCGAGCCTCGCCGCTGAATGACCTGTTCGATGGTGTCGGGCGGGAGCGCGGAATCGGCGAGCGGCAGCAAGTCGATGAGCTCGCCCTTGGCAGCCGGTGGGGGCATGACAAGCTTGCGCTCACGCCACGCCCCGACCTCCTCCGGCGAGGTAAGATTCGACGCCTCGTGCATCTGCCGCATGGCGGGGTAATCCACTTCTTCTTTTGAGTATGCGACCAGTGGCAAGTTGAGTGGCCCGAAGGCTGGGGCAGTCGGCGGCGGGGATGTGGTATATCCCAGTGCCGCGATAGAGAACGCCACTTCCTTTAAGGTGTCGACATCGAGCAGGGCGTTGACGCGCTGGTCGATGAACCCCTCCACGAGCTTCGCCGGAAGTCCGAGAGAAGTGCTGATCGCCAGCAGGTTTGTGAGGTTGGTGCCGTTGTCCCAGCCGAAGTGGCGATAGGTGCGCGAGCGGTATTTCCATGCGTTGCGCCAGTAGATGCCGGTGCAGATGACGATGAGCGGAGCGTGGGCAACCGCAGCATCGTCGGCAGTGGCTTCGACCAGGACCTGGCGATAGTCTCCGGCGCGCAGCTGGCGCAGGCCGAACTCCGCGGCGCCGAAGTGATAGACCCCGGCCGGAAGATCCGGAAGATCCCTGCAGACCAGGTAGAACTCGATTTCGTAGAGCGCGCCGGTGCAGGCGGCGGCGCGGAAGAAAGTTTCGCCTCCGGGAAACTTCTTGCTCCTGGTTACGCCTGCCGAGAAGAACAGAAGCTGGGCAACGTCTTCCAGACTAGGCGCTTCTGCCTCGCCAGCGATGCTGGGGCTCGCGATCGCGGATAGTGCAGCCACGCCGGTTTGACGAAAGTCCTTGGGAAGTCGCGAGATTCCGAGCGTGGGGTAGATCTTGAACAGAAGCGGTTTGTTCTCCCAGTCCAGAAAATGCGGGTGCACACGGAGACTCATATAAGAGTGCTTGGTGCCGTTGTGGTATTTCCAGGTGGCGTCGAGGTCGCGATTCGGCATGAAGGGGACATTGTAGTCGGTGGGGACGTTTGTGGGCGTAAAGCGCCACGCGCCAGCCGGCCAGACTCCGCCTCTAGTTTTGCTCCTGCGAGGGCTTGGGCGCTAGCGCAGGCCCTTCTTCTTGCAGACCCTTCTTCTTAAGGAATTCCCCGACCACTTCCTTGATGTCGCGATGCTGGCCGTCGACCGCATAGTTGAGCCGCTGCATGTCCTGGTCGGAGATTTTACCGGCCAGTTCCGCTAGCGCGCGCCCGACTTCCGGGTGAAGAACCAGTGTTTGCTGGCGAACGACGGGCACGGCTTCGTAGGGAGGGAAGTAGTCGCGGTCGTCCTCGAGCACGAAGAGGTCGAGCGCAGGGATGAGGCCGTCGGTGGTGTTGCCGGCGATCAGATCAACTTGCTTTTCCTTGAGGGCGCGGGTGAGTAGACCAAGATCCATAATGCGTGGTTGCTCGGCGAAGCGCAGGCCGTAGGTCGCCGCCAGGCCCTGGTAGCCGTCGGGTCGCTCCATGAACTCATAGCCGAAGCCCGGACGCCACTGAGGTGTATAAACCGCGGCTTGCGAGATGGTTTTCAGTTTCAGGCGGCGCGCGTCTTCGCCGCGGATTTCGATCGCGAAGGTGTCGTTGAAGCCGAGAGGCGGGCCGAGCGTGAGGTCGAAGCGCTTCTCATATTCCGATTTCACGCGGCCATACACATCTTTCGGGCTGCCCACGGGTTTTTCCTTCAGGATCGCGGTGAGCGCGGTGCCCGTGTACTCGGGATAGATATCGATGCGTCCAGAGAGAATCGCCTGCTGGCAGATGAAGGATCCCGCCAGATAGAAGCGACGTTCGACGTGAAGGCTTGTTTTCGCCTCCAGTTGCTGGGCAAAGATCTCGCCGAGGACGGCTTGCTCGGTGAAGTTCTTTGAGCCGATGACGACGCGGCTCTCGCGCGAGGGACCGCAGGCGAGCAGGAAGAGCGTCGAGATCAGCAAAACGGATAGGTTGCGGGCCATCGGTGATTGGGGAGGCGGCAAGTCGCGTTTCTACCAGGGTGCCGGTCTAGCTCGGACTCAGGCGCCTTTCCAGCCACCCCAGGCTGACATCGGCCAGTAACGCGAGGGCGGCGGCGGGTATCGCGCCCGCCAGGATCAGCTGGTTATTGACCATCGCGAGTCCGCGGAAGATGTATTCTCCCAGGCCGCCTGCTCCTATCGCCGCGGCGATCGTTGCCAGACCCACCGAAATCACCGTTGCCACGCGCACGCCGGCGATGATCACTCCCAACGCCAGCGGCAACTCGACCTGAAACAGAAGCTGACGATCGGTCATGCCCATGCCGCGACCGGCCTCCACCACCGAGCGATCGACTCCCTTGATTCCGGCATAAGTGTTGCGGATGAGCGGCAGCAGGGCGTATAGCGACAGGGCGAGGATAGCGAGGCGGTCGGCGCGCGCGCCGATCCAGGGCACGGGCAACAGAAATCCAAAGAGGGCCAGGCTGGGAATGGTCTGAATGATGTTAGCGCTGCCCAGCACAGGCTTGTTCAGGCTGGGCCAGCGCGTGATCAGAATACCGAGAGGGATACCGACCAGAACCGCCAAAAGCGTCGAGACCGCGACCATCCAGAGATGTTCGAGCGTGACTCTCAAGACTTCGCTGTGGTTCTGCGCGATGAATCGGAAGACATTCATGGGTTGCCTCGATTTCCGTTCGCCGGACCAGTTGCGCCGAACGCGTCCAGATATTGTTTGACCAGAGGATCGCTGGAATTCACAAATTCGTCGGGTGGCAGGGCGGTGACGAGTCGGCCGTTTTCCATGAGAGCAATCCGTGTGCCTAGCAGCAGGGCTTCGCGCAAATCGTGGGTCACAAAGACGACAGTCTTTTGAAGACGCTGCTGCAGGGACAAGAACTCGCGTTGCAACTCGGCGCGGGTGATCGGGTCCAGCGCACCGAAGGGCTCGTCCATCAGTAGGATCGGCGGATCTGCGGCCAGGGCTCGCGCCACACCCACTCGCTGGCGCTGCCCGCCGGAGAGTTCGCGTGGATAGCGGCCGGCGAGTGCGGCATCAAGGCCAACCAGCTGCAACAGTTCGCCGACGCGTTGACGAATGCGGCCAGCCGGCCACTCTTCGATGGCGGGGACCAGGCCAATATTGCGTTCCACGGTGAAGTGGGGAAACAGGCCGGACTCCTGGATGACATAGCCGATGCCGCGGCGGAGGCGAATCGGGTCCCATTGCGTCGTGGCGCGACCTTCCACTTGAACCTCGCCCTCGGTTGGAGACACGAGGTCGTTAATCAGCTTCAGGGTGGTGGTTTTGCCGGAGCCGCTGCGGCCAAGCAAGACCAGTGTCTCGCCCCGATGAATCTGCAGATTGAGGCCAGTAAGAAGCTCGCTGCCCGCAGAGAAACTGTAGGAGACTTCGCGAAAATCAATGGCCACGCCGTTTTGGGTGGAAGCGTTCATGACCTCACGGTTGCTCGCGCTCCCTTGGATGGCGCCTCGCCTCAAGGGGCCTGGCATCTTGAGTGGTTACCGGATTTTCGTCCTGACGTCCCTAAGACGACAGGTACGCAACTGGCGGCAGGCCCGTGATCCGGATGCCGCCCTGGCCCTTGTGGCGGATGTTAAGTCCAATCAGCAGCGCCGTGATCTGCTCCAGGATGCGGGCATTCTCGAGTTTGCCGCCATCGATGGCGCGCAGCCCGGGAATCTTGGCGGCCAGCTTGCGGACGAGTTGCGTGGCTCCGGGATCATCGCTGCAGACGATGACATCACACTCGACCGCACCGTCGCCGTACAGCACCTCGGCCGAGCAGTTATGAAACGCAGCCACTACGGTTACGCCTTTGGGGACGAGTTCTGCAGTCTGTTGTGCGGCCGAGCCCTGCCATACCCCGAGCGTGCGATGGGCTCGGCCCCCGACGCCTGAGGCCAAAGGCACAGTGGCGTCGATCAGGACACTGCCGGACTTGAATGCGGGTTTCAATTGCTTCAACAGAGCGGCCTGACCTTCGAAGGGTACGGTCAACGCCAACAGATCAGCGGCAGCACAGGCCACAGAGTTCTCCTCACCGGTGATTTTCGCATTGCCGCCCACTCGCTCTTTGATCTTCGCCGCTGTTTCCCGGGCTCGCTCAGCGCTCCGTGAGCCGATGATGATGGATTCTCCGGCACGAGCCCAGCGCAACGCCAGACCCATGCCGGCTGGGCCGGTGCCTCCTAGCATCGCGATCGGAAGGCTCATGCGAACTCCGCCGTGCGGGCTTGCTCACTGGTGCACTCGTCCAGCGGCAGCTTGATGTGGATTCGCGTGTAGATCGTGTTTCGCTCGGCGGGAATTCTTCCCGCTTCGAGGATGAGCGACTGGAATTGTGCCGGACTCGTGTACTGACCAGCCGTCGCTCCCGCTTCCCTCGAAATGTTCTCCTCCATCAGTGTGCCGCCGTAGTCATTTGCGCCTGCGTGCAGGCAGAGCTGCGAGAGCTTGCGGTTCAACTTCACCCAGGAAACTTGAATATTGTTGATCGAGCCAGCGAGCAGCACGCGAGCCAGCGCGTGAATCTTCAGGTGCTCACTGAGGCTCGGGCCGGAGCGAGCCAATCCCTGGTGGAAGAGCAACGTGTTCTGGTGCACGAAGCCGAGCGGAACAAATTCCGTAAAGCCGGCGGATTGCTTCTGGATGTCGCGAAACATCAGAATCTGGTTCACCCAGTGCTCGGGCGTTTCCACGTGACCGTACATCAGGGTCGAAGTGCTGCGAATCCCCAGGCGATGTGCGGTTGTGATGACTTCTTCCCACTGATCGGTCGACAACTTGTTGCGTGACAGGACAGCGCGCACCTGGTCGTCCAGAATCTCAGCGGCGGTGCCGGGAAGCGTGTCGAGCCCATTGTCACGCAACATCGTGAGATAGTCGGCTACCGGCATGCCCGTAAGTTCTACGCCGTAGACGATCTCCATGGGTGAGAAAGCGTGGCAATGCATGCGGGGGACAGCGCGCTTCACAGCGCGCAGAATGTCGCGGTAATAGAAAGGGGGTAAGTCGTGCGGGAGGCCGCCCTGGATGCAGACCTCGGTCGCGCCCAACTCCCAAGCTTCCACAGCTTTCCTGGAGATCTCGTCGAGGCTGAGGAAGTAGGTGTCATGTTCCCGCGGACCTCGGCTGAAGGCGCAGAATTTGCAGCCCACGAAGCAGATATTCGTGAAGTTGATGTTGCGGTTGACGACGTAGGTCACGAGATTTCCGGCCAATTCAGCGCGGAGCTCATTGGCGGCAACCAGCAGGCCGAGCAGGTCGTGACCATCAGTGTTTGCCAGCAGCACGCACTCTTCGCGCGAAAGCGAGCCGCCGTCGTGCGTGCTGAGCACCGTTTCCAAGGAGGCGCGAACTGCCGGCGTCAGGCGCGCTGCGATTTCTATCCACTCGAGCGAAGGGAAATTCTCGAGTTCGGGTTGCGCAACTGCTCGACCCACCTCAGCCTCCTAACGAAACAGGTCACGCGCCGCGGGACGAAGAAGATCACGGGCGCTTCCGCGTTCGGGCTCGTAACGGAATCCTCGAATGATAACAAAGGGCGTGCGGGTTAGCTTGCCCGAGAGCAGGCCGGCGGCGGAGGCCAGTTCGTCGGCCACGGCGTCGAGGCTCACACGCAGGGGATAGCCATGCGGATCGCGGCGTCCGCGGTAGTCGTGCAGGGCCTTCATGCCCGCCACCCCGATGGCAACCTCCGTGAGGCCTTCGCGCCACGGCCGGCCGAAGCTGTCGCTGATAATGACCGGGATTTGGAGTCTGAGGCGCTTCTTCAGCTCGCGATGCAAGCGGGCGGCGGACCGGTCGGGGTCCTCGGGGAGGAGGAGTGCGTGTTGGCCGCCGTCGACGTTGGAAACATCCACTCCGCTATTGGCGCAGATGAAGCCGTGACGGGTTTCTGTGATCAGGACGCCGTTCTTTCTGCGGATGACACCCTTGCTCTGTTGCAGGGCAAGTTCCGTGACACGGGCGTCGAGCTTGTAGCGGCGCGCCCAGGCGCGGGAAGCAGCCGAGGGCTTGATGGTGTCCAGTCGAACCAATTGGCCCTCAGCCTTCGAGACGACCTTATGCTTTACCACTAGGATGTCGCCCTTCGCGAGCGAGAGTCGTTCTCGTTTCAGAGCCTGCAGCAATTCGTCAGCGAGGGACTCCCCGGTCCTGATCTCACCGGCTATACGAACTGGGATGACCCCGATTCGCATCGATGCCTCTCTTATTCATTAGCCGCCAGGGGATACTCCGTGAGATCCCACTGACGTGCCAGCCGTTGCGCGCGAGTTTCGCCGGGCAGTTCAGCGAGTTGTTTCAGATCGGAAGGATTGTCGACGTCCACAGCGATGCTGGGTAGTGAAAGCACAACGCACGGCTTGCCAGTTGCTTTGGCGGCGGCCAGGTGCGGTTTGAAACTGTCGTTCCCAAAGCGGAGGGGAAATAGACCCGGGGGGCGGCGGAAGGCCGCGTTTGTACCTCGGCCGTCGCCTGCCGGCACCAGGACCGAGCCTTCTCCGGGAGCGGCTTCGAGCATCTTTTCGAGTTCCCAGACCTGAAGCAGCGGAATGTCTGCCGGAATCACCAGGGTGTTGTCGACGCCGCCCATCTGGCAGACCTGTGTCGCGATTGTGATGGCATCCGTTTCACCAGTGTTTGTGTGGTCCACAATCATCTCAAAGCCATATTGGTTGGCCAACGCCAGCGCGAACGGATCGCACGTGACGATTGCGACTTCGGGACGTTTCGCCCACGAGCCCAGGGCTTCCAGAACGTCATGCAACATCGCCTGGGCCAGCTGAGTACGCGCGGGCTGATCGAGGACCGCCGACAGCCTTTGCTTGGCCTGCTTGAGGTTCTTCACAGGGACGAGGATCATGAGTGGTCGAGCCCCGCATGGGCCGCGCTGTGCGTGGCGGTCACGGAAAGCACCTCAGACGCCAGGTTGGCCTTGTCCTCCGGAGTTTGCAGGATGGTCTTGGCGATGTGAGTATGCACTCCGGTCTGACGTAGTTCTTGGGCAGCCTGGGCATCACGGACATCGACGATCAGGACGTCCAGAAAATCGTGGTAGGCCTCAGCCACACCCGTGATTGAAACCGGCAATCCCTGCGAGGCCATCAGGATTCCGGCAGGTCCGGCCACCGCTTCGTCCCCCACAATCGGGCTGATGGCTGCAATGCGTCCCTTGGTTTTCTGCAGCGCGTCACGCACACCGGGAACGGCGAGGATCGGTCCGATGCTGGTGATTGGATTACTCGGTGCTAACAGGACGACCTCGGCCGACAGAATTGCTTCGATCACGCCGGGAGCCGGCTCTGCATCCGCGGCGCCGGCAAAGCGAATCGATTCGACCGGATCCTGGCACCGGCGCTCGACGAAATATTCCTCGAAGCTTAACTCCCCAACGGGCGTGCCCACGCGGGTTTCCACGCGCGAGTTGCTCATGGGCAGAATTCGCGCCTTCACCGCGAGTTTGTCACAGATCTCTGCCGTGACCTCCGAAAGCGTTTTGCCCTCGGCCAAAAGCTTGGAGCGCAAGATATGCACGGCCAGGTCGCGGTCTCCGGCGTGGAACCAGGAGGGCTGGCCGAGTTGTCCCATCTGCTGTAGGCAGAAGAAGGTGTCACCCTTCACGCCCCAGCCGCGCTCGCGGCTGAGAAGGCCAGCCAGCAGGTAGGTGATTGAGTCGATGTCGGGGGAGACGTAAAGCCCCCACCAGAGCAGGTCGTCGCCAGTATTGACAATGAGGGTCAGTTGTTCGGGCGGGACGATCTGCCGCAGGCCATCGACGAATTTGGCGCCGCCCGTACCCCCCGTGAGGACAGTGATCATGCGGCCCTCCGGGCATAGCCCTGAGCGTCGGAGGCATCCCTGACTCGATCGGCGAGCAGGCCGGGACGGTTAAGTATTCGCGGCAGAAACTCCGGATAAACCGGCAGGCGTGCGCCCAACTTGTATCCCTTGGCTTCCGTGCGCAGGCGCAGCTGGTCGATCTGCGGCCAAGGTTTTTCCGGATTGATGAAATCGGGGGTCAACGGCGACACTCCTCCCCAGTCGTTGATTCCGGCCTCCAGCAGATCATCATAAGGAGCCGAGAGATTGGGGGGCGCCTGAATGTTTACCCGCGGCAGCAGCAGGCGCGCGACCGCAATGGTGCGCAGCATATCGCCGCGGGTAGGTTCGGGCCAGTCCTGCATCGGAATACCGGGCTTCACCCGGAAGTTCTGGACGATGACTTCCTGGATGTGGCCATAGCGCTGGTGGAGATCTCGGATCGCGAGCAGGGTATCGACTCGGTCTTCGCGCGTCTCACCGATTCCAAGGAGCAGGCCCGTCGTGAACGGCACACCTTGTTTCCCAGCTTCCTCGATCGTCCGCAGGCGTTTGGCCGGAAGTTTATCGGGAGCGTTGTCGTGTGCCGCACCAGAACTCAGCAGGTTTGCATTGGTGCTTTCCAGCATCAAGCCCATGCTCGGGGAAACCGCCGCTAGGCGGCGAACCCACTCTGCGCTCATCAATCCGGGGTTGGGATGCGGCAGCAGAGTGGTCTCGCGCAGAACCAAGTCGCAGGCGGCTTCGAGATAGTGGAGCGTGGAGTTGTAGCCGAGACGGCGCAAAGTCTCCCGCATCTCCGGAAAAAGCAGCTCCGGCTTGTCGCCTAAGCTGAACAGAACCTCTGTACAACCCAGTTTTTCGCCGCTCCGGACGACTTCCAGCACCTCGTCGGGCGTCATCGTATGCGCGCCAGGGTCGCCCGGATCGCGCCGGAAGATGCAATAGCCGCAGTAATCGCGACACAGGTTGGTCAAGGGGATAAAGACTTTGCGGGAATACGTGATGACGCCGGGCTTGAACCTTTCCTTGGCAGCGCGGGCGGCCGAGAGAAGTTCGGGAAGAACTTCGTCGCCGCAGCCGAGCAGGCGGCACGCTGCCGCGCGCGACAGGGCCGAGCCGCGCTGCACCTCGGCCAGACAGGGCGCCAGAGGACTTGACGAAGGTTTTGTCTCAACCACGGGGCTCAAGATGCGTCAGTTTCCAGAAAACGGTTCGACCCATCCCCGAACGGGTCCGGGTAGCGGAATCATACATGAAACCAATGCCAAGGCGTGTCTGGCCCCCGGTGGGCCAGACACGGGAGCGGCGCACATTCCGGGGCCGTTTCAGCACCCTGCTCGAATGCCAAGGTCGTGGTAAGTTATCGAGTCGGCAGACGAGCGGCTCGTCGATGTTGAGGAGAGTGCAACTCCAAGGCCATGAGTGTCACCCAGGTGGAGTTTCGCAAAGCGCTGGGCTGCTTTGCCACCGGCATCACGGTGATCACGCTGGACCACGAGGGCGAGGTGCACGGCATGACGGCCAACGCCTTTACCTCGGTTTCGCTGAACCCAATGCTGGTGCTGGTGTGCGTCGACCAGCGTGCACGTACCCATGCGCACCTGCACGCCAAGAAGCGCTTTGGAGTGAATGTGCTGGCGGAAAACCAGCGGGCGATCTCCGAGTACTACGCACGGCCGGCGCGCGCGCACGATCGGGCCGCCGAGGAAGCTGGCGCGTGCTTCGAGCATACCAAACACGGTACACCGATCTTGTGCGGCGCTCTGGCCTACCTGGAATGCCGGCTGCACACCGCGCAGGATGCGGGAGACCACACGATCTTCATTGCCGAGGTGGAACAGGTGGTGGTGCGGGAGGGTAACCCGCTACTGTATTTTGAGAGTAGTTACCGAGAGATTGGACCGAATGTCGAGCCTGCTCCCGTTGGAGCCAAGCCCTCCGACAAACGCGCGGGGTCCTCGTCCTCTCCTTCTCGCCGCCGCTAGAGCCGGCCCTTCCTGCTCTATCCGGCGGGGGCGCGCTGGTTTCCTTCGCCAGCACTTCCGGTTCCCGTACCAGTTGCTGTTGAATGCCGCCCTACTGACCGCGCACTCGCGCCCAGCGCGGGTATGCTCGCGGTCAGGAGAGCCGCCCACTTCCTGGTCATGTCGCGGACAACGGTAGCCGGCGTTGATGACGAAGGGTACGCCGGCCTGGGTTCGCAAAGCCTCCAGGCCGTCGAGCAGATGTTGATCCAATGGCAGGCGGCCGCAGCAGCGGCGTTCGAACTCTTTAACTCTTGAGACATGCGGGCTGACACCCCATTCTCGTTGAACCCTTGCGGATCATGATTAGGCGTCGATTATGAGCGTTAAGCAAACTGCTAGGGCAGGCGCAGCGGTCGCCGGCCGCGTGCGTCACTTCACATCCAGCCCGGATGCGTGTGACTTCTGACGGCCTGGCGCATCCAATAGAGGAATTTGTATCGCGATTAAAAATTAAGAGAGGTCATGGCCGTGTCGGAGAAAACTAAGGAGAGAATCACCAAAACAGATGCCCAGTGGCGCTCGCAATTGACGCCCGAGCAGTACCACGTCACTCGGGAAGCAGGCACCGAGCGGGCGTTTACCGGGCGGTACTGGAAGACCAAGGAATCAGGAACCTATCACTGCGTGGGGTGCGGGACGCCGCTGTTCACCTCTGAGACCAAGTACGATTCAGGTTCGGGCTGGCCTAGCTTCTGGGCGCCGATCGATCCGGCGAACGTCGAGGAGCACGTCGACCAAAGCGGCGGAATGACTCGCGTGGAAGCGCGCTGTCGACACTGCGGCGCCCACCTGGGACACGTATTTGAGGATGGTCCAGCGCCGACCGGATTGCGGTACTGCATGAACTCGGCGTCGCTCGATCTGAAACCGGAAGGGGGGAAGAAATAGGGTGGCTCCACCGTCCCGGCGGCCGTCGCGCGTGCCTCGCCGTGCCCGAGGCCAGGATGCCCGCAGGACAGCCGGCAGGGATACCGCCGCTGCGAAAGGAAAAAGGCACAAGGAGTCGTGCCTTTCTTGGTCTTCCCTTCGATCTTCTTCCGAAACTCTACGCGCCTGCGATCGCCGCTGCAACCTTGGGCGGTTCGTTGACCGAGGGCTTCGCAGCCTCGGCCGGCTTGGCCGGTTGCTGCTGGGGCTGCTTGCTTTTCTGTTCGCTGGCCTGCACCTGCACGCTGCCACGCAGATGCGCGCCGTCCTCCACGCTAATGCGCTGCGTAACTACGTCACCGGTTACCGCGCCTTCGCTGCGGATGTCCAACCGATCGCTGCAGATGACATTGCCGTTCACCTTGCCCATGATGACGACTTCGCGGGCATTGATGTCGGCAGTCACAGCGCCGTTACGGCCGATGGTAACGCGATGTTCCGGGATATTGATGGTGCCGTCGATGCGACCGTCGATGTAAAGCGACTCTGCGCCGCTGATTTCGCCCTTGATCACCAGCGACCGGCCGATGCTGGCCTGTTCCAGAGGGGCGCTTGAGCCCTTGACGGGCGTGTAGGTGCTTGGGTTGGACGCGTATTGCGTCGCGTTCTTGTTCTCGGGTGGTTGCAACATGGATTACCGACCTTCCTTAGAGTCCCGCCGACGCGTCCCACTCAGCGTCCGTCCCAGCGGCGGATCTTGATTGCGGCCTACTGCGAAGCCAAGCTGACTATCGCACGGGAGTATGCAATCAGGCAGGTTACGGAAGAACCTGTACGGTCGCGGTCCCCAGAGAGATGCCGCCCGGTTGGCAACCATGGAGCCGATGTTGACTGATGAACTGCCCGGGGAATAGGCGGATTGGAGCCTTGGCCAGCGAAAGGGGCCAACCAGTCCGGAACGTTCATGTCCGGAACGTTCATGAAAAACTGGGTGTGGCGACAAGTGCGCCCTCATTCGTCGGCTTCGATCTTCGTGACATGGATGATTCTAGACTTTAGATCCAAAGTGCCGCTGATTCTGACGCGCTTGCCAGCAAATTTTTGCGCCTCGTTCCCCGCATCGATCCGCTCATATTGTCCCGGGGCCTTGCTTCTGCGGGTAAGGTCACGCAGGTAATGTTTCTTTGCTTGTAAGTTGAAACTTACAAGTGCTGGGTAAGTTCTTTTTCGATTTTGCTCCGGCTTAAGCTGGCTCTAGCTCGCCTTCAGCCCATTCGGAACCATGGGTAGCGAGCGGAGCCGTACGCCCGTGGCGCCGAAGATCGCATTCCCGATGGCTGGCGCCAGCCCAACCATCGGACACTCACCCGCGCCTACCGAAGGCAAGTCCTTGCGGTCGACCAGCACGGTTTCGAGGACAGGCACGTTGCTGAAGCGCGGGACTTGGTATTCGGACATGCGTCCGTTGAGAATGCGGCCGTTTTCAAACTCGATGGCTTCGAACAGCGCCCCGCCCAGTCCCATAATGTTCGAACCCTCGATCTGGTTGCGCAGGTTGTCAGGGTTGACGATGGCTCCGCAGTCGAAAGCGGTCACCACGCGCACGACCTTTACTTCGCCCGTCTTTCGATTCACCGCGACTTCAGCAAAGGTCGCGATGTATCCCAACTTCTCGTACCCGCCGCCCATCCCGAAGCCCTGGCCGGCAGTTTTCCCGCGTCCCCAGCCGAATTTCTTGGCGCCGGCTTCAAAGACAGCGCGCAGACGGTCGTTCTTGAGGTTCTTCAGGCGAAACTCGAGCGGATCCAGCTTTAGGCGGTTCGCTAGTTCGTCCATGAACGACTCACGCGCAAAGTGATTCGCCGTGGCCGCCAGTGCCCGATACGATCCCTGCCGCAGAGGGGACCGCGTAGGATGGAACTGGATGCGTTGGTTCGCAATCTCGTAGTACGTCCGGATCCCGGCCGCGCCAGAATTGTAGTTGTGATGTTCCCATGCGGTAATCGTCCCATCTTTGCTCACGGCGGCGGTGACGTCCATGACCCCCGCTGGCCGGAAGTACGCCCAAGTGAATTCCTCCTCGCGCGACCACACCACTTTGACTGGACGCTTGGCCGCGCGTGCCAGCCGGGCCGCCTCAACAGCGGTTTCCCCGGTGTGCTTTCCGCCATAGCCTGAGCCGGTGTCGGGCATCAGGACGCGAACATGATCCTCCGGTATGCGGAACGCCTCCGCGACCTCGCTCCGTACGCCAAACGGTCGCTGCGTGCCTGTCCAGACGGTGACATTGTCACCATCCCACTGCGCAAGCGCAGCGCGCGGTTCGAGCGGGACATGCGCTATGTAGGACACAGTGTAGGTCTGATGCAGTCGGTGATCAGCGGCTGCGAGGGCCTCGTCGATTGAGCCGATAACGACGCGCCCCGGATCCGCGGTAGGATCGCCTCCTTCGGCTGAGTTCTTTTTCAGGTATTCGAATAGCTCCTTCCTCGAAGGCTGGGGGTCGGATTTCCATTCCCCTTTGATGGCCGCGATTGCCCGGGATGCGATTTCTACCGTCGGCGCCGAGACGCCTACGAAATTGCCATCGCGAACCACGGTGACGCCGGGCATAGCCTCCGCTTGCGTCGTGTCCAGAGACACAAGCGACGCCCCAAATGCAGGCGGCCGCAGCATCTTTCCGTGCTGCATGTCCGGGAGCTTCTGATCGGATGGATACCGGTGCTTGCCGGTGACAAAATCCCGCCCATCGACCTTGGGTATCGACTGCCCGGCGACCTTCCACTGCGTGGCAGGAATCAGGGGATCTTCCGCCGGCAAAGTCGCGGTCAGCAGCTGTCCCTTGGCGAGTGCCGCGTATTCAATCGACCGCTTGTCTCTGGGATCGGTGATCTTGCCATCACCCGCGACCAGCCCTTTGCGGTCCACTTGCCATTGTGCCGCCGCCAGGGCCACCAGTGCGTCGCGCGCGGCCGCCGCCACTCGCCGCAGCTGCAGGTTCATCACGGGAGTCGTGAGGCTGCCGAAGGTGCCACGGTCGAAGGGGGCGAGCTTGGTGTCGCCCATCACCATCTGGATCTTTTCAGGCCCTACCCGCAGTTCTTCCGCCACCGCCTGGGTGAGCGATGTCCGGATGTTCTGCCCCACTTCCACTTTGCCGGTGTAGACGGTGACCACCCCGTCTTCCCCGATGTGCATCCAGGCCCCGATCTCCTTGGGCAGGTCGTCGCCCGAAGGTCGTCCGCCACCCGACTCCTGCGCTGGGCTAACGTCCTTCAATACGCAGACAACCAGGATGCCCGCGCCCAGGAATTTAAAGAAACCACGCCGATCCACCTGGAACCGATAGCTGGGCGGAGCGGCGAGTTCGTATCGGTCCGGCTCCAGCTGGCTCTCGTGTTTCAGGAAACCATTCATGACCGGGACTCCTTGGCCTGCCCCGAGTCTTTGAGGGCCTTGGCCGCCTTCGCGATCGCGGAGATGATGCGCGGGTATGTCCCGCAGCGGCAAACGTTGCCTTCCATGAATTGCGCGATTTCCGTCGCTGACGGATTGGGGGATTGTTTCAGGAGTGCGACCGCCGTCATGATCATGCCGGGAGTGCAGTAGGCGCACTGCATGGCGCCTTCGTCGAGGAATGCCTGCTGCAACGGATGCAACCGGTCCCCAGTGGCTAACCCTTCAATCGTGGTAATGGCGCTCTGTGCGACCGGGCCTATCCGCGTGATGCACGATCGGCGCCAATTTCCGTCGACCAGCACGGTGCAAGCGCCGCACTGGCCTTCGCCACATCCGTACTTGCTGCCGGTCAAGTCAAGTTGATCGCGCAGCACGCCGAGCAGGCTGTTGCTCTCGTCTGCGTCGATGGTATGCGGACTTCCGTTGACGAACAGTCTAGTGACCTTGGACATACCGGAACCTCGTTGAGAAGGGGACAAGCAACTCACTCACCATTCGGATGGCCTTGCCCGTGAGAGGCTCCCCTTTCTTCCAGATGATAGACCTGAGGAAGAGCGTTTCGTCAGCCCCCTCTCTAAGGTCACGAGCGCGTTGCCGGTCGCCAAGGCTCGCATGCAAACCCGCGCGCCATCAACCGGTGGACAGAGCTCACCGCGGCTCCACTCGCCATCGTGTCGACAGAGTCTCGAGCCCGTCTGCCGAAGGTCAATTTGTAAGGGGCCGCCATTTCACGGGCGAGCGCCGACCGCTTTCAGTTCGCGGTTTCCAGTACCTGTGAGAGTTCCTCCCACTCCGCTAACAGGGCCCCGAGTTCTTGGCGACGAACCTGGAGTTCCTGATTCTGCCGCTGGGTTTCTTCCGCGCGGATGAAGGTCAACAGCCTCGCCTCGCAATGAGCGATGGCGGTCTCAACCCGCGCGATATCCTCCTCGATCTCGCGGACGCGTCCCTCCATCTGCTTCCGCTTGATGGGATTCAGACGCTTGGCTTTGGATTCGTCGGCCGGAGTCGCGGGCTCGGAGCTTCGGTCCCCGTTTGCGGGTTGCGCGGCGCTCGGAACCTTCCCGGGGGAAGGGGTTCCACTCCGTGACGAACTGCGCATCGGTACGTCGTCGAGCGTCGGCACGGCAGCCACGCCACCCTGCTTGCGCCAAAGGTAGTCCTCGTAGTTGCCGGGATAGACTTCCACCCGCCCCTCGCCGACTTCGAAGACCCGTGTCGCCAACTTGTCGATAAAATAGCGGTCGTGCGAGACCAGCACCACGGTTCCGGTGTATGCGGCCAGCGCTTCCAGCAGGATGTCCTTGGCGCGCATGTCGAGGTGGTTGGTGGGCTCGTCGAGCAACAGGAAGTTCGCGGGGTGCAGGAGCAGCCGGAGCAGGGCGTAGCGTCCGCGCTCGCCACCAGATAGCACGCCGATGTGCTTGAATACGTCGTCGGCCTGGAACAGGAAACAGCCCAGTAGGCTGCGCAGCTCCGTCTGGGTAGAGCGCGGCGAAAGCTCGCTGATATCGTCCAGGATGCGTGCGTCCGGGTTGAGTTCCTTGTACTGGTCCTGCGCGAAGTAGTCCGACTCCACGTTGTGTCCGGGCTTGTACTGGCCCGCCGTGAGCGGCTCGGTGCCAGCCAACAGCTTGATCAGCGTGGATTTCCCGGCGCCGTTCACTCCGACCAGGGCCACTCGGTCTCCGCGCTCGATGATGAAGTTCACATTGCGGAATACTTCTTTCTCGCCGTAGCTCTTTGCCACTCCCTTGAACTCGGCCACAATCCGGCCGCTCGGCTTGGGTTGTGGGAACGAGAAGTGGATGGTCTTTTCTTCCGGCGGAATCTCGATCCGCTCCATCTTCTCCAGTTCCTTGATGCGGCTCTGCACCTGCTTGGCCTTGGTGGCCTGGTAGCGGAAGCGGTTGATAAAAACTTCCAGCTGCTCAATACGGTCGCGCTGATTGCGGTAGGCGGCTTCGACTTGCTCGCGGCGCTGGGTCTTCTCGGCGAGATACTTGTCGTAGTTGCCGGTGTAGAAAAAGACTTGCTTGTTCCATATCTCGACCGTCTTCCGGACCGTGACGTCAAGGAAGTAGCGGTCGTGCGAGATCAGAACGAACGCGTAGGGATAATCGTTCAGGTACTCTTCCAGCCAGTTACGGGCTTCGAGATCAAGGTGGTTGGTAGGCTCGTCGAGCAGCAGCAGGTTGGGCTTTTGCAAGAGGAGCTTTGCCAGAGCAAGGCGCATCTGCCAGCCGCCCGAGAATTCATCGGTCAGGCGGCTCCAGTCTTCCTTGCCGAAGCCGAGCCCCGTGAGCACTGTTCCCACCTTCGCTTCGATGGCATACCCGTCGCGTGTCTGGAATTCGTGTTCCAGGCGATGGTAGCGGTCAGCCACGTGAGCGTACTCGGCGGACTCATGCGGGAGTTCTGCCATGTTCCGCGTGAGGGATTCCATCTCCTGCTCCATGGAGCGAAGTTCGTCGAAGACGGACATGCACTCCGCGAAGACGGTACGGCCTTCGAGCGTAAGCCCGTCCTGCGGCAGGTATCCAGCGGATATGCCCTTGGCGACGGTGATCGCGCCGTAGTCGACGGTTTCAAGGCCGGCGAGGATCTTCATCACGGTGGACTTGCCGGCGCCGTTCGCGCCCACCAGACCAATGCGGTCCTGGGGCGTGATCAGCCACTCCACGTTCTCGAAGAGTAATTTATGACCGAAACGCTTGCCGGCGCCGGAGAGTTGAATCATGACGTCCTGTTCATCGTCTCATGGAGCGGCGCATTGCAGAAGAGAGGATGGAATGGTCGGGAATCGTGGTTGGGCGCAGGCTTGGTCCGGCAGGGTGCCTCGGGGCCATCGGATAACGCCTCTTTGCTCCCGGGAGCACCGGACTTGATCATTTGTGATGCGGCGGATTTATTCCTGGGGCGTCGGCGGTTCCATAGGATCGCGCTGGCTGGTCTGCGTGTTTGCCGGAGGTTGTCCACCGTGGTCGGCGGCAGGCGGATGATTCTGTGACGCTTTACGCGCCCGGGCGACTCGGGCCAGCTCACCGAGAGAAGGTTCGGCAGCCTTGGTCGCCGGCATCGCTTCGGTGCCGTCCAGCTTGGTCAGGGCGATTTCCACTACCACCGCTACAGCCGCGATGCGAACAGTGCGCTCCGAGGGCTGGTACCCGGCCATGCGGAGCGAAACGATGTGGTCGCCCGCGGGTACCTGAAAGACGTAAGGAGTGGTGCCGGTCAGGTGTCCGTCGACGGAAACATCCGCAGTTTCCGGCGTGGACGTGATCTTTAGTTCCTGTCTTGGTCCGCCGGCTGCACGCATACGAATAAGGTCCAGCGGCTGGCTGCCATCGATGAATGCTGTTACGAATGTTCCCGGAGCAATGCTGGCGTCCTGGCTGGCGCTGGAGACAACCATCGCCTGGTCGTTGCGGATCGGGCGTTCCTTGGTAGCTCGCACCGGAACCACCTGCCCATCCGCGAGAGTGACGGAACGAAGATTGAGGTCAATTCGGCCGCCGGGCCCGCTACCAACTCCCGCGTGCAGCCCGGTGACCGCAGCACTGGCGTAGCTGCCCTTCGCGATCACCGCAACGCCGGCGATGCGCACGTCCTCAGCGACTTCGAGTTCTAGGTCTTCACCGATGCGCACGCTGGCCGACGCGGTCGAGCTCCCCAAACGGAGTTTGACCTGGGTGCCGTCCGCGAGCACAACATTGACAGGTGCGCTTGCGGCCTGGGGGGCTCTCTGATCCTGGGGCGCAGGGGACTGAGCCGAGGAGGTCAGCGAAACTGCGCCGATCAGAAGCCCGAGGGCGAACGCGTTCCTGCGCATGGGTGGTTTCTCCCCTCGGCCAAGAATGCAGACCTCGGCCGACATCTTTCATTGTTTCAACAAAATGGAGAGAGCACATAGTTACGGGAGTCATCGTCCAGAAAACCGTCAGCGGGGAGCTAGGTGGGCAGGATGACGCGGGGGGCGCTGGAGTCGGCGTAATCCGGCATGAGGGCTTTTTCGCTACCAATGTGCTCCAGAGCCCGGTCGATTACGCCCTGGAGCTCGGCAGCGTACTTTACTTCGCGGCCTTTGGCCAGAGTCTTTCGAGCTTCCTCCGCGTTGAACCAGGTGGGATTGCGCATGGATTCCCGCGGCCGCTGGGTTCGGGTCACTTCCAGGAGGAAGGCTTTCACGACGAACTCCTGCACGCCATTCGGTTGCCAGAACACGCCCTTGGAGTGCAGATAAAGGTGAAAGTGCCGAGGTTCGATGACACCGATGGCGCCCGCCTCTTCCAGGGCTTCCCGTTCTGCTGCCTGGCTGTGTGAAAGACGGGCTTCGGTGGCGCCTTTTGGAAAGGTCCACTTGCTGCCGCCGTTGGTGTTCACCAGGAGAAATTCGGCGGAGGCGCCGCGTCTCCGGTAGCAGATTGCAGCAACCTGAAGCGGCAAAGACCTCGAGGCACGCGCTGAGCTCATGGACCCGGACCTCCAGTTTGATGATACGAGCAAAATATTGCAGGAGTATGAAAGTGCAACCAAAAATGTGCATCCAGGTGGTTACCGAAGGGTTACTACTCGGAGGATCGGGGAGGTGTCCGAAGAGTGTCTTGCCAAGAAATTCCAGCCCGCGCACCATGGTGACGGCAACGGCAGGTCCGCAGCGGGTGCTGGTCAGGCAACGCCCGGACTCTGGACCCGCATCTGTGTGTTAAAGCTTGGGTTAATTGTCGAGTCGAATAGCTGCGCGCCGGGTTTACAAGGCAGGCAATCCGGGCGATTTGCCTGGGTTCCCATGGATTCAGGGAAACCCGGCAGGCCGGCCTGGAACTTGCATGAGCGAGCCAACCGCGTAGCGGCGCAGACCAGCGTCGAACGGAAGCCACGTACAGGCCTAACCTCTAGAACTGCACTTGGAGAGAACGCACTTGAAAAAACTCAGTCTTGTTGCAACTGCCTGTCTCGTCTTCGTAGCGGCAACCGCTGCCTACGGGCAGCAGATGGACTTTGCGTTTGGTCTAAGCACGACCAATGCCCCTTCATACTCATCCACCACGTCGTCTTCGACGTTTCCTCCCGTGTCGCTGACGGGCGGAGCTTACCCTTCGATCAGTGGCGACTTTCTTCTGAGGAAAAATTTCGGCGTGATGGGGGAAATCTCATGGAAGTCGAGCCAGGGGATCTACGATGCATATCAGCCCTACCGCCCGATCTTCTGGGACTTCAACGGGGTCTACGTGCCGGAGCTGACCAAGCACGTGGCGGCAGAACTCTCCGCCGGCATCGGTGCCGAGAGCACACGCTTCTACACCAATTACTACACTTGTAACTACATCTCGTGCACGAACTACTCGACCAGCACGCATTTCATGGGACAGTTCGGCGCAGGATTGAAACTCTACGCCCGGGGCGGACTTTTCGTTCGTCCGGAGATACACTACTACTTGGTGAACAACAACCAGGAATACACGTCGTCGCGGGTGTTTCGCTACGGAGCGTCCATTGGATACACGTTTGGCGCGCGATAGCGACGAGTAAGACATACAAGTCAGAGGGCCGACGCAATGTCAGCCCTCTTTGTCGCGGACTCAGCGGAAGCGAAGAGCACCGCCATCGATGACCTAGGCCGTCCTCACCCGCACTTCATCGTGGGTCGCGAGGGGGGGCGAAATTCGACAGAAGCCGGCGAGCGTTCCGCTCAAACACGGGAACGGCGCAGGCCTCGCCTGCGAAACGTCGAACGGCGTTCAGCTCAGCGAGTCAAAGAGGTTGATCACGACGAACTCGGATTCTGCGGGTCGGTTGTTCCGCATCCGCCACGATATTCCTCAATCCCGTTTAATCCAGGAAGCACCCTGTTTTTGAGAAGGCCCTCGTAGGCATCGACATCCTCGACCTTGGTCCAACCTGTCCAGTAGCGTGCCATCATGACAATCTCCGTTTCGGATTCTCGTTTCCCGATTGGGTAAGACGCGTATACTCCGAGCCAGCGAAAAGCGACAATTTTTCCGGCTGGATCTCATTTTCCCAGCGATCCACGGTGCAACTGCTGTCTGTGCAGGCTATACGCCGTGTCAGGCGGTTCACCGAATTGCGCAGGGTTTTGCCTTGTCGCAAACTAAGTCTTTGTGAAACGGAAGAGATGTGCGGCTCACCATGCAGACATGCGCACGGTGCTCTGCCTGAGCTGACCCGGAATTCGTGAGAACTGCGTCGAAGCCGTGCATCGGGGGTGGAGTGACCTATGCCGACAGGACTGGACAGCCTGAAACATATCGTCGTTTTGATGATGGAAAACCGGTCCTTCGACCACATGCTGGGCGCCCTGAAGGCGCAGGATCCGCGGATCGACGGAATTACCGACGGCTTGAGCAATCCGGACGCGACCGGGGTGGGGGTCCAAGTGCAGCCCCTGGCAGAGTTTCAAGGACAGCTCGATCCTGATCCGGATCATCACTTCCCGGGTGTGGACTTGCAGATCTTTGGCGGGGATACCAGCCCGGGGCGGGCCGCTAACATGCAAGGCTTCGTGAAGAGCTACTTTAGCCAGCAGCGGGATGCAAAGCACTCGCAGAAGATCATGTACTACTTCACGCCCGACAAGCTGCCGGTGTTGACGACGCTGGCGACCGAGTTCGCGGTTTTCAACCGATGGTTTTCGTCGATCCCAGGGCCGACGATCTGCAATCGAGCATTTGCGCACTACGGGACTTCGTTCGGGAAGGTGGGCATGGATCTGTCCTATCTCAACGAGCCGTACAAGAGCATTTACGACCGGTTGATCCTGGCGAGCCCGAAACACACGTCGAAACTGTACTACTTCGATCAGACCAGCTCGACCATGGAGATCGTCAATCTGCTGCAGCATCAGCCGGAATTGTTTGGCACGTACCCGCAGTTCCTGGAGGATTGCAAGAGGGGACAGCTTCCAGATTACAGCTTCGTCGAACCCAACTACAACGATCACGATGGCGACGAAGGAGCGCTGATTGCGTCGGATCAGCATCCGGACCATCATGTGCAGGCGGGGGAGTTGTTCATCGCAACGATTTACAACGCGATCAAGGGGAATCCCGATTTGTGGAAGTCGACGGCGCTTTTGATCGTCTATGACGAGCATGGCGGAATTTACGACCATGTCGTGCCGCCGGCGTGTCTCAAGGATGGATTTGTGGCCTCGCCCAATGACACTGGCACGGGACGCGCTTTCGAGTTCGACCGGTTGGGAGTGCGCGTGCCGGCGATTCTTGTTTCCCCGTGGATTCCCAAGGGGACCGTGGTGGATGGGCGCGTGTTCGAACATGCTTCGATTCCGGCGACCGTGACGGAGCATTTTCTCGGCGAGTATGCGCAGCGATCTCCGCGGGAGAAGGCGGCGGAGACGTTTCTGGATTTGATCACGCTGGACACCATGCGCACAGACTGTCCGGATTTCGGCGTCTAGTTATGGCGGCAACGCTGCCAGAGGAGTGACTGCGATGACCCTCATTCCAGTGCCAAAACCACCGAAGAGTGCAATGAATCCGAATCGCCCGGTCTCGACACTGCTCAGGAATCAGATTCAACATTTGCAGGAAGCGGAGTTTCGGCTGCCCGTGAAACAGCAGACCAATGTCTATATCAATGCGATCAAGACCGAAGGCCAGGCAGCCGAGTACATCCGGCGGGTCACGCAGGCCCTACATCAGGCGCACGGAGTCGAACCCAAAGGTGCGGCGCCGGCGAACGCGGCTGGGCTAAGGAGCCGGCCGGGGCGCCGCCGGGATCTTGCCGCAATGGCCGAGATTCAGGCAACTCGGAAAAACAAGGGCGCGCGAAGTACGAAGACCAAGGGTAAGACCAAGGGTAAGACCAAGGGGAAGGGCTAGCGGAAGAGCAAGGGTGGAACCACGCGCCAGGCATGAGGGCGTGCGTCGGGAAGTATTTCGGTAAGGAGTACGTATGCTAAGGATGCTTCTGATCGTCCTCGTATTGGCGGGCGGCTCCGCCTGGGCGCAGGAAAGCGCGCTGCAGGCCGACTTTCGCCGCGAGGGTGAGCATTTCAGAGAGGCCTGCGGGAAGTTCGGCTTAAAGACTATAAAGGGATGCGCAACGGAGCTTCTTACCGATCATCCTTTGCACATTGCGGCGGGGAGCATTGCGCCGCAGAACGGATTTGGATTCGGCGGGGCGTTTGTCACGCACTACACGCCAAACGAGAGCTGGCGGTTGAGCTGGAACGTCGATGCGGTGGTCTCCACCAACGCTTCCTGGCGTGCCGGAGCCTATATGAAGATCATCCACACGCCGGTTGTGGTGATTCGACCCGTCGTCCTGAAGCCCGGCGAAAAGCCCCCTACGCTGGCGATTCATCCCTACACCGTGTTCAACGTGTACGCACAGTCGATCTCGCTCGTCAAATTGAATTTCTTCGGCTCGGGGCCCGACTCTCGGCTGGTGGGCAAGTCGCTGTTCGGAATGCAAGAAACGATCGTCGGAGCCAACGCCATCAAGCCAGTAACGGAATGGCCGGCGATCGGCAAGCTAAATCTCGCCTTGCTGGGCGAGGTGAACGGACGCTTTGTGAGCCTCACGGGGAATCACGGCAGTTCTACTCCTTCGATCGAGACGCTCTACACCGAAGCAACCGCGCCCGGGCTGGCGAGCCAGCCGGCGTTCGCGCAACTGGGGCAGGGAGTTCGTATCAAGCCGACGCTGTTCGGCGACCATTTGCAACTGAATTACCTCGCGAACTTTCAGGAGTTCTTCGCGCCCTCGAACTCGCATTACTCTTTTCTGCGGTGGACGGTGGATCTCGGGCACAGTTTTCCGCTGTACAACCATACCCAGTCCTACGCTCCAAAAGATACGAACGGTCCGGACGAATGCGCGCCCACGGTCGGAGCCGAAAAATGTCCGCCCGTTTCTTTTTCGCGAAACCTGGACGGTGCGATCGGAGTGCGGGTGCTGCTCTCGGAGTCGATCAACTCGGCCTCGAGCGTCGTCCCGTTCTATTTTCAACCCACCGTGGGAGGCTCGGACATCAACGGGGCTCCATCCTTGAGCAGCTACCAGGACTATCGTTTCCGGGCGCCGAACCTTCTGGTGTTGCGCGAGAGCTTCGAGCACTCGATCTGGGGACCGTTCGGTCTCACCTTCATGGCAGACCAGGGGAAGGTGGCGCTCACACGCGGGGACATGGGCTTCGACCATCTCAAACACAGTTTTGCTGCTGGACTTACGCTTCGAGGGGGGGGCTTTCCCGCGGTCTTCCTGATGTTTGCCTGGGGTGGGAACGAGGGTCACCATACCATCGGAACGGTCGACACGTCGCTCCTGGGGGGATCTTCTCGTCCTTCTTTGGACTGACGGAGCGCGCATAAGCGACTCGACGCTGGCACCCTCTTTGTCTGGAAAATCGGACTCTGCGCCCCGTGACGCAACACTAACCTGCCGGCAACGCGAAGTGGAAAGAACACCCGTGGCCAGGCTCCGATTCGACCCAGATTCTTCCTCCGTGGTTTTCGATGATCTTCTTGCAGATGGCTAGTCCCACTCCGTTGCCGGGATACTCGGTCCGAGCGTGCAGGCGCTGAAAAATGACAAAGATCCTGTCCTTATATTGGGGCAAAATGCCGATGCCATTGTCGCTCATAGCGACCACCCATTCTTCGCCCTGTCTTTCCGCGGAAACTCGGATGGCGCGCGCTTGTTTCCCGCGAAACTTGATAGCGTTGCCAATCAGGTGCTGGAAGAGCTGTACTAGTTCGGTACGATCGGCGCCCACCGATGGAAGCTGGTCATGAGTAACAACTGCGCCGCTCTCTTCGATGGCGCCGCGAAGGTTTTGCAATGCCTTATCGACCCGCGGAGAGAAGATTCAACGTATACCGTGCGTCTCTATGACTCTATGACGCCTACGCTGACGGCGTTTCAACACGCGTTAACTTCAGCAAATTCGAGCTGACTGTCTTCCGAGCAGACCAGCTAGAGCATTTCCATTTACGCGTGGAGAAAGATCGTCGGACGCAAGTACGACGCGCTCTGACGAATCCAGGGGGGACTCGCCAGGGGAGCCTTAGACGAAACGTCCCAGACTCCCGGAGAGTCATGGGACGCTTCGCTGAGCAGCCCTCCCCCAAGTGCTGCTCAGGCAGCCTCGAATTGGCCCTGAGTTCCGCAGTCGGAGGTCCGCCAACATCGGAACCCTCTCCGAGGCTGCAAGCCCGTTGCACGTTTAGCCGCTAGCTTGTAATTCCCGAGACGGAGACCGAAGGCCGACTCAGTCGGACTCACTGAGCAGCAGGGGAGGGTGGCGCAGATCGCTGAGTGCTACCAGAAAGTTACACCCAGATGCAGGGTTGTCAAGCAAAATCCGCGCTGGGCGCTGGATTTGGGCGAGGCGGGACCTCCGCAACACCGACGCCGTCAGACATGTGGACGGCGGTGTGGACGTGGTCTCCAGACCAGTTCGTTCATCCACGGTCATCGATCTGGGTGGATTTGCCTCCGCCCGCGTCCGTCGGACATTCGGTTTTACTGTTTGGAATTGGTCGGGGCGATAGGATTTGAACCTACGACCCCCTGCGCCCAAGGCAGGGCAGAACTTGCCCTTTAGCAACCGTATGTTATTGAGGATTCGGTCTCGTCTGGTTGAACAACCGCCCAAAACCTTGTAGAAATTGGAACCCTTAATGGAACCCCACCCACCTACCTCGTTTCTCTACCGAGCGATGCAGAGGGTCGGACTGGGTCGTCTTCTATTACACTTGCCACGGCGAATTGGACGGCGACAGCCTTGTCTACTAACCAGAAATTCGAAAGATGGTCTGGCTCCCAGCACCGGAGTCAGCGCAGAAAAAGTTGGTCCGCTAGCGCTCTCGGCGAGGCAGAGGACGGTAAAAACATAATCAAGAGTTTGTTGTCTATTCGGCGCTACCGCGTGCCGTACGACAAACCGTGCTACGCGGCAGCTGTCTCCTTCGCAGAATTTCGACTCAGTTGACGAATGTACGCGGCCCAGAAAAAAGTGGAAGCGAATCCAAGTAAAGCATAGGCTAGCCTCGTCTCCTTAGAGATATACCAACTATCCCAAGCTGGCCAGAGCGCGTCCAAGCCAAGTGAAAACGAATCCCAAATTACCCAAGTCCAAACCCCAAAATGGAGAACTAGCAAGAGGAGGCTCACGAGATCCGACACTGGCCACTTTCGGTATGCATAGAGAATGATACAGCCTACGCTAAGAATAAGTTCGGCTTTGAGGAAGAACATGGTTGGATGACCACTGTAGATATGCGCAACCGGAAGACCAGCTATGGCGACCACTCCCGTAAAAACACGCAGGACAACTTTCGCAAACGCTCCGTCTGCCAGCAGTCGAAACGTGATGAAAAACAATATCACCAACAACCACACCAACAGAAAGGATGTCACACGGATCCCTCTGTAGTCATCAATGCCCATTGAGACATGCGGAAAACGATATGAAACGTAAAGAGACCGTAGCCGCAGAGCCAACGAGTATGTTGCAACCATTCGGTTGACTGACACAACGAGGGCCGCAAGATAGATTGAAAACAGAAGTTCGTAGCCCCAACGTAAATAGCAGCCCGCACGGGATACACCTGTGTTCATGGTAGAGTCCTCTCGCTCCTGGGTATTCATGACTATCCTCACCAGCCCTCTGGTGAGTGAGTTTTGAGCCAGGTCCTGTTGCTGAGCCCCCACTCAATGGGGTGGTGGCCTGGGACATCGATGAAGAAGAACTGCCCGCCGTTGACGGTGGGATCGGCGGTGTCCTGGGGAAGACCATCAGCGTTCCAGAAGCTGTACACAAAGTCGTCGTCGTTCTCGCAGGCATTCGAACCGCCTTTTGCTGGATTGTGTACACCGCAATCCATGAAGGGAAAGCCAGTGTTGCCATTAGGGGTAATCAGCTCAAGATGGTGTCCTATCTCATGTGCAGCGCTATTGCCTATTCCTCTCCCAATCGCGGTCATTAAACTACGAAATTTGGGAACGTCCTGCGTCGCAGCGGGATATGCCAAATCTAACTTACACCAATAGTTGCCGCAGCTGGGACCCTGTCCTTCCTAGGTGGGTAGGCTTGCAATCTGGCCGGTAGAACTGCCGTCCTGGTCAAACATTGCGGCGGTCCCACCCCCGGATTGCGCGATCACTCCGCCATCGGCAGTTGCAATCTTGGGTGTGTAGTTCGGCTGGCTCCACTTTTTACGGCCCGTCTTGTCAAATGCGACCATTGCATCGCCGATGCTGCCGATGTAAGTACCATCTTGCCGCTGCAAAACGGGAACTACGGGGAGTACGAAGGAACCCGAAAAGCCGAGTGATGTGGGGACGGTAGCGGGATTTCCGTTTCCAGCTATCGATGTTAGGTAATATTGAGCAGAGCAAGGCGACTGCGGACCCGCGCAAAGCCCCCAGGAATAAAGGGCTCCTTGATCGGCATCAGTTATCAAGGTTCCGAGGTTGAGAGTTCGCAATGATCCCCCGCCCCAATTCCCAACGTTGATCTTCAGGTACGTTCCATCCGTGCCCACGCGGACAACCCGTAGATGAGTATCCGATACCAAGGAGATTTGGCCGCTGGGACAAGCGTACGTTTTGGAGCTATTCGCCCAGTAGTAGGCGAAGTACGCAAATCCGTCGCCAGCAATGATCGCCTGCGAACTGACAACTGGAGAAGTCGAACCGGAGATAGGTGGGAATTCCCCGCAGTTACCACCGTCGAAAGATGAGCCCTTCTCGAGAGAAATGGTGAATGGTTCGTGAGTCACTGGGTTAACGCCGACAATTGAATCATCGTCGACCGTGAAGATAGTGCCATCTGTGTGCACCAAAGGTGTCGAGACGCCTTAGTTAGCAGCCGCAGTGATGCAAGAGGATTACGAGAATTTAAAGAAGATATTCGCAGAGACCGGAAATATTGTGAACGAATTCTCTCGATTGTTCCGAGATATCACCGGAATTATCGAGATCATGGACCAGACGGATTACAAGAACGTGATTGAGTTCCTATTCAAGGCAAAGTGTGAACAAGTTCATCAATATGAGGCGGAATTCGGCGAGCCTGCCCCGTTTCCGAGACCGAAGGGTTGCTGATCGGGAATGACCGACAGAACCGTCAAAGAGAGAACTGGTGGTCGGGCGAGGTACGTTCGGGGCTTTAACACGAAACGCCTCAGCCCGGAATCTGAACGATCCCACCCTGATGATATTCGGCCCGGTGTCTCCCAACCCGGAGGGCACTAGTGGATTCTCGGTGTCCACTTGGTCCCGGAAACAAAGATCGTGTAATCCTGGTCGCGTATCTGCTCGTTAAAGGCTTTTGACCTATCCACGGAGGGCAACAGCATATGGGTAGGGGAGTCTGGAATCCTGTGCGCGGCCGCGACTATTATCTTTGCAGTTGTTCTATTCAAGGTTTGGCCGCTCCGCCTCCCGGGCCAGTTGCTTGCAGGCACAAAAGACTGCTTATGACCAACCAAAGGACATCCGTATTTCTGATAGTCAGTTTCAGCTTTTGGAGTGTGGACGCCCGTGTGGACGGCGACGTCGTTGGCACCTCGGGCGGTGCCATGTCTTCGGTTATTGGGCACACGCCTCGGTCCGCGTTCCGCGTGCCTTCGGCTCAACATTTAGGATTGGTCGGGGCGATAGGATTTGAACCTACGACCCCCTGCGCCCAAGGCAGGTGCGCTACCAGGCTGCGCTACGCCCCGACATGTATTGCACGATTGATTCTAAAAGACCTTCCATTCATATTCCACTCCAGACCTTGTTTTCAAGGCCCGGACTGTGCACGAACTGTGCACGAATGCGGTTACTGCATCATGACTGTGCACATTGGAGCCAGACTAGTAGGCGCCATTTCGTTCGCCCGACGGTTGAGCTTCTCCAAGGCTTCGCGCTTCATCTGCAGCTTCATCTGCGAATACTCTTGAAGACTTGCGCGTCGCCCTGGCGAAGCATCTGCGTTACCCACTCATCGGCTACGCCTCCGGCACTTAGCCTGGTGGCATACGTGGAACGAAGGTCGTAGATCCGGAAGTAGAGAATTCTTGCGCGCCGCAGAGTTTTGTGCCAAACAGTCTTGAACGTCGTTTGGTGTCCACTCCTATTCCGATCGCTCGGAAACAGGAACGGCCCCCCGCCGGTGATCGCCATCTGACTGCTGAAGGCTTGGATGGCAAGCGGAGAGAGCGGAACTTCGGCAACACCGTTCGGAGTCTTGGAGTCCGGTATCCAAACAACAGCGTTTTGAATATCCACTTGGTCCTTTCTCATGGGAGTGAGTTCCTTGTAGACCCTCAGCCCGGTCTCCGTGATGATGCGAACCGCGTTCCGCAAGCACTCATGCGATTCAATTCGTTGCTGCTCCGACCATGTGACGTAATGTGGTCTGAACAGTCCTTTCACAGCCACCGGGAACTCTACACCCGAACAAGGATTCGCAAGCAGGAGCCTTTTGCGAACCGCCACGTTCAGCATGCGGCGGAGAACTCTAAACTCCTGATGCACCGTAGTGGACTTGATAAGTCCCAATTGCCGATAACCAATCTTGACCTTGACACGAACTCGCTGGCGAAGACGATCACGGAGATAAGACTCGATCGAATCGGCGGTGATATCCCCGAGCTTGCTCATGCCAAGAGCAGTTTTGAGGTGCATTACGCATCGCCCGTTCGCTTCGTGTGTTTTCGCTGCGCGTATGGGTGGTTTGGAATAGGTCTCCAGAAAAAATCCGCCCATTGACCGTACGTCAAGGTCTCGCCCTGACGCCTGATTTCGAGGAGGTTGTCATCCCTGGACTGAAGTCTTTCTCTTCACCTCTTGTTTGCTTCCTGCCAGTCTGCGGTCAGGCTTGATTCTCTCCGGGGAACTCCGTTGCGGTCCCGATATCGGATCCACCAGATTGAAGTGCCAGTCCGCGGATAGACAACTCCGTCGTACTTGCGTGCTCTAGGCATTCTCCATCTCCTGTTTGAATGAAGCGCGAAACGTTTCGAGATCCGATTTCAAGAATCGGATGTTGCGACCCATTACGCGGAGATGGCGTATCTGCTTTCGCTCAACCCAAAGATACACAGTTTGCGGGCTGACACCAAGATATTTTGCCGCTTCTCGTACGGTTAACGGGGAGCACTCGGGAAGCGCCGAATTCCCCTGTGGAAGGTCAACACAAAGACCTTGCTTCACGGAACATCCCTTTTGTTCTTGGATGGTTTGATCTCCTTCCAGTCACGGTGAATCGCCTTCGGTGGGGATTCTCGTATTCCGCCGCCGGATTCTCCTTGCGCCTTCTCACTGCGTAAAGACTTGGCCTCGCGTTCGTGTTCTAAGCTAGGCTCGGGTGAGCACTGTGTCCAATATTTTTGCGGCGCGTTTTGATAGCTGGGCGCTATCGGGTCTTCAGGTTGGAAGAGGTTGGACAGAGATCCACCGTTCATGAGTCTCCAATGCCTTCGCCGCCATTGGGCCATTTCAGGACGGCGCGATTTGCACGGACTTGATGTGCAAAGAGGTGGTTTCGCGTGTTGCCAGAGCGCTGAAATAGGGATCCTCCGTGTTTCAGTTCTTGCCTTATAACTGAAATAGCGATATTGTCCTATTTCAGCCATGAACACTCAGTCGGACAGTCCCAGAGGAGTGCCTTCAGCGGGACGATGGGTCAAAACGCTGGAAGGCTACCGTGCCTTCCATCCTAATTCGTTGCCGCCATCGATTGAGTGGACAGAGAGTTTGGCGGTGGCGCTCGCAAATGCTTCGACGCTCATCGGCAAACTTGCAGGCGAAGGGAGGCGATTACCGAACCCACACGTTCTCATTCGTCCCTTTGTTCGCCGTGAAGCCGTGTTTTCCAGCCGGATCGAAGGCACCCGATCCACTCTTGGAGAATTGCTGGCAGCCGAGGCTGGCGCTGCCGTCGAACGCAGCCCGGAGGATCTACGCGAGGTGGGCAACTACGTCGTAGCGCTGGAATACGGAATCGAGCGACTCAAAACGCTGCCGCTCTCGTTGCGCTTCGTACGCGAACTTCATGCAAAGTTGATGTCCGGCGTCCGCGACCAACACGCCACGCCGGGCGAATTCCGCCGCACACAGAACTGGATCGGGCGTCCGGGGGCCACTCTGGCGCAAGCAACCTATGTTCCTCCTCCGCCTGACTCTTTAGGCGACCACCTCTCCGGGTGGGAGAAGTTCCTTCACGACCAAATGCTTCCGCCCCTCATTCATGCGGCGCTAGCACACTATCAGTTCGAAGCGATCCACCCGTTTCTGGACGGTAATGGCCGGGTAGGCCGCTTGCTCATCACAATCGAACTGTGTGAGAGAAACGTCCTTCCCGCACCATTTCTTTACCTGTCGGCATTTTTTGATGCGACCCGCGAAGAATACTACGGAGGTCTACGAGGCATTTCGGAACGTGGGGACTGGGCAGGATGGCTTCAATATTTTCTCAACGGTGTCGCACGTCAGTCCGAAGACGCGCTAAGTCGCGCTGAACGAACGAACGCGTTGATGGAACGCTGGCGCCGTAAACTCGCCACTAACGCCCATGCCAAGGTTGCCCTTCAAATGCTGGATCTGCTGGGCGCAAATCCGTTCGTGACGCCGCGTGGGGCTCAGCAACGCCTTGGCCTGGCGTACAACACCGTCATGCGAGCCATTGGTCAATTGGAAAAGCAAGGCATCGTAAAGGAAGTAAGCGGTGCGAAACGCGACCGTGTGTACTGTGCCAAGAAGATTCTCCAGATTTTCGAGGAGCCCCCGCAGCTTAGACCCGCAAAGAGGTTTTGATACGGGGCCCGCACCCGCGTGACGATTGGGATAGTGGGATTTAAACCCACAATACCGCCGAGGTGCGTAAACCCTTTTGTAAACCCTCATCGCGTCTTCGGCCTTGATGATCGAACCACAAGAAGGGTGTGATTTTGTGGATATGCGATGGCCTCACATCCTTGTGTTCCGCTCCCCGCGCGGGCCCTTCTGACCCGCGCCACACACTCAGTATGACCGCCATGAGGGGCAGTTTGACCAGCCAGTCACCCCGCGTGGATGGCGGTGAGCTTCCATGGCACGTTGTCCCATACCACGGCGCCAACAAGGATCATGAAAACAAACCCGAACCACAGCCAAACTCCAAGCTGCACCGCGCCCCTCCAGTCAACGACCCCAAGTTGTACGACAAAGCGTGCGAACACATATCCTGTGCCTTGCGATCAGGTAGTCGCGGGCTTCGCCGATCATTACACGAGTATCCTCCATCACATGCCGTAGAGGTTGCCCTTGGCGTCCAACTGTCGCGCCAGAGATGCGCGTCCAGGGTGTGGCGCCACTTAGAAACTCCCCGACTCTTTCGCTCGCGAAACTGCTGGCCCCGAAACAGAGAACCTTCAAACAGACGCCGCCTTACGTCGCATCGCCCCTTGAATCTCTGTAACGAGCTGCTGTTCCCAAGAACCATTCTTCGGAAGCCAAGCCTGGGTTTCACGGCCAAGAAGAGTCAATTCCTCGGTGGTAAGTGTTTTCCCCGTCATCACGAGGATCGGTAGATGCTTGAGGGTTTCCTGGCTTCGTATATGACGGATGACCTGGAAACCATCCATTCCGGGCATTAATAGATCGAGTAGGACGGCGCCGATCAACTTGGAGGAAAGTATCTCCAGTGCGCGTGCACCGCTGCGGACACTTTGAGTCTCGTATCCCACCGCCCGCAGAGTCTCTTCCAACAACTCCAGGGTCTTGAGGTCGTCATCCACTAGCAGGATGGCGGCGTCATCGTCAATGCGAGAGGGAACATGCTTGTTGAAGGTCTCAAGAAGCACCGATTTGCGAATCGGCTTAACGAGGTAATCAGTAGCGCCCAAAGCAAAGCCGACGCGTTTCTGGTCGAGGATGGAGAGAATAATGACCGGGAGATCGGAGGTCTCCGGGTCCTTTCGAAGCGCGGTCAAGACGTCAAAACCGTTACCATTCTCCATTAGCACGTCCAAGGCAATGGCGTCGGGCCGCAGTTCTTTTGCCTTTGCGAGAGCCTCGGCTCCCGATTGGGCCATGGCGACTTGATACTCACTCCCCAGAAAGTTCGCCAACAGTTCCCGGGCAGAAGCCTCATTGTCAACAATCAGGATCAGTGGCTTACGGGCGTTCACGCCCTCGCTGGCACCGGGGCGAGGAGAGGCTGGTTGAGAAGAAACCGCGCCTGATCCTGCCGGCAGAGTGAAGCTAAACCGGCTGCCCTTTCCAGGCTCACTTTCGAGACAGATCTTGCCTCCTTGTTGCTCCACCAGACGCTTAGTGATGGCCAATCCCAGTCCTGTACCTCGATTGGCCGGGTCCTGGCTGGCGCCCTCGACTTGCCGGAACTCTTCGAAGACGAGCTTCTGATCTTCCGGACGAATTCCAATGCCAGTGTCCGTTACCGAAATGCGTACATACCTGCCATCATCGACGCAATCGATGAAGATGCGGCCTTCGTTCGGCGTAAACTTGACCGCATTGCTAAGCAAGTTGTACAAGACCTGTTTGAAACGGACCCGATCGGCGTAGACCGGCTGCTGCGCTTGTAGGTGATGCTGAACTTCAATTCTCTTTGCCATGGCCACGGGACGGATTATGGACAGGACCTCCGGCATGGCATCCATGATGCGGAAATCTTCACAGTGGATTTCGAGTTGCCCGGCCTCGATCTTGGAGAGGTCCAGGATATCGTTGATCAATTGCAGCAAGTGGTCCGACGCCTGCTTGATGTGATTCACGAAGCGCTTTTGCTTATCGTTGAGCTGGCCGGCGGTTTGGTCTTCCAACAGTCCGGAGAAACCAACAATTGCGTTTAGAGGGGTACGCAGCTCATGGCTCATGTTGGCCAGAAACTTGCTCTTCATTTGCGTAGCCCGTTCGATTTCCCGCCCTCGCAGTTCTAGTTCCTTGTTGGCCTGTTCAAGCTCGTTCACCCATTCCCGCCGGACACGAGCGAGTTCCAGATGGGTCCGTACCCGAGCCAAGAGTTCGTGAGCGGAAAACGGTTTCGCGAGATAATCATCCGCGCCTGCGTCCAGTCCTTCGACGGCTGACTCTTCGCCCGCTCGCGCGGACAAGAGGATCACCGGAACAGTTCTTGTACGCGTGTCGGCTCGCAGTTCGCGCAGTAGGCCAAAGCCGTCCAGGCCAGGCATCATGATGTCGGTCAGGATGAGATCAGGAGCTTTGGCTTGGGCTGCGGCCAGGGCCGCCAACCCGTCCGGCACCGCTTGCACTTCATAGCGGTCGGCAAGTAAGCGGCGGACGTAATCGCGCATGTCCGCATTGTCATCCGCCCAGAGAATTCGAGGACGACGGCTCCCGGCGGGAGCGGCACTCTCGCCCTGAGCGGAGACTACGGCTGCCCCCTCGAAACCAGGCAACGAGTCGGAAAGTGGTGCTGCGTTTGGCAACCATTGCAACGCCTCTTCTGCGTAAGCGGCCGCTTGCCTCACTGTCGAGGCCAGTGCACGTGCCGCGACTACGCGGTCGAGTGGAAGATGAGTGGTCCCTGCCTTGACCGTGACCGTAAAAGTACTGCCCAGACCTTCCGTGCTCTCGATACTCACCGCGCCGCCGTGCAGAGAAACCAACTCCTGAACCAGGGCCAATCCTATTCCAGTACCCTCGTGCGTGCGGGATTTTGCCCCCTTCACGCGGTGAAAGCGGTCGAACAAGAGCGGCAACTCCGCCGGAGCAATACCGACCCCAGTGTCCGCCACCGTCAACTCTGCGTGGTCGCCGCACCAAAGAAGCCTGACTGTGATACCACCCTCGAAGGTGTGCTTAAAGGCGTTCGAGAGGAGGTTCAGCACGATCTTCTCCCACATCTCCTGGTCAACGTAGACCGGCTCCGGCAAGGATGGGCAATCTACTGTTAGGATTAGGCTTGCTTTCTCCATCGCGGAGCGGAAGGTGCTGGCCAGTTCCGCGGTATGAGCGGCGAGATCAGTCGGTTTGTAGCTGGCCTGAACGCGGCCGGCCTCAATCCGGGAAAAATCGAGCAGGGTGTTCACCAACTTCAAGAGCCGCAGGCTGTTGCGGTGAGCCGTCTCTAGCCGCGCCCGACGTGCGGGCGGAAGAGGGCTGGCGCGCTCAGCCAGTTCGTCCCCCAGCGGCCCCAGCATCAGGGTGAGGGGTGTACGAAATTCGTGGCTGACGTTTGAGAAAAATGCCGTCTTCGCTCGATCTAGCTCGGCTAGAGCTGCAGCTCGATTGCGCTCCTCCTCGTAGGCCCGAGCGTTGGCCACGGCGGTGGTTACACCTGCAGCCAGCAGGTCATAGAAGGCGCGATAGGTTTCATTCAGTGCCAATCGGCAGCTGACGCCGGCCACGAGGATCCCAACTGGTCCTTCGCGGCCTGGTGGGATGATCGGCAGGGCCAGAGCCTGCTTTATGGACTCGGGATACTCACCACACGAAAGATGGCCAAAGCGAGCCTCTACGTCGCCTAGATGTTGCGCCTGGCGGGAACGTGCCACCTCGGCCAAGGGCCAAGTCGATTGTTGGGGCGCACGCAATCCTATGACGGCCGCACATGCCACGCTTCCCCGTGCTAGCCCGGTGCTTGCGGTCAGGCGAGCCTCTGAGCCCTGCGCGTCAAGCAGATAGAACAGGGTAAAAGGAAGGTCCAGCTGGTAGTCCGAGAGCGTCTCGGCAGCGAGAGCGCAAGCTTCCTCCATCGTCTGCCCCTTGCTGGCTCGGGCGGCCAAGTCGCGAAGCGCGCGCGTGCGCCGCTCGCTCAACATCTTGCTCGTAGTTTCAGTTACGGGATGGAACAGGCCGGCAACACCCGTCTCATCGCGGATAGGGCTAAACGAGAACGTGAAAAATGTCTCCTCAAGATATCCGTTGCGGTCGAGGAACATCCGCTGATTCTCAAGGAAAGATGTTTCGCCCGCGAGCGCACGTGTAAATGCCTCCCCGATCACAGGCCACGGTGCAGCCCAGCACTCCGTGAAGTCCTGGCCCATCGCGTCAGGATGCTTCTCACCGCAGATCGGCCAGTAGCCGTCGTTATATATCTGCACATGCTTGGGTCCCCAGGCAAGGGCGATGGGGAAGTTGGAACCGAGGCAAAGGCTGACGGTTGTGCGCAGGCTTTGGGGCCATGAGTCGATGGGTCCGAGCGGGGTCTGCGTCCAGTCCATTGACCGGATCAGCCTGCCCATCTCGCCACCGCCGACCAGCCACTCTTTCGGGTGACTTTTCTGTCGACGAGCACTCGTGCTAGAACCTGATTGTTCGGCAGGCATAGGTTTCGTGCTACCCCCGCGCGTCCCATATGCGGAATGAGAGTATGATTACCGGCTCTCCGACGGTCTAGGATGATGGAGCGCTGGCCGAGAGCTCCGAACCGAGGGCTGGACACCGTCCTCCGCCCCCGCGGGGTGGGTGCCGACAATCCCCTCCATCTCGTAGCCGTACCCGCAGCGGGCACCCTCGTTCCGCATGGGCGTATGCACACCTCTAAGGCCAGAGTCAAGTGCAGGCGAGTGCTTGTCAAGGTTACCCACAACATTGCGGTCGCACGAAAGTAGAGGACTTCTCGTTTCGGGGAAAAGCGTCCTCTGGCGATGTGCGTCGGCGAACGGATGCCGGTTGCTTTCCCGGATTTGGTACTGAGTTTGTTCGTCGCCGCCAGGTTGCACACAAGTGCGTCAAAAGACCTTCCCGCGCAGAAGGACTCTTCGATGAGCTACTGACAGCCGGTCAGTGCCGTGCATGAAGTGGCAAAGGCGGAGTTGATTTCTGGTTAGTTTGAATGCGAAAAACGTTCTCAGACACCTTCCTCCCGAGCTTTGCTCGGTCGCACCCTTCGTGGTGAAACCATTCGAGGTCGGGCGGCTCACCGAACTCGTCCGAGAAAGAGTGCTCAACCGCAAACGTAATAAACGGTTGGACAAGGAGAGAGTGGGCGCGATACTGCAACGTTGCGTCAGTGATTCGCCGCAGGTGCCGGCAGAGATCTCCTTTAACTTCCAAAACAATACCGGACAGCTTTTTCTCCGAATCTTGAGCTTCATATCCGAATAGTTGTCGCATCGCAGGAAGGATCAGCTCCCGAGTTTTGCCAGAACCAATAGCGCCCAAGGCGGCGATGCCGGTATAGAGACCGCGCTCGGGAATGTTCAGCCATTTCGGATGCGTGGCAGCAACGGGTTCGACTTGCTCATGCAGTTCACCCAGGATCAGAAACAGTTCTTTTCGGAATTCAGGTTTGGGATAGGGCGGCGTAAAGTCCTGCTGCCTGCTGGATCTGCTCTTGGTAAAAATGGATGTAGACGAGAGAGAGACACATCGAAAGCAACAGAAAAGGGGTTGTAAACAGAAACGGCGCATAGCTGACGATGAAGGCCTGGTACATTGCCGGACGTTCAAACGCCGCATACCGGAGTAGCGCATCGCTATCGATCTGGCAACCAAGCCGCTGGCGACACTCAGTCCAACCGAAAGCAGAAACCGATTTCGGACGAAAACTCTCGAAAGCATTTTCAATCGCGATTTCAGACCGCGCACCATGCTCCGACTCCCACCGGCGACCGCCAGAGCCTGGTTTTGTCGTGGCCATCCGGCTGTTGCTAGACGATATACTCCGCGATCCTGAAGAAGGAGTATCTCCAGCCTCTTTTGGTTCCGGACGCGCGGAAGCAAGGGACTGTTTGTAGGCCTGAAACTCGCTGTCCTCGGATACTGCGAAGCGAAGCAGTTCGTTTACGACGTAGTTCTTGTCGTTGTTCGACCACTCGCACATGAGCGAGAGGTCCGCGGCAATTGACTCCTCGATTGTTGCTTGCAGCTTCACACGAGCAATCCGACTTGCGCCCTTTTCGATCTTGAACTTGCCCATGAGCCTCTCCTCTCTGACTCAATCCGGATCAGTATCGGATCAGTTCGGTATTTCAAACTGATCCGATTTCGATTGTGTTTTGGTTCGCTCCCAGCAGCCAAAGGGCGGGAACGACCAGCGCGGTCGTACTGCGCGGCAGCCAAAGGCGGGGTCGTTCCCGCCCTTTGCGAATTTTTTCTAGACCGCTTCATTTGGCATGTCGCTGGAAAATAGAGGCTTCTGCTCGGCTACCCGTTTCCGCAGCCAGACCGCATCACAGACCGGGTCGGACTCTAGAAAAGATGGATAGCAGTCCTCGACAAGCTCTACGATCAATTCGGCCTTCGGGATCGTGGGCGAAATCTATCCACCGCTCACCGGCAACTTCTTCAGGTGTGTAACTGGCAGGGCCGGGAAAAGCCGCCCGAACAAGTGCTGCGCCTTTTTAAAGAGTTCAGGGGTGACGGCGACATAGACCACTTCGAATGCGGGCAGTGAACATAGAAGTTTGTCGTGCGTTGATAGGAACCGTTCAAACCTTGCGATGGATCGTTGTCCTTCATCGATGAACGTAAACAGAACGGTCAAGCTCTTTTCTGCACGCCGGACCGAGACAGGCAGCAGCTCACCAAATTTGTTTGCGGAGGCCAGGACATCATTTTTTACGCCAAACTGGGCGAAGCACTTGCACCGGGATGCGTCCGTTTCCAGAAATTCTTCCGTCCCCAGGTGAGCCAAAACATAGTCGAGCATGATGAGCTTGCGACGAATCTCGCGTGGGCTCTTTGTTCGGCGATTGGGAGAATCCTTCTGCCCGACGATCCTGTAGATCTGCTTGGCACAGAGTTGATAGAGCAGGCGGCCCGGCGCGCACTGGATTTCTCGAACGTGCCCAGCACGTTTTGCCTTGGCGAGAAAGTTCGCCGCGATCCAGCCACGTCGCCGCTGGACCGAGAAGTTGAACTGGCGACGGAGGAAATAACCTGAGTGAACGGCGACCGTAAATATAAAGGATGCCTGCCGCTCGGAATATCCCAGACAGCGTATGGTGTCAATCGCGTCGTACTGAACGGGGCGCGTGCTCATAGATCCAGCACCCAATCGAGCGCGTGATGTTCGTCTTCAATCCGAGCAGACATGCTCGCCCGGTCGGAAGACGAGGCGTAGGCGCGGAATCCGGCCTCCTGTTTGGCGCGGAGATGTTTTGGACGATAGGCGGCGGTTACGACTTCGATGTCGGAGAAGGCCGCCTGCGATCCCTGGTCGAGCTCGTAGTGAATGCGAGCGTCTGGAATTTCAATTTTGTTATCGATATATGGCAAATGGAAGCGTTGGGCCACTTCCTGCTTGATCTCGGCGATATTGCGCTCAGGTTCAGATTTCCGAGCAGCGTACATTGCCTTGTAGACGTTTCGCTTGAGCTCAAAATCAAGCTCAACGCGGAGATTCTTGCCCCCAGCGCGCTCGATTTGTTCCGACTCTTTGAGATAATCGCGGTAGATCTGGGTATCGTGCTCGGCTTCCCGTGGCTTCACAAGCCCGTGGTAGAGCTTCTGTTCAGAAGGGAACCTGCCGGTCTCATGGGCCAGGCGTAGGCCCTGTTTGGTCAGGGTTACGACTTCTATCCGCTGTGGAGGCAGCCAGCGGCCGTCATTTCTGGTGGCGACTGAATCGACCCTGATCACTTCCCGGTCACGCAGAAACCGAAGGTCGGTTTGTGCCGCACGCTCGTCACCCCCGTAGATGATCTGCACGACATCTCTTACCGCGAGCACACCGAAGCGGCCGGGAAACAAATATGGACTACACGGAGAGAGACGAAGCTGATCGCGAAACGCCTCCACAGCAATCGGTGTCAGCGGCACCTCCGCTATTCCGTTCGATGTCTTGGAATCGGGAATCCAGACCACCGCGTTTTCGAGATCCAGATGTTGCTTCTTCATGGGCATCAACTCCTTGTACACGCGCAGCCCCGTTTCCGTGCGACAGGGAACTCCACCCCAGCACAGGGATTGGAGGGCAGTAGTTTTTTCCGAACGGCAAGAGAACTTTTGTGCCGGGTGGCTTATAGACGACACCGTCGTGCTTTCTAGGTCTTGCCATCTCCACCTCTTGTCTGAAGGTCGCGCGAAACGGCTCTAGATCCGATCGGAGGAAACGGATATTTCGACCCATTACGCGGAGGTGGGGAATCTGCTTTCGCTCCACCCTAAAGATTCACGGTCTGCATGCTTACGCCCAGATAGGTGGCCGCTTCCCGCACGGTGAGGGGAAGTTCCTCGCGGAAGAAGGTCATCCCGGCGTTTACGGCACTGATTGCGGCATTTGGCTGGACCTGCATTGGAGCTCATGGGGCTCTTCATAAGCGGGATTGCTCCTTGTGTCAAAGAGTCAGATCGCAACAGAGCTCGTACGACAACGAGATCTACGCAGCTGCTTCCAGACGCGATGTAGGGCTACGAATTGGAGCTAGAGATGGTGAATTGAACCCGAGCGGTTGTGCAAGCGGCGCAAGAAGTTATATTTGGACAGCAGGCTGTAGTGACGCCAGCGCAGTGAGCCAATGTTCGGCGATATCCAAGGTCGTGCGGCAGAGATGGCAGAACCGCTACGTGTTGTTGCCAGTCCTTACCGATTCCGGTTTGACTGGGTTTTGGCAGGCTATGCGTCGAGAGGCGTTGGGCCAAGATCGAGGGATTCGCAGTAGCCGGTCACCAATTGGCTGGTTCGGGAGCGCCACCAGGTCACAGCGGCGTCACAGAAAGTTGCACTTGCACATCCCAACGCAATGATTGGAATACCGGCGGGTTGTAGCGGCCTCGAATGAGGCCGCGTATTATCAAGCGAATTAATTGGCGGTGTTGTGCGCCCCGCGTCCCTCCCACAGCAACGTGACTTAAAGGCGGATTCTCAGCGTACTCGAATAACTAAGCAAGATGTCGAGTGACCCGAATCACTGGAGGCAATTTGAACGGATTTCCGACGTTTGATCTGACGGGTCAAGTGGCACTTGTAACTGGTGCTGCTCGAGGTTTAGGTAATGCCATTTCGCTAGCCTTGGCTCATGCCGGCGCAGACCTGGCACTTGGCCTGCGTGATGTGAACGCACAGGGAAGCCTGCCGACTCAGATCGAAGCCATGGGCAGACAGGTCATTCCGCTACAGATGGACATGAGACACCTTGATCAGATATTTCAGGCGGTTGATGACACCGTACGGCATCTCGGACGGATTGACATCCTCGTCAACAATGCGGGACTCGCACCAGACAACCTCGCGGAGAACGTGCGCGAGGAGGACTTTGATCTGACGCTGGCAGTCAATCTGAAGGGAACATTTTTCGCTAGTCAGGCTGCCGGGCGCGTCATGATCCGGCAGAAGAGCGGTCGCATCATCAATCTGAGTTCCCAGGCAGGATTCGTGGCGCTGCCGACCGAGTCGGTGTACTGCATGACCAAAGCTGCCATTGCGCATCTGACCAAATGCCATGCCGTCGAGTGGGGTAAGTACAACATCACTGTGAATGCGGTCGCACCGACATTTATCCGTACTCCGGGGACGGAGAGCTGTCTTGCCAATCCCGAGTTCCGGTCGGACGTGATCGAGCGTATTGCCGCGCTTCACCGAATTGGTGACCCAATGGATGTGGCGGGCGTGGTCGTATTCCTTGCCTCCCGCGCAGCGTCCCTTATCACGGGCGAGACAATTCTCATCGATGGCGGGTGGACCGCCAGGTAAGCAAGTACAGCCTCGCTGGGCATCTTGTGGGGAACTAAGCTAGGTCTCCATCGCCGCACGGGCGCCATTGGAACCTCTGATCGCGCTGGTCGCACCGTCCTTGCTGCGCCATTGACGCTTTCCCGCCGGGGTGGTGTGTTATTAAAATTGGAAATGATGAGACCAATCGAGAGCTCGAATCTGCGGGTGGATGGAATCGTCGAGACCTGCATCAATGTCGCGGAGATCAATCGTGCGCGTGAATTCTATCAATTGCTATTCAATTTTGAGGCTATGGTCAGCGACGAGCGCTTCTGTGCTTTGCGGGCTGGTTCGGATGTGCTCCTGCTCTTCACTCAGGGCGGGTCTAATGATCCGGTCGTCATTCGCGGAGGCATCATCCCTCCGCATGAGACGCGCGGCCCTGGCCACCTCGCCTTTGCCATTTCCTCGGACGCGCTCGAGACTTGGCGAACGCGACTGCGCGAGTGTGGAGTCGAAATTGAATCGGAAGTTCTGTGGGAGCGAGGCGGTGCCAGTTTGTATTTCAGGGATCCGGATGCCAACTTGCTGGAGCTCGCCACTCCAGGCGTCTGGCCGAATTATTGACCCTGCGAACATTCCTGCCCTCTGCAGGTCGGACACGCCGCCGCTCCTTCCAATGCTTAACGCCCTCTCCTCGCGTAACAGCAACCTGCGCTTGTTCTCACCGCCCTCGTTCATCCGAGCCCCAATACATTTCCAGTCGAAGGTAAAGAGGGTAGATCGGTTTCCAACGCCTGCCATGTGTGTGGGCTGAAAAGTACAGAGAAAGGCGCTATCCAGGAGCTATCTCCTCGACTACCCAATTGTGAGGCAAGTCTTCGGGTTCGACGGGCTCACGCTAGGAGCCGTCATTCGATGACTAGGCGCGTAAGGACTGAACTTACTGATGTGGAGCGGCAGGTTCACAACCACATCGGCAGTGACGCCATGTACGTCAGACTGGACTCTGGATTGTCCCGCATCTGAAAAATATTTTTGCGTGTTTCGGGTGAAACCGTAATTTGCTTCCGCGGATAACCAGCGATTGATGCGATAGCGATATCCGACTTCCAGACCCCCAGTCTTCGTCGTAGTCCGCGAGATTCCGTTGCCGTCGCTGTCTTTGGTAAAGAAGCCTGTTCCCTGCACGCTCACTTCGTTCCGAACTTCTTGTGCCATTGCAGCAATCGTAAAGAGCAGCATGGATGCGACAGTTACAAATAGACCCCGTTTCATAATTCTTCTTTCCCCATTTTCCAAGGTTCGAGCTTCGGTTGAAGCTCTTGCTCGCGGGCAATCGCCAACACGCCAACGGCGCAACTGCGCGCCGTTCCGTGCCGTCGACTCGTAACTTGGCTATTGCCTCCCCCCCGCAGCCAACAGTCGTCTGATTCCTTCCGGTTCCCTCTCGTTCCTTCCCGTTCCCTGTGGCCGTGCCGTGACAGAGCAGCAACGAGATGTAACTGATTGATATCACACGGTGTCGGCGGACGTCGTTTGATGGCGGCAGGTGCTGTATGTCACGACTTATCGTCCCCTTAACGTCCCCAGATTCTGGTCATCCCGATCTAGCTGACCGCACCGACTTTGCGGCACACTCCTGGCAAAGCGCCAGCAACTCCTCGTGCAAGCGAACTACCAACTTCGCCGGCGCACCAGCCTCCAACACCGCGCGTGTCGCCCCTGCCATCGCCGAATACAACATCAACCCGCACTGGCGGATACTGGGACCACGGTCAGTGGAGTCGCAGACGCACCGAGCGCGGGGTAAGCAACTCAGGCGAGATGAAAAAGTGAGGCGGCCCAAGTGAGGCCGCCTCGATCGTTGATAAACGCCACCCGGCCACTACCTCTGGTCTTGATCGTCCGAGTGCTCGTCGTGAGGGTCGGAGTGCCCGCTTCCATCTTCCGAGGCGGCCAGAGTAAAGGCGTACACCTTGTTGTTTCCCGTTCCGGCGATATTCCGGTAACCGGATCCCCAATAAAGGGCACCGTCTACGATTGATGGGCCATCGATTACTGTGCCTCCGCTCGCGAAGTTCCAGAGAATGTTTCCGGTTGCTGCGTCGAGGGCATACATCTGTCCTGAATTGGAGCCAACATACATGACACCGTTTGCGACACTCACCGAGCCCCTGTCAATGGTGCCCGAGGTAGGATCTGCAGTTTGCCAAAGGATTTCCCCCGTGCTGACATCAAGTGCACTCCAGGCTCCCCATGTAATCTGCTGTCCGGAGGGTACCAAGGTGTAAGGGAGATGATCGCTATTCGCGATCGCGACGTAAATGCGGTTACCATCGGCGG
>Ga0137418_10000030_pt1 | contig 91911 bp, 86 predicted proteins | sample CZODoug3_1_2_16f_FD_122242 | JGI IMG/M metagenome (GOLD analysis project Ga0137418, IMG submission 122242) | Vadose zone soil fungal communities from Angelo Coast Range Reserve, California, USA - CZODoug3_1_2_16fungal (Hybrid Assembly) | ecosystem: Environmental > Terrestrial > Soil > Vadose...
GACTGCACCACTAAAGTCGGAGCAGTCACTGCGGGAAGAGCCTTCCTCGCGCGATTCATCACTCTCGACAACTCGTAAAGTGCCCTTCCCGTCACTGCGCCATACGCGAGGTTTCTCTCGCGCTCGATAGGATCGTGAATCGAGCGGGGATTCTTCCCGTTTAGTTCTCCGGCCAATCCGCCCCAAAGCCAGTGCGTTGCGGCGGCGAAGCGGAGCAGCCGCGGCATACCCAGATAAGGCGCGACAAGAATCAGAGCCGGGATATCCCGGAACTCCGCGGCTAGCAGAACGGCCAGTGCCCCGCCCATCGAAAGTCCGACGACGCTGACTGTATTGCTCCGGTCTCGCATTTCGAGCAGTGAGTTCCTTGCCGCATCGATCCATTCGTCGGCGCGCGACCGGGTGAATGCTTCCATGGTGCGTCCGTGTCCCGGTAGCAACGGCACGAGTACGCTGTAGCCACCCTTGTGCAATCTGCGCGCAAGAAGGGAGAGCGTCTGTGGAGTGTCTCCAAAACCATGCAGGAGGAGGACTCCGTGTGAGCCCTCCTCCTGCAGGTCGATCGTTTCGGCCCCCTTCAGTACCGCGGCCGGGTCAGCGTCTCGCCAATCGACCATTCATCCTCATCATCGAACCATTTCTCTCGCCACGGGAACCGTCGCTTCCCTGTCGCCATTGTGGCCAAGCGAGGATGTCAATGAACCGGGCTCGATCAAAAAAGTCATGCCCCTTCTCTCCGCGATGCCGGCCGACACCAGGCGGCTGAGTGCCAACGCGATCGATTCTCTAGTCGCACCGACCATCTCGCAGAGGAGTCGATGATGCGTGTTCTCCAGCTTGAGACGGCCATCTGACGCCGTGAAGCTGCGGTCTGTGCTGAGATGCGTCAGCGTGGACATCAGACGCTGATCGACGTTCAACGCCGCCAGCTCGTGAAGTTTCTCGAGCAGATAGGCGCGCTCCGACATTATCTGCGACAACAGCGGAATCGTCTGGGCCGGACGCTCCCTGATGAAAGCGCGGAACTGTGCTCCGCTCAGAAACATGGTCTTCGTTTCTTCCGATGCGCTCGCGTCCGTGACGTAGTGACTGTACGGAGAAAGCCCTTCGCTTCCAAATGTCTGTCCGGACGTGGCGATCAGAGGAACGAATCCACGTCCTACTTTTATCTTGTTGCGCAAAACGACGTGACCTTCGAGTACGATGAAGACGCCGTCCGCGGGAGCGCCACGCTGATAGAGTTGAAATCCGGGAGGCCAGTTTGCTTTCGCGCCGTAGGCGCCGAGGGGCGCTACTTCGTCCGGAGTGAGACGTAAGCGTCGCACTCCCGTTTGCCCGTTTCTAATCTGGCTGTCTTTCATTTCGTTTCTCGCCGAGCGGTCATCTAACGCAATGTCCGGGCCCGGCCCGGACGAGAGATGACTTCGCGTTTTCAGCTTTTCCTTAGCAATTCCGTCGCCATCCGCAACGCGCGCGTCGCCGCGTCAAAACGCTGGGCAAGATCTGCCAGCTCTTGTCCGACAGCACCCTGATCACCGAGCCGAATCGCTTCATTCACCGACGGTAAGACCATTGTGGAATAACCGTTGTTCTCATCGGCGGCGTAAATGAGGTTTCTGAACCACGGCCTCGTCGCCAAACCGTGTGGTCTTGTAAGCTGGCGTTCAACTTCGAGCAGCGTTGCGTTGACTTGCTTCGCTGTGGCTGGCGCCAGCTGAGCCGTAAGCGCTCGGTCTCTCGCGGCGCTGAATATCGAGGCCGCATCCTCCATTCGTCCGATCGCCGCGGTCAGTCCGGCCGCTGAGACTTTCAGGTGCTTGTCGGCAATTGCCTGATCAACCTGCGTTCCGAACCGCCGCATTGTTCGCGCGAATTCCACATAGTCGTACGGCAGGATGTCGGCATTCGCGATGCGCAGCAGCGTCGCAGCTCCTATTCGCGCCGCGGTCGCGTGAACCTCGAAGTTCGGGTCACCGAACTTCGACATCCAATGATATGAATCGTACGCCGAGTGATAGACACCCTGCGGTCCCCCAAAACCCCAATCGGCGATTGGGATGCCCAGATGGTTGTAGAATCCGGCGAAGTCGGAGCCTCCACCGGGGTCGCCCATTTGTGGCTCGAGTGAATCCGCCGTCAGGTTGGCGCGTTTCCTCCAGACGTCGTACACGCTGCCCTGGTGGCTCGGATCGGGTACCTGCTTCGTGACATCGCGCAACAATGCCCGAAGCGATGGCGATCCGCCGCCGCTGAAATTCGGACCCTGAGCGACATCATCCTGATTGAGATAGGCGACGGCACTCCGGCTCAATCGGAGCGAATCGTCCTCGACGTATTCCGTCGATCCGATCAATCCCCATTCCTCCGCATCCCACGTCGCGAACACTATCGTGCGCTTCGGCCGCTTCCCCGCCTTCACCTGCTCCGCGATTGCGCGCGCCGCTTCCAACACGCTTACGGTACCGCTCACATTGTCCGCCGCGCCCGGTCCCCATGCATCGCGGTGCCCGCCTATCATCACGATCTCATCCGGGAATTCGCTCCCGCGAACGATCCCGAAGGTGTCCCAGATTTCCTTGTAAGGATTTGTCGTTGCGTCTGTCGTCACCGCCATTCGCGCTTGCACCGGGCCAGGACCGACGTGGTATCTGAAAGGAAGGCCTCCCTGCCACGGCTGTGGGATCGATTTCCCCGACAATCCGCGCAGAAGCTCGGCAGCGTTTCCATAAGAGATGGGAAGTACCGGAATGTGAGGTACCTCCATTTGCGATACCGGAATTCTCTTCGCGTTCACTGTGCTCGGGTATCCTGGTGTACTCGGATCACCATCGGGGTTCATGACGCTTCCGCGCTGAATCCCCTGCGACGGCCTCATTGGACCGACGGGGTATGCGTCTCCGCGCACGTAACCATCGTCGGCGGGATCGCTGTAGATCATAAGCCCGACAGCTCCATGCTTTTCGGCCTCTCGAGCCTTGATGCCGCGGAACGACCGGCCATAGCGCGCGATCGCGATCCTTCCCTTCACCGAGACACCCATCGAGTCGAGCTGCGCGTAGTCTTCGATCAGTCCGTAGTTCACGTAGACGACGTCACCATGGACATCTCCCGCGGCGCCATAACCATTGAAAGCCATCACCTGGGGGAACGCGACCGATGTCGTGTCTTCGGGAATTGGACCTTCCTGCAAATTCAGCTCGATCGGATCTGGTGCGATGCGCCACGCTCGCGTACTGAGCGGGTGGGGCATCCATACGCTGTATGAGCGCACTTCTGTCTCGAGACCCCACGATTTCATCTGATTCACCACATAGTCGCGCGTGCGCGCCTGTGCCGGAGTGCCAGCCATGTGAGGCTGGAACGAGAGAAACTTCGAGTGTGCGGATGCACTCGCAGGCGATGGACGGGAGATAACATCGGCTTCCGTGGCGCGTTCGGTCGCCGCTGACTGGGGCGAGTATCCGGGACTCGTCTGCGCGCCAAGCGGAAGAGCGAGCACGAGCGGAACTGAGAGTGCGAGTTTCCTGTTCATTTAAAGACGGATACCTCGGTTTGGGCTTGCTGCAGTTGAAAGGCGGTGTCTATTCGTCCAGCTGTTCAAGGGCAGCGGAGATTGCTTCACGGAGTCTGGCTTCGCCTTCTGACCCTGGCGCAACGCTGCCAGCGAGTGAGTTGAATTTGGCTAACATCTCTTCGTCCACATATTTCTCCGGCTGGCGTACTCCGAGCGACTCAAGAGAACGAACCGCCAACCGTCGAAGCAGCGACAGAGTAGAGCTTTCGAGTCCCGCCAGCGATTGCGGGTCGGGGGGCGTTGAGACCAACGCGCGGTCACGCTTGCGCCTCGGGGCGTTGAGAAGAGACGAGATCGAACCCAGCTTCACGACGAAGGATCCCGGTGTATGCTCCCGCCACTCACTTACGACACCTCGTCTTCGCAAGGCCGGCAAAAGCGCGACGATCGCCGCGCGTACGGCGGAGACTCCGCCGGGACTTTGGTTGCCACGTCCGGTTATCAGCAGGACTTCGCTCGTCCCTGCGACCTGTCGCTCGCGTAACCATGCTTCGGCGCGATGACGCGCGTCCGCGGCAGTTGGCAGGGACTCTCGAAGATTCAGAATGTTCTTCGGCCCAAACTCCGCCTCGTCAAAAGCCTTCCAGACGGAATGAAGTGAGACCCTACCGGATCGCATTCTGAAGCACGTGGCCGTCGAGTTTCTCCTGCGGTGTTGCGCGAACGATCGCCGCCAGGGTCGGTGCCATGTCGACCACCCTCGCAAATTCTGCATAACGGCCAGGCTTGACGCCATTCCCGTAGAAAATGATCGGGACCTGCGCATCCGAATCGTTCGGGCTTCCGTGTTGCGCCTGATAGCCGGCGAGCCAGTAGTTATAGGGAGCCAGCGTCACCACCATGGCTGCCTTGCTCTCGTCACCAAACATGTGCAGCCACCTGCGAGCGATCCTGTCATTCACGGTATCTGCCCGCGTGAGATCGGTAATTCTGTCCGCGCGCGCAACGCCAGGCACGCGAAGAAAGTCAGCGCGCACCGCGCGCAGTAGTGAGTCCTGATTGATCCTTGTTTTCGCGAGAGCCGACCGGTCGAGTTCCAACACTCCACTGTCGAACAAAAAGCCATTGCCACTGTAAGCGCCAACATAGTTGAGTCCGTAACCCGGTACGCCGGCTTCAGAAAGCGAGTTGCTCAGTCGTTGCAGAACTGGTCGGACATTGACACGGATTGCCCCCGCGTTTGGATCGTGCGCGTGATTTTCCGGAAAAGGCGTAAGACCGTGATCCGCGGTCAGGGCTATGACGACGTCCTTCTGATTTCGAATGCGGAAGAGCGAATCGAGGAATGTGCCCAGCGATCGATCGAGACGAAGTATCTGATCGTGGAGCTCTCTTGAGTCTGGTCCATAACGGTGACCTATCGCGTCGGTAGTCGATAGCGAGATCGCGAGGACATCGGTCTGCGGGCCTGCGCCGAGATTGAGCGCATTGACGCCAGCTAGCGCAAAATTGAGCGTCAGGTCGTCCATCCATGGAAACTCGGCGAGCACGCGAGCAGCCGTGTCAGGCGAAGCAGATTCAACATGCGGAAACAGGAATCCGACGCCACCAGACTCTAACGGAATGCTGTCCGGTTCGGGGTACGCGCTCTCCGGTAACGAGAGCTGCCACGCGTGACCAGCGAAACTCGCGGGAAGCTTCCGAGCATTGAATGCGTTCACCCAATCCGGAAGAGCAGAACCGTAGTAAGTGCTGGTCGTGAAGTTTCCGTTCGGGGAGTACCAGAAGACAGGCTGTTTCGACCTTCCGATCGGAAGAATCGCGGCGCGATCCTTCCTCGATACCGAAAGGACTCGGGTGCGCGGATCTTGCGCGACCAGCCAGTCCACCAGCGTAGTGCCGCGAAAGCGAAATGGCGATGCTCCCGGACCGGGGGCATCAATGAGCGTCACCGTCGTGTCATATACGCCAGCAGAATTCGCGGAGATGCCGGTGTGAACCGGGAAACGGCCCGACAGCGTCGCTGAATGGCCGGGCGCCGTTTCAGTTATCGCATGATCCTGAAACGCGTTTGTGAATACGGCGCCGTCTCTGTAGAGTCTGCCCAGGCCACCAGTGAGCTGCGACTCGAAACGCGTGAGATAATCGGGGCGCATCGCGTCAACCGTGATGAACAGCACCAGCCTCGGTCTGGAAGAGTCACGGGCTTGTGATTGCGCGGGCACCGCGAGCAGGACCACGAGCACCATGGGCAATAGAATGTTTTGGAACCGACTAGTCATTGATTCCTTCTTGGCCCATTGGTTTTTCTTACTTGCACTGCGCGGGCGCGCCCGCGGGTAGTCCAAACGCCGTCGTGACAACTATCCTCCAACCCTCGGGCGTCTTCAAGAAGATACGTTCGGAGACGCCGCTCGAGGTCGTGTCCTTCTGCGTCACAGTGTAACAGTAAGTGCCGTACACGACACCCGGCGCAATTGGGAGCACACGCAGATTCCTGGCGACGAGAGTGTCGGGCCACGTCGAATCACGGCGCGCGCTCCAGCCTTCGTACCCGAGCTCGAGCCCCGCCGGTCCATTGCGTCCCAGCGTCGCCGTGTGAAGATATGTGGCGAGATACCGAACGCGGTCACGTTTGTGTATCGCGTCTATGTTCTCTTCGAACAGGCGCCGCGCCTCAACTGTGTCGGATGCGGACGATACTGACGGTGACGGACCAGTATTGGGCGCCACGGGTGCGCACCCGATTGCCACGAACAGCAGGAGGAGTCGGCGGGACAAGAGTCTCGTCGAGGCCATACATCTCTGTGGAAAATGTCCCCGCAATCTTAACCGGAGGCGCTTCGATTGGCGACTCCGGTTCCGGACTAATGGCCGATGATGCTCTCGAGGATATGCACGCCACGCATCAGATCATCCCGATCCATTACGAGCGGTGGAAGAATGCGGAGGGTGTGCTCGCCAGCAGTGAGCGCGAGCAGACCTTCATCCCAACCACGCTTTACGATTTCGTTCGCCGATTCGACTACATCGAGACCCCAGATGTAGCCAGTTCCGCGAATGGCTCGCACTTTTCCGGAGCGTCGCGCGACCGCATCAAGCTGCTCGCCGAGCCATGCTCCGTTTTCACGAACTGCCCTCAGCAGAGATGGATCCGACAGCCGGTCTACGACGTAGCCGGCAACTGCCGCCACGAGAGGTCCGCCGCCAAAGGTCGTTCCATGGTCTCCGGGTTGAATTGTCGCCGCAATTTGCTCTGACACGAGAACTGCACCCATGGGCAACCCGCCAGCCAAAGGCTTGGCAAGCGTCAGCATATCGGGAACGACTCCGATATTCTCGTACGCGAAGAAATGGCCGGTACGTCCGAGACCGCACTGAATCTCGTCGAAAATGAGAGCGATCTCCCGTTCCGCCGTCAGAGTGCGAAGGCGGCGGAGAAAATCGGAATCGAGTACGCGCACTCCCCCTTCGCCCTGGATCGGCTCAACGATCAGCGCGGCAACCGTCTCTCCATCGAGGGCGGTGTCGAGATCGCGGAGGTCGCGCTCACAAATCGAGACCCCGCCGGCGAGAGGGCGAAATGGTGCGCGATACGAGGGACGATCGGTCGCGGCAAGAGACGCGAAGAGCCGGCCGTGAAAGCTTCCTCGCAGAGCAATGATCTCGACTTTTGCATCGGTGCCGGTCTTTCGGGCCCACCGCCTCGCGAACTTGAACGCGCCTTCATTCGCCTCCGCCCCCGAGTTGCAGAAAAACACCTTGGACGCGAATGATCGCTCAACCAGCTTGGCAGCGAGCTGCTCACCGGCCGAGGTTCGATAGAGATTCGATGTGTGGATCAGGCCGGTGCTCAATGCCTCGCTGATCGCCTGCGTAATTCCCGCATCTCCGTAACCGAGCGCATTCACTGCGATCCCGCTTGCAAAATCGAGATAGCGCTTGCCATCGGAGTCGATGAGCTCTACGCCATCCCCCATCACGAGCTGCATCGGTGCGCGCTTGTAGGTTGGAAGAAGCGGAGATGACTCCGTTGATGAAATGGTCACGACTTCCTCTACCATCGGCGACGTGATTGTGTTCATAAGGCAACACTCTGTGAATGGGTAACAAAGGTTCCGCGCTCGCCGTCGCTGAGACCGGCAAGATCACAGATTCGTACGCGAGCAACTCCAGCGATGAGGGCGGCCTGAGCCGACTCGAGCTTGGCCGCCATGCCGCCGACAGCAATGCCGCTAGCCGTCAGCTCACGCGCAGTTTCAATGCTCAGATTCGTGATGACCTCACCGTCGCGATCGTGAACGCCTTCGACATCGGCGATCAGAAGCAGCTCCTCGGCTTCGAGCGCAACGGCGATGGCGGCAGCGGCATCGTCACCATTGACATTCAGCGGACCGCCTTTCGAGCTCTTCGCGTTGTATCCAACCGGCGAGATCACCGGTAAATACAGGCCCTTCAATAGAGTGCGAAGGACCCCCGCCTTTACGAGGACGGGCTGACCCGCGAACCCAAGCGATGCAGCATCGATCAGCTCGGCGCCAATCAGAGCACCATCCTCTCCCGATATACCCACTGCGGGCAGACCGGCAGAGACCAGCGCATTCACGAGTCGCTTGTTGACGACGCCAGATAGCACCATGCGCAGAAGCTCGAGATCTCCCTCCGATGTGACACGACGTCCGCCGACGAATGCCGGTTCCCTTCCCAGCGCGCGCTGCATTGCGGACATCTCGTCACCACCGCCGTGTACTACGCAAAGCTCGCCGGGTTCGGCATCCCACGCCTCACGAAGAGTTGTTGCCAGGCAGGGATCGCCCTGCGCCCGTCCGCCAATTTTCACGACGCGCATCATGCCGGTAACCCCGCCTGCTCGCTCAGGCCCAGCAAAACGTTTGCGTTTTGCAGCGCCTGCCCCGCGGCTCCCTTTACCAGATTGTCGATTGCCGAAATGATGATGAGCGTGGGCTGGCGGACGTTTGCTGCGTTGGCAACGCTCACACGTACAACATTTCGGCGTACGACGTCTTTGAGCGACGGTGGTTCGTCCGCAATCTCGATGAACGGCTCACCCCGGTAACAATCGCGCCAGAGCTCGGACGGATCCTCAGCATACTCGTTAACCGGAATCGTGATCGTCGCCAGAATTCCCCGGGCGACTGGAAGCAAATGGGGAGTGAACAGTATGTCGTTGTCGCGGCCACCCAGTTCCTTCGTCACGGCTCGCATTTCCGCGATATGTCGATGCTCATTCCCCACCGCGTACGCCCGGAAATCCTCGGCGACTTCGGCGAACAGCAGATCGGGACGCGCCGAATAGCCAGCGCCGGTAACACCACTGGCAGCGGAGACATTTATGGTAGCCCCGGGGACCACCCAGCCTGCTTTGAGCAGCGGTGCAATAGCGAGCAAAATGGCCGTCGGGTAGCAACCGGGGTTCGCCACAATGTCCGCCCCTGGAATCTTGGCGCGCATGAGTTCAGTGAGTCCGTAGGGCGCCTGAGTCTGGTTGATTGCTGCGCCCGCACCCGGTCTGAAATCGGACGAAAGATCCACCACCCGCGCTCCGGTGGCGCGTGCATTTCCAACCCACTTGGCCGCTGCGCCATGCGGAAGCGCTGTGAAGACGACCTCAGCTTTGTTCAACGGCGCGTCTTCCGTGGCGACGTAGGTCACCTCGGTTGCTCCGATGCGAGCGCGCTGCCCCCGTTGCTCGTTGGCGGAGGCAAACGCAAGCTCAAGCATGGGGTGTCGCGCGATTAGCCCGCATAGCTCCCGACCCGCATAGCCGCTTGCACCCAGGACTCCCACCGGAACTTTATGCATAAAGAATGCATAACATTACACTCGCGGCTCGTCAATGATCCGCACCGCCCGCTCGCGCAATCCTTTCTGCAGTGCTAAACTCAGTTCCGTGGCCAACAAGCGCGAACGACACGACACGATCCTTGAGATCGTAGACTCTCGAGTCGTGAGCAGCCAGGAGGATCTCCGCAAGCTGCTGCTCCAGCGTGGCTGGGACGTGACCCAGGCAACTCTCTCCCGCGACCTACGGGAATTGCGGCTCGCCCGGGTTCCGACCCCCGAGGGCGCCAGATACGCGATTACCGACGGCAGCATAGAGGAAAGCAGGGCCGCGCTCGATACCCTCTTGCCGCAGCTTTTCCTCCGGATTGACGGTGTGAGCGAAATGCTGGTGCTCCGCACCGTCCCCGGAGGTGCGCAGCCCATCGCCGCTGCGCTCGATGGCGAGGGGTGGTCCGATGTCCTTGGCACTGTTGGGGGCGACGATACGATCCTGATCATTTGCCGATCGGTTGCCGCCCGCGAGCGCGTTCTCCGGCGCCTCAAAGCCCTCGCCGGAGAGCCCGGGTAAAGTCTTGACGGGGCTTGACGGACCGATTAAATATTCAGTCATTCTGTATACTTATTGACTGAGGCGCCTGTGATTCGTACGATCGCCCTTGCCTACTCCGGTGGGCTCGACACATCCATCATCGTCCCGTGGCTCAAGGAACGCTATGGCGCGCGTGTCATCTGTATCGCCGCGGATATCGGCCAGGGCAACGAGCTGGAGGGAGTGCGGGCAAAAGCGATAGCATCGGGTGCCGACGAGTGCTACGTCGAAGATCTGCGTCAGGAATTCGTGGAAAAGTTCGTCTGGCCCACCCTTCGCGCTGGGGCTATCTACGGTCGGAAGTACCTCCTCGGAACCTCGATGGGGCGTCCTCTTATCGCCCGTCGGCAGGTTGAGATCGCGCGCCAGGTGGGGGCGGATGCCCTTGCTCATGGCTGCACCGGCAAAGGAAACGACCAGGTTCGCTTTGAACTGACGTATGCTGCCTTTGCACCAGATCTGCCGATCATCGCGCCCTGGCGCGAGTGGGATATTCGGAGCCGCGAGGACGCGATTGCCTACGCCGAGTCTCGCAAGATTCCTGTTGCCGCGACGAGGGAAAAGATCTATTCTCGCGACCGGAATATCTGGCACATCTCTCACGAGGGGGGCGTGCTCGAGCAGCCGCAGACCGCACCGCCGGCCGACCTTTTCATGCTGACGACCGCGCCGGAGAACGCTCCCGACGAGCCTGAGGAAGTCACCATCGGATTCGTCAACGGGACTCCAACGTCGGTAAACGGCGCCGAGCTGGATCCGGTGGACCTTGTCGTCGCGCTCAACACGATTGGCGGACGGCACGGAGTCGGACGCATCGATCTCGTCGAGGATCGACTTGTCGGGATGAAGTCGCGCGGCGTCTATGAGACCCCCGGTGGTACTCTGCTCTACTCAGCTCACAGCGAGTTGGAGCAACTGGTGCTCGACCGTCGGACTCTCGCCGCCAAGGATAGCATCGCTCCGCGCTACGCGGATCTTGTATATGAAGGCCGGTGGTGGACGACCGAGCGTGAGGCGTACGACGCGTTTGTGAACGTGACGCAGGAGCGCGTCACCGGATCCGTGACGCTCAAACTTTACAAGGGAACCGCCGCGGTGGTAGGTCGCGAGAGTGATTACGCTCTTTATGACGAGCGTTTCGTTACATTCGGCGAAGACGACGTTTATCAGCAGAGTGACGCTGCGGGCTTCATCCGGTTGTACGGACTTTCCGCGCGGGTCCGGGCGATCCGGGACCAGGAACTGGCAGCGGCCGCCCAGCGTCGGAGCGAAACGAAATCGCAGGAGCCCGCAACTCTGGCCATCGCCTGACCGGCAAGGAGATCAGCATGTCGGACCACTCATCGCACAAGCTTTGGGGTGGACGGTTCTCGATCCCGACTGCGGCTGCTCTGGACGCACTCAACCGTTCCATTGGCACTGATTACCGTCTCTGGCCGTTCGATATCAATCTATCTCAGGCCTGGGCAGTGGCCCTTTGGGGGGCCGAAGTCCTGACGCTCGAGGAAAGCAAGAAAATCGAACGCGGTCTCGCTGCTGTTGGCCAGAAGCTCGCAACTGGTGCTCAGCCGCTTCCATCCGACGAAGACGTGCACACGCTCATCGACCGAATGCTTCACGATGAGGTCGGCGAGGTAGCGTCGAAGCTTCACACCGGCCGCAGCCGAAATGACCAGGTTGCAACCGCGACTCGCCTCTGGTCGATGGACGCGTGTGCGAAGCTCGATACCGCGGTCCGTGCCCTTCAGCAGGTAATGTTCGATCACGCGGTGACGCTCGACGACGTGCTGATGCCGGCATACACACACCTTCAGCGCGCCCAACCGGTAGCCGCCGCACACTGGATGTTGTCGCATTTCTGGCCGCTCGAGCGGGATCGAGCACGAATTGCATCGGCTTCACGTGGTGCGGCGGTATTGCCCCTTGGCTCGGGTGCGATCGCTGGCTGTGCGTTTCCAATCTCCCGGGTTTTGCTCCAGGGCAGTCTTGGTTTTAGCTCCGTGTCGCAGAACAGCATTGACGCCGTTGGGGATCGCGATTTCGTCGCCGAGCTCTTGTTCGCAGTGGCGATGACTGCCACGCACCTTTCCCGACTCGCCGAAGATCTGATTATTTACGGCTCGAGCGAATTCGGATTCGTTCAATTCGGCGACGCGTTCACTACGGGCTCCAGCATGATGCCGCAGAAGCGCAATCCCGATGCGTTGGAGCTTGCGCGTGGCTCAGGCGCGCGTGCCATTGGAGATCTGACGACGCTGCTAGCGACGCTCAAGGGAATACCCAGCGGCTACAACAAGGACCTCCAGGACGACAAGCGCGTGTTATTCGACGCTGTTGACACGATCATGCTCGTCCTGCCCGCTGTATCCGGCGCACTGCAGGAGATTCGCTTCAACCCCAAGCGAATGCGCGCTGCGCTGTCGAGCAGCATGATGGCGACCGATCTCGCCGACTATCTAGTGGAGAAGGGAGCCAGTTTCCGCGAGGCCCATTCTTCAATCGGCTCTTTGATTCGCGAGAGTGAGCGCGAAGGCTGCGAGCTCGATGGATTGCCCCTCGCATCGTTCAAGGCTGCGCATTCACTATTTGGCGACGACGTTCTTGACTGGCTCGACCCCGCACGCTCAGTGGCGCGTCGCGATGTTCCCGGCGGTACGGGTCCGACTGCGCTCGGCGCACAGCTTCGCTCCGCGCGTGAAGCTCTCCGGCCGGCAACAGATGCCGCGCGTGGGAATGAGTTGGTGCTTCGGGCAGTCTAGGAAACGGCAGTTGACGAAAAGAAGGCGCATGATCGTGCGCCTTTTTTTTCGCCCTCCATGAACTCAGAACATCAACCCGAATGTAATTGGTACGAAGTGGATTACTCCGCCTTTCGAGGGCTCGCGGGAGATGAAGTGATATCTCGACTCGATGAAGCTCGCAATCGGCCCTAAGCCGAACGTAAAACCGGCTCCGGCATTTAGTCCGAGATGATTCTCCGACTTCGAACCGGCAACATCTAACTTGGTGTTGTACGCCCCTCCTCCCGCCACGATGTAGCTCTTGATGGTGGTTCCCGGAAAAGCGTACACGGCGTTAGCGAGTAGACCAGCGATTCGAAAACTGTATGTATTGCTCGCTCCGCCCTGGGGCGAAGTGACATCCTTGCGTGAGAAGCTGTTATAGATCCCATCAAACCGAACGCCAATCGGCAAGTCGGGAGCGCCTAGCGCGAGCGCAATGATCCCGTTGAATCCGGTAATCTGGGTGTCACTCAACTTTCCGACTGGTATGGCCGCGCCTCCGCCGATTCCAAGAGCGTAGGTTTTCTGACCAGCCACTTGAGTGGGGAGAAAGACTGAGGCAAGAACCGAAACCGTAATAATTGTCAAAAGTCGCTTCATCTGGCCTGACCGGAATTCATTGTTGGGTGAGTGTAAGAAGCGGGACAATATAGCGTGAGGACCACATTGCGCCGAAACCGGAGATAGGGTAGAGTTTAATATCCTTGATTAGTAGGATAATTTAATGGCTAGGGTATATACCATTACCACAGCTGCACTTACACTCGGAACCTCCGTGAAGTGGCTCGACAATGTGTTATCGCACAATCGTGTTTCGGGGATTGTACAGGAGCGCCAAGGAGTATCTCGCCGACTTACAGTTGAGGGCTTGGTTGGTCTGGCGCTCGCAGTTTTGCTCGTCAGGGAGATTGGACTACCCATCGCAAAAGCGATAGGCGTAGCCGAGAATCTCGCGAAGACCGAGGGTCGGTACGTCGCGTCGCGAGGGCTCATGCTCACGCTCGATCTACCATCATTTCGGGCAGATCTGCTCGAACGCCTTGAAAACGCCGTCGAAATCGCGCCCGTTCCGAAGAGAGGTCGCCCCCATAAGAACAAAACGGGGCGCCTCGATTGAGACGCCCCGCCAGATTGTGCCAGTGAAGCGGACGTGGCTTAAGAAGCCTTCGTCACGTTCTCGGCAGCTGGACCCTTCTGACCCTCGACGATGTCGAACTCTACCGCATCACCTTCTGCAAGGGACTTGAACCCCGAGCCGGAGATCGCGCTGTAGTGAACGAAGCAATCCTTCTGCCCGTTGTCAGGTGTGATGAATCCAAAGCCCTTCGCGTCGTTGAACCACTTCACCTTGCCGGTCGTACGCATTCCCTACTCCTGGAAAATTGTGTCTTGGGGAGCGGAATTACGCCCGACCCTCGACAATCTGATACGCAGGTCTCACTAACCCCGCATTGGACTTGAGCCCGCAGCAAGGGCTTTCACCCGTACTCCTGGCTCGACTTGGCGGAAAAATAGCAAGGACCGGCTGAGCAGACAATAGAAAGATTCAGGGGCCCACAATACGGACGTTTGAGACGAAGTACTCCGTCTCTCCAAAGCAAGCCGACGGCACCCCTCGATGCTGTTCATAGGTCAGCGAAACACGCTTTCCCAGATCCTGCTCCAAAATTGAAGCGATCGAGTCACTGCGCACGGTAAAGTTGAAGATCTGAGGCGTCACTGATCCGGGGAGATTGACCATTGCGAGCTCGCCCTCCCAGGTCTTGCAGAGCCAGCCCTTCTTTGAAAGCTTCTGGACATATCCGGCACGCTCACCCGTGGAATACACGTAGCCCAGGGTCACCCATGACCAGAGCGAAAAAATCACGAGGGGTAACAGGATGATCATCAACAGCAGAATCAGTAGTGGCTTGCGGTACGTTCTCTTTGGCGGAGACGATGCAGGAGCAGTATCAGCCCCTTCGGGGGTATCGGCCATCTAAACTCCAGTAAGTGCCGGGAAAGAAGCGGTGCTGTCGTTCGCATGCACTGCTCAGGCCAGGGAATTAGCTTTCAGATTCAACACACGCAAGAACCGTTGACCACTATCGCGCGCAGAAAGACCGTGACAGCCATTGTGGGTGGCGTACCCGTCGGGTCGCCCCACCCCGTCGTCGTGCAGTCCATGACCAACACCGACACGGGCGACGCTTTGGGTACGGCACTCCAGGTGGCGGAACTGGCGAGGGCCGGAAGCCGACTAGTCCGGGTCACGGTAAACAACGATGATGCTGCACGCGCGCTGCCGGAAATTGCGAGCAGACTGGTTGATATGGGCGTCTCTGTTCCATTGATCGGAGACTTCCACTACAACGGTCATTTGCTGCTTGCGAAATATCCCGCGACGGCAAAAATCCTCGACAAATACCGAATCAATCCGGGCAATGTGGGTGGAAAGCGGCGTGACGAGAATTTTCGAACGATCATCCAGATAGCGCTTGATAACAACAAGCCGGTCAGGATCGGCGTGAACTGGGGCTCGCTTGACCAGGACCTTCTCACGACGCTGATGGACGACAACGCGCGCAGCGCCGAGCCGCGAGCCGCGAAGGAAGTCTACATCGAAGCGATGATCCAGAGCGCGCTCCGCTCAGCGTTCATCGCTGAAGAGATGGGGTTCAGTCATGAACGCATCATCATTTCCGCCAAGGTATCGGGCGTTCAGGATCTCCTAGATGTATACCGACAGCTTGCCGCCCGATGCGACTACCCACTGCATCTCGGTCTCACCGAAGCGGGGCTTGGGTCAAAGGGCATCGTCGCCAGCACCGCGGCCTTGTCGATCCTGCTGTCGGAAGGAATTGGAGACACAATTCGCGTGTCCCTGACTCCGCGTCCCGGCGGAGATCGGACCGAAGAGGTAAACGTCGCACAGCAGATCCTTCAGTCGCTCGAGCTTCAGAGTTTCAACCCGCAGGTCACCGCGTGCCCTGGATGCGGCCGCACTACATCGACTTTCTTCCAGCACATGGCCGAAGACATCCAGACCTATCTCCGGGAGCAGATGCCAATGTGGCGCGATCGCTATCCGGGCGTCGTAGAAATGAAGGTCGCAGTGATGGGGTGCGTCGTTAACGGGCCGGGAGAGTCAAAGCACGCGAATATCGGCATTTCGCTTCCCGGAACCTTCGAAGACCCGAAGGCGCCCGTGTACGTCGACGGCAAGTTGATGGTTACCCTCAAAGGCGAAACGATCGTTCCAGAGTTCCTGAGGATACTCGAGCAATACGTCGAGAAAACCTACGGCACAGGCGCAGCTGCAAGTGCAACTGCAACTGCAACGCTCGGCTAGCGCCTGCTTCAGCCAGCGAGCCCCTGGAGATCGCCCGAGACTGCGTCGAGCTCCGCCATGATCGGAGCATTGAATCCAACCTCGCGAAGCCTTTCGTAGACCTGGCGGTACCAGCGACCTGTTCCGACTCTTCCCCCCCCGAAGCGACTCCAGATTGTCTCGGCATCTACGGTTCTTCTCAGATCCGAAAGGATCGACGACGCATTATGAATCTTGTCGGCGGCACAAACCCAGCGCGCTTCTTCGCTCGCGCCTGACAGCCGTTGCAGATAGTCTGTCTTGCGGTCGTCGCCGGAAAGCTCCACTCCGTCGTCGTCGTGGCGGCGGTAGGTTACGGCCAATACGGTATCCAGAACTTTCGCGCCGAATTTATCGCCAATTCGTTGCTCCAGCATTTCCCGGGAATAGCCTTCCTGAACGCAGTCCTCGATCACGTCGTGAAGGATGCCGGCGACGACCGTATCGCTGTCGCAGCCGTATCGAGTGAGAATCACCGCCACGTTCGCGGGATGCGTGAGGTAGGGAAGCTTCGTTCCCTTTCGCACCTGGCGGTCGTGATGCTTGGCCGCGAACGCGAGTGCGTGATTGATTACGTCGGAATAACCGGTGACTGTCATTGCTTCGTCGCAAACCAGGACACGAGTCGTTCGAGCCCTTGCTGGTCTTCTGCTTTGAACGCATCCAGCCGGTCAGAATCTACGTCGAGAACGGCCATTAAATCACCCCGCTGATCGATAACGGGGACAACGATCTCTGACCGGGATCGCGCATCACATGTGATATGCCCGGGATACTTTTCGACATCCGCGACGATTACAGTTTTCATTTCCGCGGCGGCTGTTCCGCACACTCCCTGACCGAACACAATGTCGAGGCAGCCGAGGCTTCCCTGATACGGTCCGACTCGGAGGAGCTGTCCGGGAACAACGACACGGTAGAAACCGGTCCACAGATGGCCGAATGCGTGATGCACCAGAGCAGCCATTGTAGCCATCGCTGTGACATCGTCGTCGATGCCTTCGAGAATGGCGTCGCTGTGTCCCTTCAACTCGGCGTACGCGCGAGCTTTCGGGACGCTTCTCAGATCAGGAATTGTCTCGGCCATAACCGCTACCGCGCCGTCGCAAGCTCTGGCTGAAACGCTCCTGATTGTCGAGTGGCCCCAAGCATCTCCTCGCGCGTTTCCAGCTGTGGCATTTCCGCATCCCATAGCACGAGCCCGTGGATACGCATGTCGGCCCCGCGAAGGCTATCCACAGCGCTCTTGAGTCCGCTCACAGTGGTGTGGGCGATTCTCGCGCAAAGTATCAAGTCCGGAGCCGGGATGATGCTGCTGGCGCTCCGCTGAACGTAGCTGGTTGGAGCCGCGATGATTATGAAGTCATAGCGTCGCTGCATCCGAGCTAGCTCTTTGCGCACTTCCTCAACGACATTTGGCTCCGGAAGTCCCGAGCGACGCGTGCCGCTCGGAAGCACGTCCAGCGGACGGTCGCGACCAATGGTCGTAGGAATAATCGCTTCCGGCCAGGTTGCATTGCCCGTGATGATTCCCGAAAGGCCAGGGTCAGGTCGGATTCGCAGGACGCTTGCGACGCTGCACGTTGTCGGATCGACATCGACGAGCAGAGTGCTCCGCGCCTCGTAGGCCGCTGATGCAGCCAGGTTCGCCGCGACGGTAGCGACAATGCCGGGATCGTCGCCCGTGATCGTGACGATCGGGACGCTTGCTTCCACCGACGCGATATGCAGATAAAGCGTTCTGTAACTCTCAGATACAACATCAATGAGAGGTGGTGCCTCGACATCCGCCTGTCGGCGGCTTCTTTCCACGACGACTTCCGGTGGCTTGATCACGGTTAGCACGCGCGCGCCGCTTATTTGCTCCGCCTCGCGCGGGTCGGCGATATGCGGCCGTTTCAGTTCGGTTCCGAACGATGCCGCAAATCCAACGGCCAGTGCGAGCACCGCCGCGGCGGCAAGCATCGCCCACGGTGGAGCACCCACGTTGGCAAGGTCGCGTGCGTGTGCCGACTCACGATCAATGCGCGCGTTCTTCTGATTTATCTGATCCAGTTGCGCTAACGCAGCCTCATAGTTCTGCTGAGCAGTCGCATGCTGGGCGACGAGTTTAGTCGTATCGACCGTTATTACCGGCTTCACTACAGGGGCTGGCGTCGGGCGTATCAGCGCCAGCTTTCCACGCACCTCACCGCGCTTCGCATCGGCGATCCCCTGTATTTGGCGGCCGATCGCGTTCGCCCTCGACGTCAGCGATAGATATACGGGGTCTACGCCTCCCACAGCACCAAAAGCATTTCGATCGCGCTCAATGTCCGCCAGGGAGTCGAGCAGCACACGCACTCTGGGATCGGCGGCTACTACAGGCGATGCAGCGAGCGCGCGATAGGAGGTGGGGAGGGGAGCGTTTTCGGCTCTGTCGATCAGACGATTGAGCGTCGCGAGCTCTGCGCCCAGAGAGTCACGTTGCGCGCGGACCGCTGGCGGAAAGGTGTCTATGACAGCTGCTGGAACTGGCATCAGAGCACGGCGCGTTGCATTCAACACGGAATCTGTGGCGGTCAGCTCCGCCAGATAGCGGTCTCTCGCGCCGACAGTAGGACCGGAATCCGTTCGGCTCTCGATGCTCGCCGCCATTGCCAGCGCCTTTCGCGAAGCGTTTCTCGGAACGACGACGAATGCGATCAAGGCCCCGATAAAGACTACGCCGCCAACGATGCCAAACACTACGACCCGGCGCAGCGCGTTCCTGGCGCGCGCTGCCATCCAGAGGTAAGCAGAGCCCCTATGAACGTTCATTCGTCAAAGATTCACTGAGTATGGCGCGGGCGCGAGAGGGTCCGTTCTGGGGAGGGAAGCATCCCGACAGGTACAGGCCGGGGTCGCGCCTGTTTGCTCGTCAACAGCCCAATCTAAGCGTCGAGCGGTTTTTGCGGGATGACAAAAAGACGGCGGAGCATCCGCCCCGCCGTCTCGTCATCCTTGAATCAGCTTACTGAACCGTGATGACACCCTTCATGTTCAGCGCCAGGTGCGGAACGCAGTGATACGGGTACTGGCCGGGCTTGATCTTGCCGAATGAGACCGTAACTGACTCGCCGGGATTCATCTTCATGTTACTGGAGAGCTCACCCATCTTGTCCGTGCCCATGTTGGCGTCGAGCTGGGCTTTTACATCGGGTGCGATCGTCGCGGGATCGAACGCAACGTTGTGGGGGCCACCGCTGACCACGACGAACTTGATGCCATCTCCCTGCTTGATCGTGAAGTTGGCTGGCTCGAACCGATAGCCTTTTGCATCTCCAACCATATTTACAGTCTTGGTTGTGCCGGTAATGGAAGCCATCGTGACGGCACCGCCTGTCGCGCCAGTGGTCGTCGAGCTACCAGTAGTTGTCGTTATCGTCGAGCTCGTATCCACAGCAACATGCGTCGTGTCAGCAGGCTTCTTTTCTCCGCCTGCGCAGCCGCCGAGCGTAATTGTTCCAACCGCGACCGCCAATTCGTAGAACCGCATCTTTTGAGGCCTCCCAGAGCCGTACAGTAGTGCACTTGCAAGAGTAGTTGTTCACCGCAGAGATTGTGAATTTATTCACAAGCTCGCTAACATGCAATCAATGCGACAGTTTCGCCTCTCATGATTCGTGCCCTGATGCTGCGGCGCGCCGGATGATCGCAATTCCTGCGCTTGACCTCCGAGGGGGCGCCTGCGTCCAGCTCGCACCTGGTGCTTATGACCAGGAGCTTATTCGGATTCCCGATCCTGTCGGAGTCGCTATTGCCTGGAGGCAATACGGGTTCCGCCATCTTCACCTCGTCGATCTGGATGCAGTGGCCGGACGGGGAAATAACGCGCCCGAGGTGCAGGCCGTTCTCGCCGCAACCGACATCGAGGTTCAGCTGGGAGGGGGAATACGAAGCAGAGAGTTGATTCAGCGCTCGCTCGATGATGGAGCACACCGTGTAATCATAGGCACACGTGCACTGGAAGACCTCGACTGGCTAGCGGAAATGAGCAACCTTTTTCCCGGTTCCGTCATCGTCGCCGTGGATGTCCGGGATCGGCAGATCCTGTCTCACGGATGGACACGCATGCAACCTAGGCTCGTGCTCGATCTCGTCCAGGAGCTGAATGGGCTGCCTCTCGCCGGTGTGCTCGTTACGGCCGTGCATCGTGAGGATGCGATGCGCGGAACAGACTTGCCGCTCATGGAGGATGTCGCCGAGGCAGCTGACGTTCCCGTCTTTGCATCGGGCGGGCTCGCAAGCCTCACCCATCTGCGCGCACTGGCGGACCGCGGTGTTGCGGCCGCCGTCGTCGGAATGGCGCTTTACACTGGTGCAATGGATCCCTGGGTCGTGGCCGAGGAATTCGCGGAATAGTCGCTACTGCTCGCTTGCGGTTCCCAATCGTCAGAACGACGCTATCGTGCGCGGATCCAGTTTAGACGGATCGCCGACATACGCAAAGCGAAACCCTTTCATGTATTTCCTCGCCACTCTCTGAACCGCTTGCGGGGTTACACTCTTCAATTCGTCAACGAAGCGGTCAGCCTCCCGGAAATCGCCTTCATACAGCTGTGACCGCGCCAGGAAATCCGCCTGTGCAGCATTGGTTTCATTGTCCAAAAAATATTCCGTTATGAATTGTTCTTCGAGCTGCTTGAGTCCCACGGGGTCGAGCATCCCCTGTTGGAGATCCACGATCGCGGCGTGCATCAGCTTCAGTGTCGTGTCAGGCGAAGCCGTCGAGACGTATAGTCCCCCTGTGGTCGCCGCGCGATCGACGAAAGGAGCATGCACGTCATAGGTGAGATTCTGCCGGGTCCGAATCTCAGCGAACATGCGGCCTGTCAGAACCGAAGTCGCGACCCTTAGCGGCTGATAATCTTCACCGCTGGCGAGCGGACCGCTGTAGTAGCCCAGTATGTAGTTGGTGGGTAGCTGCCGACGCTCGATTACGATCGCCGTATTTGCCTCGGGAATGCGCGGAGGCGCAGTCCACTTGTAGCTGCCACGAGGAAGCTGCCCGATTGACTGGCTCACAAGTCGCTCGATATGCGCGCGATCGACGTTCCCCACAACAACCAGCAGCATCCGTGACGTTACGAATTGCGCACGGTGATATTCACGCAAAGACTCCGAGTCTAGAGACTGGATCGACTTTTCGTTGCCGACGACCGAGACTGCGTATGGGTGGCCCACATAGGTTATGCTGTCCGCGAGATAGTCAGCCAGAGCATCGGGGTCATCTCGCCGCTGTCTGATTCCCGACAGGTATTGAGCCTTCACAAGAGCGATTTCGGACTTGGCAAGGTTCGGATGCATTACTCGATCGGCGAAAATCGACCAGGTGGAATCGAAAACCTCCGTACTCGATCGAATTCCAAACATCGTCCAGTCCGCGCTCGGAGCGACGACGACCTCGCTTCCCAAGAGCGACATCGCGTGTCTGAGCGAATTCTTGGGGTACCGTTGGGTGCCGCGCTCGGAGACCTCGAGCAGGATTGGCTCTATACCTGCGTTCGCTTCGGTCACCTGCCGGGCTCCGCCCAACAGGTAGAGGTTCGCTGCGACGACATTATTGGCATTGTTCTGCCGGAGGATGACGTGCACGCCGGATACATCGAAGCTCGTCGTGGCCGTGGCGAGCGCCAACGCAATTGAGAGCAGCATCAGCGTGTCCCCGCCATTACGAGATCCTGCGGAGCGAGCTTCAGCGACTGCCGCACGGCCGGCGCGATGAGAACTCCCGCAATGTGCGGCTTCCCGACGATATAGCGGCGCGCGTACGCGCGCAGGTCTCCGATTGTCTGCTGTGCCATGTAATCAACGTATCCCATGTAGTACTCGAGGCTGGCGACGCTCCACCAGAATCCCAGAGTGTGCGCAAACCCCGAAGCCCGCTCACGATCGAACGCGGAAGTTACAGCCCGATGCGCCTTGACGGCCTCGAGCTCGTCGGATGTGAAGTAGCCCGGCGTATCGAACTTTGCTATCTCGCCGTAGAGAGCGGCGAGCGCATCTCGAAGTTGTTCCGGGGATGTCTGTCCGCTGATGGTTATGGGTCCGGTGTGATTGAGAGTGTAGTAGTTGACGCCAACCGCTTGCCATAATCCGCTGTCGACAAGCCTTTGCTGGAATTTCGACCCCGGATCGTTCATTACGTCTGAAAACACATCTGCCGCGTATGTGGATTTCGGATCCTGTCCGACGCTGGGGCCTTGCCACTGAATTTGAACAGTGACCGCGCCGACCGGCGCTTCGACCAGCACTCCCTCGCTTTTCTGGAGAGGAGGAATGGTCGGAATCGGATCCGCGACAAACGGATCGGCACCGCGACCCCACTGTCCCAGCTCGCGCTCGGCGAGAGCGAATACGGCGGCGGGCGTAACATCGCCGGAAACGATCAGCGCAGAGTTGTTCGGGATGTAATACTTGTTCTGAATCAGGCGCATTTTTTCGGGCGTCGTCGTCAGAACTATCTGCCGGTCGCCGATCACGTCCTTTCTGCTGAAGTTGCCGGGATAGAGTTTGGCATCTGCCTGGCGCGAGAGCTCGAAGAATGGGCTCGACTCATTTCTATCATACTCTCCGATTACGACCTGCCTTTCCCGCTCGAGTTCATCGCGTCGGAACAGCGGGCCTTTTACCGCCGTAGCCAGGAGCTCGATGGCATCTCCCAGCTTTTCCGCCGGGACCGTCATGTAATAGTTGACTCGTTCTTCCTGGGTAGTTCCGTTGAACACCGCTCCGAGATCTGACGCTCTGTCCCAGAATTGATTGGGCTCTGGATATTTCGAATTGGCCCGGAAGAACATGTGCTCGTACATGTGAGCCAATCCTTCATACTCGGGGGTCTGCGTAAACGACCCGTTCTTTACGTCGATCTCGATCGTCGCTAGGGGAACGCCATGGTTCTCGACGACGATTACCTCGAGGCCGTTACCGAGCACTTTCCGTTGAATGATCTTCTCCAGTTCCGCCCGCTGGCCCCGTGCCTGCACCGGAGCGAGCGCGCATACGAGAAGAGCAAGAGTAGCGCAGCGACGCAGGACACCTTTTCTTTCGGACATGTCAGATTCTGAGAAGGCCCGCGCAGACTCCTACGGGCAATTGTCAACTCGACTGGACGCCAAGAGGCTCAAACGCAATGAGCCTCTTGCTCAATACACCACATTCAAGATTGGTGGTCCCGCCGATCTCTTTTACGATGCAACATCAGTCGAGGATCTGGCAGGGGCAGTTACAGCCGCACGGGATCTCGGCCTGGAGTATTTCGTGCTCGGACTGGGCGCCAACATTTTAATCGGCGACAGGGGATTCCGGGGGCTGATCATCCGGAATACCTCGAGCCACCTCAAGTTCCTCGACAACGGAAGGCTTTGGGTCGAGAGCGGCGCGGTGATGGCAAAGTTGATACCCCAAGCCGTCGAGCGCGGGCTGTCCGGACTGGAACACTACGTGGGAATCCCTAGCACAGTGGGTGGGGCGGTGTGGCAGAATCTTCACTTTCTTTCCCCGGCCCCGGCTCGTGAGAGGACGATGTTCATTGCCGAGGTCTTTGAGTCGGCCGAGCTGCTTACCTATGACGGGAAACGGAAAACCGTAGACCGGGAATACATGCAGTTCGGCTACGACACGAGCACCCTGCATAAGCAGCGCGATGTCGCTTTGGCAGTAACATTCCAGCTGGAGCCCGGAGACAGATCGGTGATGCATCGCATTATGCAGGAAAACCTCAGCTGGCGCGGTGGCAAGCATCCCTGGCTCGAGTATCATCCCAGCGCCGGCTCGATATTCAAGAAAATTGAAGGTGTTGGAGCCGGACGCCTGATCGACCAGGTCGGCTTGAAGGGTTTCCGACACGGGGATGCCCAGATCTCCCACATCCACGCGAACATTATGGTCAATCTCGGCAAGGCGACCGCGCATGATGTACGCGAGCTTATCACGCTCGCCCAGGACAAGGTGCGTGGGCAATTCGGCCAGAATCTCGAGGTGGAGATAGGGTTTATCGGCGAGTTCTGATTCAAGTCGCCGAGATCTGCTCCGCGCGTTCGGTCACTGTTGTCCAGTTTTCGAGAGCGATATCGAGGCGACGCCGCATTTCGTCCAGCTCCCTGCCGGCGACAAGCGACTTGTCCATTCCCTCGCGCGTCGTATAGAGCTGCGGATCCTCGAGCAGTGCTGTAAGCTCCACGATTGTTTTCTCGAGTGCCGCAACCTCTTTTTCCGAATCCTCGACGAGTCGACGCAGTTCACGAAGCACTGCACGGGTATCCACTCCCTGTGCTTCCCGTCGTCTGGTTGTCTTATGCTCCTTGACCCGGCGCAGCGATTCGCGCTCCGCGGTTGCGACCGCAGCAGCATGCTCGCGCTCTCGGCTTTGCTCCTCCCATTCGGTGAACGTTCCGGGAAAATCGGTGATTTTACGCTCGTGCAGAATCCATACTCTGGACGTCAGGGCTTCCAGCATCGCACGGTCGTGGCTCACGAGCAGTATCGTGCCTTCATACTCCTCGAGAGCGTCCTCGAGCGCTTCTACCGATTCGATGTCAAGGTGATTCGTCGGTTCGTCGAGCAGAAGGAAGTTCGCGTGGCCGAGAACCATCATTGCGAGTGCTACCCGGGCGCGCTCCCCGCCAGACAATGTGTCAGCGCGACGCTGAGCTTCGTCGCCGGAGAAACCAAACCTGGCGAGATGACCCTGAATCTGGCGGCGTTCCCATTTCGGCCTGAGATCGCTTATGACATCGTAGAGCATCCGATCCATGGGTACCTGCGCCATATCCTGGCGATAGTAGCTCGGCTGAATGGAGCCGCCCACCCTAAGCTCTCCGCCTGAAACGGCGCGCTCACCAATCAAGGCGCGAAGGAAGGTCGATTTCCCGCTGCCGTTCGGACCGACAAAGCCAACAACATCACCACGCTGAATGGTTGCGGTGAAGTCCGAGATCAGGGTTCTGCCTTCGACCTCCAAGGTCACGTCACGTGCGATCGCAACCTGATCGCCACCTCGCTCTGAGACGTCGAGTCTCAGGCCGAGAGCACTGCCTTCCTCTGCCGTGGGAGCACTCAGTCGCGGGGTTCGGTTGAGGCGCTTGCGCCGACCTTTGGCCTGCTTCGTGTTCTGACCGGCGATGTTGCGCCTGATGTAATCTTCCTCTTCGGCTATGACTTTGCGCTGTTTATCGTAGGCGCGCTGCTGACTCAGTCTCCGTTCTTCCCGCTGCACGACGAATGACTCATAACTTCCTGTATATGTGACCGCGCTTCCCCCTTCGAGGTGGAGCACGTGATCCACAACGTTGGCTAGAAATGCGCGATCATGACTGATCAGCAGAACTGTTTTGTCAGTATTTCGAAGGTAGTCCTCCAGCCAGCGCGTCGTTTCCAGATCGAGGTGATTCGTTGGCTCATCCAGAAGCAGGACATCGGCGCCACTTACCAGTTGTCGCGCCAGTCCAAGCCTTCCGCGCTCACCACCGCTTAATTGTTCGAGTGGCTGCGTGCGTGCTTTTTCCGCATCGAAGCCGAGTCCCTGCAGCACGGCGTCCACCCGCGGAGTGAAGGTATAGCCGCCTTCGCGATCGAAGCGTTCGAGGTCGCGATCATAGCTGGCGAGCACTTGTGGCGTGGCAGACTCACCCACTTGTGACAAAACATGGGCCTGTTCGGCAAGGGAGTGCTCCAGAGCGAGGAGGTCAGCAAATTCACCTGCGCCAGCCTCCCACACTGTTTTGGCTCCGCCGAAGTCACGGTGCTGCTCTAGAAGCCCGAACCGCAGATCCGGCTGGCGTGCAATGGTCCCCTCGGTCGGTTTTTGCGCACCTATAATCAGGCGGAAGAGCGTCGTCTTGCCGCTTCCGTTCCGCCCCAGAATACCCCAGCGGTCGCCCCGCCCTATGGTGAATGTTATTCCCCCGAAGATCCTCGACGCACCAAACTCGACACCGACATTCGAGACGGATATCTGGGTCAAGAACGCAGCACGCTCGAGCACGCTGCAAGGCAGCGCTCGAGCGATTCCATAGTGTGGTCCCCCATGTGGCCGATGCGAAAGGTGGAGACCTTCAGCTTGCCATAGCCGCTTCCGACTACGATTCCGCGTTTTGCCACTGCGGCGGTGAATGCTTCCGCGGGGATGTCCGAGGGAAGCCTGATCGTGGATACTGTCGGCGACTGAGATCCGAGAGGCGCGATGTTTACCAGCTTCTTGCCTGTTTCGTCGCTGATTTTCGTCACCCATTCCTGGGTCCGTGCAGCCATCGCCTTGTGCCGCGCCCATCGGGCCTCGAGTCCCTCCGCCGCTATTGATTTGGCCTGTGCTTCCAGGGCATAGAGCAGTGTGAGCGCCGGGGTACTCGGCGTCTGGTTCCGCCGCGCGTACGCATCAAGCTCGACAAGATCGAAATAGACGCCGCGACCGTGGGTCCCATTCGCTTGATCGACGAAGCTGGTCGATGCGACGCCGAAAGAAAGACCAGGTGGAAGAGCCAGAGCTTTCTGCGAGCCAGTCAGGACGTAATCGAGCTTCCATTCATCAAAACGAAGCTCCGCCCCTCCGAATCCACTGACACTGTCGATCAGGCATGCAATACCATGACGATGCGCGCAATCAGAGATCGCGCGCACATCGTTGAGGGCACCCGTCGAGGTCTCGGAATGAACAACCGTGATCGCGGTGTATTTTCGCATCGAAAGACGCTCGTCCAGTTGCGGAATCGCATGTACCTGCCCCCACGCGACTTCGTAGCGATCAACATCCCGGGCGCACATCGACGCAATGTGCGCAAATCGCTCCGAAAACGCTCCATTGACCAGACAAAGGATCCGTCCTGGCGGAGCACAGCGGATTGCAGCCTCCATCATTCCGGTCGCTGACGATGAACTGATGTAAACCGGGCGTTCCGTCTTGAATAGCGGACGAAGACCTTGCTGAAGCCGCTCGAATAGTTGTTCGAACTCGGGCCCGCGATGGGGGATCATCGGCTGAATCATGGCTGCCATGATTTCTTCGCGAACTTCGGTCGGTCCAGGGAGGAAAAATGTACCGAACGGTTTTATTGGGCTCATTCCAGTACGAGTTCTCTTAGTTGGTCAAAATTCTCAATCACGAAATCAGCGCGCTGCACGACGGGCTCACGCCGCATGAATCCAGTGAAGGCGGCAAAGCCCTCCACTACCTGCCTGATTTCACAGTCGGTCATCCCATCTCCGACTGCGAGTATTGGACCTCTGAGACCCATGTCGCGCACAGTGATCCGTTTCCCATCCTGTCGCGTCAGAGGGGACCGATCATCGAATCCAGCGTAATTGCCATCTTTGTCGAAGAACACGGATACTGCGTGGACCCGCTGTTCGTCGACACCCAGCTCTCCAGCGAGAGGCAGTATCGCCTCGCGCAGTCCGCCACTTACCATCACCAGCTCTATCCCCCGTGCTCGCAATTCGGTAAGCGTCTCGCGGGCACGCGGCGCTACACGCTCGACGTAAACTCGCCCCAATTCCTTGATTTCCGCCAAGGCCGGCCTGATTGCTCCCATCCTTTCGCTATAGACCGCTTCGATCGGGAGCTTCCCCTCCATTGCCCTTTCCGTCAGTGCGGAGCTCCACGCTTTGACTTCGGCACCACGCAATGCGGCCAGCCAGTCGATTCCTTCGATTCCGCTTAAAGTCGAGTCGACATCGAGCACGACGGAATTAAAACGGCTCACAGAATATTTCCGGGAGCAAGAATTCCGAGAGGGTCGAGCTCTCTCTTCACCGCCGTCATCATCGCGACCTGGAGCCCATTCATCTGGAGCGGAAGCCACCTGCGTTTGATCTTTCCTATCCCGTGCTCCGCCGCCACGGTCCCGCCGACAGCAAGTACGTGCCTCAGCGTTTGTTCGACTACCACTTCTATAGTAGCAAGCTCTCGCGCATCACGAGCGGTGAAATTCTGATGAGGGTGTCCATTGCCAGCGTGACCGTAGATCACCGCCTGCTCGATTCCATGCTCCGCTGCGAGTCCGCGTGCAGTTTGGATTGCATCCGCAACTTTGCGATAGGGAACCGCCCAATCGGTTGAGACCTTCCTACCGCCGGCTTCACGGTATCTGGTCCCCCGTTCGTTCATAGTGGCCGGAATACTGTGACGAATCTGTCGGGCTTCTCTCAACCTCGCCTCACCATCGAAAACCAACGGGTCAAAGTCCGTGACAATTGACTCGATGAGATCGCTCCATTCGCCAAGCGTCGAATCGAGATCGTCGCCAACCTCTTCTTCCACGTATACCATCGCCATCGCTCCGTCCGGCAACATTTCACCATGTGCCGAGGCTCGTGCGATACTGATTGCCTGATCGTCGAAGTACTCGATGCATCGTGGAGCGACTGTTCGCGACTCACGCGCGGCGACTACGAAACTCAGCGCTGTCTCTTCTGTGTTGAAGAAGACCGCCAGTCCAACGACATGGGGCGGTAATGGCAGAAGGGCAAGCTCGGCCTCCACGACTATTCCAAGCGTACCTTCACTGCCGATGAACCAGTCGATGGGATCGTGGGCGAAGGCGTAGCCAACAGTGTTCTTCTCGAGATTGGTTCTGCGTAACTCCATCGTCTCACCGTTTGCCATCACCACTTTCAGCGCCTGCACGTGCTTCCGCGTGGCGCCGTATTTGAAGGTACGAGCCCCGGACGCGTTGCAGGCAATCGCTCCGCCAATCGTGGATTCTTCCTCGCTGGTCGGATCCGGCGCGAATAGGAGGCCAGCAGCAGCCGCGGTCCTCTTGATTTCTCCAACGAGAGCACCGGGCTCGACTCGGACTGTTCTTGCCTCTTCGTCGATTGCTGAAATGCGATCGAGGGCGCGCAGGGACAGGATCATTCCCCTGTCGGAAATGGATGCTGCCGTCGTGCTTGTCTGCGCGCCTGCGCATGTGATCGGGATGCTGTCAGCCGTCGCTTCACGCACTATCTCGACGACCTCGTCGACAGACTCAGGTCGACCTACGGCCTCTGGGACCAGATGAAGACCCGATGCATCGGCTGAATATGCCTCCCGTACACTTTTGTCGCTGCTGGGAGTGACGCTCACCCTGAATGAAAGCAGACAACCGCCGCAGACGATACGTCAGGAAGACGAAGCAGCGATTCACGAGTCGCCTCGCTTACGTCCCCGTCGACCGATACCGCGGCAAGAGCCTGGCCTCCCTGTGCCAGACGCGCCTGGTGGTATTCGGCGATGTTAACGCCTGCTTCGCCGAGTAGAGTTCCAACGCGACCAATCACCCCCGGAACATCATTATTGGTAAGAATCAGCAGCGTATCACGCGGTTGAATATCCACGTGGAAGGCTCCAATCCGTGTGAAGCGAGGAGCTGCGCCCGGTTGCGCTGTTCCGGCAATCGCGATCTCTTGCATACCACCGCTCAATCTCACTTCGACCGCAAAAGGGTTGTCCTGCACAGGAGTTTCGGTTGTCGAAAGGTCGATCCCGCGAGCCTCGGCTATCGCGCGAGCGTTGATGAGATTGAGCCGCTCCTGTTCCACGGTCCCTTCAAGCAGACCGCGAGCAGCCGACGCGAGAAGCCCGCTCTTCGCGGCTGTCAAACCTGAACCCGACCGAACATCAATGCGTTGGACGATACGCATGCCCTGAGTGGCAAGTATGGCTCTTCCCACAGCAGCCGCGCGCCGTGCCAGTGTCAGTGCAGGCTCGACATCCGCCCATTGTCCACCAACGTCAGCGACATTGATCGAGCGCGACAACTCTCCACTGAGAAGTGCATCACGCACCGCCATGCAAACGTCAACCGAAACGTTGCGCTGCGCTTCCGTGGTTGACGCCCCGATATGTGGTGTAAGAAGAACGTTCGGAAGCGCGCGCAGGGGATGGTCCGCTGCCAAGGGTTCCTTCTCGTAGGCATCAACGACCGCTCCGAGGAGGTGCTTGTTGCCCAACGCCTCGAGCAATGCTCTTTCATCGACGATCCCACCCCGAGCCATGTTCACTACGATCGACTGCCGAGGAAGCCGGGCAATCTCCCGCTTGCCGATCATGCCTTTGGTTTCGTCAGTCAACGGAGTGTGAACGGTCAGGATATCCGATTGCTCGAGAAGGGCATCGAGCGAATCAATTTCCTGAACGCGCAAAGCCTCGAAACGGGATTTGGCGATATAAGGATCGTGGGCGAGAACGCTCATTCCGAACGCACGGGCACGCGTTGCTACTTCCCCTCCGATCCGCCCGAGGCCAACGATCCCTAGTGTTCTTCCTTTCAGTTCAGAGCCGAGTAGGGCCGACCGTTCCCACTTGCCCGCATGCATCGACGTATCAGCACGCGAAATGTGCCGAAGCAGTGATATGATTGTTCCGAAGAACAACTCGACTACCGCAATCGTGTTCCCGGCCGGAGCGTTGATTACAGCGACTCCGAGGGACGTCGCAGTGTCGAGGGCAATGTTGTCGACTCCAACGCCGGCCCGCCCAACCACCTTGAGCTTACGGGCCTTCTCCAGCAGCTCTGTCGAAATCCGCGTGGCGCTGCGACCGATGATCGCATCATAGTCGGCGATGCGGGCAAGCAGTTCGTCCCTGGGTAGCGTCGGCACTTCGTCCACAACAATCTTCGGCTCAGCGGAAAGGAGCGCGACACCTTCGGCGTCGATCTCATCGGTGACGAGAACGCGGTAAGTCACTGTCGTGAGCAGGGTTTGAGCTGGTGGCTGTAGGAGGAGCCGGACGAGGTTGCAATATCGCTTGCCCGGGCTCCAACCCACAAGCGAGAGAGCGACTCACAGCTCCATCCACCTTTTCCATGCTGCTTCGTCGACCCCGATAATGAGCAGGTTTGCATTACGGACGAGCGGAATCCGGAGCAATAAAGGCTCTTCAGAAAGTTTCTCCAGCCAGCGTTCGTCCGAAAGTTGCGCGTATTGAAGGCCAAGCTCTGTAAAACGCTTTGCGTCTCGATCGACGAGTGCTTTCACGCCAAATTTCTGAGCGAATCTGCGAAGCTCGCCAATTGATGCCGGACGTTCTATCAAATCGACGAAGTGAGTCTTGACTCTTCGCTCCGAGAAAAAACGAAGAGCCTTACGTGTATCCGCGCTTTTCTTGATCCCGAAGATCTGTACTTCCAATTGTCGCTCTGGCCAATAAAGGGACTGAAGAATGAAGGTCGACCCGCTGCGTGTTATTAATGTCGCGTGAAATAATCTATTCGCCCGCTTGGTGGATTCCCGGCGGTCATCTGCAGACGCTTTGGGGGAAACTTTTCAGGCGACAACGTCCGGCTCCAACTACCCTCGAGCGTTGGGAAACACCCGATGGCGACTTTGTAGAGCTACATCGGCTGTCGGCAGCACCGGGGACACCGCGTGTTTTGTTGCTGCATGGTCTCGAGGGAACCGTTCGTTCACACTATGTGCAGGGGCTCCTCAATGAAGCAGCCAGACGAAAATGGGGCGCCGATCTTCTGGTCTTCCGCTCGTGCGGCTCAGAGCCAAACCGTACCCGTCGATTCTATCACTCCGGCGAAACTACGGACGCTGCACTCGTGCTGGAGAGGGTTTCGAGAGAGTATCCGACTTCTCCCCTTGCCATCGCCGGAGTCTCGCTTGGCGGTAATGTGCTGCTCAAGTTTCTCGGCGAGCGAGGCAACGATCTTCCTCCTCAGCTCAAGGCGGCAGCTGCAATTTCAGTCCCTTTCGACCTGTCCCGATCCTCCAGAAGAATCAATCGGGGTTTCTCGAGATTCTATCAGCAGTTCTTTCTGAATTCGCTGAGACGGAAGGCGCAGGAAAAGGCCAGCCGGTTCCCGGATCTGGCTCCAGCGGATAAGATCTCCGGGCTACGAACACTCGAGGATTTCGATAACCTGATCACTGGCCCGTTGCATGGGTTCCGGGATGCTGAAGACTATTATCAGCAATCAAGCTCGCTCCCGCGGCTGAAACACATTAAGCTCACAACGCTACTATTGAGCGCAGTTGATGATCCCATGCTGCCGCCAGAAGTTCTCGACGAGGTTCAGGATATTGCCCGACGGAATCCGGCTCTGCGCCTGGAGTTCGTGCAACAGGGCGGTCACGCCGGTTTCATAGCTGGCTCGCGGCCGTGGAGTCCATTTTATTATGCGGAATATCGTGTCGGAGAGTTCTTCGCCGAACAATTCCAGAACGCTTCCGCAACTCGGCAACTGGCCAAACAGGGGAGTTATTGACATGCGCATTCAAGCGGCAGCAATCAGCAGATTCGGTTTAGTCTTCTCGCTTACGGTTACGGCGTGCACGACCAACAAAGTAGTTCCCGCTACCGATCCTCACACCGATCATGGTATGCCATCGCCATCCACTGCGGTGGGCAACGTACCCAACGATCCCCGACTTCCAGCCGATGCTTCGGGTGCACTCGTCCGCCTAAGCACCTCTCCTCGACATGGGGAGTGGGTGGTCCTTCATACCGGCGATGGAGATAGCCTTCGCGCCTGGGTAGTGTATCCCGAGCGAAGCACCAAGGCGCCTGTGGTTGTTGTCGTTCACGAAATCTTCGGACTGTCGTCGTGGATCCGCGGCGTCGCGGATCAACTCGCGGCTGATGGGTTCATTGCGGTTGCTCCGGATCTTCTGACCATGAAGAATCTTCCCGACGGTCCGGATAGCGTCGTCGCACCTTTGGCCCAAGCTGCTATCAGGACTCTCGATCCCGGCTGGGTTCAAAAACAGCTCGACGCCGTTGGACAATATGGAATGTCACTGCCCGCAGCCCAACCGAAATACGGAATCGTTGGTTTTTGTTGGGGTGGTGGTGTCTCATTCGCGCACGCGGTTCATTCCCCGGGGCTTGGGGCATCCGTCGTTTACTATGGCGTTTCCCCAAAGACGACGGATCTGCCTTCGGTTCACGCGCCCGTCCTTGGTCTCTACGGTGGAAACGATGCTCGTGTAGATGCCACGATTCCACCGGCTGACTCAGCGCTTCGGGCGCTCGGCCGAACTTACACCTATAACATTTATCCCGGTGCCGGTCACGGATTTCTGCGCCAACAGACAGGAATGGATGGGGCCAATATGGCGGCGACGCGTGCCGCATGGCCTGCAACGATAGCCTGGTTCAGAAAGTATCTGGGATCGTGAGTAGCACGGGACAGTTGGCTTAATCCCACAATTTTTACTCAGCGCTGTGGTAATTCTCCCCATAGTTTTCCTAGTCGTTTTCATCGCCGGCCTGCTGCTGGCGGTGTTCGCAATGCTGAACGGCGTCCGGCGAAACCAGTCGCGTGCGCCTTCGGCGTTCTTCAATCTTCCGGCGGTAGCCGCCTTTGCCATCGGCTTCGGCGCCGCCGGGTATCCCCTCGCATCGCGAACGCAGCTGCCGATGTGGGGAATTCTGCTGATCGCGGCGGCGGTTGGGGCACTCGCAATCAGCGGAATGATCACGCTTCTCGCCCAGTGGGCGTTCCGTGGAATCCCGGCTGCTTCTGCCGCCGACGAGGATCAGGAGATCCAGGGTCAGCTGGCAGTAGTCACGCGAGAGGTCACGGTTTCCACGCCGGGAGAGATCTCGTACGAGTACCTCGGCAGAAAGGTGAAAATTGCTGCGCGGCCTATAAGCACGAAGGCGCTTCCCGTTGGTGCCGATGTCGTCATCGACCGAATCGAAGACGGGGTAGCATTCGTCGAGGAATGGGCCGTGGTCGAACAGCGCCTCTAGGTTCCCCTGCCTTTCGATCCCCGCGCATAGAGAGACAGCCAATCCGGCCAGTTGCCGCTCAACTCGAAAAAATCATCGAAGTATATGAGACCGCTCTCCTCCAGATCCTCGATCAGCTCCGGAAGCAGATCGTCCGACGGTAACGGTCCGAGCGCAATCAGCCCATCCTCAACCCGGAACTCGTTATCCGCAAGATTGTAACGCTCGTCAATGGCTTGCCGAGTGAATCCGCCGCGCTCGAATGCGCTTTGACGTATTAGAACCACGACACGGCCGTGAGAGAGCTCGAGAGGCATAAGTTAGATTCAGAGGAACCGACAGCAGGACAAGGGCACTTTTATCTTTAATGTATGTCGCAATTGCCGGTCTTCGAAACTGAATTCGACGTTGTAGTCATAGGCGCTGGCCATGCCGGGGCTGAGGCAGCGGTCGCTGCTGCGCGTCTTGGTGCTCGGGTCGGCTTGATCACGAGCGCGCTCGAGACAATCGGGCAGATGTCATGCAATCCGGCCATTGGAGGTGTTGCGAAAGGCACGGTGGTACGCGAGGTGGATGCGTTAGGAGGAATCATGGGAAAGGCTACCGATCTCGCCATGATCCAGTTCAGGATGCTGAACCGCAGCAAAGGGCCTGCTGTCTGGGCTCCTCGCGCACAGTGCGACCGCGGGCTTTATCGCCGAGCAGTGAGATCCCTCCTCGAGCAACAGGCGAACCTTCAGACCGTGCAGGGAACCGTCGCACGCCTTGTTCTTACACGAGACGAACAGCGTGTAGTTGGCGTTGAGACCCTGGAAGGGAGATGCTTCGGCGCCAAAAGCGTTGTAATAACAACGGGTACTTTCCTGCGCGGTCGGATTCACATCGGCGTTGAGACTCGTATTTCCGGTGGACGAGCTGGTGAGACCGCGACCACACACCTTGCAGAGCAATTGGAACAAGCTGGTCTTACCGTGGCGCGCTTCAAGACCGGGACACCGCCTCGTGTAGATGGCAGATCTGTCGACTATTCCGCGCTCGAGACCCAGGAAAGTGAGATTGAGCAGTTCGATTATTCGTGGTCTCACTTCTGGAACGAGAAGCGACGTCAGGGCTCCGCCACCAGGCACCCTGCTCAAATGCCCTGCTGGATCACGTACCTCGAAGCGGAAGGTAAGAGGATCATCAAGGAGAATATCGGGAAGTCGGCGATGTACGGTGGGGCAATCTCATCCCGCGGGCCGCGCTACTGTCCTTCAGTCGAGGACAAAATCGTAAAGTTCCCCGACGCGGAGAGACACCAGCTTTTCCTCGAGCCCGAAGGACATGACACATCAGAGCTTTACGTCAACGGGTTGTCTACTTCGCTCCCAGCGATCGTGCAGCTCGAGATCCTGCGATCTGTTCCCGGGCTGGCAGACGTAAGAATGAACCGCGCCGGCTATGCTATTGAGTACGACTACTACCCCCCTACCCAGCTGGATCCGTCGTTGCAGGTCAAGGCTGTGCCAGGCCTTTACTTCGCCGGACAGATAAACGGTACAACCGGATACGAGGAGGCCGCGGGACAGGGTCTAGTCGCGGGACTTAACGCCGCTCTCTCGATCCAGCGGAAACAATCAGTTCTATTGGGTAGAGAGACATCGTACATCGGGGTGCTGGTCGATGATCTCGTTACGCGAGGGGTAGATGAGCCTTACAGGCTCTTCACTTCGCGCTCAGAGTTCAGACTTACCGTACGTCAGGACAATGCGTTGAGACGCCTCGGCGCTATTGGCGTGCGGCTCGGGATCTATTCGAAATTCGAAGAAGCCACCATCGAGACGCGATTGCAGCACGAGGACACTGCCGTACGACTAGCTGAGAGCACCAGCATTCGACCTGAGGAGGCTGCGGCCGTTCTCTCTGACGCGCGCAGTGCGCCGCTTGCGCAGACAGTGAAAATCGTCGAAGTAGCGAGACGTCAGGATATTCCACTCGAGCGGTTATTGAAAGCAGTTGGACTCGGAGGAGGCCTCGACAGCGAGGCCCTCGTCACGGTAGATCTCGAGATCAAGTATGCCGGCTATTTCGAGCGTGAGAGAGTACAAGCCGACCGGATGCGCAGAATGGGTGATTTTTCCCTCGATCCTGACCTGGAGTACGGGGACATGCGCTCCCTGTCATTCGAGGCGCGTCAGAAGCTTTCTGCTCTCAAGCCACACTCGCTGGCTCAGGCTTCAAGGATTCCGGGTGTGAGTCCCAGCGATTTGCAGAATCTCGTTATCGAGATCGAGCGGCGCCGACGTCTCGCGCCTACGCAGTAGCGATTGCCTGCGCTGAGCTCCACTCGATCACCAGCACCGCCGCAGCGATGAGAATACCGCCAATCAGTGTTGCCACACCGAACTGATTGGCGAGCACCAATGCGCCGAGGATTGCGGTAAAGAAAGGTTCGACAGTGGCGATGATCGCTGTCCTGACCGGGCCAAGGACCGACAGCCCTCTGATGAGCGAAGAGAATGCAATCACCGTCGACACGAGTGACAGCATGAAAATATTAGACCAGACGGCCGCCCCTCGTGGAACGAAAAGCTCGCCAGCGAACAGTGCCGCAATTACGAATGAGATCGCTGCTCCAACGATCAGCAGAAAAGTCGAGAGCAGGGCGGGGATGTTCTCCTGCACATGCGCCAGAGCCGGCAGATACGCTGAGTAGAGCAAAGCTGACGCGAGAGCTAGGGTCACACCTATCGGATTGAGTTTCTCCGTTGGCGCCCCGATCATAATTGTCACCCCTGTCAGTGCGAGAAGGAGCGCGAGTACTCGCACTGGCGTTAATTTTTCAGTCCTTCGAACGGCGGCGAGCAGTGCAACCCACGCCGGATAAGTGTAAAACAGAAAGGCGAGAGGCCCGACCGGTATATACTCGAGAGCGTGAAGACTTAAATAGGTAATGAGCGCTTGACCTACCCCACCTATCAGCAGCAGTTGAATGATCCGTTGCTTCGGGATCAAGCTGATTCGCCTGATGTGAATCACTGCTCCAAGGAGTACTGCTCCCAGGACATAACGCCATGCCATCGTGGTGAGAAGGGGAACACCGGCACTCGTCGTCAGAACCGTGAGGACGGAAATCGACCCGAAGCTAAAGGCTGATACAACGATCAGCAGTGTAGCGCGACCGATTGAAGTGTCTGAGGATTCCATCGGACGAATGTAGCTTTACCTGATATTGCAGGCCATTTTGGGACTGTAATGCTAGCTCAACATGGAATGAGAATCAGATGACTTCTCCGACTCTTGCTGGACAGATGGGTTCTTCTCCCTCGAGAACTCAGGAAGAATTCAAGGACCTTGGTTTCGGGACCGAGGTTGCGAAGGGCACTCGGCGTCGGCTGTTGAATCGAGATGGGAGCTTCAACGTGGTTCGCGATGGATTGAATCCGTTGTCGTCAATGAGTCTCTATCACTGGCTCCTCACTATCTCGTGGCCGAAGTTCCTCGCCTTTATCACCGGTTCCTACGTTGCCATCAATACACTGTTCGCATTCGCGTTTCTACTCCTGGGGACGGATGCACTTCAATCGAGCACGGGAAGTTTCGCCGGGCAGCCCTTTTACAGAGCGTTCTTTTTCAGCGTCGACACGTTTGCAACAATCGGCTACGGGAACATCATCCCCGTCGGTGTCGTGGCGAACACGCTCGTCACGATTGAAGCACTGCTCAACATCGTGGGTGTGGCACTCGCGACGGGGGTGATATTTGCCCGTTTCTCTCGGCCGTCGACAAGAATCATTTACAGTCGCAACGCGATCGTCGCGCCCTATCGCGACAAGATGGCGCTCGAGTTTCGAATTGCCAACGCGAGAAGCAGTCAGTTGATCGACGTGCAGATCCAGGCAATTCTCACCAAAATCGAGCAGGTGGGTGGGTCAGCGGTGAGGAAGTTTTATGAGCTCACCCTCGAACGGAATCGTGTAGTGTTCTTCCCCCTGAGCTGGACGGTCGTTCATCCGATTGATGCGGCAAGTCCGATGTGGGGCCTGACACATACAGATCTCGTCAACGGCGATGCGGAGCTCCTGGTTCTTCTTATCGGAACGGACGAGACGGTGTCGCAGACAGTTCACTCGAGATCCTCATATCAAGCTGACGAGATTGTTTGGGGCGCAAAATTCGCGAATATGTTTATGCGGACTGAAGCCGAAGGAATCATCGGCATGAACCTGAGCCGGATTCACGACATTGAACCGGTTATTCCGCGCTGACGCACCTGTGCAGGGTGTGCGTGTTTAGACGTCTCTCGTATAATGATTTTACCTTCTCAGGATCTTAGCGTATGAAAATCGGACTTTGGGCACTTATTGGCAGTGTTATAGCGCCATTAACGCTACAGGCTCAGGACAGTCGGGCGACAATTGAATCCATCCCCCAGATTGCTGTCACTGGTCGGGGTGAGGTAAAGGTATCGCCCGATAGGGCGACCATTCAGGTCACCGTTCAGACCCGGGCAGTGAGTGCCGCGGCAGCAGCATCGGAAAATGCTACCAAGCAGCAATCGGTTCTAACGGCACTTCGGACACTTGGATTGCAGAACGATCAACTCTCGACCATCAATTACAACGTCTATCCTGAGCAGCGTTACGAGCAAGGAAAGGAGCCGGTAATCGTTGCCTACAACGTGACCAACACCATTCTGGTCGACGTCCGAAAGTTGAACCAGGTCGGTCCGGTCATCGATGCTGCGCTCTCCCACGGGGCCAACATGATTGCATCGCTTCAGTTTTACGCCTCCAATACCGAGACAGCTCGCAGAAGCGCAATCGCGACAGCGATAGAAAAAGCCCGGGCGGATGCTGAAGCCGCGGCACGGGCGGCTCATGGATCCCTTGGCGGTTTGCTCGAGATCAATATCGGAGCCTATTCCCCTCCGCCGCCGCGCCCAATGATGATGGCCCGGGTAGCTAGTGGCGTTGCGCAAATGGATAGTACGCCGATCAATCCGGGGGAGGAGACGCTCTCGGTCGAGGTCAGTACTCGCTGGAGGTTCCTTGCGACCCAGTAGGTCGTTTCCACGTGGAACACTCAGATTCTCGTTCCACGTGGAAACTCCCCTCGCTGGTGGGTAAATTAGCCTTTGTACCCTCCAACGACATCTCGTGGCGCGAATAATAGCAATTGCAAACCAGAAGGGCGGTGTCGGTAAAACTACAACGGCGGTAAACCTGGCAGCGAGTCTCGCCGCCGCAGAACAACGCACTCTCCTCATCGACGCAGATCCACAGGGCAACGCCACCAGCGGCGTCGGACTCCAGAAGGAGAACGTCCCACTTTCTCTCTATGACGTTCTGGTCGGAAACTCAGACCTCAGATCTTCGCGGCAGTCCTCAATCCAGTTCGAGAAACTGGATGTCGTAGGCGCAACTCCGGATTTAGCGGCCGCCGAAGTGGAGCTTGTAGACAAGAGCGACCGGGATCACGTCATGAGTGGAGCGATCGAATCACTCCGGGGAGACTACGACTACGTAATCATCGATTGCCCGCCTTCGCTCGGCCTCATCACGATCAACATGCTCGTGGCAGCTGATGCTCTCCTCATTCCTCTTCAGTGCGAGTACTACGCACTCGAAGGCCTGTCGCAGCTACTGAACACCGTACACCGCGTTCAACACAGCGCCAACGAAAAACTCGGTATCGATGGTGTTCTGCTCACCATGTACGACTCTCGTCTCAATCTCTCGCGACAGGTCGCCGAAGACGCGAGAGAATACTTCGGACCGAAGGTGTTCAAGAACGTCGTCCCGAGAAATGTTCGCCTGGCGGAAGCACCAAGTTTCGGAAAGCCCATCATTCTTTACGATGTCGCCTCAGTAGGAGCACAAGCATATATGAACGTCGCGAAGGAGCTAATCGAACGGACTGCCCAAGGAGACGACGGTGTCCTCTGAGAAAACACCGCGAAGACTCGGCCGAGGACTCGAAGCACTTTTGGGTGCCGGAGGTCTCGCGTCCAGTGATGACGGAGCTCTAAAGTCCATACCCATCAGTCAGATCTCTCGAAATCCGTATCAGCCGCGGCAAGAATTCAACACTGAAGAACTCGCCGAGCTGCAGGAAAGCCTCAAGGCCAGCGGACTTTTACAGCCGATAACAGTCCGACGGCGGCCGGGCAAGGATGGCTTCGAGCTCATTGCCGGTGAGCGTCGTTTGCGTGCAGCCACAAAGGCTGGGTGGAAAGAGATACCCGCCATCATCAAGGAAATTGATGACAAGACGATTCTCACTCTTGCGCTTGTGGAGAATCTTCAGCGAACCGATCTCAACCCAATCGAGGAAGGAGAAGGCTACCATCAGCTTTCTCACGACTTCGGCCTAACTCAGCAGCAGATCGCTGAAACGGTCGGAAAGGATCGCACGACGATCGCGAACATGCTACGTCTTCTTCAGTTGCCAGAGTCGGTAAGAAGACTCCTTCAGGAAGGGCAACTGACGATGGGGCACGCCAAAGTACTCCTCGGCCTCGACGATCCGGCAAAAATTGCGGGTCTTGCTCGCGAAATCGTCAATGATGGCCTCACGGTACGTGAAGTTGAGCAACGACTTCGGGAGGTTGCAGGCACCAGGCGCGGAAAGAAATCGGGACGCCCAAGGGCCATAGATCGACAGTCGCCAGAGTTAAAGCGGATCGAAGATCGGCTACGTCGTTTTCTTCAAACCGATGCCGTGATCAAGATTGGCCCTCGTAATCGCGGAACGCTCACGATTCACTTTTATTCGGCGGATGACCTCGAGCGATTACTCGAACTGTTGAGCGTTCCTGACTAATCAACAGAGTTATACACCTGAGCTGTAACTAATTGGGGCATAAACAGTTAACTAATATGCCCTATGCAAATAGATCGGTTCTCCACACAAATCTGCACACGGATTCGATGCCGAACGTCTACGAGCTCGCGGAGTACACCGACAGCCTCTTGGAGACTGCAACCATCTCTGATTACTCAGGAGCGTTGAACGGACTGCAGTTGGAGAACCGATCGGAGATCAGGGGAGTTGTCGCAGCCGTGGATTTTTCCACCCGCGCCATAAATGGTGCTATTGCAACCAAAGCCAATCTGCTTGTCGTTCACCACGGAATGTTTTGGGACGCTCCAGCTCCGATTCAGGGCTCATCGTACAAGAGACTGCGACTTCTGATCGAGAACGACATTGCGGTCTATTCATCACACCTGCCGCTTGATCGGCATCCGACCCTCGGGAATAACATCTTGCTCGCGAAGCACCTTGGCCTCAAGCCAACCGCCGCCTTCGCAGGATTCCAGGGAGTTTCCATTGGCGTCAGCGGGGAGAGCCGGATCGAGACTGCGGTGTTAGCCGAGCAGGCCCGAAAATTCGCGAGGACCTGCGGAAGCGAAGTACGAACAACACTCATCGAAGGAAACCGCCAGACAAAGCGATGGGGAATTTGCACTGGCGCTGGTGCTTCCGCCGAAACCCTCAAGGAAGCACGTGAGTTGAAAATCGATACGCTGATTGTGGGCGAGGGCCCACATTGGACCGCCGTTTATGCTGAAGAGAATGAGATCGCGATCATTTATGCGGGACACTACGCAACCGAGACGCTTGGAGTCCGGGCACTAGCCGAGCATTTAGGCGCGAAGTTCGGAATTCCATCGAGTTTTGTAAGTGCTCCAACCGGTCTCTAGCGAATCATCGCTGCGCTCAATAGCCGCGATGGAAATCAGCAGTCGGTGTAGGCGCTCTTCCACGTAGCGCTCCACTCCCCCGAGTTGGCACGCTCAATGAGCCCGAGTTTGCCACCGTCGTCGTATTCGATATTGATCACGATAGCAGGACGTCTTGCCGCTCCGATCTGTACCGCCGCCAGCACCTCTGTCGCTTGCGTCGACTCCTCAGCCCCAGCCGTTCTGCTGTAGTACCCGAGACTGTACTTCCCCTTTGTGCCCACCGGCCGCTCACCAATGATGAGAAGATGCTCGACCCTTGGATTGGCTTCCTCATTCACACTTCGAACGACGTCCGCAATTACCACATCGATGGAATCGAGTCGGAATGTGTACGCTGAGCGCACTCTGAATGGGAGCCCTCTGAATGTCGGATCAGAAACGACGGGAAGTGTTGCCGCCATTTGTGCAAGAGATGCGGCAAGCCCGGCCGAATCAGCGCTTGGCATTGACTCAATCGAGTCGAGCACAATCGGGCGAACATGACCGCTTGCAAACCCAACTCGCCAGTTTGAATGGGCTGACCGCAATCTGGCCAGAGGCCACGAGTCACACTCCTGTCTCACATCGACGGGAGGAAGTAATGATACGCCAACCGACGATGCGATTCTTCCACCTCGTCCAAACAAATCGAACGTGACGCCTGAAATCTGTGGGCTGATGCCTTGAAGTGATTCAATCGTGCTGTCAGTTGCTTCGGGTAGCACGACTGCAACGCTATCACTATTGTTCGCCCCGGAAATGATCATCACAGGTCCGGCATCGACATCCCAATTCGTATTTCCCAACGGGTTCGCGGGGTAAACCGCTGGTAGTGATGCTCGAGCCGAATCGGCTGCGTCTCGCCCCTTGTCTCTACACGCAGCGATGCTGATAACCAGCAGTACCAGCAAAGAGAGACCCGCTGCGCGAAGGATCATGGAAGTAATTTGTGGTCGACTTCGTGGACAGTCGAGAGTACGTATCGCCTGCTACGTCACCGTACGTATTTAAGAGCCACTACTGATCGATGTAGTGTACACACGTGAGGCTAACGCAAGAGGCTGACAATGGAATCGCTGACAATCGGTTCGATGACTAAAGCAGAACAAGCTGCCGGCGGCATTATCAGCGTCACTCCAGCCGGAGACTTTAATCCACCGCTGGCGCCATTCAAAGAGCGTCTCAGCTGGGCACTCTACGACTTCGCGAACACGGTATTCTCGATGAATATCGCGACGCTCTACTTTGCCGCGTGGCTGGTAGCAGATCTCGGACATTCGAATACTCTGTACGCAGTAGTGAATGGGATCGCATCCGCCCTCGTCGTCGTATCGATTCCGCTTTTTGGTGCTATTTCTGATGAGACGCAGCGACGAAAGCCATGGGTAGTCGGCTTCACCTTGATCGCGTGCCTATCAACCATCGCAATGGCCATCCTCGGCCAGACTGGCTTGCCATTGATAGGGGAAGGCGTAACAGCAACCGGATCTCGTCCATTGGTGCCCCCCGGCATTGCTCTCTTTGGAGTACTCGCGGCTTTTACGATCGCGAACTACGCGTATCAGGGCGCACAGCCTTTTTACAACGCGATGATGCCGGAGCTGGTTCCGGTAGACCACCGGGGTCGACTCTCCGGCATGGGTGCCGCGCTGGGATACGTTGGTTCGATTACCGGTGTTCTCCTGACATTCCCGTTTTTCACGGGACAAATGCCAATACTCGGAGCAATTCCAGCCCGGACGATCAGTTTCCTGAGAAGCGCAGTCCCTTTCACTACACACGGTGGCCGTGTTTCGACATTCGTGCCGACTGCGCTTCTTTTTCTGCTGTTCTCGCTGCCGCTGTTTCTCTTCTGTCGGGATCACAACGTGATGCACGGAAAGAAGCGCGTGGCGTGGCGCCAGGCCTTCCGGGATGTTCAGCACACGTTGGATGAGGCAAGAAAATATCCCGGAACTTTGCGGTTCATTCTGACATCGTTCCTGTATCAGGATGCCATGGGAACGATCATCGCGAACATGGCTCTTTACGCAATTTTCGCGATGGGATTCGTGAAGGGCTCGGAGGCGACGCTCTTCGTCATTCTGACGGTTCCAGCTGTCATCGGGAGCTATGGTATTGGGCGACTGGTAGATCGCTTCGGACCCAAGCGAACTCTATCGTGGGTCCTTGCCGGCTGGATCCTGCTCCTTATCTCGATGATCGTCGTTCCATCGAGAACTGCCTTCTGGATCGTGGGCGCATGCATAGGCCTGATTTACGGAGGCGTTGCTACGGCGGAACGTCCGCTCCTTCTCAGCCTGGTTCCAGATGTCGAGGCGGGACGTTTCTTCAGCCTCATGGTTCTTTCATCAAGAGCTGCAGCAGTTATAGGTCCATTCGTGTGGGCATTCGCGGTCGATGGACTTACGCCCTCAATGGGAATCGGCTTCGCTTACAGGGCTGGTGTACTGACTGTCGCAATCGGGATGACGCTTGCGCTTTGGATGTTGCGCGGCGTGCCCGACAATTTTACCCGGCCGGTCCGCTCTCAATGATCTACAATGCCCTGAGGTGGATCAACGGAGTTGCGCTCCACTGGTTCTACCGCGACATCCGTATCACGGGGAGGGAGCGAATACCGACGGGGGTCCCGCTTCTCATTGCGGCAAACCACCAAAATGCCCTTGTCGACTCACTGATCGTAGCGTGGGTCATGCCTCGCAGGATTGCGATGACTGCCAAGGCCACGCTGACAGAAAACCCGCTGATTGCGTTGCTATTCAGGATCGTCGGCGTTGTTCCTCTTCGCAGGGTAAGCGACGAGGCCAGAAAAGCAAATGGAGCTTCGTCCGATCGTTCACGCAATGCTGAAGCCTTTCGAGAAATTCTGAACCTACTCGAGCATCGTCGAGCAGTGCTCATTTTTCCAGAAGGTAAGAGCCATAATGAAGTCGGTCTCGAGCCACTCAAGACAGGGCTGGCCAGACTTGCATTACGGGCCAGGGATGAGCGTTCCATAAAGGGAGTTACTATCCTGCCGCTCGGACTCATATTCGAGGACAAAGGCGTGCCCGGTACGGCCATTGGAGCACGAGTCGGGGAACCGATCGAGATGGACTCGTGGCCGACTACAGACCATGTTGGCTTAACTGAAGAGATCGCCAGACGCCTTCGGAGTGTGTCAGAGGACGCCGCGCTACCGCTCGCGAAGGAGGAAAGATCGGCGTCAGCCAAGGACTCGCTCAGAGAAAGGCTGATCACACTCGCAGCTTCGTGGGGTCGCCTTACTCACCAGTTCCCGGTGAGAATCGCAAGAAGTATTGCGGTAAGGCAGAGTACCGACGCTGATCAGCCCGCGATGCTGACGATAGTATTTGGAATCGGGTTCGTGCTTCTTACTTACGCGATTCACCTCGCGATTATTGGCATGCTCGTCCATTCCTTCTGGATTGGCTGCCTTTATCTCGCGGGGTTACTGAGCGGAGCATACTGGGCGGCGTTCGAGCGACATCCTCGCCGTTACTAGCTCAGGGGAGCTTCGTTTCGAGCCAGTTTTTTCCGACTCCGAGATCGACCACGAGAGGGACGGATAGTTCGGCCGCGTGTTCCATCTCGTATTTCACCAGCTCCTGAACCTGACCCATCTCGGCCGGCAATACCTCGAACACAAGCTCATCGTGAACCTGTAGCAGCATCTTGCTCTGTAGCTCTTTGGTCCTGAGCGTGTCATCGATCCTGATCATTGCGATTTTGATCAGATCGGCCGCCGAGCCCTGAATGGGTGAATTAGCGGCGGTTCGCTCCCCGAACGCCCGGATGTTGAAGTTCCTTTCGCGTAGCTCGGGGATATATCGCCGCCGTCCAAATATCGTCTGCACGTATCCATTCTCGCGGGCAAACGCAATCATAGCATCCAGATAGTTCCGCACGCCCTGAAACCGCTCAAAGTAACGAGCAATGAACTCCTTTGCCTCAGCGTGTTCGATGCCGAGCTGCAAGGAAAGCGCGTGCGGGCCCTGACCGTAGATCGTGGCAAAGTTGATCGTTTTAGCGCGGCTACGCATTGTGCCGGTTACTTCCGCCAATGGAACATCGAAGATCAGCGCCGCTGTCTGACGGTGGATGTCACCACCAGCCTGGAAAGCGTCCACGAACGCGGGGTCTCGTGAAAGGTGAGCGAGAAGGCGCAGCTCAATCTGTGAATAGTCTGCCGCCAGGAGCTGCCAACCCTTACGGGGAATGAATCCGCGGCGAATGTCGCGACCCAGCTCTCGACGGATTGGGATATTCTGAAGATTTGGATCGCTGGACGAGAGCCGACCTGTAGAAGCGACGGTCTGATTGTACGAAGTGTGCAGGCGTCCTGTCTTTGGATTGACGAGACGCGGTAAAGCATCGAGATAAGTATTCTCCAGTTTTGACAGCTCCCGGTATTCCATCAGGAGCGTCGGTAGTCGGTGACCCTCTTCAGCCAGCTCTGTAAGAACGCTGACATCTGTTGAAGGGCCGGTGCTCGTTCTCTTCAGAACCGGAAGATTCAGCTTGTCGAAGAGTATCTCGCGCAGCTGTGGATTCGAGTTGATATTGAACTCCGTTCCAGCGGTCTCGTAGATCTGTTTCTCAACAGCCTCGCGATCCGCCTGAAACCGCTTCTTAAGCGACAAAAACCATGGCTGATCGATCGCGATTCCCGTCCATTCCATCTCGGCGAGGACATTGATGAGAGGAATCTCAACGCCATCCAACAGGCGCGTCAGCTCGTGTGATTCGAGCTGAGGCTCAAATATGCCCCGTAGACGCAGAGTTATATCCGCGCCTTCGCACGAGTAGTCACGAGCAGCCTCGACAGGACATTCATCGAACGGGATTGCAGAGCGACCCTTACCGCATAGATCCGCGTAGGACGTCATGGTGTGATCGAGAAACTCGAGCGCCAAGACATCAAGACCGTGAGACCGACGGCCTGGGTCAAGCACATAACTCGCCAGCATCGTGTCAAAATCCAACCCTGCGAGCTGCACACCCGCAGAACGAAGAGCGAGCAGATCGAACTTTGCATTCTGCGCTGTCTTTCGCACCGACGGATCTTCGAGAAGGTCTTTGAAAGGTTTCATCTCCGGTGAATCGAACGCCGGAAGATTACGAACGTGTGTCGGTCGGGTTTGTCGCAGAATTCTGGCAGCGATGCTTATCGAATCTCCGTTGGTTTTCTTTTTTTTCGACAGCAATTCCGGGAAAACCTCGTCGCCGCCACGGATGAGACCACGGTCCCCTGGCGCGTCAGTCGCAGATCGATCTCCCGCAGCATCCACGAGGAGCTCTCCCTGTCCACTCCGCGACAGTCGGTGGCGGAGCGGGAAGTAGTACGCCTCTCCCTCTCCGACGGCAATCGATATTGAGATTATCGATGAGCGGAGTGGATCGGCCGTTTGCGGACTGTCCGAGTCGACCATCGCTTCAGTGTCCAGGGCTATCACCTTTGCCTCACGCGCACGACTGACTGCACGCTGCACGGCTTCAGCCGTATCTACAGTCACATAGTTGACCAACTGCTTCGGCTTCTCCTCAAGCGGCGCCTGGACAGCGCTGTCTTTCGCCAGCGAATGAAACTCCAGCTCAATAAACAGATCGCGAAGCCGCTGGTAGTCGGGCGCCTTTATCCTGAGCGAATCGAGGTCGAACGGAACCTGTAGATCGTCACGAATTGTTACTAATTCCTTCGAGAGCCGGGCATTTTCAGCGTGCTCGAGAAGTGCTTCCCGAGGACGCTTCTTGGTAATCTCTCCCGCGTGAGCCAGGATTGACTCGAGGTGTCCGTACTGTTTCACCAACTCGGCGGCCGTCTTGTCACCTATTCCCCGCACACCGGGAATATTGTCGGAGGAATCACCAACCAGGGCCATATAGTCGGTGACAAATTCGGGAGCAACTCCAAGTCGCTCATCCGCGTTTTCTACTCCTACCCAATGCTCCTCGACATTCGCGGGCCCGCCGCGTCCCGGGTTCAACAGCCAGACTCCGGGCTTCACCAGCTGCTGAAAATCCTTGTCGCCCGACACCACTACCACGTTTACTCCTGCCTCTACGCTTCTCGCGACGAGCGTCCCGATTACATCATCGGCTTCATATCCGGGCAGCGTTAAAACCGGGATCCGGTAGGCATCCAGCAGCTGAGAGATGCGCTCCATGCCACGATCGAAATCCGACTGAAGCTCTTCCGTCAGCTTTTCGCGAGTCGCTTTGTAGGCAGGATAGCGTTCGTGCCGGAATGAAAGCCCCGAGTCATGCACCCAGCCGAGATAGTCAGGTTGGTGCTTGGTGATGAGACGCTGGAGAAAATTCGCGATCCCCCAGCTTGCAGAAGTATTCTCGCCTTTGCTCGTGGTAAGCGGCCGGGAGATGAGCGCGAAAAAAGCCCTGTAAATGAGGGCATAGCCGTCGACAAGGAACAGTCGCGGGCTGTCTGGAGCTTTCATGAAGTCAATATAAGACGCCCTCGTTTCAGTAGGAGCACGCGAGCGTCTATTGGGAAGGGAACTACGCTCGCTGGAGCTTTCTATCGCTGCCTACGGGCATTGAGCGCAAGAAATTCGGACTCGCTGGGTCTGGTCAATCGCCATCTTCCGGTCTCTTCGTAGAAGATCAGCTGCGAGTTGTAATTGCGATACTGCCAGATCTGAATCCGCGCAGTAGACCCCATTTGAGTAGTCGTGATCGTCTGATTCACCTGCCGCTCGAGAATTTGATCGGGCTCACCCAATGCCACGAATACCATTCCGCGATCCGAGAGCCATCCTGGATTCCGATCCATTCTGAACTGACCGTTCGCCAGCTGAATCCGGCCAAAATAAGCCTGCATTTCTTCATTTATGGGCGTTTCAGGTATCGGGTCGGTTGCACGGAGAAATTCTGCCCACACTGTTGCGCGTTTCTCGGGGGGAGCACTCCGAAGCGCGTTGAGACGGCCAGGATTCGCAAAAAATCGCAGATAACCAATCATGTCCTCGAACGACATGAGCGGAATATCCTCGCCAAAGCTCACGAACAATGGAGCCTTAACACTGTCGTGTGCGTCTCGCCGGGTAAAGGAAACCTGAGCGATGCCAACCCCAACGGTGGAGATAGGCACGCTCACTACACCGCTGAAAAGCGCGCCTCGACGTGCCAGCATGACCGAGTCGCGCCACAGCTGCGCTCCCTTACCGTTGCGAACCACAAAATTGACGGGCAGGCGAGCTCCCTGACCATAGGCTTCGACATAGATAGCAACGGTGCTGTCGCGACCAAAGACCGCACTCGATCGAGGGCTCGCGAGCAGACCTGGCGCCGAGTCAAGAGTTGATCTCCCCGTCGCTTCATAGACGAGGAGTGGAGTAGAAAGCCGCCCTGCTCCGAGCGCAGGAACGAGAACCGTATCCTGCTGCGTTGCACCCCGTGAGCCAGCCACATCGCGCACCGTCGCCGAGATCGTATAGGTGCCTGGCTGCACATGAAAATAGTGCTGGAAGATGATGCTCTCATCGGTGCGATTTACCTCGCGAAATGATCCAACACGAACTATCTCCATCGCATTGACGGTTGCGGCTTCGACCTCACCGCGGTTGAGGCTGAGCTTTACCTCATAAGGAGCACGATACCGATCACCTTCTCTCGTGAACGTGAGCGCACGATTGGGAAGCGAAATGCTCACCAGAACGAGAGTCGTGTCCGGATACGCGCTTGCAAAGGAGGAAATCTTTCCGACAAAGGCGACGGGGCCAGGAGCTGCGAGCAAGCCGATTTCCCGATACAGCTCGCTTACATCGGATGTTGTCGCTCCTGCCGGGGGAAGCGCGGCTGGATTAGGCGGCGAGCTGGTACGAGAGCCCGCGGAACTGCAACCAGCGATGACAAGCGTTGCAAGGAAAAACAGGCCCAAACGGCATTTGGCGGAAATCAGCATGAGCGGTTATTACCCTATCCGGTGTTGCGGGTTTCTATTAGCTTCGCGGCGTGTCTCGAGAACAGATGGTCGGAGCTTCAGTCGCTGGCTATGCAATCAGGAAAGAGGTAGGTGAAGGCGGCACCTCCGCCGTGTACCTTGCCGAGCATCCGAATCATGGCACCGTAGCACTCAAAGTGCTACGGGAAAAGCTACGCCAGGACAAGACCGCAGTAACCCGTTTTGTCCGTGAGGCAAAGTATGGTGCCCGGGTAAAACATCCCAACGTCGTGGAGACGATCGAGATAGGAGAGTCCGAAAACGGTCTCCACTTTCTCGCTATCGAATGGGCCGAAGGCGAGATCCTGGAACGATATGCCAAACTGCACGCGCCCCTTCCAAGAGACGAAGTCGCAACCATTGTTTCACAGATAGCAGCCGGCGTGCAGGCGGCTCACGACGCCAACATCGTACACCGCGATCTAAAGCCGGAAAATGTGATGTACGATCCGAAAACCAGGCGCGTGAAGCTGCTCGATTTCGGAATTGCGACTGATACACAAGCTTCGACTGACGAGCGTCTGACCCGTGCTGGATTCTTTGTCGGTACGCTGATGTACATCGCTCCGGAGGCACTATCTGGAGAAATCGTAACGGCGGCGGCTGACCAATATAGCCTCGCCACGATCGCGTATTTTCTGCTGACGCGTTGTTTGCCTTATACAGCCAAGGCGCCCCGTGAAATGTTCACCCAGCTCCTGACGATGCCTCCCATTCCGCTCAAGGACGCAGGAGAGGGAGGGTTCGAATTCGCGCCGGAGCTTGACGCCGTAATCATGCGCGCTCTATCCCGATCGCCCACAGCCAGATATCCAAGCGTGATGGCATTTGCAAATGCTTTTGTCGAAGCTTCGCGCATCGCCCCGGAACAACCGAAGATTCTGGATAAGTTCAAGGGATTACTTAGACGCAACCGGTAAATCATCGGGGTCGACCGGCAGCCAGAGCGTAAACGTCGAGCCTTTTCCAAGCTGGCTCTCTAGCTCGACCATTCCCCCGATCAACGCAGCAAGCCGGCGAGAAATTGCGAGTCCTAATCCGGTCCCGCGCTCTGCAGAGTTGCCTCGAGGACCGGCGTCTACCTGCTCAAACTCTTCAAAGATCCGACTCTGGTCTGCCGGGTCGATTCCGATCCCCGTATCGATTACCTGGATACCAATCCAGGCGTGCGTCGGGTAGAAACTTCGGTCAACTGAGAGAAATGGACTCCGGTCAACTGGAGGAGATCCGCTATCCGGGAGGGAATCAACGAGTCGAGTACGAATAATGATTCCGCCTTCATTCGTGTACTTTACCGCATTCCCCAGCAGATTCACGAGGATCTGGCGCAAATGAGTCGGGTCCGTTCTGATACGCGGAAGAGCGGCACCCATTACAAGCGACAGGTGCAGACCTTTTTCGCTCACCAGCGACTCTATCTCGCTCGCCACATCGAGAACAAACGGGCGAAGATCGATGGTTTCAGTATGAATCTCGAGCCTGCCTGCGGCCATCTTCGCAAGGTCGAGCACCTGATCGACGAGATGCCGAAGATGATTGGCAGAAGCCTCTATACGTTCGACCGGTTTTACCTGTCGGGGAGCAAGTTCCCCGTATACGCCCTCCCGCAACAGGTCCACAAAGCCGACAATTGCGTTTAGCGGGGTTCGAAGCTCGTGGGAAACGTTCGCCAGGAACTCGCTCTTCATGCGGTTCACTCGCAGTAGTTCGGAAGAAAGCCTCTCCAGCTCCTTCGATCGCTCAACGAGACTGCGCGCCTGACGCCGCTCGTGGCGAATTATAAGGACAAGGCCAAGCACAGTTGCAAGGGAGATAAGCCACCCGACGAAACCAGTCCAGCGACCGAACCCAACCTGCGAAAGCAAATGCATTGACTCCAATCATAAGAATCCCTAACCTCCCGCACCATGACTGATCAATCCGTCCTCGTCTCACTGCTTGCCGAACGCTCCACCAAGCGTGGTCAGTTTACCCTCGCCTCCGGTAAGCAGTCGAAATATTACGTCGACGCAAGATTGACTACGATGAGTCCCGAGGGCCTGTCGCTGATCGGTCCGTTGGCGCTCTCCACGCTCCATCAATCGGGATGGGAAGTGGATGCGGTTGGCGGTCTCACCCTCGGTGCCGATCCAATCTCCTATGCTATCAGCTACGCCAGCGCTCGATCCGATCATCCGCTCCGAGCATTCACGGTGCGAAAAGAAGTAAAGCCCCACGGAACGGGTAAAACGATCGAAGGACCCTTCAAAGAGGGTGATCGCGTGGCTGTGATAGAGGACGTAATTACTACTGGCGGATCGGCACTCCGCGCTATTGAAGCCGTGCGTGCGGCAAACGGCATTGTAGCCGGCGTGCTCGCTCTAGTCGACCGTGAGGAGGGTGGACGGCAGGCGATTGAAGCCAGCGGCGTTCCCGTTATCAGCCTGGTCGCTGCAAGCCAGATCTTCAGAGCGCTCGAGGCCTAGAGCCCTCCCCGGACTCAGGCTTGGGTATCCAACCTGGATACGCCGCCGACGGACGAAAGACACAAAGAACATCAACATACGGAAGAATCAGTTCCGTTCTGAAGAACTGAAGCATCCCCTGTCCATCGTAGGTGCTCCTGAATTTTACAGGAGACATTTTCATCACCGTACGGACGTGGCGGCCAAAGCTTTGGGGTGATGAGTAGTCGAGATGGTTTGCTACTCGTGCCACGGATAGTCCTGGATTCTCAAAAAGCCTGGCTGCTCGAATCAGTCTCGCCAGTGATAGATATCGTTTCGGGGCCGGCAGTTTTGCGCGGAAGAACCGACTCATGAGCGTACTGGGCAGAATATTGAGGTGACGTGCGAGCTGCCGTACGGTTGAGATCTTCGGCGATGAGTCAAAGAGCAACTCGAAGAAACGCCAGCAGTCCTTCGACACACCAGCCAAATCGAGACTTATCTGCGCCAACGCCGATCGTTGCAGATCGCTCGTGCCTTGAGACGCAAGAATGTTTCTCAGTGTCTGCCATCCGGCTGGCATTCTCGCATCGACGAGGGTTCGAATCCCGAGCTGGCCGAGAGCAAGCGTCGTATGCGGAGTTGAGTTCTGCGTTTCTGTCAGTAGCGCTACAGCAGGTACTCGCGGGAATTCGCGAACCATTGCCGCGACTCGACTGAAGTTCTGAGAGCCGTAACGAGCAACCGAAATCAACACCAGGTTTACTTTCTGTTGCCTTAGATCCAGGAGAACTTCATCAAGTGATTCCCTATGGAGGGCATCACACAATCCCTGGGCTGCTGCGTCGACTCTCGAGCGTTCGAGAGGAGTCAGAATAGTCGAGACAGGTGTACGAGTACTGCGCTTCGAGTCGGAAGGCATATGGATCCTCACGGTAACGGTGAGACCGCGCCGATGGGAAGCACAGTACAATCTGACTGTCAGAAGTCAGTCAGGCTTTACCTAGCTCAAAACCAGAATCCATCGTCTATCGTCAGTCTGCTATATTTCGAGGAAGCAAACGGTCGGACGATCGCGCATTGGTACCCGTCTGGTACTTATTCGAGGAAAGTCCGGGCTCCGGTGGACAGGCTGCCAGGTAACGCCTGGGCGCGGACAGCGAGAGCAGTTCGCGACGGAAAGTGCCACAGAAAACAGACCGCCATCTTCACAGGTGGCAAGGGTGAAACGGTGGGGTAAGAGCCCACCGCGCTCATGGCAACATGGGCGGCACGGCAAACCCCAGCTGAGAGCAAGGCCAAATATGCGGCGAGAGACGTCTGCCTCGATCAAGACGCCGCGGGTAGGCTGCTAGAGGGCATGGGCGACCATGCTCGTAGAGAAATGATCGTCCGGGTCACGAAAGTAGCCCGACAGAACCCGGCTTATAGACCGTTTGCCAATAATGGAGCAACCTCTGACGGGACACTGTCAGAGGTTGCTCGCGTTTCTAAACAACCAGCTGTCATAAAGAGCAATGACGATGCACCGAAGAACCAGTAGCTGGCATCTCCTCGCGTACTTCTCGGCTGCCTGTACAGCTTCCACAGTGCCGCAGCCTGGCCAGCCGACACCATCGCCCTCATTACCAAGTCCCGCACCGATATCACCAGCAGCTGGTCCGTGGACCTTCAACTATGCACCAGGTGCAATTGCCTACCGGATATCCAGAACCGCCGGGATAGAGAGTCAGTCAGATTCGGGTTCACACCGGGAAATCTCCACAAACACCACACACGAGCTGCTCACACTCGAACTGGCCGGAGACACGATTCATTTCACCGCCATCATCGACACATCTTCAACAATGACTCAAGGTGCGATTGGTCCCGTACAGTCCGTTCCAGTTCCCGTGCAACTCTCGGGATCATTCATCGGTGACAGTTTGATATTCTCCGGCGATAGCATCGCTGAAAAATGCAATCCGGTCAGCTCGACACTTTCAGCTGACCTCCACAATCTGCTCGTACGTTTTCCTACCCAGCTTTCGCAAGGAAGTAGCTGGAGAGACTCTGTTGAATTGATGGCTTGCCAAGGCATGATCCCGACGATCGCGCACATTGCCAGGTCATACGTCGTATCAGGGGAAGCTGCGTATCAGGGCGAGCCAGTTCTACTGGTTCAGCGCACGGATTCTATCCACGCTCATGGAGAGGGAGCCCAACAACAGCATCGTGTCACGCTCGAGGCTAGCGGGACTGGAAGTGCGACTTACTACGTCAGCTCAACAGGTGGCCGAGTCGTGCGCATCGATACTGGACAGGATTTGGATCTGTCAATTACGGCATCTGGCAAAATGCATCACTTCAAGCAAAGCTCGAAGGAGGAATTCAACCTTGGTCGCTAGTCGACCAGGCGAAGCGGCATGACCAGACACATGTAGGACGCGGGATCCTTCCAACCTTCTGGCTCTACCGTTGCCGCGCGTTCCGGTGCCTTGAAGGTCAAACGTACTTCCTCTGTCGGGATATAGCGCAGAATCTCAAGGAGGTAGCTGGCATTGAACCCGATGTCGAGTTGGTCACCCGTATACCGAATAGGAAGTTCATCCTGAGCTTCACCAAGATCCGGAGTTTGGACGCTAAACTTCAGCATTCCAGAATTGAATGAGAGCCGGATTCGATGCGTCTGATCTGAAGCAATTACAGACATCCTCTTCAGGGCGCTTGAAAGAGCCACTTTATCTGCAATCGCTACTCTGTCATTGTCTTTGGGGATGACTTGTTCGTAGTTCGGATACGGCCCTTCAATAAGGCGCGTGAAAACCGCGGTGAACGGCGATCTGAAACCAATGTGGTTATCTCCGCGCGCAATCTCGAGTTCCTCTTCCGCAGGGAAAAGCCTCCTGACCTGCTCCAGAGCCTTCGGAGGAACAATCAGGTCGCTTGCTGGCGCGTTTGCTGAATCGATTGGCATTTCCATCTTCGCAAGTCGGTGACCGTTTGTCGCCACCATACGCATTCTATCCGGTCGCAGCTCCCACAAAACTCCATTCAGGATCGGTCTACTTTCTTCCGAAGAAACCGCAAATGAAGTATGAGAAATCAGTTGCTGCAAATCTCCAGATCGAATCCTCCAGCTCTCGTTGAAACGCACCGATGGAAATGTCGGAAATTCGTCTCTCGGTAGTCCCAGCAGCTTGAATCGAGAGCGCCCACAGTCCAGTGTCACACGTTGCTCTCCAACCGCAGCAATTTTCACCGGAGCGGGCGGAAGTTCCCGAGCGATTTCAGTCAGCTTTTTCGCAGGAACTGTAACAGCTCCTCCAGCATCTACATCCGCCATTACCTCAGTACTCACTGCAATATCCAGATCTGTCCCGGACAGCTTGATCCCCTTATCCGTCGTCTCGAGAAGAATATTCGCCAGCACTGGCAAAGTTGTCTTTGCCGGAATACTTGCTGCTACAGCGGCAAGACCTTCTTGAAGTTTTTCCCGAGAGATCGTGAAGCGCATCCCTTCCCCTGTGGAGATTCAGGTGAGGTACTAAAGAGTCTTTATAAGAGACTTAGAGTAGTAGCTATAGCAGGTTTTGTGGAGTTCTGTCGAATGGGTCTAACTTATGGACGCAGCATGATTTCCGCTATGCTGGATGATGTGTGATCGGATGTGGGTAATGTTGGCTGAACAATTCTGTCGACACCGATTCTATGAAGCTCTGGTAGTTTCCACACGTGAGCTGACACGCACGTTGAAAGTTTCCAGTGAACTGCGAATGCGGTTTATACGTGATTTCAGATCCGAGTCCTGGACGATGGTTTGCTGAACCTTTTCGAGACTATGGATGACAGTAGAGTGATCACGCCCTCCGAAAGCGTTTCCGATCTCTACAAGCTGAGTAGCAAGAAGTTCGCGAGCGAGATACATCGCAATCTGTCGTGGTGTGGTAAGCGTTTTGGTCCTCGTCTTCGATCGAAGTCCGTCTACTGTAACACCCCACTCTTTGGCAACAGCTTGCTGGATTGCAAGAATAGTGAGTGAAGTATTTTCTTCCGGTTCAAGGCCTTCAATTGCCCTGAGCTTGTCACGTAAAGCTTCACGTGCGACTTCGACTGTGATGTCCTTGTGCTTGAGGGAAGCATAGGCGAGAAGCTTGATGATCGATCCTTCGAGCTCTCTGACGTTTGATCGGACGTGCTCAGCAATGAAATGGACTACGTCATCTGGAATGGTGAGTTCTAAACGGTCGAGCTGCGCCTTCTGCTTCAAGATTGCGACTCGGTGCTCAAAATCGGGGAGGCCAATATCAGCTACCATTCCCCATTGGAACCGGCTGACTAACCGGGCTTCCAAGCCGGCAATTTCTGAAGGCGGCCGATCGCTGGTCAGCACGATCTGACGCCCTGCTTCGTACAAGGCATTAAAGGTGTGGAAGAACTCTTCCTGTGTTGCCTCCTTTCGTCCTTTCAGAAACTGGACATCGTCAACAAGTAGCAGGTCGGTTTCTCGATAACGGCGGCGAAACTCGGGACCAGTACGATCAAGCATTGAGCTAATAAGCTCATTCATGAACTGTTCGGTCCCTACATATGTGATCCGAGTATTTGGACTTCGCTTAATGGTTTCATGGGCGACGGCCTGCATTAGATGGGTCTTTCCTATGCCCGTATCCCCATATATGAAAAGGGGGTTATACACTTTACCAGGCGCCTGACTTACAGCATGTGCAGCGGCAGCGGCAAGCTCATTGGATTTGCCGATGACGAAGAGATCGAACGTGTACCTCTCACTTAACGGGGGTGAGCTGGACCCATTCTGTGTTGGTAGCGGCTTGGCTGGTGTAGGAGGCGGCCCGACGAAAAAATCCATCTGGGAACGCTTTTTTCGCTCTTCGTTGACTCGGAAGGCGACCCTGAGCGGATGGCCAAGAACTATTGGCGCATAGCTCGACAGTAGCTCGGCATGTTTAGAGTCATTCCAGTCAGCAGTGAACTGATCAGGAGCTCCTACAAAGATGGTGCTGCCTTCAATGGACAGGGCTTCGGTAGGCTCGAGCCAGGCTTGGAAGGTTTGATCGGGGAGCTCCTGACGCGCGCGATCAAGGAGGCGTTTCCAAACTTCTGCGGGGCTAAGCGACATGACACGCTACCCTACGCGGTTTATGTGGAAAAGTCAAACCAACGCGAGGAGAATTCCTTCATCTGACTTGAACTATCTTCAATGCTGGAATAGTTTTACCGACTCTCTACCGCACCCGTTCTTTCTGGTTTCTGGAGTATCGTAATGGGCAAGCCCACCTACCGTCCCCGTAATAAACGCCGTATCCGCACGCACGGTTTTAGGTTACGGATGGCTACTAAATGGGGACGCGAAGTTCTTAGCCGCCGCCGTAAAAAGGGACGTAAACGGCTCACTGTCCAGTTGCCGACAAAATACGCCGGCGCCTAGACCATTCGGCTTCCCTCGTGGCTTCCGGCTGACGAGTGAAGCTGGCCTGGAAACAGTAAGGCGTACAGGGAAGCGAATGCAAACCGGGCGTCTGGAAGCTCGGGCATCTGCTTCCCTGTTACTACATCCGCGGGCTGGGATAGTCGTTCCCAAGCATAGACGTAAGATCGTGGAGCGAAACCGGGTAAAACGTCGTCTACGTGAGCTGGTGAGAATCACGTTGCTGCCTGGACTGGAAGGGATTGATGTCCTCATTCGCGCAAAACCCGAAGCTTATGATTCGAGCTTTGCACAGCTTGCCGGCGATGTCATCGCCATCCGTGAGTGGACATTGCGAATGACCCGCTGACTAATGCGTTCCATATTTGTTCTCCTGATCCGCGGCTATCAGCTGGCCATTTCACCACTATTGCCAGCCAGCTGCCGTTACTATCCAACGTGCTCGGCCTACGCGCTCGAAGCCTTCGAGCGACATGGAGTGATGCGGGGAATGAAGCTGACTGTAGGCCGAATTCTTCGCTGCCACCCCTTTCGGCCGGGCGGCTACGATCCGGTTCCCTGAATGGATAAGCGTTTCTTTCTAGCTCTCTTTCTGTCGCTCATCGTTATTGCGATTTCTCAGCTGTTGTTCCCATCCTCAACGCGAAAGCCTTACGGCCAAGGTGCGGCTGGAAGTGACTCTGTTTCGGGGTTGAAGAACACGGCGTCGTCAACCCAGGTGGGAACCACGCAGTCGCCCAATGGGCAAAGTTCGGGAACGACGAATTCACAGGGTGGAGTAGGGAGAGCGACGGAGGCAGCAACGCCAGGTTCAATAGCGCGATCAGCTGCTGAAATGACGGTGATCACGACACCCAAGGCGATTTACAGGTTCGGCAGTGTTGGCGGAGCTCCGGTATCGATAGTAATTCGGGACTACAAGAACCGATCAGCAGGCGGTGGCCTCGTTGACCTGGGAGTTCCTGGTTCTCCGCTTCTGAGCTATCAGCTCGTCACCCCCGCGGATACGGCGGATCTGGCGAATGTGCCGTTTACGCTCACTCGCGCGAGGGATACCAAGGGGAACGAAACCCTTACCTACAGCGCTTCGGTAAAGAATCTCGGTGTCTCGATCTCGTACACGATTTCCCAGGATACAGCTGCAAGCTATTCGGTCAAGGTCGACGGCCGAATTGCTGGAGCACAAGCACCAGCGTACCTGATTATGGAGCTTCCGAGGACGTTGGAACCAACGGAGGCCGACACGATCGGAGATCATCGCACACTGGCGTATAGCTTCAAGCCACAGCGTGACCATGCCCGAAGTGTTCTTTTCGGGAGTCTGGATCCCGGAGAGAAAACTCTTGAAGCCGGTCCACTCAACTGGGTAGCCATCAAGAATAAATACTTCGTAGTTGGAATTCTTTCACAGCCAAATGGCACACCATTTAGCGAGGTCACACTTTCTGGCGGTCCACGCACATCGAAGATCGCAACGAATGCATCAGCGAATGTCGTGGAGGAAATTCGGAACGGGAATTTTTCCTTCGAGATCTATGCGGGACCGCAGGAATCACAGCGTCTCATGCGGATGGGTCAGGACTTCGACCATGTGAACCCCTACGGCTGGCGCTTTCTTCAGGGCGTCGTGCATCCGATTGCATCGAAGGTGATCCAGGCTCTGCTCTGGATGCACAATCGGCTGAATCTGAGCTACGGATGGGTACTGGTGATTCTGGGAATTCTAGTGCGACTCGCGCTATGGCCCCTCAACCAAAGCACGATGCGGTCGAGCCTCAAGATGCAGGAGCTACAACCGAAGCTTGCCGCTGCCCAGAAGAAGTACAAGGATCCCGTTCAGCAGCGTGAGGCGATCATGAAAGTTTATCATGATGCTGGAGTGAGCCCCTTTGCCGGATTGACTGGCTGCCTGCCAGCGCTTCTACCGATGCCGATCCTCTTTGCGCTGTTTTTCGTTTTTCAGAACACGATCGAGTTCCGTGGCGTACCATTCATGTGGCTTCACGACATCTCGATAAAGGATCCGCTCTACATTCTGCCCCTGCTCATGGGCGCGTCCATGTACCTGTTGTCCTGGATCGGAATGCGTAACGCTCCTCCAAATCCGCAGGCGAAGATGATGGGATACATGTTTCCCGTAATGATGACGGTGGTGCTTCTCAACATGGCTTCGGGCCTCAATCTGTACTACACAGCGCAGAACATCGCGGCGCTTCCGCAACAATGGCTGTTGGCGAAGGAACGAGCAAAGGCACGCCCCGCGGGATAAAGGGAGAGGACATGCTGCGTGTCACGTATATTGGTCACGCAACGCTACTAATTGAAATCGGGGCGAAGCGAATCATCACTGACCCCAATTTCGATCCAGCGCTCGGAAAATTTCTTAGCCGTGTCAGCGCTCCAGGCATCGCCCTCGAGGCACTTCCGAAGCTCGACGCAATACTGCTTACACACGCGCACGCGGACCACCTTTCATTTGCTTCCCTGAATGCGCTGCCGGAAGACATTCCCCTGTTTGCTCCTCCGGCAATTGCCAAGTGGCTGAAGAAACAGGGATACGACCACGCAGTTGGAATTGCTCCGGGCGAAGGGGCCGAGCTTGGGGAGGTGACTATCCAAGCAGCGTCGGCAACGCACAAAGGAAATCGCTATGGCGTGGATCGCTGGAGGAGTGCCACTAATATGTATCTCATTGATACTAATAAAGTCTCGTGCTTCTTTGCCGGTGACACGGCTCTTACCGCTGACACCACGCAACTGGTCGAGGACAACCTGCTCGCCAATGGACGGAACCTGGATCTGGCACTACTTCCGATTGGGCATGCACCGTGGTGGAAGCCGGGGTTTCGTAAAGGGCATCTCACCAGCGGCGACGCGCTCACCCTCTTCGAGCGACTCAACGCCAGGTACTTCATCCCGTATCACTGGGGAACATTCAATCATGTCACATCGACGGCTTTCGACGCGATCGACCGCCTAAAAGCGACCCTTGAGGATCACCCGCTCCATCCAGCCGTGAAGATTCTCGAGCCGGGGACGACGTTCGTTCTTCCGACGGCGAGCACGTGATATCGGCGGGCACAAGTGCCATGCACCTGGAGGACACGATCGTTGCTGTCGCGAGTGCACCAGGGCGTGGTGCAATTGCCCTTGTGAGGCTGAGTGGGCCGGATTCCTTCAGGATTGCCGCGAAGCATTTAGGTGTATGGCCGCCCGAGCCCCGGATATCCAGTTTGTGTGATGTATTCGACGGCGATGAGAGACTTGATCAGGCGCTGATTACGCTGTTCCCCGGTCCGAATTCGTTCACGGGTGACGACACTGTCGAGTTCTCCACCCATGGTGGCTACCTGATTCCGAGTACGATAGTGGCGGCTCTGATTTCGTCGGGGGCGCGACAGGCATCTCCCGGGGAATTTACGCGGCGAGCTGTACTCAACGGCAAGCTCGACATCCTCCAGGCTGAAGCAATTGGTGATCTGGTAGATGCACGCTCCCACGCTATGCAGCGGATGGCTCTCGGCCAACTGGACGGAGGCCTGTCGCGTCGTCTGCTGAGCCTGAGGGATGATCTCATCGGCCTCGAGGCGCTGATCGCGTACGATGTGGATTTTCCCGAGGAAGACGATGGACCCATTCCTAGAATGAGAATTGATCAAGCTGTGGAAGGAATTGCGAGCTCTCTCGATGCCCTTCTCTCTACTGCACCGGCCGGCGAGGTCATCCGCGATGGTGCAGTCGTCGTTATCGCGGGTCCGCCGAACGTCGGAAAGTCTTCTCTGTTCAATGCGCTTCTGGGCAGGTCCCGGGCGATTGTAACGGAAATTCCCGGGACAACGCGTGATGCGCTCGAGGCGCTGATCGATAGTGGGAAATGGCCGCTTCGTCTCGTCGACACCGCGGGACTGCGGGATACTGAAGATCGAATCGAACGTCTCGGCATCGAAGTGAGCGAGCGTTATATGGCTGGTGCTCATGTCGTGCTCGCATGCGCTGAGGATTCGAGAAGCCTGGAGGAAACCATCGATCTCGTGGGCCGAAGTTCGACAGCGCCGATCCTGGCGGTTCGAACCAAAGCTGACTTGGTATCAAACAGAGACGAATACATGTCCTCGGAGGACATGATTTCAGTCAGTGCCGAGACTGGGTCAGGTCTTCAGGAATTGCTCGCTGCGATCGACAATTCGCTGGATATGCGGCACGGAGAGATCGTTCCGGATCTCCCGATCCTGACGAGAGCCCGTCATAGCAAGGCGATCGGTACCGCCCGCTCGGAGCTTGAAGGATTCAAACAAGCATGGCGGGAAGAGAAACTTCCGGCGACGATCGCCGCTGTCCATCTCCGGACAGCCGTCTACGCACTCGAAGAACTGATAGGAGCCGTAGACGTCGAGGACGTGCTCGACCGGGTGTTCAGCTCTTTTTGTGTAGGGAAGTAGCGCTAGGCCGAAGCGGCGGCGGAGCCGGAAAGTGATGTGATCTCGCTGGCACTGGCGCGGATCGCCCACGAAAGTCCCCGTGAGTTGACAGCTGCCTCGACCATTTTGGTGCCGAGGAAGTAGCCGCTGCGCTCCGGGAACACATGACGGTCAACGGTTCGCGCGTCATCGCTCATTCCGCCAGAGAGATACCGGAGACGCAGTCCGAGACCTGCACGATCGAGATCGCTATTGAGGGCTTTCGCGATCAAGGGTTCGAGCTCCCGCACGCTGGCATACTCGCGCCTCGTGTATCCGTAGTACTCCCAGGCAGCATGTCCCGGGCTGACGATTCTCGACGCAATTGTGGCCAGGCCCTCGTTGATCATCAGCTCGCGAAGTGGGGCACGCCTGCCGGTTTCCCAGTAAGAGTAGTATCCGCCCGCATCATCGATCAGCTGCTTCATCTCGCTCCGGCTGGTAGGCGAGGTATAGCGGACTGTGTGTGCGACCTCGTGGGTAAGCCACAATGGGATCAATTCCGGATCGAGACCCAAACCCTGAGTCTCGGGGTTCGTCACGCTGGTGAAATGCTCGAGGCAGACGAAAGCGACCCCTTTACCTTCTACTACCAGCTCACCAGCGTTCGCCGCACCGACACCGACCATGAGCACGACGTCGATATCCGTATCTACATCGAAGAGGGTCCGGCATTGCTCTTCCGTGTTGCGGGCCAGAGAGACAACGTCAATTCTTTCGAGCATTGTGCGAAGGTCTACGCGGCTCGCAAGTGCGGCAGAGCGAACGACTTCCAGAAAATGGGGCCCCGCCGGATCCAGCACGTAGTTGTGCCAGTAGGCCTCTAGGAAGCGGCGGTGATTTTCGAAGTAGCGGAGATAGGCGGCGACACGGTCGGTACTGTTGTGAACTGCGAAGAAGTCAGGCAGTAGGTTGATGAGCATCAACGACCAGGTCGCGGGGTGGTGAGCCAGTCGCGGTTTTTGCGATGCGAGAAGATACAATCCACCTAAACTCTCAACAAGGCCGATCTCTTCCGCATTATTTTCAAAATCGTGGCACAGATATTCCCTCTCCATTTCTGAGAGGTTCGGAGCACTGAGAGGCGGAGGAGCCATGACAACGCTGCGTCAGATCGAGCTTCGTTGTCCCGTTTGTGACAACGAGTTCAAATCCCAGAGTGTAGTCTCGACGAATGCGTTCGGCGGCAAAAGGACTGATTTCCACGAACGGGCCGCCGGGACGCAGCCACTCGCCTATCTCATCCATATGTGTGGCGAATGCGGCTACTCTGGTGGAGAGGCTGACTTTACGCCGGCAACGGATGTGAGCCCGGTGCTGAAGCAGCATGTGCTCGAAGAGCTCACTCCGCTTCGACCATCACTGGTTTGCGGCTCCGAGAAGTATGAAGCCGCCGCCAAGGTTGCTCAGTGGCAAGGAATGGAGCCTCGTCACATTGCGGATCTTCTTCTTCGTGCCAGCTGGTGCTGTGTCGATGAGGGAGATGTGGAGGCAGAGCGATACTATCGCCGTCAAGCCGTATGGATGTTCGAGGAGTCGCTTCAGGCTTACGATGGAGTGCCGAGAGATGAGCGGGCAATCCTCACCTATCTCGTCGGCGAGCTGTGGAGACGAATCGGCGATATCAAGAAGGCAACAGAGTGGTTCGACCGAGTAACTGGTGAGGTGACAGACCCGCAGAGCCAGCAATGGGTTGTCGACGCAGCCGACCAGCAGAGACTGAATCCAAGAGAGTGGTTCGGTTAGCGTTCAACGGGTGCCGAACAACCTGTCTCCAGCATCTCCGAGACCAGGCAGGATATAACCCTGGCTGTTGAGTTGGCGATCGAGGGCCGCGCAATAGATCTGGACGTCTGGGTGTGCCTCGCTGAGATGCCGGACCCCCTCGGGAGCAGCAACTAAACAAAGGAATCGAATCCGATTTGCGCCTGCTCGCTTCAATGAAGCGACAGCCGCCGCCGCACTTCCTCCAGTTGCGAGCATCGGATCGAGCAGGAAGAAATCCCGCTCACCCGTGTCACCGGGAACCTTGAAGTAGTAATCGACTGGCTGGAGCGTGCCGTGGTCCCGGTAGAGTCCGATGTGCCCGACGCGCGCCGAGGGCACAAGTCGAAGAATTCCCTCTACCATTCCGAGTCCGGCACGGAGGATAGGGACGAGGGTCAGCTTCTTTCCGCTGATGTGCCAGCCCGTAGTCTTCTCGAGAGGAGTGTTCACCTCTCTCGGCTCGAGACTCAGCTCGCTGGTAGCCTCGTAAGCCATGAGCATCGCGATCTCATCGACGAGCTCCTTGAAGCGCTTGGTCTCGGTCTGCTGGTCGCGCAGAATCGTCAGCTTGTGCTGAACGAGGGGATGCCGGATAATAATCAGCGAGGGGAACTCCTTAACGCGCTCGATCATTCTAGCCCCAGGATTCCAGCATCAGCATTGTTGACATGCACCGGCTCTTAATCTCTAATCCCTGATGAAAGAATACCAGGCTGTGGTGGTAAAGCTGACGCGGCACACGCGTGAGGATGAGGATACGCTTACTGATCTTCTGAACGAGAGAAGCAGGGGAGGGTGGGAACCAGCGCTGATGTCACAGGACGAGCAGCGGCTCATCATCCTGTTTCAGCGTGATGCAGTAGCAGAAGGATAGCCGTTTGGAGATAACGTTTGTCGGTGCCGCGCGTGAAGTCACCGGTTCCTGTCATCTCCTTCACGTCAATGGCTATACGATAGCCCTCGACTGCGGGATGTTTCAGGGAAAGCGGCATGACTCGGCCGAGAAGAATCGTAAGCTTCCTCTGCCGATCAAGGATCTCGATGCGGTAGTTCTCTCACACGCCCACATCGACCATTCCGGCCGTCTTCCGTACCTGATTGCGGAAGGCTACTCCAAGACAATCTGGGCGACGGCGGCGACCCGGGACCTGTGTGCCATCATGCTTGCTGACTCGGCACACATTCAGGAAAAGGACGCCGAGTTTCTGGCGAAGAGGAAGAAGGAGTTCATCGAGCCGCTGTATGGAATGCGACACGCAGTGCGCACGATGGATCTGATGGTGGGCGTTCCCTATAACAGGCCATTCGACGTCGTTCCAGGAGCCCGTGCCACCTATATCGACGCCGGTCATATCCTCGGTTCGGCGTCGGTTCTGATCGATTGTATGGAGCAAGGAAAGACAAAACGGCTCGTCTTTTCCGGCGACATCGGCAGAAACGGCCTGGCCATAGTCCGGGACCCAATTCCACCTGAGGGCGCTGACGCGCTGATTATGGAATCGACCTACGGAAACAGGGATCACGAATCCGTAGAAGGCGCCCGAGCACAATTGGCACAGGTGGTTCGCGAGACGGCTGCCCGTGGTGGCCGCGTCCTCATTCCTGCATTCGCGGTTGGTCGAACTCAGGAGATGATCTACGCGCTCCATGGTCTTGCCAGAGAGGGCGCAATCCCGTCGATTCCGATCTATGTCGACAGTCCACTGGCGATTGACGCGACAACTGTCTTCGAGATGCACCCGGAGAGCTTCGACCGGTCTGAAGACATGGTGCAGAAGGCAAGGGAACTTTTCCGCTTCGACCTTCTACACTACACGCGCGATGTGGAGGAATCAAAGGCTCTATCACGCGCTCACGGACCGATGGTAATCATTGCCGCGGCGGGGATGATGGAAAACGGCCGCATTCTTCACCATCTGGCACAAGGAGCGAGCGATCCACGGAATACGATTCTCGTCGTCGGTTTTCAGGCCGAGCATACACTCGGCCGAAGAGTAGTGGAGAGACAGCCGATTCTTCAGATCTTTGGCGACGACGTCCCGCTACACGCGCGTGTCGAGGTGATCGACGGGTACAGCGCTCATGCCGACAGGACTGAGATGACAAACTGGCTTGGGCGCGTGCGGGACAAGTCACCGAAACTGGGCCCCGTGTGGCTGGTACACGGAGAAGCTCCAGTTCAGGACGAATTCAAAGCCGGCTTAGCAGCGAAGGGATACTCAGTCGAGTGCCCCGAGCCTCACACGAGGCGCGCTTTCTAGCGTAGCTTCTACGGATGAACCGTGCTGCAAAAGCAAAACAGAAGGCAAAACATGCGGTAAAGATTGTCCGGCGAATACTGACGGTCGTTGTCGTAGCGCTGTTTGTACTCTGGGTCATTTCCGCGACTGCCGTTCTGATTTGGGCCTCACGTGATGAAGCGCGGCCCGCGCAAGCAATCGTAGTACTAGGTGCCGCGCAGTATGCTGGTAAACCGTCGCCTGTCCTTAGGGCTCGGCTGGACCACGCGCTCGACCTCTGGAACCGCCATCTGGCAACACTTCTGATACTCACTGGCGGAACGGGAGCTGGCGACACTACCAGCGAGGCAGCAGTGGGGAGAACCTATGCCAGAAAGCGCGGTGTTCCGGATAGCGCCATTCTCGTAGAGAACGAGGGTCGCACGACCAGCGAGTCAATGCGCGCAGTCGCGGGGATGCTCGAAGTTCGCGGGCTTCAAACTGCTCTTCTCGTCAGCGATCCGTTTCACATGCTGCGACTGCGAATTCTGGCGAAACGGTTTGGATTTACGCCTTATACATCTCCGACGCAGACCAGCCCAATCTCGCCGAACAGTGAAGCGCGCTGGAAGTATATCTTCAGCGAATCACTCAAAGCACCACTTGCCTTCTTGTTCGAGAGGAAGCTATAGGCTTTAGTGGCGCTATACTACTAAATACGTGGTGGAGGTTTCAGTGCCTCCGTAATCCAACGCCAGTATTCTTTGCCGGCAATCTCGGCCACGTCGTTGTGTCCGGCTCCCTCGACCAGCAATAACTGGCCTTTCCGCCTCGCGGCTTCGTAAACCTCGACTCCCATTCTGAACGGGATGATACGGTCACGCCGCCCATGCACTACTGAAACAGGCACATCGAGGGTCGAGACAGCCGCGCGAGTATCGAAGTGGATCCTCGAGATGGTCTTCCAGATGAGAGCTACGGGAAGGGTCACGATGAGTCTCGCCATTGCACGCGCCGAAGAGAAGGGCGACTGGAGAAGCAACGCAGCAGGCGGATGAATCTCTGCCAGTTCTGTCGCTACAGCGCTGCCAAGGGAATGACCGAAGAATGCCATGCGCGCGCGATCAAGACCAAAAGCGACTCGAAGATGGTCATAAGCTGCACGGGCATCGAGCTTCGTGCTCGAGTAAGTGGGACTTCCACCAAGTGACATGTACCCGCGGTATTCGGCGAGAAAAACAGCGTATCGGGTATGACGCTCCACTGTCCGTGCCCAATCGAGCTGCCATGCGGCGAGGTCAGCGTTTCCATGGAAGCAAAGCAGAACGCCAGGTGCTGCCCGGGGATCTCCGACCATAAAGGCCACGAGGCGTTGTCCATCCACGGCTTCATACGACACCCGTCCGGACTCCGGCAGTGCTTCAAGCAGCCGAGGCGGCTGAAACAGGATTCGCTCCTGCGACCGCCAAAGGAGAAACAGGGAACCCGACAGCAGTGCTAGAATGGCAAGGGCGGCAATCATGTGCGGTTGCCGAGGGGGTTCCAGTGGGTTTGCATGGCGGGCAATTTACGACAATGCGAATTCCGGTAGAAACTTTCCATCTCGACAACGGGCTGTTCGTGACGCTGTCCGAGGATCACACCGCGCCAATTGTGGCGGTCAACCTCTGGTATCATGTAGGGTCGGCGAACGAGAAGGCCGGCAGAACCGGATTTGCGCATCTCTTCGAGCATATGCTTTTCCAGGGCTCGGCGCATGTGGGGTCGAACGAGCATTTTGAGCTGATCCAACGAGCTGGTGGAACGCTGAACGGTTCGACCTGGCTCGAGCGGACGAACTATTTCGAAACGGTTCCGTCAAATGAACTTGCGCTGGCCCTCTGGCTGGAAGCAGACCGCATGGGCGAGCTCCTCCCGGCGATGACGCAGGAAAAGCTGAATACTCAGCGTGATGTCGTTAAGAATGAACGACGGTGGTCGGTGGATAACCAGCCGTATGGCACAATGCTCGAGAAAATGCAGAAGCTGGTGTTTCCGCCCTCACATCCGTTCCAGCATTCGCTCATCGGGTCGATGGAAGACCTCTCGGCCGCATCACTGGACGACGTCGCGCAGTTCTTCGCCACTTACTACACGCCGGACAACGCGGTTCTCTCGATCGCGGGTGATTTTGATTTAGTAGAAGCGCGCCGACTGGCTACCGAGTACTTCGGACCTGTTCCAAGTGGAAGGGGGACACCGTCCCTGCCATCGATGGATCTGCCGCCAGTGTTCGGAAACCGATTGCGGGAAGTCGTCCCCGACAACGTCAGTCTCCCACGCCTGTTCATGGCGTTCCGCTCGCCGGTATTCGGGAGCGAGAAGTACTACGCCGCAAGTGTCGCTTCCGCCGTGCTTGGAATGAGAAAGGGAAGCCGCCTTCATCGCACTCTGGTCCGTGAGCGGCAGATAGCAGCTGATGCAGGCGCATTCACCTTCGATCTGGCAAAGGGGACTGATCTCCTAGTTGTTGATGTAACTGCGCGGCCGGAAACCTCTATTACCCGGCTGGAGGAGGAGGTCGAGCGAGAGATCGACCTGATTCATCGCGAAGGAGTTGCGGAACCGGAAGTGAAAAGAGCCATTGCATTGATCGAGACCGATCTCATAGCATCTCTTCAATCAGCGGGCGAGAGGGCAGACAGGCTTTCGATGTTTGCCACGTATTTCAAGCGACCGGAGCTGATCAACGAGCAGGCCGACCGGTACCGCTCGGTAACCACGGAGAGAGTCAATGATCTAATCTCCGAACGCTTCGGCGAGGACAACCGGGCAAGCCTTCTCTATGTCCCGAGGGAAGGAGTCCCATCCGAAAGAATGCTCGCCGTTGCTGTTGGTGCGGACTGATGGTCACCTCCCTTCGCCCGAAGCCTGGACCACCTCGGAATTACCATTTCCCGAATTTCCACGATCAGATATTGCCGAGTGGAATTCGCCTTGTTACAGCGTCAGTGGCGAAGCTTCCGGTGGTCACGGTTCTGATAATCGTCGATGCCGGATCCACCAATGATCCCGGGGGCAAGGAAGGTGTTGCCGCCCTGACTGCGGGGGCGCTCCTCGAAGGCAGTCAGCGTTTCGATGGAGCCGAGCTGGCGGAAAAATTCGAGCAACTCGGAACGTCTGTTGAATCGGGCGCGGACTGGGATAGCGCATTCATCAAGATCACAGTGCTGTCAGACCAGCTCGAAGAAGCGACGATGCTTCTTGGCGAAGCCATCAGCAGTCCGGTTTTCCCGCAGCGTGAAGTCGAGCGGGCCAAGGCTGAACGCCTGGCAGAGATTCTTCAGCTGGAAACGGAACCTCGGGGGCTGGCCGACGAGAAGTTCTCGGAGTTTTTGTACACTCAGGAATCCCGCTATTCGAAGCCGGACGAGGGAAGCACCGAGAGCGTAAGCGCATTGTCGCGCAGAGACGTTGAGGAGTTTTATAGATCCAGGTACCGCGCCGGATCGACAACTGTAATCATGACGGGAGATGTCTCGACGGATCAGGCACGCACGCTGATCAAGCGCGCGTTTGAGCAGTGGGCGTCGGGAAGCGCGCCGAATCGACCGCTAATAGCAGCGGCTCGGACGACCCGGAAGAGCATTCATATTGTGGACAAGCCGGAGGCATCGCAGTCGGAACTTCGAGCTGGACACATTGGTTTGCCGCGGAAACATCCCGACTTTTTCCCGACTCTTGTGATGAACGCAGTTCTGGGCGGTCTCTTCGGATCGCGGATCAACCTGAACCTCCGAGAAGCGCACGGTTATACGTATGGCGCTTCGTCATTCTACGATTGGCGTCGTGGGCCAGGTCCATTCGTCGTATCGACGGCCGTGCAAAGCGAAGTAACCGCTCCCGCACTGCGCGAGATACTTCTCGAGATCGATCGAATCCGCGCTGAGCGGATCTCAGATGAGGAGCTGTCGCTGGCGAGAGATTATCTCGACGGCGTCTTCCCTATTCGATACGAGACGACCGCCGCAATCGCGTCAGCTCTCGCGACGCTCGTCATCTACGATCTACCGGGTGACTATTACGAGTCTTACCGAAAGAATATCCGAGGTGTTTCGGCGGATGCGATCCTCAAAGCGGCCAGGTCCCACCTGCATCCTGATGAGTTGCAAATCATCGTTGTCGGTGACGCACGGGTCATTCGTGACTCCGTTTCAGACTTGAGCGTTGGGGACCTGCACGTTCACAGCTCCTAGCGTTTCAGCCTCGATGGAAGAAGAAACCAAAGCCGGACGGGTAAAATCGAGCCGCGTCTACACAGGGAAGATCGTCTCCCTCGACGTGGATTCTGTCCGGTTTCCCGACGGTTCCATTGGCGAGCTGGAGATGATCCGGCACTCCGGCGCGAGCGCAATCGTGCCCTTCCTGAGCGATCCACGAGGAGAAGATCCTCAGGTGCTGATGATTCGGCAGTACCGCTATGCTGCCGACGGCTATCTGTACGAGATCCCGGCGGGAAGACTCGATAAAGGGGAAAGTCCACGCGATTGCGCTGCGCGGGAACTGAAAGAGGAAACCGGTTGCACAGCGGAGCATTTTGACCATTTGCTCACGATTTACACGACTCCGGGGTTCACGGACGAAAAAATCCATCTTTTCATGGCAACCGGATTGGTCGCCGGGGAGACTAAACACGAGGTGGATGAATTTCTGGATCTCCATCCAATGCGGCTGTCCCGAGCGTTGGAGATGGTAGAAGCAGGTGAGATTCAGGATGCCAAGACCGTAATCGGTCTCCTGTTCGCCGCCGGGTTTCGCTCGGACCGTTAACCCTGCGGGCCAAATTGGCGTCTAATCAATGAAAGGACGCTGACATGTCATGTAATTAGGACAGAATTGGCAGAATCAGGACAAGCTCAGGCTTGAATCAAACGCCATAAGTCCTTTACTGACAACTGCTTACTCCAGTAGGCCATTGGGCACGAGCCGTGCATTACATGAAAGCGCAGAAAGTTCCAGCAGGGATGTGCACGATTCAGTGTCGTGAGTGTCTCTTATATAGAGGAGAGAAAAATGGCTGACATCGTCCGTAAGCAAGCTGTATCGGTTGAAGGACCGAGCATTAGGGAACGCCTGCAGGCGATGGATGACTCAGCCGTCGTTACTGCCTTCCTTGGTGGAGAGGAGCGCGCGTTCTCTGAGCTGGTTACGCGGTACCAAACGCGTCTCTTGAACTTCGTATACCGCACCATTGGTGACCGGGAAAAGGCGGAAGATCTGGTGCAAGAGGTTTTCATTCGTGTCTATCGCCACCTGCATCGCTTTGACCGCTCGAAGAAGTTCTCGACCTGGGTTTATACGATTGCCTCGAATCTGGCGAAAAATGAGCTGCGTAACCGCTCGCGTAACCCGCTGGTTCTCTTTCAGGCGGTCCAGAAGAACTTCGAAGATGACGATCGTCCTCTCCAATTCGAAGACACGACGTCCCGTCCAGATGACATGTATCGTAAGCGTCATTTGAGGGAGATCGTGGAGGAGAGCGTCGCCAAGCTTCCCGAGCACCACAGGAATGTGTTCGTTCTGCGAGAGCTCGAGGGCAAGTCCTACGAGGAAATCGCTGAGATCACCGAGTGCAACCTTGGAACGGTCAAGTCCCGGCTTAACAGGGCAAGAAACTCGTTCGCGGAAATCATTGCGCCATATGTAGATTAGGCTCGACGGCTCGGGAACAGGCGCCCCCCTCGTGGGTACCTGTTACCGAACCCTCAACCTATCTCCATGGATTGTCGCGAGTTTTGTGATCAGCACGTTGCGTTCGTAGACGATACCCTAGCCGGAATCGAGCTGGTTCGCATGCAGCGGCACCTGGCTGAATGCGAGAGCTGCGCGAAGCACGATGCCAAGATTCGGCGGGCGCTTCTGCTCTTCAGAAATCTTCCTTCCATAGAACCATCCGCGGGCTTCTCCCAGAGACTGGAAGCACGTCTCAGAGAGTGTGAGAGCGACCATCTGCTGGCCGCTACCCAGCGAAATCTCAGACGTGGAGCGATCGCGGCGACCCTCGCCAGCGCGGCCATGCTAGGATACATAGCGACAACGCTATACCATCACTCCGACGCTCCGCGCGATCTGGTAATGGCTCCCGTGGTCGCAACTATTCCGGAACCAGATCTCACCCCAATTACAACCTCGACACCCGCAATAGTCGCATCGGTTTCATCCGGTTTGACTATATGGCCCGCGGCTCTATTTGCGGAGCAAGCCCCCGTGCGGTTTGCGCATTCCAAGCTCGAGCTTACGAACTACACGCGGTAACGCTCGAGAGCCATCGGCACTCAAGTAGGGCGGCCATATATTTCGAGGATGTCCGCATCCTCTCTCAAAACACTTCGCGATGCGATTAAGCGCCGGTCATTCGACGGCGCTTACTTCATTTGGGGGGAGGACGATTATCAAAAAGACGATGCGATCAGGCAACTCATAGAAGCGGCTTTGGATCCCGGAGCCAGGGACTTCAACCTGGACACGAGGCGATCCGCCGAGGTCGACGCCGAGACCCTTGGAGTTCTTCTTTCCACACCGCCAATGATGGCGGAGAGAAGGATCATTGTACTTCGTGACGTTGCCACGCTCGGTAAAGATGCGCGTAAGGTTCTCGACGAGTACCTGAAGCGCCCCGCGCCTGATCTGCTGCTCATTATTACTTCAGCTGGCGGATCGCGTCCAGATACTACGCTCCTGGCCTCGAGCACGTCCCTTCAATTTGATCCTCTTAGCGGCGACCGGATCCCCAGGTGGATAGCACATAGGGTAACCAGCGAGCTTGGGTTAACGATCACTGAACCGGCTATCGAGCTCCTCCAGGCCGCGGTTGGTAGCGATCTCCATCAACTCGCTGGTGAGCTGGACAAGCTGGCGAGCTACATAGAAGGGCATGACCAGGAGATTGGCGAGGAAGCCGTAGCTGCAGTTGTCGGCGTACGCCGCGGGGAGACACAGGCTGATCTCCTCGACGCAGTGGCAGACCGCAACGCCCCTCGCGCACTCGGACTCATTTCCCACGTGCTTGCTCAGCCGAAAACAACGGGTGTTTCGATCGTCATGGCATTATCAACACAGATGCTCGCTATCTCGTGGGGCCGCGCGAGATTGGATGAGGGTCTCCCGAGAGCACGTCTGGCCCAGGAATACTTCGATCTTCTGAAAGCGACGGGAGCCTTTACGGGCCGGCCGTGGGGATCTGCCACTGCCGTCTGGGCTCGTGCCGCGGATCGCTGGAGCCGCGAATCACTCGATCGCGCACTCGATTCCCTGCTGGAGACAGATGTTGCCCTGAAAGAGAGCAGAGTCTCGTCTGAAGAACAATTGCTGGCTACAGTAATACTCAGCCTGTGCGCAGCCGTTGATAAAAGCGCTGCCGCATGAGTCAATAGGAGAGTGGTGAGATGTCCAGATGGTCATTTCTTTTCAGTGTATCGCTTTTTTGTCTCGCGACGCTGGCAGCCGCTCAGGCCCCGCCACGTCCAACCGATCCAGTTTTCACGAGAGCCCAGACTCTCGTGAGCGACGGCAATGGAGTCGCCGGAAGGGCGCTGATCGATTCTGTGATTGCCGCAACGCAGCCTACGGCTCGGTTGTACCCCGAGGCGCTATTCTGGCGCGCTACTCTGGCAGCGAATGCGGCGGATGCAGAGAGCGATTACAAGCACATCGTGGTGGATTATCCGCTCGCTCCACAGGCTGAAGACGCATTACTCCGTTTGGCCCAGCTGGAGCTTGCACGCGGGGATCGCGACGGCGCACTCGGCCACTTGCAACGGATTCCACGCGACTACCCACGGAGCAAATCGCTCGCAAGAGCGAGCTACTGGACGGCCCGCGTACTCTTCGAGAAGAGTGATATACCAAATGCCTGCGCGGCCAATGCAAATGCGCTGGCGCAGGCTGACGCTTCGCAGGTGGAGCTAAGGAACCAGATACAGTATCAGGGTCAGCGCTGTCCGGCTGCTGTAGCAGAGGCGAGTAGTGCCGTGACCGGTATGCCGGCAAATAGTCCGGTGACTTCAGCAACCGCGTCTACGACGCCGAGGAGCGCGTCCGTGAATACACCGAGCGTGACTTCGGCAGTTCCGACATCAGTGGCGGATACTGCAAAAAGGGAAAAACCGCGAGCCATAGATACCACAACTCGACCGGCGATAGCGCCTTCAACAGAGCCGAGGACAGTCGTCCCAGCTCAGCGTCCCAAGCCGCCGACTCAAGCCAACGACTCGAAGCCAAGCATCGTTGATCCCGCGAAAGCCCCGAAAGCAGCACTCGAAAAGACGGTGGCGAAAGCGAGCACGATATCCTCGCGGGGAAATGGTTATTCGGTCCAGGTAGCCGCTTATAACCATAAGACCGAAGCCGACAAGCTTGCTTCCAGCTTGACGAAGCGCGGCTACGCAGCGCGAGTCGACGGATCGGTTGCACCATTCCGGGTCAGGATCGGACGATACACAACCGAAAAAGAAGCGGAAGACGCACTTACTAGGATCAAAGCCAAGCACATGGATGGTTTCGTGGTACGGGCGCCCGAACGGTGAGTCGCGCTGCATCAACGCCGTTGATGCAGCAGTACCGGGAGATCAAGTCGCGTCATCAGGACGCGATTCTGTTCTTCCGGATGGGTGATTTCTACGAAATGTTCTATGAGGATGCGGAAGTAGCCTCCAGAACACTTGGTCTCACGCTCACCTCCAGGAACAACGGCGGCGCGAGCGAGGTACCGCTGGCCGGGGTTCCAGTCAAAGCTGCCGGCGAGTATCTACGACGTTTGATCCAGCATGGATTCCGGGTTTCGATCTGTGAGCAAACCGAAGATCCGAAGTTTGCCAAGGGCATTGTAAAGCGCGAAGTGGTGGAGACCATCACTCCTGGCGCAGCGTTCTCCGACGATCTGCTCGACGGCACCCGCAACAACTATCTGTGTGCGCTCAACCGGGATGGCGATCTGGTTGGAATTGCAGCCGCCGACCTTTCTACGGGAGAGCTCAGGCTCACCGGTGTGGGAATCCGTGATCTGGAATCCGCGCTGTCCCGATTTACTCCGCGAGAAGTAATTCTTTCGCGCGGCGAGAGCCTTACCCATGTCCTGAAAGGACCAGTTGGTGAGGAAGGCCCAATGGTAACCGAGCGTGATGCCTGGGAATTCGATGACGAATTGGGTCGGGATCAGTTGGTGGAGCACTTTCGCGTGAGCTCGCTCGAGGCATTTGGCATCGAGAGCGGGGATAATGCCGCAGTTGGAGCGGCAGGGGCGTTGCTCCGGTACCTCAATGAGCTTCAGCCATCCGGGATGTCGCATCTCGCGCGTCCAAAGATCGAGAGACCGGGGCGGATTTTGCCTCTCGATGAGATGACGCGGCGAAATCTCGAGCTGGTCGAGTCGATGCGTGGCAGCGAGACATCGGGAACACTGCTCGGCGTGCTCGATCGAACGCTGACGCCAATGGGTGCGCGCCTGCTCCGCCAGTGGCTTCTCGCTCCGCTCGTTGATCGTGTCGAGATCGATGCGAGACTAAGCGCAGTGGACGCACTTGGAGACGGTCTCATTCGAGCCGCGTTGAGGGAGGCTCTAGATGGTGTGCGCGATATTGAACGGCTGGCGGGAAAGGCAGCCGCCGGTCGTGCCTCTCCGCGCGAGCTTCGGGGTCTGGGTGATTCAATCGTGCGCCTGCCGGCGGTCGAAACAGCGCTGGGACGAGCACGCGCAGCAGCATCCGGAAAAGACGCTGCTTTCGTAGCACACGTCGGCTTATGGGATGACTGCAAGGATCTTGGCGACCAAATCATCCGAACCCTCGTCGAGAGACCGCCAATCACGATTGGTGATGAGGCAAGTGTGCGCGACGGGTTCGACAGCACTCTGGACGAATGGAGAGCGCTGCGCGACGGGGGCAAGGACGCGATAGCCAGGATTCAAGCCGAAGAACGAGCCCGAACGGGCATCAATTCGCTCAAGGTCGGTTACAACAAAGTGTTCGGCTACTTCATCGAAGTGACGAACAGCTATCTGCATCTCGTGCCGAGCGACTACCAGCGGCGGCAGACACTGGCGGGAGCCGAACGGTATGTGACTCCGTCGCTCAAGGAGTACGAGGAGCGAGTGCTGACAGCGGCCGAGCGAGTAGAGGACAGGGAGCGGGAGCTATTCGAGATGCTGCGGTCGCGGGTCGGAAGCCAGGTGGCTCGTCTACAGGCCGTTTCACAGATCGTCGCCGAGCTCGATGTGCTCGCGTCATTGGCGGAAGTCGCGGAGAGGGAAAGCTACGTGCGTCCTGTGCTCACGGATGATTTCTCACTCGAGATAACAGCGGGAAGACATCCAGTGGTGGAAAGAATGATGGCGCGGGAGAAGTTCATTCCCAACGACATCGCTCTTACCGAAGACGCTCGAATGATCATTCTCACCGGGCCGAACATGGCGGGGAAATCGACAGTGCTCCGGCAAGTCGGTTTGATCGTGCTGATGGCACAGGTTGGCAGCTTCGTGCCCGCAACCAAGGCGCGCATCGGCGTTGTCGATCGCCTTTTCACTCGGGTTGGGGCGAGTGACAACCTGGTTCGCGGCCAGTCGACCTTCATGGTGGAGATGTCGGAGACGAGCGCCATTCTTCACACCGCGACGCGGCGAAGCCTGGTCCTCCTGGATGAGATTGGGCGAGGTACTTCGACTTATGATGGAATATCGATCGCCTGGTCGGTGAGCGAGCATCTGCACAATGCAGTCGGGTGCAAGACGGTTTTTGCGACGCACTATCATGAGCTCACGCAGCTGGCGGACAATTTAGTCGCAGTACGCAACTATAACGTTCAGGTGCGCGAGGTCGGGGATCAGGTGCTTTTTCTCCATCGTCTCCAGCCTGGTGGTGCTGATCGGTCCTATGGAATCGAGGTGGGTAGGCTGGCAGGTCTTCCGCCCGCGGTCATAAAGCGGGCAACGGAGCTGCTGAGACTTCTGGAAGCGGAACAGATCGTGCCTCGAACGGGACGCGCTCCAACAGTGGCGACCGATGCTACGGATAGTCAACTGGCACTGTTCGGAGTGATGACGCATCCTGTCGTGCAACAACTGAGAAACCTGGAACCGAATGCGATGACTCCAATCCAAGCGCTCGAGATGCTCGCCCGACTCGTAGACGAAGTGAAGCAAGAGGGAGGAGCGGCTTGAGCATGCGGCGACGAACGAGAAACGTGCTAATGCTGCTGGTGGTGATGGTCGTCGCCGGGTGCAAGAAGGGAGATGGAACCGGACTGCCGTTCCAGACGGTTGGCAGGCAACCAGACGTCGCTCCGGTGATGCTCAACAAGGAGCTGCCTTTCCGTTATCCGCCGGCGCTGTATGCCCAGAAGGTCCAGGGCAACGTCACGCTTCGCATTTTCATCGATAGAGAGGGAGCGATAGTACCCGACTCGACCCGCATCGCGGAAACCTCGGGGTTCACTGCCCTGGATTCCGCGGCAATGAAGGGTTCGCGCGATCTGAAGTTCGAGCCGGCGAAGACTCAAGGTCAGCCAGTGCCGGTTTCGATACTCCTGCCGGTGTTCTTCAGACACCCTGATGCGCCGCCGCTCGCTGGCGATTCCATCATTATGCACGATTCCTCCACCGCGAGCACCGCCGCTAAATCGACCAATGCCGGCAATTCGGATACTGGCAAGGCTTCCGCATCCAATTCGACAGCGAAGCCGCCAGCTCAGAAGGCGACGACAAGGCGTAAAACCACTCGCTAATGAAACACGAGCGCAACCGAGAGCCTTACGACAACGTCCTCGAGACGATTGGCTGGACTCCGCTCATCAAGCTGAACCAGGTCACGCGCGGAATCCGCACTCCGGTTTACGCGAAGGCGGAATTCTTTAATCCTGGCGGCTCGGTGAAGGACCGAATCGGTCTTCCTATCATCGAGCGGGCAGAGAAGGAAGGGAAGCTGAAACCCGGCGGGACGATAGTCGAAGGCACGAGCGGGAATACAGGGGTCGGCCTCGCGATCGCGGCAGCGCTCCGCGGTTACAAGTGCGTTTTCACAATGCCTGACAAGATGTCGCAGGAAAAAGTCCGTCTTCTCAAGGCATTTGGCGCGGAGGTGATCGTGACTCCGACAGCGGTTCCGCCGGATCATCCCGACAATTACGTGATGATGGCGAGGCGGATCGCGAAAGAGACTCCCAATGCCATCCTGGCCGATCAGTTCTACAACGAAGCCAACCCCGACGCTCATTACGCAACGACGGGTCCCGAGCTATGGCAGCAGACCGGGGGAAAGATTACGCACTTCGTGGGTTCGGCTGGCACGGGCGGGACGCTTACTGGCGTCGGCCGCTACCTCAAGGAGCGAAGCAAGAAGGTAAAAGTGATTGCAGGTGATCCCGCCGGCTCGATACTGGCTGAGTACTGGCGGAGCAAAGGTAAGAACAAGATCGAAGGAACACCGTACAAGGTCGAAGGAATCGGGCAGGACAAGCTTCCCGGAACACTCGATATGAGCGTGATCGACGAGTACTACACAGTAAGCGACAAGGAGTCATTCGCGATGGCGAGGCGACTCACGCGCGAGGAGGGCTTGTTCGTCGGCGGATCATCCGGACTCATCACATCGATCGCGCTCAACGTTGCGCGCGAGCTCGACGATCCGAATGCAATGGTCGTGACGATCCTGTGCGACACCGGTGAGCGCTATCTCTCCAAGCTTTACAGCGACGAATGGATGCGCGAGAACCAGATGCTCGACGTACCCAAGGTTGCTCTCCATAGCGTCCTCGGCAGAAAGAACGGTGGTGCGCCAGCGGTAGTAAGCGTTGGCCCGGGGGCGACTGTCCGACAGGCCATCGGTCTCATGAGTCTGCACGATGTCTCACAGCTTCCTGTCATGGATGGGGCGAACTGTGTCGGATCGGTAAGCGACTGGTCGGTTTCCCAGAGGAGTCTGGAGAATCCCAAGCTGCTGGACCTTACAGTCAGCGAAATAATGGATTCACCATTTCCGATGGTGGCGTCGGATCAGCCGGTAGACAGCGTCGTGAAGCTGCTGTCGAAAGCGAATCCCGCGGTTCTGGTGCAGGAGCACGGGGTCGTCCAGGGGATCGTCACCCGATCCGACATGCTGCATTACATGATGTCTCGCTAAAAAAGGGAATTCGAACGAATGAAGATTACGGTACTCATGGGCGGGACATCCTCTGAGCGCAATGTCTCACTGGCGTCCGGAATCCGAATCGTCCAGGCATTACGTGCGCGAGGTCATGAAGTGGTTGCTCTCGATCCGGCGCGGGGGGTGCTGAGCGCAGGGGAAGAGCGTGAGCTGAGTACCGGAAAGGTCGGAACGGAACCGCCGACGCTGGAATCGCTGTCAAAGGTGGCGGAGGGATCGTTTCTGCCGAATCTCACTTCGATGAAGGAAGTGAAGAATGCAGATGTCGTGTTCCTCGCTCTCCATGGTGGACAGGGAGAGGACGGAACCATTCAGGCCCTGCTGGACATGGCGCACGTGAGGTACACGGGAAGTGGACATCTCTCGAGCGCCCTGGCGATGGATAAGGATCTCTCAAAAAAGCTTTTCCGCGTGGAAGGCGTAAAGACCGCGGATTGGCTCATGGCTCCGGTGACGATCGAGCAGGTTGAAGGAATGCTGGGCCTTCCGGTGGTCGTGAAACCCTCGAAGCAGGGATCCACGGTGGGACTCTCGGTGGTGAAGAAGCGGGAGGACCTCGCCGCCGCGATCGAGGAAGCCAGCAAGTACGACGACGAAGTGATGATCGAGCGTTTCGTCCCCGGGAGGGAGCTGACGGTCGGGGTTCTGGGTGAGGTGGCGCTACCGGTTGGTGAGATTATCCCCAAGCACGAGATCTACGACTACGAATGCAAGTACACCCCCGGCATGGCCGTAGAGGAATTCCCGGCGAAGCTGTCGCGTGAAGCGACGATCCAGGTTCAGCAACAGGCGCTGTCTGCATTTCGGGCGCTTAAGCTCGGGGGGTATGCCCGCATAGACTTCAGGCTCACCACCGAGGGCGAGTTCTATTGTCTCGAAGCCAACACGTTGCCCGGGATGACCGAACTCAGTCTGATACCACAGGGGGCAGCGGCGATGGGAATCAGTTTCCCGGAGCTCTGCGAGCGGATTGTAAAGCTCGCTCTTGAATAGGTTCAGCCCGAGGAACCCTTCGCCAGCCACTGGGTCTTAAGATGTAGTCTCTTAGTCGCAGGTCTGCATGAGCGAGCTGTACGAAGCATCTGAGTCTCCACGCATGACGCGCGCTGTTCAGTGGCTGCTGGCGCTGAACATCGGCGTGTATTTCCTGCAGCTGACGCTGTTTGGACAAGATGCGGTGTATTCGGCGCTCGCCCTCGACCCAGCCCGCTTTCCGGCTAACTGGTGGACGGTAGTCACGTACATGTTCGTGCACGCGTGGCTTGCGCACCTCGCGTTCAACATGTTCACGCTCTGGATGTTCGGGCCCCGGCTGGAGCACGAGTGGGGAACTCGGATGTTCGTCTGGTTCTATCTCTTCTGCGGCGTGGGTGGCGCGATCGCGCACCTAGTCTTCGCGCAGCATACAGCCGTCATTGGAGCCTCAGGCGCGATCAGCGGAGTGCTGGTCGCCTACGCGCTTCGGTGGCCTGACGAAGAGGTCTATCTTTTCGGCGTTATTCCAATGCGATCTCGCTGGCTCATCCTGGCGATGCTCGGGATGAATCTGACCTTCGCCCTGTCGCCGAACTCACGAATCGACTGGACGGCCCATGTTGGCGGAATGGCGTTCGGATGGATCTTTCTCAAGCTCTACTCGGTGGGTGGGATCAACCGAGTGAGAGGCTGGGTGTCTGCTGTTCCGGATGAATCAGAGGACATGCCGCGCGCTGTTCCCCGCGGCAGACCTCCAATGCGTGATCGCGCGGCTGGAGTGGACGAAGTGGTCGCGCGCAGCAACGCGATCATTCTTCGGGAGAGCAAGCCACTACAGCACGTGCCGAGACAGGAAACCCCGAAAGAATACGCGGCCCGGGTAAATCGCATACTCGACAAGATCTCGCAGCAGGGAATAGAAAGCCTGACGAGAGACGAACGCCGACTGCTCGAGGAGATGTCGCGAAAATTGCGCGACGAGTAACCGCCGCTCCGAGTAGCAGTCCCTGGCAGGGCGTCGCCGCGGATTGATCCGCGCCAATCATCGGTGCATCGTTCGAGGATGCCAAGCCCAGAGCTCCTCGAGACTTTCGACAATCCTTACGCTGGTCGTGATTACGAGATCCACATGGACTGCTCGGAGTTCACGTCCCTTTGTCCGGTAGGCGGTATCGAAAGTGACGCGGAGGAACTGGCGCTGCTGAAAGGAGGCGCGCCCGACTTCGGAACGATTCGCATCACGTACGTTCCGGCGGCGAAGTGCATCGAGCTGAAGAGCCTCAAGCTCTATCTATGGAGCTACAGGAACGACGGGATCTTTTACGAGCGAGCAGTCAACCGGATTCTGGATGATCTGGTGGCCAGCTCCAAGCCCAAATGGATGCGCGTTATCGGTGACTTCAACGTCCGCGGCGGAGTAAAGTCGGTGATCACAGCGGTTCACGGAAAGGCGCCCACTCACTGAGCGCTGCGGCACGGTGGTAGCAGTATTGCAAGAATGTCTGCTTAGACCGCAGGTTCACCAATGCCATCTTCTCTCCAACCACCGCAGCCGGATCCACTTCAGCCTGTTCTTGACGACGTCGAAGAGGAACTTCGGCGCCGTCTCCATGAAGCTTGTGAGGCGGAGGCGAATGGTCTTTCGACGGAATCAACCCAGGAAGTCCGGCGACTCGAAGATGCGCTGCTAGCTGCCGCAGTCGCGGCCGAACAGACGATCTCGGTACGTCGTCACATGCAGCGTCGAGCATCCAAGAAGCGCGACCGGCAAATCAGCATCGACGAGACTGATGATCGGAGACGGAGCACCAATCCCAAGTCCGATGAAAGCCGTGAGGAATCGAGTGGGGAGCACAGCAAAAAGCCTGACACAAGTGTTCGTGAATTCATCGACCATACCGGCCGTGCCTGGCGCGCATGGCCAGTCGTACCAGGTCTGAGCCGCTCGAGCGCGAGGGGTCGAGGTTTTCTTGGCGATTTCCAGGATGGTTGGATCTGCTTCGAGGGGTTGAACACCACAGCACGTCGGCGACTTCCATATCGCCAGCCTAATTGGGCCAACATTACGGATGAAGAGCTCCAGCGCTTGCTAGCCCGGGCGATCGATGCACCGGGGCGCTCGACCAAGCGACAGGACAAACCTTGATCGAGTTGATTAGAAGATCGCGATTGGGTTAATTGTCCTGTCCAATGTGCAGGTAGAGCGGCTAGGTAGCTCAGTTGGTAGAGCAGCGGACTGAAAATCCGCGTGTCGGCGGTTCGATTCCGTCCCTAGCCATTGGCGATGTTTAATGCCATCCGACGACCTTCACGACTGTCGTCGCAGCTTACGCGGCTAGCGTCCTTCGCCGCCCGCAGTTAAATCCCCAGAATGAGGCTGAAATGTCTGGACGAGCAGCTCGCATGAGCGCGAGTTGGGGCGCTTCAATAGCGGCCTGTATGGTTTTCCACGGGATACTCTCGTGGCCGGCCATGCTAGAGGCGCAAACTATCACTGGAACGGTTCAAACCGCGGGGAGGCCCATAGTTGGCGCGACGGTCCGGCTTCTCGAGCTCGATCGTATCGAACATACGGGTGGCCAGGGGCAATTCACTTTCCCCGATGTTCCGAAAGGAATCTACAGAGTCTACGTCGGTGTAACCGGCTATGCATCGGTGACCGACACTGTCAAAGTGATGGGCGACATTGCAAGGATATCCATTGACCTCAGGGAATCTGCGATTCACCTGAAAGAAGTCATGGTCTCAGCATCGCCAACCGCACGGATTTCGGACGAACAGTATCAGTCAACCGCGTCCAAATCCCTGGTCGAATTCCAGAACAGTTCCGGGGCAACTTTTGCGGAGAAGATCTCGGATCTTCCAGGCGTCGCGGTTCGCAGCCTCGGGTCTGCTCCATCGAGGCCCATCCTGCGAGGCCTTGGTGACAATGAGGTGCTGATTCTCGAAAATGGGCTTCGCATGGGTGATCTGGCGACGTTCGATCCCGCGCACGCCACCCCAATCGAGGCAATCGGCATTTCGCAGATAGACGTGGTTCGTGGTCCCGCGACAATCCTCTATGGACCCAGCACGATTGGCGGAATTGTGAATGTCATCACCGACATCGTTCCATTGGTGTCGGATCATCCCATTTCAGGCACAGCTGCGATCGAAGGAAATACTGTGAACAGCGCCGGCGCAGGTTACATCAATAACGTTTACAGCCAGGGCAATCAGGCATTCCGGGTATCAGTAGGAGGAGTCCGCGCGCACAACATCCGGATTCCTTCGGGAAACTACACTGACCCGGGTACTGGTGCGGTGTTCAATCTGGACCGCATGCCTCAGACATTCGATCATAGCGGCGAAGCAGGTCTCGGCTACGCATATCAGAGCGATTTCGGAGCGATCGGTATTGGCGGGAAGCACTATGAAGTGAACTACGGCATACCTGGCGTGCCGCCCAATCCGGACTTTGCCAATGTGCCTCCGACTACATCCCGCATCGCACAGCGTCGAAATACGATCGAGCTCCGCAGCCTCTTCAATGGCGCCTTCTCGTTCGTGAACCAGGTGAAGTTCAACGCAAGTTTTAACGATTACAACCACTCCGAGTTTCCAACCGCGCAGGATGCAAGCGGTGTTTCCGATCCGGAGGCAACCAATTTCAAGAAGCGCCAGTTCAATGGTGTATTGCAGCTGCAGCATCGGCCGCTTGGCAAACTTCAGGGGACTCTAGGGCTGTGGACGAACATTGAGGACATGAGTATCCGAGGTGACGAGCCACTGGGTCCGAATTCGCGCACGAGCGGGATTGCGGGATACGCGTTTGAAGAATATTCGGTGTCAGAGAACACCCGATTGCAGGCTGGTATGCGGTACGACTACAACAAGATTCAGACTCGTCCGGATCCGCAATCGACCGACCCGGCTTTTCAGACTCTCAATGCCTCGCGGCTTTCAAATGCGCTGACCGCCTCACTCGGCGGGATTCAGCGACTTACATCTCACTTGACGGGATCGTTGAGCTTTGCGCGATCATTTCGTGCGCCGACGGTTCAGGAGTTGTTCGCGAACGGCCTCGATGCACCGAGCGGCACTTATACCATCGGCACCCCGGGTCTCGGACCGGAAACCGGATTGGGCGCGGACATGTCGCTCAAAGGAAACTTTGCAAACGCATCCTTTGAAATCTCGCCCTATGCCAACAGCATTAATCGCTACATCTATGGATTCCTGCGCGGCGACACCATTCAAGGTTTTCCGGTGCGTCAATTCGGAGCTACCAACGCGCGATTGCTTGGTGTTGACGGGAGCGTCACCGTCCAGCCGGCTCCGTATTTCGCCCTCAAGGCAGGCGCCGACTATGTGAACGCCGAGGACACTCGGCAGAATGTGCCGCTGCCCTTCACACCTCCACTACGAGGTCTGGTGCGAGCGACTTATCAGGACCAGACATATATGGGTATGATCGAAACGCGACTCGCCGCAAAACAAACTCGGCTGGGCGAGGGCGACACGCCAACTCCTGGATATACTGTCGTGAATCTCGGTGTCGGGATGCGCTTTGCACGGCAACGCGTCCTGAACAACATCAGTATCCACTGCGACAATGTGTTCAACCGGGTGTACCGGGATAACCTTTCAGTGATCAAGGATTTCATCCCACAACCGGGTCGAGGCTTCCGGTTGAACTATCAAGCGACGTACTGAGCAGACTATTCCGCCGGTTCGGAATAGTTGACACACCTCATTGGGAGCCACCCGAGAGGGTTGCGGAAATTCCGCTTATGAGCGTTGCTTCCCGCTCCAACGCCGACGCGGCACGTGCAATCTCCCGGTCGGCATCCTGCCACTGCCCCTGCTCGATTGCCTCCCGGACACCCGGTATCGTCTTCACGCCATAGCCAGTGTAGAAGCCTGGAGCGTAAAGCATGTGGACATACCACGCTCTGTTCTTCAGGCCTTCGGTTGATGTGAGTGCGCGCTCCGCCTGAACCAGCCGCTCGTTCACACCCTTCGCGATAACCGAGCGTCCTTCGGCAACCGCGCGACTGTAAGCCTTGTCGTAACGTGAAGCGGAGTGATTGAGTGAATCCAGAGCGTTGAGCAACGGCGCGAAGTTCAATTGTGGTGCGGGCTGCTGACGCGGCGGCGCAGTGACGGGATCTCGCGGGTCGCTGGTGAACCTGAAGAGTCCTTCTTCGATCTGGCGATTGCGTTCGGCGATCTGCTCCGCGCGTCTGTCCCGAAGGGACTGGAGATCCTTTATGTAGCCCTGGACGGTCTCAGCGAGATTCGTGAACGCGAAGGGGAGGAGATCCGCATTTGCAAGACGCAATACTGTGATTCCTGCCGCCTGGGCCAATGCGCGCTCGTAGACGAAGGCACTATCACTGAAGTGCATGAACCAGTAGAAATCGTCGTAGATAGAGTGATAGATGCCGCCGTTGTCCTCACCACCGTAGCCGAAATTCAGTGACGCAACTCCCAGGTGATCGATGAATGACGAATAGTCAGAGCCCGAACCGAGAGCGCCGATACGGAGGTCTTCGCGATCACGCGCATCGCGACGAACCTCCGGCGAGCCATTCATAATTCGAGAGGCCTGCAGTCGCTTCCACGAGCTGACCCCAGACTCGGGGTCCTCGACATCCATTGCAACGCCATTGACGAACTTTTCGAGCGAGTGCGATCCTTCGGCCTCGAAATACCCTCTGCTGTTGGTGTCGCTGTTGAGATACGCAACCGCGTGAGCCTTCAGTTCTTCGGCGTGTGTCTCGACCCACTCGGTAGAGCCGAGGAGTCCTGGTTCCTCGCCGTCCCACGCGGCGTAGATGATGGTGCGCTTCGGCCGCCACCCCTGTTGATATAACGCACCTAGAGAGCGCGCTTCCTCCAACTCCGCTACGAGGCCCGAGATCGGATCCTGCGCACCATTTACCCATGCGTCATGGTGATTGCCTCGGATGACCCACTGGTCTGCCTCAGTGGTGCCGGAAAGTCTGGCTATCACGTCGTAGAGTGTCTTGAGGCTCCAGTCAGATTTTACGCGGAGATGAACTTTGGCCGCCCCGGCGCCGAGGCGATAAGTGATGGGAAGCCCTCCGCGCCACGCAGCTGGAGCGATCGGGCCTCCAAGTGCAGCGAGCAACGGCTGCGCATCGCCATAGGAAATCGGAAGCACCGGTATCTTGGTGATGGTTGCAGCCTGCGCGACTGTGAGGCGCTTCGCATTCTTCGTAGCTCCGACTCCTGGCGTTAGCGGGTCTCCAGGATAGATGGGCATATCCGCAACCGAGCCGCGCTGAACCCCCTGCGCGGGGCGCATGGGTCCATTGGGGAAGACGCCCCCACCGGCGTATCCATCGTCTCTCGGATCGGAATAGATCAGGCACCCGATCGCGCCGTGCTCGGCCGCTACCTTTGGTTTGATACCGCGCCACGAGCCGCCGTATTTGGCGATGACGATCGCCCCTTTTACCGAAACGCCGCGCTGCTCGAGCTCCTCGTAGTCAGCGGGCACTCCATAGTTGACGAAGACGAGCGGACCGGTGACATCGCCGTCGACGGAATAGGCATTGTACGAGGGCAGCTGTTCGGATTGCTGGTTGGATGTGGGATCATCCGGAAGCGCGGTCTCCTGCAGCGATGCCTTGAAGGTCGTTGGAGAGACGAGCTCGACGACACGGTCAACTGGAGTCGGAAAGAGTACGTCGAAGTTCTCGATGTGCGCGTCCCATCCGTATGACTTGAACTGGGCGAGAATCCACTCGGCGTTGTCCTTGTCGTACGGCGACCCGACATGATGAGGGCGCGCGCTCAGACGGCGCATGGCCTCTCTCATGTGTGCCGCGTCGGGCATCGTTTTGAATCGCGTTTCCAGATCCCGTTCCGCCTGCACGGACTGGGGGAAAAAACCTCGCGGTGGTGCATCGGCTGGCAGTGGAGCCAGAGCGAGGCCGGTTGCTGAAATCAGGACCGACGAGAACAGCGTGCGCATCAGTGGGTCTCCACTAAGAAAAAAAGACGCTGAAACTTACTCAGCGTCTTTCAGTCCGGTGATGGAGATCTCGCTTTCAGTCAAATCAAGCGGATCTGGCTTTGCGAGTGTGGCGCGCGGGACGCTGCTTACCAACGTTGGATTTCTCAGCGGCCTCATCGTGCGCGACGCTCTCGAGCGGAATCCAGCGTTCGGCCCAGTTGCCAATCTCCTTCAGAGCGTTCTGGAGCTCGAGGCCTTTCCGGGTGAGCTCGTATTCAACCCGCACCGGGGTGTCGGGGATCACACTGCGGATAACCAATCCTTCGCCCTCAAGGGAGCGAAGGCGCTCAGACAGCATCCGATCGGTGAGGTCCGGGATTGAACCCTTGATGGCTGCGTAGCGCGTTTTTCCCTGAAGAAGGGTTTGAAGAATGGCGCCCGTCCAGCGGCTACCGATGAGCTCGATAGCCCGATGAAAGCGGGAGCATACCTGGGAAGTCGGGACTGAAGAATCAGCCATGGCGAGAAGTTTACGGATTTGGGTCCTTGACACAACTTACTTACTAAAGTATACTACCTAACGCACAGTAAGTCCAGTGCTGTTAGCCCCCAATAAAGGCGTAACTGCCTCAAACCGTACCAGATTCGAGAGGAAAACGATGACCGCACCAGTTCAGACAGCTCCCGCGACGGGAGCAAAGACCACCTGGAAGCTCGACCCAACGCACACCATTGTCGAATTTTCCGCGAAGCACCTGATGATCACTACCGTCAAGGGACGGTTCGCAGACGTCGAGGGTTTCATCAATATCGATGAGAAAACTCCGAAGAATTCTTCGGTCGAGGCGACTCTCAAGGCAGCGAGCATCGATACCCGTACCGACCAAAGGGACCAGCATCTTCGCTCGGGCGATTTCCTCCACGCCGAGCAATACCCCGAGATCAAATTCCGGAGCACCGGCATCGAAGGAGATCGGAAGGAGTTCAAGCTCAGGGGCGATCTGACGATTCGCGATGTGACCAGACCGGTTACTCTCGACGTTCAATTCGAGGGTCAGACGAAGGACCCATGGGGTAGCGAGCGAGTCGGGTTCAGTGCGACCGGCAAGATCGATCGCCGGGATTTCGGACTGACCTGGAATCAGGCGTTGGAGACAGGGGGAGTTGTTGTTGGGAACGAGATCAAGATCGGGATCGAGGTCGAGGCCGTGAAGGTCGAGTAGCTGGCGGTAAATAAGGATCTAACCAGAGCGGGTGCACTTCAGTGCGCCCGCTCTGCGTATGCGGGTGGTACTTTTTAACTGCGAGAAGAGCGAGGTGGAAGGTGCAAGGTACTAGGTACGAGACATGAGGTAGAAGCGCACTCGAACCGATTGACTGAGTGATCCATCATTCCAATGAGCCCTTTATGCTTGCGCGGCTCTTCAGCTTAGGCGCCGGACTGCTCCAGCTGGGGATACTCAGCCCCGGAGGATCCTCACTCGCAGTTCGATATACATCTAACTCAACGGCCCCTCATGATGTATTCGTTGTTGCTCATGAGGACGACTGGCAGCTCTTTATGGGAGATGTTGTCGCAAAAAGAATCAGGGCTGGTCATTCCGTAACCTTTGTCTACCTGACCGCCGGCGACGATGGGCGCGACTCTCTCTATTGGCAGACCCGGGAACGAGCAGCACTGCAATCGACACGAGTCGCCATAGGACCCGCCGCGGCCGACTCTAACGCAATTAGTTGCTCCACGTTGGAAATATCGGAACACACCATCCAGAAATGTGTGATCGCCAATACCGAATCCTACTTCATGCGGTTGCCAGATGGGAAAAGGAATGGTGCCGGATTCGCTCGTCATGATTACCAAAGTCTGAGAAGGCTACGCGGAAAGAAAATCGGGACAATAGCCGCCGTCGATGGGAGCTCGACCTACCGCGGATGGCAAGATCTGAAGACCACTGTCAGCAACCTGATCGGCTGGGGCTCCGCATCCGCGGAGATCGTTGTCCATGCAAATGATCCAAGCGTTGCCGCCAATCCGCACGATCACTTCGATCACCGAATGGCAGGCCTGCTCGTGAATGATCTGCGCAAGGGGCAGACGTGGAATACGGAGTACTATGTCGGTTATGCACTGGCAACGCGGGCCGCGAATCGCTCGGCCGATGATGCACGCGAGAAGACAGCGATCTTCCTGGCTTACGACAAGGAAATGATGCGGGTGAACAAAGCGTGGAGTGCATATGCAGAGCATCCGGCGTTCTACTCCGAATGCATGCTGCGCACGTACGCCCGGAAAGCACGAGCGTCCGGAAGTCGTTGATCTTTCCAGTCGTGGCGGTGTACCGGGTGGCGTTCGCCAGTTCCAGGCATACGTTGACGCCTCGGACCCGTGTGCTTGCCGAGTGATTGTCGCCTCACGAGGGATCGAGGTCTACGTTAATCTCTCACCAAGTATCTTCCGAAACAGGAGCAATGATGCGCCGAGGCTTGTTCATCGGAGTGATTCTCGCTGCCGCGCAGCGACAAGCAACCGCGCAGTGCAGAGTTCCGGCTGGCAGCAACGAAGGGAAACTTCTCGCTTTCTACACAGCGCCGATCGTGTTCACTATGGCGATAGCTCCCGAGGAGCTGTCACCTGGCAGCATCAGGCTCGGCGCGGAGGGGGAATACATCCCCAAACCAAATCCCACTATTGAGCAAACGGGCAGGTGCTTCACTCAGAAGAGTGAGCACACTTCGCTCTCTCCAGTATTCGGACGTCCCAGGATCACGATCGGCGGCCCATTCGGTTTTGCGCTCGAGGCTGCATACCTTCCCCCCGTTACGATTGCGAGAGCAACGCCGAACCTTTTCAGCCTCGCAGTATCACAGGCTCACCACTTCGCGGTCGGTCCCGTCACGAATGGAACGACCCTTATGCTCCGCGCGCATGGCACGTTTGGAAACGTCAAAGGAGCGATCACCTGCCCTCGATCTCAGTTGCAGCAGACGTCACCCACAAGCCCGTGCTATGGGACCAGTCCCTCAAAGGACACCTTCAATCCCGACATGTTTGGGGCTGACATCGCTGCGGGGTTTGCTCCGGGAAGTCGCGGGATATCGTTCTATGGTGGCGCCGGCGCAAACAGGATCGATCCTCATTTCCAGGTCGGGTTCACCGATTTGAATGGCACCGTCGACAGGACACAGGTCGAGCTCGAGAAGCCGGTCACGCGCGCGGCAATTTTTGGTGGATTGACTGCCGTCTTTCGCCAATCTCTCGATCTCGGAGCGCAGGTATATTCGGTACCGGCAGACGTGACATTGTTCCGGCTGATGGGCGGAATTCGAATTCGCTAGGGCTTTACGTGTGGATGGCGAACGCCCCTCAATAGAGGGGCGTTCGATTTTCTGGCCTTCAACTCCTACGACAAGCGGGAGAATCAGGCCTGGAGCATTCTCCCGAAAGTATCTGGATCGGTAGGAAGGGTGAAAGATCTAATGCCATGTCGTGCAGCGACTTCCTTAACTTCTGCCTGCACCCTAAAGGGGCTGAATAGAACGGGCAGCGCGCCAGTATTTCGGATGACATCCATCAGGCGTTCACAGTCGGGGAAATCACAGTCGATTACGACTGCCTCGAACTGCTCTCGCGCGATAGCCTCCTCGACCGACTCCTCTCTTCCCAGGAACCTCGGCTGCAAACCACGAAGCTCAACCATTAGACCTAACAGCGCTGCGACGATCTCTTCGCGCGCGACAATCAACACGTTATCCAATACCGCCAACCAAAAGAGGACGCAACCTTACCGGCAACTTACGGACCTTGACGATTCTCTAGCGCGACGAGCGTACCTCTTAGATATTCTTGGGAACAAATGTCCACCTCTGCAGAATAGTGAGAGAGTTGGGGAACCTATTTGCCGAATAATCCGTGAGCCCTCTCTCAGAAAGCACGATGAACGAGCTGCGGACAGCGCTCACGGATCAGCTCAAGCGGCCGGATGGTCCAACGCCGGAGCTTGCCGATCTGCTGAAGCGAGTCGGCCGGGAAGCGCATGAAAAGAACGTTCAACCCGAGGAGCTCATCGTCATTTTCAAGCAGCTGTGGAACTCCCTCGCCGAGTCTCTGCGCCCGCAGAATGCGGATCAGTATGAACGCGTCCGCCAGCGTCTGGTAACGCTCTGCATCCAAGCTTATTACGCCGATTAGAGAAAACGGGATATTTTGCGGGTGTGCTCCATCCGAGAGCGGCACATCTCTGGCGTTGAGTAAGTGACGTGGCAACAACAATCCCGCCCAAGGCTCCAACAACAATTCTTAGTCGTTTGTTCGGCCGCTCACGAAACGGAGCTGGCGAAGAACTCGTCGGCCCGATTCGGGGTGAAGTATTAGGTCTCGAGCGACTTGGTGAGCGCGCGCGGGCCGTGGCGCGCGGGCATCACCTGCTCCCCGCGCAAAAACAGCGTGGCGCCGGCCCTCTTCTACTTCGCCTCGAGGATACCAGAGAAGTTCTCGATCGTGTCTATCACGAGCTGAACAGCGGTGCCGAACGTGGTCTGGACATCAGTCCGGCCGGAGATTGGCTGCTGGACAACTTCTATATCGTCCAGGAGCACATCAGGGAGATCCGGACCAGTCTTCCGAAGGGTTACTACGAGGAGCTGCCCAAACTGGCCACCGGATCACTGGCCGGTTATCCGCGAGCATACGAAGTAGCAATCGAGCTGATAGCGCACACGGAAGGTCACCTCGATCTCGACAATATCACGCTCTTCGTGCGCGAGTATCAGACAGTCACTCCGCTTCGGATCGGCGAGCTGTGGGCGATACCGACGATGCTCCGCCTGGGTCTCGTCGAGAACATCCGCCGAATGGCGCTGCGAGTTGCGGCGCGGCTGCAGGAAGTCGAATCGGCCGACCGGGCTGCTGCTGCTCTGCGCGAGGCAAGTGAGGAATCACCGCAGGCGCTGGCGAAAGCGCTTGCCGCGTTCGTCGACGATCACCCGCCGTTCACGCCGACCTGGGTAGCGCGATTCCTCCAGCAGGTCCGGTCGTATCAGACAAACTTCACGCCGCTGATCTGGCTCGAGCAGTGGATCGCGGAAGACGGGCCGAGCGCGGAAGAAGC
>Ga0137418_10000031_pt1 | contig 91432 bp, 86 predicted proteins | sample CZODoug3_1_2_16f_FD_122242 | JGI IMG/M metagenome (GOLD analysis project Ga0137418, IMG submission 122242) | Vadose zone soil fungal communities from Angelo Coast Range Reserve, California, USA - CZODoug3_1_2_16fungal (Hybrid Assembly) | ecosystem: Environmental > Terrestrial > Soil > Vadose...
TAAGCCGGCTGACGCTGTGAAGCACGTCGATACAGGGGTAGTGACCGCGTGAGGCCAGCTCGCGGTCAAGCACGATATGGCCATCGAGAATGGATCGTACGTGATCCGCAATGGGATCGTTCATGTCGTCGCCTTCGACGAGCACCGTGTAGAACGCGGTGATGCTGCCTTTGGAGAATTTTCCGGTACGCTCGAGCAGCTTCGGCAGTAAAGAAAAGACTGATGGTGTGTAACCCTTCGATGAAGGCGGTTCGCCCGCGGCGAGGCCCACTTCACGCTGTGCCATAGCGAAGCGAGTTACCGAATCCATCATCAGCATGACGTTGTAACCGCGATCCCGGAAGTACTCGGCTGCTGCCGTCGCTGCAAACGCGGCCCGGAGCCGGACTAATGCGGGTTGGTCCGAGGTCGAGACAATGATGATCGAGCGCTTGAGACCTTCAGGACCCAGCTCGTTCTCGATGAACTCGCGCACTTCGCGGCCCCGCTCTCCGATGAGTGCGATGACGTTGATGTCGGCACTTGTATAGCGGGCGATCATGCCGAGCAAAGTGCTTTTGCCGACACCGCTGCCGCCAAAGATTCCGATGCGCTGGCCGAGCCCGCAGGTGAGTAAACCGTCGATGACTCTGACACCCGTTTGAAGTGGCTCACGAATGGGATCTCTTGAAAGTGGATTTGCAGGCTCGGAATATAGATCCTGCCTGTCAAGAACGAGCGGCAGAGGGGAGTCGTCGATCGGACGTCCCAAACCGTCGAGCACGCGGCCCTGAAGCTGTTCGCTCATGCCGATGCTGGCTGTCCGGCCTGACGCCTGCAGGATATCGCCCTGCTTCACACCATCAATCTTTCCCAACGGCATCGAGATCACTTTGCCGTCGGTGAAGCCGACCACTTCTACAGGCACGCGCCGGCCCTGGTTTTCCATCCAGCAGACACATCCCATCGTCACATTCGGCCCATGCGACTCGATGGTGTTGCCGACCACCTTTTCAACGATACCGAATTCGGTGAGGGGATCGGCCTCGTTAAGACGCCTCTGAAATCGTGTCAGGTCCAACATCGCACTATTCATCGAACAAGACTCGGCCGATGGCGCGCACCTGGGTTTTCACACGCCCGTCGAGATGGGTTTGCCCAGTATCGACAATGAAATCGCCTCGCTCGAGATTCGCATCCTCTTTCACAGCCACCGCGGGATTCACATTGGCGATTGCGGCGCGGACACGTTCGAAATCCTGGCGGCTGACGCGAAGCGTGAGGGACTGATGGCCCTGAACGCGCTTGAGTGCTACGGCGGCAAGTGCGGAGACCAGGTCCGGATCCATCGTGAGTTCCCGCTGTACGATCTTGCGCGAGATCTCCAGCGCCATTCGGACCGTATGTTCCTCCATCTGCTCCACGAGATCCTTATGCTCTCCCGCAAGCTGGGCGATGCTGTTCTCATACCGCTTGACGATGGTTTCCACCATCTTCTCGCCCATCTGTTTGCCGATCCGTTCGCCCTCCTGATATCCCTGCTCGAATGCCTGCTTCTCGACCTGCATCGTGCGATCGTGTGGACTCATTCCTTCCAGAGAACCAGGACTGGGGGCGCTGACCGTAACCTTGGTGCTGCCGCGGCCATCGCCGCGAATAATCCTAGACGACATACTCGTCGCCGCCACCGCCACCGCTGAGAGTGAGAACGCCTTCCTCTTCGAGCTTTCGGACCGTTTCGACAATCCGCTGCTGCGCGGCGTGCACGTCCTTGATCTTGATCGGCCCCATGATCTCGATTTCTTCCCTCATCATCTCCACTGCCCGGCTCGACATGTTCCGGTAGAACTGGGACGACTGTGCTTCCGTAGCACCCTTGAGGGCCGCAGCGATTGTCTTTTTGTCGACACGCTGCAAGATCTCCCGGATGGCCGCATCGTCCAGCGTCGCAATGTCATCGAACACGAACATGAGCTGCCGGATCGAATTCGCCACTTCCGGCTTGTCTGCATCGATTTTCTCGAGAACGGCCCGGCTCCGGGGCCTTTGCATTCTGTTCAAGAGCTCGGCGACGGCGCGGATACCGCCATAAGCCTGGCTATGCGCATAGGTGCCGACCGGTTTCAGTTTTTCTTCTAGCACCAAAGAAATGCCGCGAATAACGTCGGGCGCAATAGTCTCAATGTTCGACATGCGTACGGCCACGTCCGCCTGAATGTCTTCCGGCAAAGATTCCAGCAGTTCCGCTGAGCTGCTTGGAGTGAGATGCGCCAGGATGAGAGCGATCGTTTGCGGGTGCTCATTCTGGATGAACTGTGAGAGCTGGATCGGATTCAGCCGGTCGATGGCTTCAAATGCGTTGGCGCTGTTGTAGCTGGAAGAGAGCCGCTCCAGGATGCGTTTGGCCTGACCTGCTCCGAGCGTTCGCAGGATGACCTTCTTCGCGTAATCGACTCCGCCTTCAGATACAAAACGGTTCGCGACGAGTGTCTGGTACAGTTCCTCGGCAGACTTTTCGGCATCGGTATGCTGGAGCGGTCCAACGTTCGAAATCTCTCTCGATATAGCCTCGATTTCGGCCTCGTTGAGATAGCGCAACACCTCTGAGGCCGTCTCTTCGCCGATCAGAACGAAGAGCGTTGCGGCAAGGGTTACATCGCCTTTTTTCATTTACTTCTTCTCGTTGAGCCAGGTCCGCACAAGCCTGGCGACTGTCTCGGGATCTTGTTGCGCTTGCTCGACGACTCGTTTACGGATCAAATCCATCTTGCTTGGAGAACTGGGCAGTGGGAGCAATTCGCGCTCCGCAGCAGCATAAGCATCCGAACCCGGCCCGCTGCCGCCACGAAGCTGCGCTTCAAGCTGCTTCACCGTCATTGGCGTTTGAACATCCCCGGTCAGCTGCGGAAACGATCTGGTCCCCACGGCAGCCGTGGTCGGTGCCCAGTTTGAGAAAACCGTCTTTTTGACCGGACGCAGAAAGAACAGGTACAGCAGTACAAACACAACCGGAATGATCAGGTATCGCAACGCGGTTTCGATCATCGGCCCCCGCTTTTCTATAAACGTCGGCGGCTCTATAAGTTCCGTCTCTCCCTCAAACGAAATGTTCTCAACCGTGAGCAGGTCGCCGCGCTCGGGATTAACGCCGATGGCGGCTACAACCAGGTCGCGGTATTTCTTCATCTCTTCGACGGAGCGAGGCTCGCTCGAGCTCTGCGGCTTTCCATCCGCGCCGGTAATCATTTTGGTGTGATTATCGATGAGCACCGCAACTGAGAGCTTCTCGACCTTCCCGGTCGGGTTCACGACATGTCGCACGGCCTTGCTCACTTCGTAATTCACTCTTTCACTCTGCTTCGTGAAGGCGTCGGAATTTGGATCGGTTGCGACCTGGACCACCGGAGCCGCCGGTGGTGCCGGGTTAGCGGGTGCCGGCGGCGGTGTTGTTTTTGGCGGCGTCGGGCCCGGAATGCCTCCCACTCGATCGTTCTTCGGTTGCCGCTCCTGACTCTTTTCCTGGCTTCGTACGACGCTACCCTGCGGATCATACTTTTCGACTGTCTCTTCGACCTGCTGGAAATTCATCGACACCGACACCTGCGGACGCACCTTGCCCTGGCCGGTAACGGGCTCCAGGATCTGAACAACCTTGTTCGACAGCTCGGTCTCCAGCCTCTGCCGGGAATCCACCTGTTGGGCAGTAAAAGAGCCTTCGGATTCGTTCCGCGAAAGAATCTTTCCGCGGTAGTCGATCAACACGATTTTCTCCGGTGAAAGGCCCTTCACCGAGCTCGCCACCACATTGACGATGCCCTGCGCCGCCGAGGCCGAAAGATTCCGGCCATTCTTCAATTTCAAAATGACCGATGCCTTCGTCTGATCTTCGGATGCCTGGAAGAGCGATTCCTTGGCAAGAACCAGGTGGACGCGCGCTGCCTCGATTTCCGACAGTGTCATGATGCTGCGCGCCAATTCGCCCTCGAGCGCGCGCTGGTAGTTCACCTGTTCCTGGAAATTCGTCAGCCCGAAGTTCGTACGGTCGAAAATCTCGAAGCCCACGCGTCCGCTCTCCGGAAGACCCTGGCTCGCGAGCTGGATGCGGACTTCAGAAAGCTTGTCGGAAGCCACCTTGATGGTTCTTCCATCCTCCGAAAGTTGATAGGGGATTTTCAGTTCCTGGACTTTCTGAACGATGCCTTGCGCTTCCTGCGGATCCAGATCGGCGTAAAGCGTCTGGTATTCGACACGATTCATGAAGAACACGAGCAGCCACATCATGACCATCACCAGCGCGGCAGAGCCGGCCAGCATGAGCTTTTGCTGAAGCGTGTAGCGTGTAAAGAAGGTTTTAATCTGTTCGAGTATGTTCGGAGCTGCCATTAACGATCACTACACCTGGGATTTCATTATTTCCTGGTACGCCTGCATGAACTTATTGCGCACCTGCATCATCATCTGGAAGGAAAGGTCAGCCTTTTCCAGCGAGATCATGACGGAGTGCAGGTCGGACTCATTGTTCATAAACTTCTGCAGCTCGCCCTGCGAACTCTGTTCGACGTTGTTGACCTGCTGGATGGCCTCTTTGAGGAGGTTACCGAATTGCCCGCCCGGTTGCGCCTTGGGCGCCGCCGGAGACGGCATCGTGCGCGGAATATCGTTATAGACCTTGAAGTCGCTCATCTTTATCTACCGATCTCCATTGTGCGTGTGATCATGGATTTCACGACGCCGATCGCCGCGATGTTGGCTTCGTAGTTACGCGAAGCAGACATGAGATTGGCCATTTCTTCCATAGCGCTCACGTTCGGATACAAAACATAGCCTTCACTGTCCGCATCGGGATGGCCCGGCTCGTAACGGCGATCGAAAGGTCTCTGATCCTGCACGACCTGGGAGACTTCTACTCCCTGAACTCCGTCGGCCAGCGCTCTGCCCAGCGACTCTTCGAACGAGGTGGTCTGGAGCACGACTTGCTGGCGTCGATACGGTCCACCCTCGAGGGTTCGTGTCGTCTGCGAGTTCGCCAGGTTGGCCGAAGAAATCTCCACGCGCGTGCGCTGTGCCGTGAGGCCGCTGGCATTTACATCCAAAGCATTCAGTAGGCTCATGACTAGAGCTTGCCTCCGTCAACGATGCTCGATCGCAGCATCCGTAACTTCTGATTCAGGAACTGAACCACCGTGAGGTATTGAATGCCGTTCTTGTTCATCTCGGTCATCTCGCGCTCGAGGTCCACGTTGTTGCCGTCAGCCTTAACGGTTGTGTTTACGTCGTACTTGCGGGCTTCCTGAAGTTCGCTGTCAAAGCTGTAGTCCTTCGCCCGATATCCCGGGGTATCCAGATTCGCCAGATTCGCGCCAATGGCTTGCTGGCGCTTGGCTGTCCAGGTCAGCAGGTTCTCGAGCTTGTTCAGCATCGGGTTGTTGTCAATCATACAGTTACAGTCTCCTCAACCCTGTATTCGCGCAGCTTGTTGCGCAGTGTGCGCAACGAAATGCCCAGCAGCCTCGCAGCGTGTGTGCGGTTGCCGTTGGTCTGTTCAAGCGTCGTCATGATGAGCTTGCGCTCCATCTCGCTCACCGAATTTCCGGCCTGGAGCCCTGTCGATTCGGGTGTGTCCACGCTCTGATCGAACAGGTCCGCAGGTGTAATCTTCAGCCGGCCGCGCAACGCGTATGCGCGATGAATGATGTTCTCGAGCTCCCGAACATTGCCCGGCCAGCCGTAGCGGTCGAGCAACTCTACCGTTTCGTTGTCCACCTGGGCATCCGCGATGCCGCCGAACTTCTTCATGAAATACTGCGTCAGCACAACGATGTCGTCTTTCCGGTCCCGCAGCGGTGGAATGCGAAGCGGGACGACGTTCAGTCTGAAGAAGAGATCTTCGCGAAACTGGCCGCGCGCGATCAGCTTTCGCAGATCTTTGTTCGTAGTGGCAATGACGCGGACTTTGATCGGTATCGGGCGCTTGCCGCCGACGCGGTCCACTTCCTGTTCCTGGAGAACACGCAAAAGTTTTGCCTGAAGTAAGGGAGCCATTTCGCCGATTTCATCGAGCAGCATGGTTCCGTTCTGAGCGAGCTCGAATTTGCCGGGCTTGAAACCGTTGGCGCCTGTAAATGCGCCCTTCTCATAACCGAAGAGCTCGGATTCGAGCAGGTTTTCCGGAAGTGCGGCGCAATTCACGGCCACAAATGGGCCATTGTGGTTCGCGCTGTTCCTGTGGATCCAACGGGCCAGCAACTCCTTACCGGTTCCGCTTTCAGCCTGTACGAGAATGGTGGCTTGCGTCTTCGCAGCTTGTGCGGCCTGGTCCAGCAACGAAAGCATCAATGGGTTCTGCGTAATGATCTCGGCGGATTGCAAGTCTGTACGAATTCCGGAGCCGCCCGTCGAAAGCTTGTTCAGGACTTCGTCGAGCGCCTCGTGGGAAAACGGCTTCATAAGGAAGTCGCTCGCGCCGGCTTTAATCGCTTCAACCGCCATGGGTACCGTGCCGTACGCGGACAGGACGATCACGGGCATTCCGGGTTTTGTACGGCGAACGTGCTGAAGCAGTTCCAGGCCGTTCATACCCGGCATCCGAAGATCGGTGATTACGGCCTGAACTGTCTCTTTCTCGAGTTTGGAGGCCGCGTCGATTCCATTCGACGCCGTTTCGACTGTGTGCCCCTTGCGGCGGAGGGCCGCTTCTAGGGCAGACAACATCTGAATATCATCATCTACTATAAGCAAGCGACTCACGCACAACCTCCATGTTGTGTGGAATGGTTATCAAAAACCTCGTTCCGTTTCTCGAAGAACCGACCGAAACCGTTCCATTGTGGCTTTCGACGATCCTCTTGACGATCGGAAGCCCAAGACCGCATCCCTCGCGGCTCGTGGAAAACATCGGGTCAAAGATACGGGCGAGCTGTTCTTCCTGAATGCCCGGTCCCGTATCTTCAACCACGATTGAAACGTCGCATCCTGCGACTTGCCCCTTGAGGCTCACTGTCCCGTCCGTGGGAGTCTCGCGAAGCGCATTTAGTACGAGGTTCAGCAACATCCTGTGCAGCAGCTCAAGATCGGCAACAGCGTAGCAATCCGTATCACAATCCGTTTCAATACGAATTCGCTTCTGCTGTGCGATCGGCTGAAGAAATGCCCGAATCCCTTCGAGCAGCCGGTTGACCGAAATCCGTTCCGGGGCCGGCACAATGGGCTTACCAAACTGGAGAACGTTCGTGACTGAGTGATTCAGCAGTCGAACGCTCCGCACGATCTGTTCAGCGTACTCACCCTCGAGCATCGAAGCGTACAGTTCGATGCTGCCAAGTGGATTCCTTATTTCATGCGCCAACTCCATCGCCATCTCACCCATCGCGGCGAGACGCTCCAGCCGAACCCGCTCTTCCCGTTCCCTCTCCAGCTCCGCCGTGAGAGATTGAACCCGTCCCTGGAGTTCGCGGTATGAACGCTCCAACGATTCTGACGCTGATTGAAAACTCGCTACCAAGTCCTCAAGCGTGACTGCATGACCACTCATGGCCGTCCATATTTGCAGCTTGCGTGCCACGAAGGACTCAGGTAGGCAAACCAAGCACTTAAGGCATTTTTTGCCCAGCGAGGAAGGCCAATATGCCAAAACAATGACACTAAAAGTGGGTGTTGGAGACAATTTTATGACAGTTGGAGCACTGTCGGAGAACTGGCAAGCTGTCAAAAAACCAACGGTGTCAATGTTTTGGACTTTTCTCCCATATTGGCAATGATTCTGCTCAATAAGGATTCGATCCTTTCGAGTCGTGAATCGATAGCGGTGGACCTTTCTGTAGCGAGCGCAAGCTGAGCCGAAAGGCGTTTGTTATCGCTCATCAAGATAAGGTACTCGAGAATTCGATTCGCAACGATTTCGATTTGAGCCAGTTTAAAGGGTTTAGTGAGGTAGTCGAAGGCCCCGCATCGAATGGATTCGATAGCGGTCTCAATCGACGAATAGCCTGTCATTACAACGACATGGCAAAACAGATTGAGGTCCTTGGCGACCTTCAAAACCTCAAGGCCGTCGGGACCCGGCGGCATGATGAGATCGGTGAAGATGATGTCAAAGATGACCTTACCGGACTTCAGCAGGGCGACGGCTTCGGAGCCATTTCTTGCCGATGAAACAAGGAAATTCCGGGATTCCAGATATTCGCAGAGTGTCAATCTCAGGTCACTATCGTCATCGACCACTAAAATACGGGTTTTACCTGGGAACACTTCCCCGATGGTCATCATGGTCAGCTTATCGGCAGATTGTTTGAAAACTTTAGATTCCAAAGGTATATAATTAGAGTAGTTTTAGAGGGAGGCTTGTTATGGACGTAACCAGAGAGCAAATACTTGTAGTCGATGACGAAGAGGATCTTCGCAAGGCTATTGTCGAGATATTGACACTCGATGGTTTTGAGGTCGATCAAGTCGGTAGTGCCGAAGAGGCCGCCGAGAAATTGTCACAGACACATTACGACGTTCTGATTACCGATCATAACCTTCCTGGAAAGACCGGCGTTGAGCTACTCGAGGAAACGTTGGTCCGCTATCCCGAAATAATCGGCGTCGTGATTACCGGCTACGGGACGATCGAGACTGCAGTGTCCGCGATCAAAAAGGGTGCGTACAACTATCTAACGAAGCCCTTCAAGCTGGTCGAACTGCCCATCATGGTGCGCAAGGGACTTCGAGAACGCCAATTGCGTTTCGAAAACCAGTACCTCAAGAAACAGCTCAACGAAAAGTACGGTTTCAACAACATCATCGGCAGCGGCCGCGCGATGAATCGGATTTTCGAGTTGGTTGACACGATCGCCGGCCTGAACAGCACGGTACTGATCCAGGGTGAGACCGGCACAGGAAAAGAATTGATCGCGAAAGCCATCCACTTCAACAGCCCCCGGAAAGACCAGAAGCTGGTGAGCATCAACTGCGGCGCGATTCCGGAAAACCTGCTCGAGTCCGAACTGTTCGGCCACGTCAAGGGTGCGTTTACGGGTGCCGTGCAGACACGTATCGGGCGATTCGAACAGGCGAATGGTGGAACCATCTTCCTGGATGAAATCGGGAATATGCCGATGGCCCTGCAGGTGAAACTGCTGCGCGTTCTGCAGGAACGCGAGTTCGAGCGCGTTGGTGGCAACAGCACAGTAAAAGTGGATGTCCGCATCATCGCCGCAACGAGTTCAAACCTCGACCAAATGGTGAAGGACGGTACGTTCCGCGAGGACCTCTTCTACCGGTTGAATGTAATTCCAATCAATCTTCCGCCGCTGCGTGAACGGCGTGAAGACGTCCCGTTGCTTGTGCAGCGCTTCATCGAACACTTCTGCGAGCGGCACAAGCTCGATCTCAAAACCATTTCGCCTCAGGTAACGAAAGCATTGATGGCCTACGAGTGGCCGGGCAACGTACGGCAGCTGGAGAATATCGTTGAGCGTATGGTCGCCCTGACGGGCAATCGGCCGGCGATTCTTCCTACAGATTTGCCGTCAGAAATTCAAAACCGCGAATCCCTAAATTTCGTGCCATTGATCGAAATTCCGGAAGAGGGCATCAATTTCCAGAATGTCGTCACGGACATGGAACGCGAGCTGATTCTTCAGAGTCTGCGCAAGACGAACGGCAACAAGAAACTTGCCGCCAAGTTGCTCAATCTAAAGCGGACTACACTGATCGAAAAAATCAAGCGCATCGGCCTCGGAGAGGAGATCGCAGCCTCGGCGTAATGTTCTGCCGACCTCCGACGATAAGATACGCATGGAACGCGTGTTAGTCGTTGACGACGAACGAGAGTGTCGGCATGCTCTGGCCGATGCTATAGCTGCCAAAGGATTTGAGCCGGAAACGGCCGAGGATGGTAGCGCCGCCCTGAAACGGATTCAAAAGGACCCGACAGGTTATGGTCTCGTTTATACCGACCTATGCATGCCTCAAGTCGGGGGCCTTGAACTTGTGTCGCAGTTGGCCGGGCTGGATCCGACCATCGTTGCCGTTCTGCTGACCGGTCATACGAGTCCCGCGAGCGCCGTGGACGCGCTCCGCGCCGGCGCTTACGATTTCCTCACAAAACCTTTCACTTCAACCGAACTGGAAATGAGCCTGACGCGCGCAACCGAGCGGCGGAAGATGCTGTTGAAGCATGAGGAATATCGGGCCCATCTGGAACGCCTGTTGGAAGAGCGCAACGCCGAGATCCAGGGAACCAATCACAAGCTCCAGGAACTCTACACCCTGGGCTCCCAAACGTATTCCTTTGTCGATATTGACCCGAAGCTGACAGATTTCACGCGATACGCAAGCCAGCATTTTCATCCCGACACCTTCGCCATCTTTGTTGAACAGGACAGGACCCTGAAGCCGCTCGCCTTCCAGGATCGGTACGGACGGCCGTTCGGGCCGGACGCACCCCAGAACCAGAAGGTGTACCGCTTTCCTCTCGAGCTGGACTCGTTTCGCGGAGAAATCTACGTCGGATACGACGACGAGAGCATGCAGCTCTTTGAAAAGCAGAGGCACATTTTCGGCCTGTTCCGCGACCGAGTGGGCAGCTACCTGAAAGAGCATTTCATGGCGCTTCGCCATCGCAATGAAATGCGGCAGATGTTCGTCTCGTCCGTACAGGCGCACGCAAGATCCATCGAAGCCAAAGACGCCTACACAGCAGGACATTGTGACCGCGTGGATCGATATGCTGAACTGCTTGCCAGAAAGGTCGGCGGCTTTGACGAAAAATGGATCTTCAACCTGAAGGTGGGTTCGATCCTTCACGACATCGGCAAAATCGGCGTGCGGAGCGCGATCCTGTGCAAGCCGGGCGCACTGGATAACGGCGAGTCGGAGGAAATGCAAACACATCCCGTGGTCGGCGGACGGATCGTCCGGGCACTTCACGGATTCAATCTGGAACCCATCGTCCGTCATCATCACGAGCGGTTCGACGGAAGGGGTTATCCAAACGGACTCAAGGGCGACAAGATTCCACTGGAATCACGCATGATCCTGATCGCCGATACGTTCGATGCGATGACCAGTGATCGTCCATACCGGCGCGCGATGACGACCGCGCAGGCCCTGGATGAGCTCAAGCGGTTCGCTGGGACACAATTCGATCCGGACCTTGTTTCCGTGATTCTGAATGCGGGAACGGAGCTGGACGCGGCGCGGCTGGAGATGGAAAGGAAACCGAAGGGGGATTACTTCGTTACAACCCCTAAGATGTAGGCGCCGGCTTTAGCCGACGCGGGCCGGCTAAAGCCGGCCCCTACAGCTTCAGTTCTATGGATTGCTCGCCGCAGCGCCGAGGTAATACCCCGTTCGATGCCGTATTTGCGCGCCCGACTTCCTCACCTTCACATCAACCTGCCGCCAGCTGTTGTTTCCTTCCCGGCCCGACATCGGGTAATAGCTTAGCGTGTATTGCTGGTGAAGTTCTTCGAGCAGCACTTGAGCCAGGCTGTTGAGGGCATAGTTCCGTCCAGTGAACAGACGGAAAGCGCGTCCGCCACTAACAGAGGTGAGCTTGCCAAGCATGTAGTGATAGATGTGATAGCGCGTTCGCCTCAAGGCCAGCGGATCGTCATCGTCATCATCGATACCGATGGCGTATACAAGCACTTCCGATCGTTTCAGAATGTCTTCGACTTGAGCGGCATTGATGTGGCTCTTGGTGTCGAAGCCGTCCGTCACCATCAGCAAAATTTTCTTGTTGTGCTTGGCCGAACGCATTTGTTCCATGCCCATCTGAATGGCGTCGTAAGCTGCGGTTTCACCGCCGGACTTGATCTCTCTCAGGCTGCGCTGGAGGACCTGCATATTGGTCGTAAACGGCTGCCTGATGTCGACATCGGAGTTAAACGAAATAACGAACATTTCGTCCTGCGGGGAGAGTGCCAGGGCGATTTCACGAACGGTCTGCAATGCCTGCTGCAGCTTGTGCCGCATGCTGCCGCTGCAATCGACCAGAACTCCTACGCTGATCGGCACGCGCAGGTCGTGCGAAAAAAACGAGACTTTCTGTTCTACACCATCCTCAAACACCTGAAAATCGTCGATTTTCAGGCCATCCATATACTTTCCGCCCTCGTCGAGCACCGTGGCCGTGACATTCACGAGCTCAACCTCGACGTTCAAACGATAGCGAGGATCCTGAGCACCTGGCGGTGCCGTCTGCTCCGTGGAAGGTTGTTGAGCGGGCGTCTGTGAGGGAGTTTGTGCGGGAGCCTGTGCCGCGACTAGCGCAGCGCCTGCACAGAGGACACACAGAATAACGAGGGTTCCGAACCAAACGTGTTTTCGTGCGTTCTTCATGATAAGCCACTCTTTTGGCGGCTGATGCCGCGTTGTTTTTTTAGGTTCCAGTGTCGTTGCGGCCACATTCTATATCCTGTGTTGTCCGCGTTCTCAAGGAATTTCTAATGGCTTTCTCGGACAATATTACGGTTCCAGTTCGGGACTTCCACGACCAGATTCCGGCTGCCGTCAGGAACGCTCTGGCACGCAAGGCGGCTCTTCGGAGTAAGTCCGGGCGCGAAAGAGAGCTCTTCATCCTCGCAATCATTCATTTCGTTCAATGTTTCGATACCTTCGCGGACAATGCAATGACAGGTTGAGCAGGCACACACCCCGCCGCAGGCATGATCAATACTGATGCCGCTTGCGAGCGCAATGTCCAGGATGCTGCCCGGTAGTCCGGTTACGCCATAGGGGATCTTTTCAGGATCGACTTCCACAGTCACATTCATCGGCATGAATGTGATGGTGAACTTCTGCGTCGCAGGTTGAGGCGCGTCCTGGTCGACGTAAGGATTTGTGCCACCCATAAAGCATATATAGTAGCGCCCTTACTTCGCGACCTGCAATTGCTGTCAGACGGAATCTGTCGGCGGGCTATTGGCCAGTTCCCCACGCTCTTCCCGGACCAATGGAACAAAGCGCACCGGAACGGTGTCGTGTATGTCCACGCGAAAGGCATCCTGCTTTATCACCAGCTTGAGCACCTGATCATCATTGGCGGGACCCACCGGGATGATCATCCGTCCCGCCAAAGCAAGCTGGTCGATGAGCGGCTGCGGAATGAATGTCCCGCCGGCAGTGACCATGATTCGATCAAACGGAGCAGACTCCGGCCATCCGAGATGACCGTTTCTGAGATCGCATTGAACGTTCTCAATTCCGAGAGAAGCCAGGCGCGCCTGAGCGGCCTCAATGAGTGAAATATGAATATCGATCGTGAAAACCTTGCGGGCAAGCGCAGCGAGGATTGCAGTCTGGTACCCGGAGCCCGTACCCACTTCAAGGACCGTGTGGTCAGCAGTGACTTCCAGTAACTCGGTCATGTACGCGACGATGTATGGTTGCGAGATCGTCTGGCCGAGACCTATGGCCAACGGACAATCGTCATAGGCCCGGAAACGCTCGTCGGGCGGGACGAATTCGTGGCGTGGAGTCGCTTCGATCGCACGAAGAACGCCGGGATCGCGAATTCCACGCGCGCGAAGCTGCGTTTCCACCATCGACCGCAGCATTGCCTCCCAGTGAATATCCATTGTTTCATTATAGCGAGCGTGCCGTTTGTGCTTCCTTGTTGCTGAGAATTCGAAATTTCCCTATTGGTAAATCATCCAGTTGCAGCCGGCCGACGCGAATCCGCACCAGCTTCAGGACAGGATGGCCGATTGCGTCACACATCCGCCGGACCTGGCGGTTTTTACCTTCAGTAATGGTTAATTCAAACCAGGTGTACTTGTCGGTCGAACGCACCTCGTGGACGATACAGGGACCGCTCCTTTCGCCGCGGCCGATGTCGAGGCCGCCGGCAAGCTGGAAGTACTCCTCCAGAGTCAGGACGCCCGACACCTTCACGTAATAAGTCTTGGGCACCTTCGATTCGGGTTGCAGCAAGGCCTCACCGAACTCGGTGTCGTTTGTCAGGATGAGCAGGCCGGATGTGTCCATATCCAGTCTGCCTACAGGAAAAACCCAGCGATCCAGTTGTTTTAGATAGTCATAGACAGTCGGGCGATCTTTGTTGTCCCCGAACGACGTGACCACACCCGTAGGCTTGTTCAGGACGATGTAGATTTTCTTTTCCTCGCGAACTCTCAAACCATCGAGGTGTACTACATCCTTCGCGCTCTCCACCCAATGATCGGGATTGCGAATAATGCGCCCATTCACCTTCACTCGCCCCTGGGCGATCCAGTCCCTCGTGGTTGTTCGGGATGCAATTCCAGCTTTGGAAAGGACGCGATCCAGGGTGGCCCGCACCTTCTTCATGGAGCGATACCAATTACCGATAGCAGGCGGCCGGCGCCCTTTCCTTCCCTGCGATACGAAAAGAAGAGATCTTCGCGGCACCGTGTGCACAATGACGAGATTTCGATTTGCCTCTCGGGGACGCCCGCTCGCACGAGCTGCCGCCGGTTGGCTTCAGCCAGGTTCAGGTGTGGCTTCGGCCATTCCGGCCTCCGTTCGAATACTGCAGCGTCTCCGATCGCCTCGACCACGTCATCGCCGACCTCGTAGCAGCACACTCCAATGTGTGGACCTACCGCCACGGCCAGACTCTTGCCATCGACCCCGCACTTTTCCATCAGCCTCAACACGGTCGTCTCGGCGATGTGCGCCGCTGTGCCGCGCCATCCGGCATGAATCGCCGCAACGGCACGGGCCTCGGAGTCTGCCACAAGGATCGGTACGCAATCCGCTGTTTGAATACTCAGGATCACACCTTGAAGGGCGGTGATGGCGGCGTCCCCTTCGACTGCTTCGCCGGCTGCGGACGTATCGTCGATGTCGCACACCGTACCCGAATGAACCTGGTTGAGTTTTATGATCGGCCAGCCCGGCGCCCCGATTGAGGCGACGAATCGCGCGCGATTCATCTGCACAATCGGGTTCGGTGACGAGGGGGGACCCAAAGTGAAGTCATTGCGATCCCCACGCCGTGTCGAGAAGGCGTGCACGATTCGCGGAATCCGGTCGAGCACCTCGGAATGAAGGAAGGTTACTTGAGAGTGGCGCCTTACCTGTAACATAAAAGCCTATGATCACCGGCATCGGCATCGACGTCATTCAAAACGAGCGAATACGCGAGTCCATCGAGCGCTTCGGCGACCGGTTCCTTCGTCGAATATATACAGCACGCGAGGCAGAGTACTGCGGGAAATGCGCGAACCCGGCCATTCACTACGCCGCGCGTTTTGCTGCCAAGGAAGCCGCTTTCAAAGCGCTGGGAACAGGCTGGGCGGCCGGCGTGAAGTGGGTAGATGTCGAAGTCGAGCGGCTGCCATCCGGAAAACCCGAACTCCATCTCCACGGCGAAGCGCTGGTTCGAGCCACGTCGATGGGAGCCACGCGCTTCCACGTGTCCCTCACCCATGACCAACTGGTTTCATGTGCGGTTGTGGTCCTGGAGACCTGAGAGCCCGTCTTCGTCAAGGCCGGTCACGCGCACTCGAATCCATTCATTCACGGGGCAATCCGGCGGCACACTCACACGAACGAAATTGCTGCTGATTGCAGATCCGTCTTCGAGCGTCAGAACTTCGATCTCCCTGCCAATCATTTTTCGACGGAAGTCTTTGTTCCTCGAGGCGATGAGACTCCTCAAGCTTTTGGCGCGGAAACGTGAAACATGATCTGGAATGGGATTCGGCAGATTTGCGGCGACCGTACCCGGACGTGACGAGTATGGGAAAACGTGAAGGTAGGTCAGGGGTGAATGCTCGATGAGACGATACGTCTCGAAAAACTCCGCATCCGTTTCGCCGGGGAAGCCTACCATGACATCGGCGCCGATGGCAGCTTCGGGAACTCGGTCGCGGATCCTCTCGACCAGGCTTGAATAGTACTCCGGAGTGTAAGGCCGGCGCATCGCGCGAAGCACGCGCGATGATCCGCTCTGGAGAGGAATATGAAAATGATGGGCCATGCGCGGATGATCCGCGACCAGATCGATCAGTTCCGGAACAACTTCGAGAGGCTCCACTGAACTCAGGCGCAGACGCTCCAGCCCGGGCACTTCAAGCGCCTGGCACACGAGATGGTAAAAACTCGACTTGAACGGGAGATCGCGGCCGTAAGTTCCAAGATGAATTCCGGAAAAGACGACCTCTTTATATCCACGAACAACGAGGGCGCGAACTTCGTCGATGACCGCGCCGGGCGGTATGCTGCGGCTGCGGCCCCGGACGGATGGAATGATACAGAAAGAACAATTCGCATTGCAGCCGTCCTGGACTTTCACGATCGCGCGCGTTCGGCCACCAGAGCCCAGGTGAGATGCCGGGATCAGCTCGCGCTCGAGAAAAATGTCGCTGCAGAGGATTTCGGCGCGGCCGTGAGTGGAGAAGTCCTCGTCGAACAGGCTCAGCGTGATCTCGCCCACCACCGGCTTGTGCGAATTCCCCACGACGTAGCGCACCTGCGGGAGGCTCGCCAGTTCCTCCGGCGCGCGTTGAGCGTAACAGCCGGTGACGATGATGCGGGCGTTCGGATTGCGAGAGGCGACGCGACGGATCATCTGGCGGACCTGACGGTCGGCCTCGTCAGTCACCGTACAGGAATTCACGATTACAACGTTGGCGTCATAAGCGGATTGCGATTCGGTGATGTTCGATTCGAGGAGTTCCTGGTGAATCGAAGCACCCTCGGATTGAGAGGCGCGACAACCAAAGTTGGTTACGAAGAAGGTCTTTTCCATTTTCGGAACGCGGGCTAAAGCCCGCGACTACATTTAGGCCGGAACGTGATTCCCAATGTAGCCGCGGGCTTTAGCCCGCGCCCTGCTCCTGTACTTTTCGGCTCTTTTCCTCAACAGCCTTTTCGAGCCATTCCTTGTATTCCACCAGGTGCTTCATAAGGTCTTCATCGTCAAGAGCGAGGATCTGAACCGCGAAGATTCCAGCGTTGGTTGCGCCGGATTTTCCGACGCCCATTGTGGCGACCGGCACCCCGGGAGGCATTTGAACCGTGGAAAGCAAGGAGTCGAGACCGGAGAGCGGCGAGCTGTTGATGGGCACACCAATAACCGGCAGAGTCGTTTCGGCCGCGGTGACGCCCGCGAGATGCGCAGAGCTGCCGGCTCCTGCGATGATCACCTTCAACCCGCGCTGGCGTGCGGACTTCACATATTCGGCAGTGCGGTGTGGCGAGCGATGCGCACTATAAACACCGATCTCATATGGAATTTCAAACTGCTTGAGTACGTTTGCTGCCTCCTGCATGATCGGAAGATCCGAATCGCTGCCCATGATAATGCCGACAAGCGCTTTCATTTTTGCTTCGAGAGTCCCTTCTTTCCGATGTCTTTTCTGAACGCTTTTCCATCGAATTCTATCATTTCGGCCCCGAAGTAGGCGCGCTCCAGAGCCTCAGCCAGCGTGGTTCCCCGGGCTGTGACATTAAGAATGCGGCCGCCTGCCGTGTAGACCTTACCGTCCTCCCAGCGCGTGCCGGCATGATGGACCTTGACGCCTTCAATTCGCTTTGCCTCATCGAGACCGGAAATCGGTTTGCCGCTTTCCACCTTGCCCGGGTAACCGCTCGCGACGAGCACAACAGTCGCAGCAGCGTCCGGCCGCCATTCCAGTTTGCGCGATGACAAGCGATGTTCAGCGATGTCGACCAGAACGTCGAGAAGATTTGTCTTCAATCGTGAAAGAATCACCTGCGTCTCGGGATCACCAAAGCGAGCATTGTATTCCAGAAGCTTCGGGCCGTCGTCCGTTAGCATCAAGCCGGCGTAAAGGATTCCCGAATAGGATTTCGCGGCCTGCAATGTGGGATAGATGATGTGAGTCAGAACGGCGTCGTACTGAGCCGGCCCAAGAATGGTATCGGTGGAATACGCCCCCATTCCGCCCGTATTCGGGCCGGTGTCACCGTCGAATCGGCGCTTGTGATCCTGGGCCGCAACCATCGGTTGGAAGGTGGTGCCGTCGGCGAACACGTGAAATGAGGCTTCGTCGCCCTGCAGGAATTGCTCGATGACGAGTTTCGATCCCGCGTCACCAAGCGTCCTGGCCTCCATGAAATCGTGCACGGCCTTTCGTGCCTCATCTCGGGTCTCGGCAATGGTGACCCCCTTGCCAGCGGCTAGACCGTCGGCTTTGACCACAATCGGGTAGTCCACTTGTTCGAGAACCTCGTAGGCTTCGTTGGAGGTCGAGCATTCCCAAAAATCGGCTGTCGGAATCTTGTTTGCCTTGAAGAACTGCTTCGCGTAGATCTTGCTGGATTCCAGGCGCGCCTGATCGGCTGCCGGTCCAACAATGGCAAGACCGGCCTGCCGAAAAAGATCGACGACACCTTTGCTCAACGGACCTTCAGGACCAACAAAGGTGAGATCGATTCGCTGCGCGCGCGCAAAATCCAGAAGGCCTCGGACATCGTCGGACGCGACTGAAACGAGCTCAGCCTGCTGTCGTATGCCTCCGTTCCCGGGTGCCGAATAGATTTTTCTGACTTCAGAACTTTCGGCAAGTGCGTCGACAATAGCGTGCTCTCGTCCACCGGAGCCGATGACCAGTACCTTCATTGGGAAGGTATGGTGATGCGAGTCAGCACTTCGTTGAGCGCGCCGGTGCGGTACCCATCGACGTCGATTGCTACGAATCGAAAGCCTATTTTCCTGAACTCGCGGCCGATGCGATCGAACATGTCCATGCTGAGGACTGCCGGCAGTTCTTCGCGCGCGATCTCGATGCGCGCCACATCGCCGTGATGGCGGACGCGGCACTGACTGAATCCGAGTGTGCGCATGATTTCTTCCCCCTGATCGATCATGCGAAGTTTCTCAGGCGTGACCGCAGATCCATAAGGGATCCGGGAAGAAAGACACGCGGATGCCGGCAGGTTCCATGTGGCAAGGCCCTGGAGTTGCGAAAGCTTGCGGATCTCCTCCTTGGTCAAACCGGCCTCGATCAGGGGGCTCCGGATTTCAAGCTCCCGTCCAGCCTGGCGGCCGGGCCGGTAGTCGCCGGTGTCATCGAGGTTGTTGCCATCGACAACAAATCGAAAGCCGCGGCTCTCGGCCAACCGCTGGAGTTTTGTATAGAGTTCGTGCTTGCAGAAGTAACAGCGATTCGACGGATTTTTAACATAGTTCGGGTCTTCCATCTCGTCGGACGCCATGAACTCATGCCGAAAACCGTACCGATGGACCAGATCCAGGGCAATATTCCGCTGATGCGCCGGATAGCTCGGACTCTCTGCCGTCACAGCCAATGACTTCGAACCCAGTTCCTGATGCGCGACAAGAGCGAGGTAGGAGCTGTCCACACCGCCACTGAAGGCGACAATGCAAGAGCCCATCTCCCTCAAGATGCCCCGGAGGCGATCTTCCTTGTGATTCATTGCAACATTGTAACAGATCGGTGAAAACCAATGCCGACAAGGGTTTCAACGGGGAAAAGGCCTTGACAAAGCCCTGCCCAATCTGAAAAATCAGCTTAGTTATGAACGCGACACTGCTGTTGAACGCCTCCTACGAACCTTTGCGGATCATTTCGTGGAAGAAGGCGCTGACTTTGCTGTTCGCGGGAAAAGTCGAGGTCATCGACGAATACGATCAGGACGTTCACGCTATCACGTTCGCCATCAAGCTGCCGTCGATTATTCGGCTTCTGAAGTACGTTCGTGTAAAAAATCTGAATCGAGTGAAGTTTTCTCGCGCGAACATTTACGCCCGGGATGATTACACGTGTCAGTACTGCGGGAAGAAGTTTGTTTCAGAGGATCTGACGTTCGACCACGTTGTGCCTGTCGCCAACGGCGGGCAGAAGCGTTGGGACAATATCGTCGCGGCCTGCTTCCGCTGCAACCACAAGAAAGGCGGACGCACACCCGAGGAGGCCGGCATGCGTCTGATTCGAAAACCCACCGAGCCGCATTGGTTGCCGGCATTCCACGTTACCTTCAGGCTCAAGTCCCCACCCGACAGCTGGCGGGATTATTTATACTGGAATATAGAGCTCGATATTTGAAAAGGAACGCGGGCTAAAGCATGGGGGCTAATTCGGGGACAGACGCATAAATCACCTAATTACGAATTGACGATCATCAACCGTAATTAGGTGATTTATGCGTCTGTCCCCGAATTAGCCCCCATGCTTTAGCCCGCGTTCTCCTTTAAAATTGAAGTATGGCGCCCGAGTTCGAACTGCTCGAGCATACTTCCGATATCGGTGTCCTGGCACGCGGCGGCACGCGAAAGGAAGCTCTCCTGGCGGCTTCGCAAGGAGTCGTCAGCATTCTTGTCGACCCCGCCGGCTTCGGTCCCGTTGAAGAGCGTTACTTCAAGGCAACCGGCCGGGACGAAGCCGCCCAGATTGTGAACTGGCTCAACGAAATTATCTTCTTCTTCGATACAGAAGGCATGGTCTTCGTTGAATTCGCGGTCGATTCCTGGACCAAGAACGAAATCAGCGGTCATGCGCGCGGGGAACGCCTGGACGTCGATCGGCATGAATTTCGAACGGCGGTAAAGGCTGCGACCTATCACCAGTTCGAGAGTCATGAAACTCCGAATGGCTGGGAAATTCGCGTCTTCGTGGACGTTTGAACATGCATCTCGAAAAAATCGACGATTACCGCTGGCTCATCCCCCGAACTTACAAGGCGGGCATGCGAACCGACACAATGATCTTTGCGAATGAACAGCTTCTCGAAGCAATTCGCCGGGATCAATCGCTGGAACAGGCAGCCAATGTCGCGATGCTGCCTGGAATCGTCGGGCGCGCCCTCGCGATGCCCGACATTCATCAGGGCTACGGCTTTCCAATCGGCGGAGTGGCCGCAGTGGACGAGGAGCATGGCGTCGTCTCTCCCGGTGGCGTAGGCTTCGATATCAATTGCGGCGTGCGGCTCCTCAGCAGCTCGTTAACGCGCAAGGAAGTCCAACCAAAGTTGCGGGATCTGGTGCATCAGCTCTTTCGGGACGTACCGTCGGGCACCGGCGGCTCCGGCCCACTCCGCATTTCGGATGGCGATCTCAACCAGGTTCTCGAGAAGGGGCCGCGATGGGCGATCGAACACGAGATGGGCTCCGAGGCTGATCTTGATCATACGGAAGAGCGAGGTTGCATCGCCGGGGCCGATCCATATGCGGTCAGTGCCCGCGCGAAGCTACGCGGAAAGCCGCAATTGGGCACACTTGGCTCCGGCAATCATTTCCTCGAAGTGCAATACGTGGACGAAATTTTCGACGACCAGACGGCCTCGCAGTATCGGCTGGCGAAGGACCGCATCGTTTTGCTCATCCACACCGGTTCGCGCGGATTGGGCCATCAGGTATGCACGGACTATGTCGCACAACTGGACGAAGCCATGCGGCGATATGATCTTCATGTTCCGGACCGCCAGCTCGCATGTGCTCCGATTCACTCGCCCGAAGGACAGCGTTACCTGAAAGCCATGGCGGCGGCGGCGAATTTTGCCTGGACTAACCGCCAGTGCATTGCCCATGCGGCACGCGGCGCATTCAAGCGAATCTTTGGTGAAGACACGCATATGCCGCTTATCTATGACGTCGCTCATAACATCGCGAAGCTCGAAACGCACATCGTCGGTGACCGGAAGAAACGCGTGCTGGTTCACCGCAAGGGTGCGACTCGTGCCTTTCCCGGGCAGCCGGTTTTCATTCCGGGAAGCATGGGGACGGCATCGTACTTTCTTTTGGGCCAGGAGGGTTCAATGCGCGAGACCTTCGGTTCGGCCTGTCATGGGGCAGGCCGAGTGCTGAGCCGGTCGGCGGCAAAGAAAGGTGCCACGGCAAAGGAAATTCAAAAGGAGTTGGAGTCTCGCGGTATCATGGTTCAGTCGTTGACTCGCGAAGGCCTTACGGAGGAGAAGCCGGAAGCCTACAAGGACATTGAGGCTGTGGTGGACGTCGTCCATAATGCTGGCCTTGCGGCGCGAGTGGCGCGTCTCCGACCCATCGGGGTGATTAAGGGCTAAGATTCTGAAAACAATGACATTACAGGAAAAAATCCAGGCGCACATCACGGATGCCATGCGAGGCAAGGACTCGCTTCGCCTGAACACGCTGCGCATGATGAAGTCCGCTGTAAAGAACAAGGAAATCGAGAAGATGAAAGCGCTCGAGGAAGGCGAAGTCCTGTCGATCTTTGGCACCCTCGTGAAGCAGCGTAAAGACTCGATCGAGCAGTTTCGAAAGGGCGGACGAGAGGAACTGGCCCAGAAGGAAGAAGCGGAAATCAAGATCATCGAAGAGTATCTTCCGGCTGCCGCTTCAGAGGATGATATTCGTCGGGCCATCGACGAGGCGGTTCAGGAAACAGGCGCGACTTCGATGAAGGATATGGGTAAAGTAATGAAGGCGGCTCTCACGCGGCTGGCCGGCAAGACGGCCGACGGCGCGCGCGTCAGTCAGATCGTAAAGGAAAAGTTATCGTAAATGATTGAAGGTCCCAGGTCAGAGGTTGAAGGTCAGGGCGCGCGGGATGTCCCCGATGTCCCCATTGAACAGTTCGTTGTCTTCGAACGGCCGGATGTCCGAGTCGAAGACCTGACGACGTTCGAGACTATCCCACCGGCCACGGTCGAGACTGTTCGGCGCAAGGGTCAATTTCGCGAGTGGATCGAAAGCCTCGCTTTCACGGTTCTGTTCGTCCTGATTTTCACCAATTACATTGCGCAGGCAACACAGGTGCCGACCGAATCGATGAAGCCAACGATTATGGTGGGCGACCACTTCTTCCTTGATAAGATCGCATTCCCCGCAAACTATCCGGGTGTGGTGCGCCCCTACCTGCCGCACCGGTCCATCCGGCGGGGTGACATCATTGCGTTCAAATCACCGACCGATGGGAATATCCCCTTCGTCAAGCGAGTCATTGGAATGCCCGGCGACACGGTGGAAGTTCGGAACAAGAATCTCTTTATCAATGGGAACCGGCTGGATGAACCCTATAAAATCCATGTCGATTCCACCGTTTACAGCCAGGACCCGTGGACGCCCGAAGAGCTGAAGGTTCGCGACAATTACGGACCTGCGACCGTTCCCGCCAACAGTTACTTCGTCATGGGCGACAATCGCGACAACAGCAATGACAGCCGTTACTGGGGTTTTGTGACGTGGGACGAAGTCATTGGCAAGCCTCTTTTTATATACTGGTCATACGAAAGCGATCCGTACGTGCCCGGTGAGAAATCGATCCGCGAATGGCTCTACAGCTACGGTTCTATCGCCATTCATTTCTTCAACCGCACGCGGTGGTTTCGAATCGGAACTCTGGTTGACTGAGGATCTCAATGAAGGAAACAGCTGAAAGAAACGTGACGAAATTTCGTTGGGACGACATTCCGGAAGAACCATTGAATCCTTTGCTTTCGCGGAAGCTCATTACAGGCGACCGGATCATGATGTCGCATGTAATCCTGAAGAAGGGGAGCGTCGTTCCGGCTCATAAACACGAGAACGAGCAGATCACCTATATCCTCCGCGGGACGCTCAAGTTCGAGGTTAACGGAAAAGATATCGTTCTTCGGGAAGGGGACGTCCTTCATATTCCATCGAATGTGGTCCATTCCGCCGTGGCGCTGGAAGACACCCTCGACCTCGACGTCTTCTCTCCACCTCGACAAGACTGGCTCGACGGAACCGACCATTACCTGAGAGGCAAGTAATGCCGCTGCAGATCGCCAAAGCTGTTTTTCCGGCCGCAGGACTCGGCACGCGTTTTCTGCCGGCGACGAAAGCTCAGCCGAAGGAAATGCTTCCGCTCGTGGACAAGCCGCTCATTCAATACGTCATCGAGGAAGCAGTCGCGTCGGGAATTCGGAATATAACGATCATTACGGGCCGGGGAAAGAATGCGATCGAAGATCATTTCGATGTCTCGTATGAACTCGAGCACGTCCTGGAATTACGAGGTAAGCAGGACCAGCTGAACGAAGTGCGGCAGATTTCGAACATGATCAATTTTTCCTACGTGCGTCAAAAGGAAGCATTGGGTTTGGGCCACGCTATCCTCGTCTCGCGCGATGCCGTCGGCAACGAACCGTTTGCCGTGATGCTCGGAGACGACATCATCGATTCGGAGGTCCCGTGCCTGCGGCAGATGATGGACCTGTTCGAAAAACTTCAGGCTTCCATCATTGCGACGTGCGAAGTGCCGAAGTCGGAGATTTCTCATTATGGTGTGATTCGCGGATATCCGGTGGACGGGTTCAACGGCCGCGTCTTCCGGGTCCAGGATGTGGTTGAGAAACCGTCAGCCGCTGAAGCGCCGTCCAACCTTGCCATCATCGGCCGATACATTCTGATGCCCGAAATCTTCGGCGTCCTCGAAAAGACGGCATCCGGTAAGGGCAACGAAATCCAGCTGACCGACGCCATCCGGCTTCTACTCGAACAGCAACCCGTCTACGCATACATGTTCCAGGGCACACGCTACGATGCCGGGGACAAACTCGGGTTCCTCAAAGCCACAGTCGAATTCGCCCTCCGCCGCGCCGACCTGGGCGCCGAATTCAAGGAATACCTGAAATCTTTGAAACTGTAGATTCTCTAGCCGCAGATTACGCGAATTACGCGGATAAATGAGAATAAAATGAGAGCGCCCCGGTTCGTGTGAACCGGGGCGTCTACTGCAATGGAAGGAAATAAGAAATCAGGAAGAATAAATGTAATAAGCGGGGCTGTTGCTAGGAGAACAGCGGATAGTTTGACTGGACTTTAATTGGAGAGTTCTTTGCATTTGCATTCTTGTTCGGTCGACCGTCATGGCCGACCACCAAACAAATAATTCTAGTCGCCCAGCCATTTCTGTCAATACTTAGTTTGGCATGGGTACGCTTTACGTCGTTGCGACGCCGATCGGAAATCTGGGCGATATCAGCAAGCGGGCGCTCGAGGTCCTGAACGAAGTGGATCTCATTGCTTGCGAGGACACGCGGCAGACGATAAAACTTCTGAATCATTTTGGAATTCAGAAGCCCCTGACGAGTTACCACGAATTCAACGAAGAGAAGAAAGCCGGCGAACTATTGAGCCGCCTGAGCAACGATCGTAGTGTGGCTATCGTTTCAGATGCCGGAACGCCGGCGATCTCCGATCCTGGTTATCGCGTCGTTCGGCTGTGCCGCGAGCGCGGTGTTCCCGTCATTGCGATACCGGGGCCGAATGCCGCGATCACCGCGCTTTCGGTTTCAGGTTTGCCTTCCGACGAGTTCATGTTCGCAGGTTTCCTGCCGGCCAAAAAGAATGCGCGAAGAGAAAAGCTGATGTCGCTGGCCAACGTCAGGTGCACGTTGATTTTTTACGAAGCGCCGCATCGGATTGACGACATGCTCGAAGACATGCAGGACGTGCTGGGTGACCGCGAAGTGTCTATCGCGCGGGAGATTACTAAGGTTCACGAGGAACACCTGTTTGGAAAGCTCTCGCAGCTGCGCCCGCAGGTAAAGGCGTTGGGGGAGTTCGTGATCGTCGTGGCCGGCGCGACGGAAATCCGCCAGGCACCATTGACGCGAGAGGCGGTCCTCAAAACTCTGGGCATGAGCCGCAATCAGCTCTACGATTTGTTCTTCAAGAAAGGAAACGCGGGCTAAAGCCCGCGACTACATTGGAGAGAACATGATCCCCAAATGTGGTCGCCGGGCTTTAGCCCGCGTCCTTTTCAGAGCAGAGTTTCGTCGAGGGTTGTGCCGGTGACGGGTTCTGCCGCACCGTTCGAAGGCAGGTCCTGGTCTTCACCCTTGAGGAATTCCTGCAACTTTTCCGGGGACCCACCGAAAAAGTTTTCGAGCAGCTTCTTCACCGCGTCGTCACGAACATCGGTATACCGGATGGCAGGCTCATAGAAATGCGTCCGGGACCGGAGTTTGCGCGTCAGAAAGCCTTTGCGGTAGAGCCTGTCCATGATGGTCATGACGGTCGTATAGGCGAGCTTGCGGGAAGGACGGATGGTTTCCTGAACATCGCGCACGGAGATCGGCGGGCCACTCCAGACGGCCTTCATGATGTCCAGTTCCAGCGGGGTGAGCGTCATTCCACTCCTCCCGATCCCAGGAGTTCGATCATTTCATGCGCTCCTTCTTTGCTGGGCGCATGCGATGGAATGGAGCGCACACGAAGGGTGAGTTTACGCCGCGGGAATCGAATGGAAATCGTGTCGCCAACCCGGACTTCGCGACCGGCTCTGGCTTCCTGTCCGTTCACGGTAACTCGACCCGCATCGCATGTCTCCTTTGCAAGCGTGCGACGTAGGATCACGCGGCTCCACTTTAGGAACAGATCGAGACGCATCCGGTCCATCTCAACTTCGGCAAAGGGCACGCGCGGGAATTATTTCTGAGTCTCTGCGTCGGAGGCTTTGGCTGATTTAGGAGCTTCGCCGGTATCCACGTAGCCTGGATAGACTTTGATGAAGCCGTCTTCCCTGAGCTTGGTCAGGTATTCACGAATCTTGGGATCCACGCGTTGCCGGAACAGAATGTCCTGGATTTCTTTCTGACCCAGTTCGAATGGAAGAACTCCACCGGCGTGTTTGTCGTCCAGTTTGAGAATGACGAACCCGTAAGGCATTGTCAGCACGTCCGTGGTTTGACCCTTTTCCAGCTTCAACGCCTCATCCTCCAGGCTCTTGTTGAGCTGTCCCTTCTCGAAGAAACCCAGATCACCACCCTCCTGCGCCGTCTCGGCCTCCGAGAACTTCTGGGCCACTTCTGCGAAATCGTCGCCTTTCTTCACTGCGGCCAGCGCCTCTTCGGCTTTTTTCTTCTGGCTTGCGATTTCCTCAGGGCCTCTGTTCTCGGTATAGACGGCAATCATGCGAATACGCATGCCTTCAGGACGGTCAAAGTCCTTCTTATGCTCGTCATAATACTTTTGCATGTCTGCGACCGTGATGATGACTTTGCCGTACACTTCACGGCCGAGGACCTGGCCGGTGAGATACCTGGTCTTGATCTCCTGCTTGAACTCGTCGATGCTGTTACCCTGGTCAACGATGGCTTTCTCCAATGCGTCCAACGAGTCAAATTTATATTCCTGCCGCATCCGCTCCATGGTTTTAATGAGTTCCAGGTCGGCGGTCATGTCCATTTCCTTGGCCTTCTGCAACAGGAGAGTCTGATCAATCAGATCCCGGAGCTTGTTCTTTGACTGTTCCGCATACGCCTGCTCGAGCTGGGCCCCTGCAAGTCCCGCTCCCTGGGGGGCAGGCTTCGACAGACCGTCACGAAGCCGGACCAGGTCTCTGTCCAGTTCGGATTTCAAAATGATGTCGCTATTTACGAGGGCTACAATCTGTTCGACCGTCTTTGTCTGGGCCAGCGACATACCCGAATATAAAAGAATGATCGCGGCCAGCGTGGCCAGGCCGGTCCTGTAAATCATGTCGTTCTCCCGTCGTGAAATCTTATCACGCTATCTCGCGCAGAATGTTCTCAATACTGCTAAACAGGTCGGCGCGGCTGGCACCGGGCTTGAAGCGCAGCGTGGCCGGTGGCGCGAAGGTCAGGGCTTCGCTGCTCCCCACAAGTTCAACGATCCGCTCAGGATCGACGCGGGCCGTCTCGTGAAACTTGATGTCGATGCCCTGGGCCGTCCGGTCGATGGCCGTCACGCCGCGCGCCCGCCCCAGAATTCGAAGCCGCGCATACTCCAGTAAGTTACGCACCGGCAAGGGCAACTCGCCGAACCGGTCTTCGAGATCGCGATAAAGGTTATCCACCTCGGCTTCGTTGCGCGTGGACGCAATCTGTTTGTAAATGCGCAGGCGCTGAAGCTCCTCCTCGATGAAATCGGCCGGGATCTTCAAATCCACCTTGAGATTGATCGCCGTCTCCACTTCCGGCTGAACTTCGCCCGTTCGGACCTCCGCGATTGTTCTTTCCAAAAGCTGGCAATACAGATCGAATCCGATTGCCTCGATGTGACCGTGTTGCTGGCCCCCGAGCAAGTTGCCTGCTCCCCGTAACTCCAGATCCAGCGCAGCGATACGGAATCCCGCTCCCAATTCGCTAAACTCCCGGATCGCGGCCAGGCGGCGCCGGGCAATCTGGGTCAATGTGTCATCAGACGGAATCAAAAGGTACGCGTAAGCACGGCGATTGGATCTGCCTACCCTACCGCGGAGCTGGTAGAGCTGGGACAGCCCGTACCGGTCCGCCCTATTTACGATCAGCGTATTGGCCAGGGGAATGTCGAGGCCGTTTTCGATAATGGTCGTAGCGACCAGAACATCGAACTCGTGATGCATGAACTTGGTCATAACCGCCTCGAGTTGTTTCTCTCCCATTTGCCCATGCGCGACGCCGACGCGGGCCTTCGGAGCGATCTTTTGAATAAAGTTCGCCAGCGAGTAAATCGATTCCACCCGGTTATGAACAACGTAAACCTGGCCGCCACGCTCCAGTTCGAAATCGATCGCGTTCTCGATAACCGTGGGTTTGAACTTCACCACCACGGTTTGGATCGCGAGCCGGTCCCGGGGCGGTGTTTCGATGACGGACATGTCGCGCAGCCCGCTCAGCGCCATGTTGAGGGTACGCGGAATTGGCGTCGCGGTCATCGTCACGACGTCGACCTGCTTCTTAAGGTGCTTGAGCCGCTCCTTATGAGCGACGCCGAAGCGTTGCTCTTCATCGACGATCATCAGGCCCAGGTCGTGAAACTTGATGTCCTTCGAAAGGAGCCGGTGGGTACCGATCACGATGTCGATTTTGCCGGCTTCGGTGTCCGCGACAACCTTCTTCAGCTCTTTGGGAGGAACAAACCGGCTCAGCATGGCGATAGTTACCGGAAATGCCGCGAACCGCTCCTTGAACGTCTCGAAGTGCTGATAGCTGAGAATAGTGGTCGGCGTGAGCACGGCCACCTGCTTTCCGTCACCCACGGCCTTGAACGCCGCGCGCATGGCGACTTCGGTTTTGCCATATCCGACGTCACCGCATACGAGACGGTCCATCGGCAGCGGCGATTCCATATCTCGCTTGATGTCGGCGATGGCAACGAGCTGGTCCGGCGTCTCTTCGTACTGAAACGCCTCTTCGAATTCTTTCTGCCACTCGCTGTCGGGGGCAAAGGCATAGCCACCGGCGACCTTTCGTTCGGCATAAAGCTTGAGCAGCTCTTGAGCCATGTCGCGAATGGCCCGCTTGGCGCGGGTCTTCCGTGCAATCCAGGTTGTGCCGCCCAGCTTGTCGAGCTGTGGCTTGGCGCCCTCCGTCGATGAATACTTCTGAATGAGGTCCAGCCGCTCGAGAGGCACATAAAGTCGATCACCGCCCTGGTAGAGCAGGACCATGCATTCCTTTTCGTGGACGAGCGTCAGTCCGTTATATGTCCCGATGCCGTGATCGATGTGGACGACATAGTCACCGGGCTTCAAATCCTGAAGGTCGGAGAGGAATGAAGATATCTTCTGCCGGCGGCGATGGTGCTGCGAAACGTGTTCGGACTCATCAAAGATGTCTGTCTCGGCATAGATCTCGAAACCCGCGTCGGGGAGCCGAAATCCCGCGGAGAGCTTGCCGAGACCGACGATAGGCACCCTAGCTTCGTCGAGCGCTTTCAACGGCTGCTCGCCGAATTCCGAGCGGAATGGGACCCCGTACTCGTGGAGAATGTCGCGCAGCCGCTCGGCCATACCCACAGTGCTTCCGAGCAGAACCACGTGCCCGCCTCCTTCATGGGACCGCCGGGCGGCTTCCGCCATGTCTTTGATGCGCCCGTGAAATTTCTCGCTCGGCTGCCCTTTGACAAAGTAGGACGCACCGGTAGCGCCGATTTCTTCGAGACTCAGAGACCGGTGCTTCGCCGCAATGGTTTGAAGGCTGTCGGGCGAAACGAAGATTTCGTTCGGCGGCAAGGCAACGCCGCCGGCATTTCGCGTCTGGTCGAATCTTTGCTCTAGAGCGTTGAAAAACTTCTGATGCAGCTCGCTCAGGATTTCCGGCTCATCGAACACGAGCACGGCAGGATCGGCATAGTCCAGAATCGTCGATTCGACAGGCTGAACGATCGGCATCAGATACGCTGCGCCAGGAAATAGTTCTCCGTTGTCGGCGAAGACGAGCTTGTCGTTCAAATCTTTTTGAAATGCTTCGTCGTTCCAATGCTGGCGCGCCGTGCCACCCCATTGGCGAAGCATTTCGCGGCTGATAACCACGTCCTGCATTGGAAGGATGTCGATGTGCTGAACCGGTCCGCGAGACCGCTGGTCGTCGAGATCGAACTCGCGGATGGAGTCCACGCTATCGCCGAAAAACTCGATGCGAACTGGATTGCGCATGAGCGGTGAGAACACGTCCACGATTCCGCCGCGGATCGAAAACTCGCCGGGTCCGCCCACCGGTTCCTGCCGCAGGTAGCCGGCGCTGGTCAGGTGCTCCATCAGTAAGTCTTGCGAGAGATCGTCGCCGACTGAGACATGCAGGCTGTAGGTATCAAACTGAGACGGCGAAGGAAGCCGCGCACCCAACGATCGGATCGAAGCCACCACAATATCGACCTGCTTGTTCCGCAGCCGCCAGAGTGTGGTCGCACGCGCCTGCTGGATATCCGCATGCGGTGTCAGGCCGGCATATGGATCCGTCTCCCAGGCCGGGAACGGGCATACCCGGTTGTATCCACCGGCGTTAAGTTCGCCATGAAAATAAGCGATATCGGCCGCGAGCGTCTCTACACCCCGGTCCTGAGGCGTGACGACGATGAGGGGCCGGCGCAATGACTGCCAAAGACCGGCAAGGAACAAAGCCCGGGCGCTTCCGGAAAGACCCGAAACGACGACATTCGAGTCGCCACGGAGAGTGTCCGATGCGATTCGGCGAAAGTCAGCAACATCGGAAATGCGCGAGATAATTTTAGGAATTCGTTTTTCGAGGATTTCCATAGCGAGCGACGACGCGTTCGATGATGCCGGTTGTGGATTGGCCTTCCAACAGAGGAAGCGCAACCACCTTGCCACCCCAGCCTTCGACTTCGGCCCGACCCACAATACCATCGAGACCCCAGTCCGCGCCTTTCACGAGAACGTCAGGGTGAATCTTCAGGATTGCCTCGAGCGGCGTGTCCTCGTCAAACGTGCAGACGAAATCGACCATTTCAAGACCCGCCAGCAGTTCGGCTCGCTCTTCCTCACCGAGAATGGGACGGCCGGGACCTTTGATGCGCACGACGGAACCGTCAGTATTGATGGCCACGACCAGGATATCGCCCAGGGCGTGTGCTTGCCTCAGAAGATCGATGTGTCCGGCGTGCAGGAGATCGAAGCAGCCGTTAGTAAAGACGACCTTCTTGCCGGACTTCTGGAGGATCCGGACGTCTTCCGAGATTTTGTCGAGGGAATCAATTCGTGCAGGCATGGCTTACCGAACGCGGGCTAAAGCCCGCGACTGCATTTAGGTCAGAACGTCGTCCCCGAATGTAGTCGCGGGCTTTAGCCCGCGTTTGAATGCTTCCGTAAGCTAGTATAGCATCGGGGTATGAGCCGCCTTTGGGTGGCAGTCGCATCAGCAGCGGTCTTCCTGCTCGCCTGGACACAGTCTTATGCACTTGAACCCCGGCGGGAATCCGGCATTTTCCAGATCGATCCACCCACACCTTATATTCATTACTTGCCCTCGAGTACCCCTCGCGGTCGTGTGCTGGTGGTTCACGGCCTCGACGTCAGCAAGGAGATCATGCAGTCCACATCAGCAGCCCTTGCCGACGGAGGTTTCGAAGTCTACAACATCGACCTGCCGGGTCACGGGGATTCGCCAGTGGGATTCCAGGCGCTGCTCGCCGAGCAGGCGATCCAGAATGTGCTGGCACAGATCGGCGAAGACAGCATCGTTCTCGGGCACTCGCTTGGTGGAGGTTTATTGCTCGACCTCTCCGCCACGCGCCACTTTTCAACAATGGTATTGCTCGCACCGGCTCCAACATTTGTTCCAAAGATCCATGCGGATCGAGCGTTGATAGTTACCGGCACGTTCGATATTCCAAAAATCCGGACGTCTGTTCCGTTCCTCGCGGATGTCGGCGCCCCAAACGTCGAGTGGTGGTGCCTTCCGTGGGGAGGCCACGGCACGCCGATCCTGAGCCCGGTCCATATTCGTCATGTGCTCGAGTGGCTTGGAGGCGATGGACAAAATGTTCGGAGCTCGGCGCGCCTGATCTGGATCAGTGTGATGTTCATCGCCGGCGTCGCCCTGGGGGCCACGCTCATGCCGGGCCGGGAACTCAAGGCACAGCCACTGCAAATTCCAGCTACTTTGGTCCGCTATGCCGCAGCCTGTGGTGTAGCGATCCTGATTCTGAAGATTGTGGTTCCGTTGGCCTGGCTCCGGTTGTTTACAACGGATTACCTCGTCAGCCTGCTTCTCACGGCTGGAATTCTTCTTTGGGTCCAGGAGCGTCGTTCCCTTCAAATTGATCCCATCGCAATCCTGAAAGCCATCGGGGCGGCCGCGTTCGTCATTTTTGTCCTGGGATTTGGCGCGGGATCTCAGGTGCTGCACATGGCACTTTCAGACGGGAGATGGTGGCGGTTTCCATGCATCGTCGTGGCCGGTCTGCCGCTGCTGACTTTCGACGAGGTGATGATCCGCAGAATCGATGCGCAATGGAAACGGTTGGCCGTGGCGATCATCACGCGTGCGCTGCTGTGGGCTTTTATCGTGACGGGCGTTCTTCTACTGAACCGCGCCGATGCGTTCCTCGTATTGATAGCGCACTTCATAGTATTGTTCTGGATCTTGCTCTGGTTTGCAGCCGGCATCGTTTACAGGCACACGCAGGATCCCCTCGCCACCGCAATTTTCGCGGCAATAGTGCAGGGATGGGCGTTCGCGGCCTGGTTTGTTACGATCTGAACAATTTCGGAGACAATCATGCGACTTGTTGCATCAGTGTTGATGCTTCTCCTTCTGCAAACGGCGCCTTCAAAGCCAAAGCCGGTCGAATATAAGGAAACCAGGCTGCCGAACGGCCTCACCGTCATCACGCATGAGGATCACTCGACCCCGGTTATCAATGCTCAGATCTGGTATCACGTGGGCTCGAAAGACGAGAAACCGGGCAAGACGGGCTTTGCGCATCTTTTCGAGCATTTGATGTTCAAAGGCTCCGCACACATCAAGCCCGAAGAGCACGACAAGATCATCACGAATGCCGGCGGCGTCAGCAATGCTTACACGCAGGATGACGTGACCGTCTACTGGGAAACATTTCCGGCCAACTACCTCGAAAAGATTTTGTGGATGGAAGCCGATCGCATGGCCACGCTGGATGTCTCGGAAGAAAATTTCAAATCCGAGCGCGAAGTCGTGAAGGAAGAGCGGCTGACGCGAATCGAAAATCCGCCGTACGGAGATCTGCTGGAGTTGCTATACGACAACGCCTACGACGTTCATCCCTACAAGCACATCACCATCGGCAGCATGGCAGACCTGAATGCAGCAACGATCCAGGACGTGCGCGAATTCTACAAAACATACTACGTTCCCGATAACGCAACTGTCGTCCTCGCAGGCGATTTCAAAGCGGATCAGGCACTGGATGAAGTGAAGAAATACTTTGCCGACATACCTCGGGGGCAGACACCTATCGTCCGCTCCACTGCAAAAGAGCCACCACACGACAAGGAACGCCGCATCTCGCATCCAAAGGCCGTACCCCTGCCCGCTTACGTGGCTGGATACTACATACCGGCGGATGGAGATCCCGATTCCTATCCACTCACGATTGCATCCAACATTCTGTCGGCAGGGCGAAGCTCGCGCATCTACAAATCGCTTGTTTATGACAAACAACTCGCCATTCAAGCCGACGCCAGCGGCAACTTCACGGAAGACCCGAACCTGTTCTTCGCAATTTTGATCATGAATCGCGGCGCTTCCATTGCGGAAGGCGAGAAGGCGCTCAATGCGGAGCTGATGCGCTTGACCACCGAACCTGTCAGCGACATGGAACTCGAGAAAGCAAAAAACAAAATGCGCGGGGAATATGCCTTTGGCCGGGAATCCGTTCAGGAGAAGGCACAGTCGCTGGGTCACGCAGCCGTGATCCATCGTGATACCGCCACCGTGAACAAGGAATACGAACTGTTCATGAAAGTCACGAAAGAGGACATCATGCGTGTTGCAAAGACGTATTTTCGTCCTGAAAACAGGACAGTCCTTGTAGTGACTCCACAGGCCCCGAAGTAGCCGCCAAAGTAGGCGCCGGCTTTAGCCGGCGCGATCCTCAACTGGAGGTCGGGTGAAGAAGTATTTCGGACTTATCGGACTTTTCTTACTGGCTTCATGTTCGGCGAAAGCAGACAAGCAATCGGCGCCGGAACCCAAGCCTCTGGCGAGGGTTGACTTTCCAACATATGAAAAACGGGTCCTTCCGAATGGGCTGACGGTATATGCGCTCGAATATCACGAACAGCCGGTCGTTTCACTCCGGCTGATGATTACAGCGGGCGCAGACAATGATCCGGCGAACCTGCCGGGAGTGGCCGCATTTACGGCGGATCTTCTCAACAAAGGCACGAAAACGCGGACGGCGACGCAAATTGCCGAAGCCATCGACCAGGTTGGCGGCAGCGTGGAAGCGTCGGGAGACATGGAAAGCACGGTGATATCCGCCAGCGTGTTGACCGACAGCGTCGGACTGGCGTTCGAACTTATGACCGACGTCCTCATGAACCCCGCCTTCTCCCCAGCGGAGCTTGCCCGGGCTCAGCAACAGTCGTTATCCAACCTCACAGCGAATATGGAAGATCCGGATTTCATCGCCGATGCCATGTTTGACCGCGTGATCTATGGATCTCATCCTTATGGTCACCTTACAAGCGGCACATTGACGTCGATTCCAAAGATCAAGCGCGAGGACCTTGTTCAGTTTCACTCCAAGTATTACGCACCCAATATTTCAGCGCTTGCCATCGTCGGTGACCTTTCGACGGCCGACGCGTTCAAACTTGCCGAACAATGGTTTGGATCGTGGACGAAGAAGGACGTCCCGCGGCCCCAGAATCCCGAGGTTCCGAAGATGGAAGGGCACCGGATTGTTGTTATCGACAAGCCCGATGCCGTGCAGACTGAAATACGAGTGGGCCACACGACGGTCCCTCGTAAAGACCCGGATTATTTCAACGTACTCGTGGCAAGCTATGTCCTGGGCGGCACAGGTTCCGGCCGCTTGAGTCAGACTCTTCGGGTCGAGCGCGGCCTCACCTATGGCGCTTATGCCTCCATTCAACCACGGAAAGGACCCGGCAGTTTTTATTCGACGACGGATACTCGCACCGAAAAGACCGCCGAAGCGCTGAATCTCGTGTTAGGTGAACTTCAAAAGCTTCGGGACAGTGAAGTCCCTCCCCAGGAACTGCAGAATGCAAAATCGTACCTCATTGGAAGCTTTCCACTGAGCATCGAAGTCCCCAACGACCTCGCTTCACGGCTCACCACCGTCTTCCTCTATGACCTCGGCGAGGATTATCTGAAGACCTACCGCGACAAGCTTTCCGACGTCAGTGCAGGCGATGTACTGCGCGTCGCCAAAGACAAGATTTCAACAGACAACGCAGCTGTCGTCCTAGTGGGAAAGGCGGACGATTTCAAGAAGCAACTCGAGGGATTAGGCAAGGTCGAAGTCATCCCAATGAATAAGGTCGACCTGGATTCCCCAAATCTGACCCGATGAACTCTGGGGACCTGCATCGTTGAACCTCATGACCCTCATAGTCGAACCCCGGGCCTTCATCGTTTAACCTCCGGACTCGCATCGTTCAACCCCCGACCTGCATCGTTCGCCCTCCGGACTTGCGTCGTTCAACCTTCGGACCCGCATCGCTGAGCAGTCGGGCTATGCCTCGCTAGAGCTCCGCCAGTGCCCGGCTCAACGATTCCCTGCCACGCTTTAAGACGGATTGCCGCCACGACTCGTCTGCAGGGCAGAAGATTTCCCTCAGAGTGGTCTTCGCCGGATGACCAGACCGTCCGTCGTCATAATGGTGGGCACGGTTTTCCTGCCGCAATGCCTGGAGAACCTTGATAGGCCCATACGTTCCGAACTCCTGACGAAGGAACTGTACCTGTGCTCCGAATAGCACACGGAAAATCATCGACTCGAGGGCCCCGGTGACCTGATAGGCCGGACTCTCACGTGGATCCGACCTTGCGACACGCTCCCCAAAGCGGCGGCGGAGCGCGGCGTACTGCATCGCATCAACGAGCAGAGTGTCCTCGCCATATTTTCCCAAACCTGTGTGCACATCTATGGCGAGCACCTGCCTCGCCGATGCCAGGCGATGGGCAAGGAAAGATTCGTATCGCTGGAGGCCTTCCTGCAATCCCTTTCCGCCGAAAAACAACCCTTTCGGATATTCGTATTGACCACCGACTACAGCTTGCTTGAGCGCCGGCATACCATGCCGCACCATCAAGCACACAGCCTTTAGCGCGAACAGGTCGTTCGTGGGCGGACCCTCTGGATTAAGAAATGAATTCAGATCACGATAAACCGGAGGTGCGCCCGCATACGGGTCGTTCCCGAGGCAATTACGGTTCAGATCCACGTTGTTTTCATTCACTCGGCGCAGCCAGGCCATGCCATACGGATTGAGCACATGAACGATGACGAAGGCCGTTTCCGCGTGCGCCCGTGGAAGACTGTCCAGGAATTGAAGCTGGATCGCGGATCCCGCAAACCCTTCCACGCCGTGAAGACCAGATGAGTGGAGAAGCACGCGGCGCGGATTCTCGGCGCCAAACCAACCGATATCGATGCCCAGATTCTCTCCGGCCGGACCTCTGGCCTCCAGTGGCAAAACGTCCAGCCGGCCCCCAGCCGCCTCCACCATTTGGCGAAAGCGCGACCTCGCGGTCGAATAGTCCGGTGAGAAGTAGTTGGCATGTGCGCTCATAACCTCGATGATACAAAGAATTGCTGTTCGCGGAGGTCTATGACCGCCGACGGTACGCCAACATGCGGGAGCGTCGGCGGTCATAGACCGCCGCTACAGTGAAAAATTCTTGTACCCCGCGATGTCAGTTATGGTTAAATATGCAAGTCAATGAATATTTATTCACATCAGGTTTCGATCGTTGGAGTTACGGGCTATGCAGGCCAGGAGCTCGATCGTCTTTTAGCCGCTCACCCCAAAATTCAGGTGGCTGGGCGGTTCGCCTCGAAAGCTGACGTAAAGTCCGGGGCTGAGCCGTTCAGCATTGAAAAGCTGCGTTCATATTCGCCCGATGTTGTCGTCCTGGCAACCGAACACGAGCTTTCCATGCATCTGGTGCCGGAGCTACTGGATGCCGGCTTTCGGGTGGTGGACATGAGCGGCGCATTTCGCTTGAAGGACCCGAAGTTGTATAGCGAGTGGTACGGCTTCGACCATTCCGCACCGGCATTGCTGAAAGAAGCGGTTTACGGTTTGCCGGAATTCTACGCCAAACAGATCAGTGGCGCGAGGCTGGTCGCCAATCCTGGGTGTTACGCAACGGCCGCAATATTGCCCCTCGCCCCGCTATACAAGGCGCATGCGCTGGATCCTGGAGCCACTGTGGTCGTCGACGGCAAGTCCGGCGTCTCCGGAGCCGGGCGGCAACCCAAGCAGGAAACTCATTTCTGCGAGGTGTACGAAAACATCAGCGCCTATGGTGTGCTGAAACATCGACATACTCCAGAGATGGTTTCTCAGCTTCCCGGCGCAACATTCGATCAATTCGTTTTTACACCGCATTTGATGCCGATCAACCGGGGCATCCTGAACACGATTGTCCTGCGCCCGGCCGAGCGGGTGTCTGTCCGGTCCATCCTGACGGAAACATATGCGAAGACGCCTTTCGTGAAGGTACTCCCGGAAGGCAGTCTGCCCAATATACACAGCATCGTTCGCACCAACCTGTGCTCGATTGGAATCGTGTCGAAAGGACCGGTTACGGTCATCATCTCGGCGATAGACAATCTTGTGAAAGGCGCCGCGGGACAGGCGGTTCAAAACCTGAACCTCATGTTAGGATGCGAGCCGGGAGCTGGTTTGTCCTGATGAGTATGGTGGTCAAAGTCGGTGGCGCACTTCTCGAGAACGCGGAAAAGGCCGTCGAGGAGGTTCAACGGGTCGCGAAGGGTCGAACCGTGGTTGTTCACGGAGGCGGAATTCAGATCACTCGGGTGCTGGAGCGAATGAAAATCACTTCGACGTTCATCGATGGGTTGCGGGTCACTGACGACCACGCCCTCGGCGCTGTGGCCATGGCGCTGCTCGGTGAAGTACACCCCGCGCTGGTTGGCGCGTTTCGGCGAAAAGGACTGCCGGCAGTAGGAATGTTTGGGGCGATTCGAGCCTCGAAGAAATCCGGGCCGTGGGGCCTGGTCGGAACCGATGTCCGGGCGGACGCGGCCGCTCTCAATACGATGTTGGATGGGGGCTGGCTGCCCGTGATTCCCACGCTTGCTCTTGGTGACTCGACGCTGCTCAATGTGAACGGCGATGAGACCGCAGTTGCTGTGGCGGTTGCTCTGCAGTCGAGCGAGTTGGTTTTCCTGACGGATGTCGAAGGTGTGAAAAACGGCGAGGGACAGGTCATCGATCGTTCGGCGAGACCCGACGAACTGCTGCAAGCCAGCTTCGTGACGGGCGGCATGATTCCCAAATTGCGCGCTGTGAAGGCTGCCATAGATGGCGGCATCGGCACGGTCCGAGTGGGCCGAACGCTTTTCGAGAACGCTTCATGAAGATCCGTCCGGCAGAACACCACGACGTCCACACCATCGTGCGCATCATTGCGCACTATGCTTCACAGGGCCTCATGCTTCCCCGCTCGCACGGAGCAATGGCCGCAAATCTTCCGCACTATCTCGTGGCCGACCTGGACGGACAGGTCATTGGCTGCGGCGGCCTGGAACCATATTCGGCCGATGTCGCCGAAATCTACGGCCTTGCAACTGCGCCCGGCCGCTCGGCCCGCGGAACGGGGAGCGCGATTGTTCAAGCGCTTATTGAGAAGGCTCGATCGGACAACCTCTCAAAGGTTTTTGCTCTCACCCTGGCGCCCCGTTTTTTCGAAAAGATGGGTTTCAAGACAGTCGAGCACAAGGACCTGCCTATGAAAGTCTGGCGGGACTGTGTAGCCTGCCCCAAGTACGGCAATTGCGACGAAATCGCGATGGTGCTGGATCTCAATTAAAAGCAGCGTCCTACTCGGCTGCCACAGCAGCCGTAATAATCCAGAGAAGACCCGAAATCGCAATCGCCACCGGGACGATCAGAACCGCAGTGGCGAGGCCGGCCGTATCCGCCAACAAACCGATAATCGGCGGCGAAATGGCATCACCCAGCAAATGAATCGTAAAAATACTCACTGCCATCGCCATGGCGCGCGCACCCACCGGGACGACGCTCACAATCACAACATTCACGGGACCAGTGCTGAGAAACAGCAGGAACTCAGCAACGAAGAACCACAGCACGTAGGGTCCTGGCGATGCGAAAGACAGGGTCAACCAGGTGGGAACGATTGCGGCGAGACCGGAAATTCCGCAAAGCCACAATTGGCCCTGCTTCATTCGGGCCGCTAGCCGATCGCCGAGGTAGCCGCCGACAAACGTACCGCTCAGGCCGGCGAGCACGGTTACGGCCCCCACAAGGTAGTTCGCCCGGGAAAGCTCGACCCCGCGAACCTGTTCGAGGTATTTGGGCATCCAGAATGCGAGACCGCCAAGCCCGAATGTGTAGGCGGCATATCCCAACACCGTTCCCGAATAAGCAAGGTTGCGAGAGAATCCGCGCAAGGTCATCCAGACGGGTTGCGCCTCCGCGGGAGAATCGTCTTGTTCGGCGGACCCGCGAGCAGGATCAGGCGCGGTCAAGGCCAGCAGCGCCATAGCGATTCCCGGCAACCCCACGACGTAAAATGCCGCGCGCCAGCCCAATGCCGGTTCGATCAGACCGCCGAGCAGATACCCGGCCGCAGCTCCAACTGGAATGGCAACGTAAAAAACCGCGAAGGCCCGCCCACGCTGCGCGCGCGGAAAATAGTCGGAGAGCAATGCCGGCGAGATCGTTGCGTATGCCGCTTCGCCGATGCCCACAAAGGATCGCGCGATCAACAACTGGACGAAGCTGCGCATCATGCCGGTTGCTGCCGTCGCCAGGCTCCATGCACCCACACCGATGGCCATCAGCCGCGTCCGGGATATGCGGTCGCCCAACGCACCAAAGACTGGAGAGGTGATGAAGTACACCACCAGAAAAGCCGGGGCGAGAAGCCCCGCCTGAAAATCGGTCAACGCCAGTTCACTCTGCACGCGGGGCAGGACAGCCGCGAGGATATAGCGGTCAATGTAGTTCAGAAAGTTCAGGACCGTCACGACCGCCAGACCGTAGTAAGCAGCTCCGTGGCTCAGGTCTCGCGATTCGAGCGACGACATTTAAGGAAGTGACGGAGAGTGGCTTTTTCGATTCACGATATTCTCAGGCGTGAGATAGTCCGCTGGAAGCTCTGAGAAAAACTCCGAGTAGGCCGACAGATCGATTTCGTTGAGCTGCTTGTGCTGCTCGAGGGCCTCGCGCACAGCGCGGCCGACAATCTCGTGAGCCGAGCGAAACGGCACGCCTTTCATCACAAGAAAGTCCGCCAGGTCCGTCGCGCCCATGAATGAATCGGCCGCAGCCTTGTCGATCCGATCGGTTTTCAAAACTACAGTTCTCACCGAGAGGCGCAATACGCTCAACGAAAGCCGGACGTTTTCGAATGCCTTTAGAAACGCTTCCTTGTCTTCCTGCAAATCCTTGTTGTAGCCGGTGGGCAGACCCTTCATCACCGATAGGAACCCGGCAAGCAAGCCGGCGGTCATCGCCGCCTTGGCGCGAATGAGCTCAAAGCCATCGGGGTTTTTCTTCTGGGGCATCAGACTGCTTCCGGACGTCACTTTCTCGGAAAGCTCCAGAAAACCGAACTCTTCTGTGGAATAGATGATCCAATCTTCGGCGAGCCGGCTGGCATGGGTCATGAGGATCGCGGCATTGGAAAGAAACTCGAGAACGAAGTCGCGGTCGGATGTTGCATCGAGACTATTCGCTGAGAGTTTCGGGAATCCCAGTTCTTTCGCTATGGCTTCACGATCCAGCGGAAAGTTGGAACCCGCTACAGCGCCGGATCCGAGCGGGAGAATGTCTACACGGCCAAGCGATTGTTGGAAGCGTTCGCAATCACGTCCGAACATCTCGACGAAAGCGAGGCAGTAATGGCTCCAGCGAATCGGCTGAGCGCGCCGCAGATGGGTGTAAGCAGGAATGATCACATCCGAATGCCGGGCGCCGCATTCAATGAGGGCGAGTTGCAAGGCTTCGAGATCGGCCAGGACAAGTCCGATGGCTTTCCGCACGAACAGGCGAAAGTCCGTCGCGACCTGGTCATTGCGGCTGCGGCCGGTATGCAGCTTCAGCGCGGCTGGACCGATCTTTGATGCGAGCGTGGCTTCAACGAACGTGTGAATGTCTTCGTACGGGGTGGCCTTCACCTGATCCGGCGTGTACTCGGAAAGTATCTGTTCCAGACCCTGATCGATGGCCTTCCATTCTTCCTGGGAGAGAATGCCGCAGCCGAGAAGAGCGCGTGCATGAGCGCGGCTGGCACGGATATCGACTTCGAGGAGAACAGCGTCAACTCCCAGCGACCGGTTCATCTTTTCGAAAACCGGATCGCTGTCTTCCTCAAACCGTCCTTGCCAAAGTTTCATAGTGATTGGCCATCAACCGGGAACGCACGGCCGCCGGCAGGCCGAGAAGGTTGATGAATCCTTCGGCGTCATGGTGATCGTAACCACCCGTGTCGAAGGATGCAATATCCTGCCGATAGAGGCTGAAGGGTGACTTGCGGCTCTTTACGGCCATCGTGCCTCTGTAGAGAGTCATGGTCACCGATCCGGTCACTACTTCCTGGGTCTTCGCGAAGAAGGCATCGATGGCTTCTCTGAGCGGCGTGAACCAATGGCCTTCGTAGACCAACTGGGCATAAGTCATGCTGAGCATTTGCTTCTGATATAACGTCTGTCTGTCGAGCGTCATCGCCTCGAGCTCGCGATGCGCCGCCAGAATGAGCGTGCCGCCCGGAGTTTCATAGACGCCACGCGACTTCATGCCGACCACCCGGTTTTCGACAACATCAGCTCGGCCGATGCCGTTTGTACCCGCGATTTCGTTCAGATCTTCCAGAAGCTGAACGGGAGAAATCCGATAGCCATTCAGGCCCACGGGAATACCTTGTTCGAAGTCGATGGTGATTTCGCTCTCGCCTTCCGGACAGAACCGGGGATCGAGGGTCAACATGAAGAGATCGTCCGGAGGCGGCTGCGAGGGATCTTCGAGGATGCCGCCCTCATGACTCATGTGCCAGATATTGCTGTCACGGCTGTAAATTTTTTCTGCGGTCGCAGTGATCGGAATCTTTCGCTCATGCGCGTACGCGATGGCGTCGTGCCTGGAGCGGATGTTCCATTCGCGCCACGGCGCGATGATCTTGAGATGCGGAGCAAACGCTTTGTAGGTCAGCTCGAAACGCACCTGGTCATTGCCCTTGCCCGTGCAACCGTGAGCCAGGGCGTCGGCGCCTTCTTCGAGCGCTACCTCGACCTGCCGCTTTGCCAGAAGCGGGCGGGCGATGGATGTCCCGAGCAGATACTTGCCTTCATACATTGCGCCGGAGCGGACCAGCGGCCAAAGATAATCGGTTACGAATTCGTGGCGAAGGTCTTCGACGTAGCACTTCGATGCGCCGGTCCGGAGCGCCTTCTCTTCAAGTCCGTTCAGCTCGTCGTCCTGGCCGATATTTCCGGCCATGGCGATGATTTCACAATTGTAGTTTTCCTTGAGCCACGGAATGATGATTGAGGTGTCCAGGCCGCCGGAGTACGCCAGCACGACCTTCTTCACTTTCTGCTTCATAGGAGTTCTCCAAGAAACTGACAAGGATGGCTTTTTCCACCGGCAACCGGTTGGCGGCTTGCTGGAAAACGATTGAATAATCGGACTCGATGACCGAATCGGTAACTTCCTGGCCGCGATGCGCGGGCAGACAATGCATGAATAGAGTGGGCTTTCCGGTCTTCGCCAGAAGCTTTTCGTTGACTTGATACGGCCGGAAGATCTCGAGCCTTTCCTGCAGCTCGTGTTCCTGCCCCATGCTTGCCCACACGTCGGTATAGATGGCGTCGGCGCCTTTCACGTCCTTGAGTTTCGTGGACCAGTCCACATGCTCTTCCGGGGACGGGCCATACCTCTCGGGACAGATCGCCCGAAAGCGGAGATCCGCCAGCTTGCAAACCTGCCAGAGCGACCGCGACATGTTGTTCCAATCGCCAACATAGACGAGTTCTTTGCCGGCAAAGCTGGACCAGGTTTCCTGAAGCGTAAGCAGGTCCGATACGGCCTGACACGGATGCTCGGCATCACTCAGGGCATTGATCACCGGAATCGATGCGAATAAAGCAAGTTCTTCAAGATGACTGTGCGAGAACACGCGTGCCACAATGGCGTCGACCCAAAGCGACAAATTCCGCGCCACATCCTGAATGGCTTCGCGCTCTCCGAGCTGACTTTCCACCGGCCCCAGAAGTATCGGCCACCCGCCCAGTTGCCGGATAGCCACTTCGAAGGTGACCCGGGTCCGGAGCGAGGGTTTTTGGAAGATCATTGCCACGGACTTGCCGGCCAGCGCATCTGCAAACAACGTTTTCGAGCGGAGATCCTGGGACAGTGACAGGAGTGTAAACAGGTCCTGGCGGCGAAGTTGTGTGATCGACAGGAAGTCCGAATGCGCTGCGAGCGCGGCTGCTGAATACTTATGCATACAGATGCATAAGTATGCATGCATGTCGCTGAGGGGTCAATGGTTTTGTGTATAATTTTCGACTTCATGAAGCGCCGGCGGCACAATGCGATTTTGGAGCTCGTGCGGGAGGGTGAAATCACCAGTCAGGACGATCTCATGCGTGGGTTGAAAGCTCGCAACATCAAGGTGTCGCAATCGACATTGTCGCGGGATATACAGGAACTGAGGCTGGCAAAATCAGGGGGTGTTTATACGGTAGTCGAGACCGAGCCGGTAAAAGCATCGGAAGAATCGCTGCGGCGGATCATCCGCGAGTTCACACTGGATATCGATGTGGCGGAGAACATTGTTGTGGTGAAGACGGGGCCCGGACACGCGTCGACGGTGTCACAAGCATTGGATGAGGCAGGATGGCCGGAGTGGGTCGGAAGCATCGCCGGAGAGAATACGGTGTTCGTCGCCGCACGGTCGGCACGGGACGGCAAGAAGCTAGAACTCCGGCTCCGTGAGTTATTGAAGTAAAGGGGGCGCGATGCGGCGGACTTCCGCACTATCCGAGGTTGCTGCAAGCAATTGCCGGACGGTTTTGCCGCTCATCGGATCGACGAACTCGGAAGCGATTTCAGCCAGCGGCTCGAGAACGAATCGACGCTCGGAGAACTGGGGGTGCGGTATCGAGAGGTCCGGCCGCTGAACAATTTCGTCTCCGTAGAAAATGATGTCGATATCGAGAGTCCGCGGACCTTTGGCCCGTCCACGTTTACGCTGGTTCTCTTCTTCGACCGCGAGGCACGTTTGGAGTAGCGCTTCCGGCCCAAGCGACGTACTCCCTTCGATGACCGTGTTGAGGAACCAGCGTTGGTCACGGACCTCCAGTGGCTCTGTCGAATAGATCGAGGCGGAACGGATGATCTGGACTTCTCTTTTCGAGAGGCCATCAAGAGCGGATCGCAGGAACTGCTCGCGATTCCCAAGGTTCGAACCGAGCGCTAAATACACAACCACGAGGAGATTATGAAACAGGTCATGGCTCTTGCAGCTCTGTTTCTCATTGCATCGTGCCAGGCGCCGCAGCCTGCCCAACAGCCAACCGCCCAACAGGCGGGACTCATGGAGGGTATCGCAACAGGCAAGACACGCATCATCGACCTTACCCATCCGCTGAATCCCCAAAATCCCTACTGGCCCGGACCCGGTTACGGTCCATTCAGATACGAACTCTTTGCCACGCTGGAGAAGGATGGCGTTCTCTCCGGGCGTTTCGCGCTGGCTGAACATACGGGCACGCATCTGGACGCTCCCAACCATTTCGCCAAGGGACAAATTTCACTCGACAAGATACCTCCTGAAAAATTCTTCGCGCCGGCTGTCGTCATCGATGTCCGTACGAAGGTTTCGGGAAATCCGGATTACGTTTTGATTCCTGCGGACATCACGGCGTGGGAACAGACCAATGGTCCAATTCCGCAGAATGCCGTGGTGATGATGTACACAGGATGGGACGAACGCTGGACGGACTTCGAAAAATACAAGAACGCGGAGAAGAACGGAACCCTGCACTTCCCGGGGTTTTCTGCCGAAGCGGCGAAGCTGCTGACCGAGGAGAGAAATATCGCGGGCATTGGGATCGATACGCTGAGTGTGGATTACGGCATGTCGAAGGACTTTGCCGTTCACCACATCAGTCATGGCAAAGGAAAATATCACCTCGAAAATGTGGCGAATCTCGGCAGCCTGCCTCCGGCGGGAGCTTCGCTCATCGTCGCACCGATCAAGATCGAGAACGGCACCGGCGGTCCCGCGCGAATCTTCGCACTTGTGGGAAGTAAATAAAGGAGCCTGTCTGGCGCAGGTGCCACGCTCAAATCGCGCCGGATCTTGCATTTGCCGCCCTCGCCAAGTTCAGCAAACTGCCGGATCTTGGCATTTGGGGCGCGCGCTAGCATACGAAGGAAGTTGCGACCTCGACGACAAACGCCGCAGAGGGGCTTCCTCTCCGCCCGGCCACGGCAAACCCATTGCAATTGAGCCCATTGGCGCGTTACTTGCTTCTTCTGAAGCAGGGTGAACCATCGAAAACGGAACTGGCTGATCGGCATTGGACTGTTCGCGGGGGCTGGAATTGCGGCATTGTTCGTGGCCGCAAACATGCTGGCCAACCGCTTCGAGCCTTACATCCGCCAGCAAGCCGTTCTGTATCTACAAGAACGCTTCGACAGCGAAGTAGAGCTGGCGGCCCTTCGAGTCAGCTTGCCCAAGGTCTCGCCTCTAAAACTACTGCTGCGGCACGGCCACGACACCGTAGCGCTAGTAGAAGCTGAAGACATAGCTGTACGCCATAAGGGTCGACGCGACGTACCGCCGATGTTTCTAATGAAGCATTTCAGCTTCGAAGTGGAACTGGGAAGCCTTTTTGATGTGCCGAAGAAGGTTCGCCGGGTCACGCTCGACGGAATGGAAATCAACATCCCGCCCAAAGGCGAGCGGCCAAAACTCGGACCAGATGAGGAACAGCCGAAAGGCCTTTACGGCAGACCGGAAGAGCCGGGAGTCATTATCGAAGAAGTCTTCGTGTTGAATTCCGTCCTCACGATTATTCCAAAAGAAAAGGAAAAGAAGCCTCTCCGCTTCGACCTTCATCGGGTCACGCTCGAATCCGCCGGAACCAACGTCGCAATGAAATACAACGCCGCGCTGACCAATGCAACGCCCCCGGGCGAAATTCTCAGCGAAGGCGCCTTTGGCCCATGGGTCGCGGATGAACCCGGAAACACGCCGCTGGCCGGCGAATATGATTTCGATAATGCCGATCTCGGCGTCTTCACCGGAATCGCCGGCATCCTGGAATCGACCGGACATTTTGAAGGCACTCTTTCATCAATTGCGGTCCGCGGCCAGGCAACGGTACCGAACTTTCGATTGAAACAGGCGGGCAACGTCGTACCTCTCTCGACCCGCTTCGAAGTTCTGGTCGACGGAACCAACGGCAATACCACTTTGAAACCTGTGAGAGGCACGCTGGGAAAAACGAACTTCACGACCAGCGGCGCTGTGATCAAGCGAGAGACGGATGTCCATCGCAGTGTGAGCCTCGATGTCACGATGCCCGAGGGCAACATCCGTGACTTGCTGAGGCTTGCCATGAAAGGCGCGCCTTTCATGGAAGGTCGAATCTCCCTTAAAACCAAAATCGACATTCCGCCATTGACCGGTACGGTACGGCAAAAGCTGCTTCTGGACGGGCAGTTCGAAATATCGGAAGCCCGATTCCTGAAATCCAGAATCCAGGATCAAATCGATACGTTGAGCCGGCGGGGCCAGGGCCAGCCGACGAACAAAGAGATCGATCAGGTCTTGTCCGGCATGGCCGGCATCTTTCACCTCGAGAACGAAATGATTACTTTTCGCTCTCTTTCGTTCGCTGTTCCTGGCGCCGGGGTCGATCTGGCCGGAACCTATGATCTCGACGGTGATGCCATGGATTTTCACGGCACGTTGAGCCTCCAGGCGAAAGTCTCACAAACCATGACGGGTTGGAAACGATGGGTTCTGAAGCCGGTCGATCCCTTCTTTTCAAAGCAGGGAGCCGGAACACTGCTTCACATCCAGGTAGTAGGCACCGCGAAGAAACCAGAATTCGGGCGCGATCGCCAGAAGAAGAAAGACGAAGTACCAGCCAGCCTGGCCAAAACGAGCGGAGATAAGTGAATATGCTTCGGCAGTCCTTGATCATCGTGTCACTGCTTTCCAGTCTGATGCTGCCGCCATTCGCACGCGCCGAGGAGGCAGGTGAGCCCCTATCGACTGCGATCCGCGTGCGCTGGTTCGCGAAAGCAACCGTGGGTCCCGGGAGTTTGTCAGCCGGTTTAGTCAGCGCGGGTTGGGGAACGGCGCGGAATAGACCTCGGGAATATGGACCTCATTGGGAAGGTTTCGGCAAGCGCTACGGAACGTGGCTGAGTACGAATGCCGCGAGTAACGCTCTCGAAGCCGGCCTGGGTGCGGCGTGGGGTGAAGACCCGCGTTACGTCCACTCCGTCGATAAGCGTTTCTGGAATCGCATCGGACACGCTGGCCGCTTGACCTTCATGGCATACCGCGCAAATGGAACCATGGCACCCGCGTACGCGCGATACAGCGGCATGGCCGGCTCCAATTTCCTCTCGAATACCTGGCGAGTGCAAAGCGAAAACACGGTAGGCGCAGCTGTGACTCGCACGGCATTGGGATTCGCAGGTAAATTCGCATCCAACGTCTTTGAAGAGTTCTTCATGCGGGGCAAGAAGACGCCGGAGTCTACCCGGCATCCCTAGTCACACCTACTCTCCCGGACGGCGAGTTCTTTCAGGGGAGGGCCTCACCGATTTCCGGTACGCGGCCACAGCGCGGTTGTGAGCCGCGAGTGTTTCAGAGAAGGTGTGCCGGCCTGCGACCGTGCGGACGAAGAAAAGATAATTCGTTGTGGCGGGTTGCAAAGCGGCGAGCAGAGATGGATAACCGGGATTGGCGATCGGTCCGGGCGGCAGACCGACGTTCATGTACGTGTTGTAAGGCGATTTAAATTTCAGGTCGGCGAGAGTAAGAGATCCGCGATAACTGTGCGCCTGCTGGAGGGCGTATATAACGGTTGGATCGCATTGCAGCAGAATCCTTCGCTTGAGGCGATTCAAATAGACCGACGCAATGATCGGACGCTCGTCTTCATGCGCAGCCTCGGATTCAACAAGTGATGCAAGAATGACGGCATCACGCAAGTCCAGGGGCCAGCTGCCCGATGGAATCGTTTGCTGGAGCCGTTCCATCATCTGGCGAAATCGCGCAATCATCGCATCGACAACCTGCCCTGGAATCGTGTGGCTCGGAAACGAATAGGTCTCCGGAAAAAGATATCCCTCAACCGAAGTTGCTTTGGCGTCGAACACATGCACGTGATCGACGGAACCTGCGGCCGCGGCAAGAAACTCTTCCGCCTTACCAAAGCCGTCGTCCTGCCACTTCTGGGCAATTCCTTCCAGGGTCAATCCTTCCGGCACAGTAAATTTGTGCAGATACACGGCTCCGCTCGCGAGCTTGTTCACAACTTCGGGAATGGTTTGAGGACGGTCGAAGAGATACTCGCCGGCCTGAAGCCGGTTCCGTGAGCCGGTATAAAAGATATAGGCCTGGGCCACCAACCGATTGCGAATGACGTTTTTATCCTCGAGTAGTCGAACTACGTCGCGTGCGCCGAGACCCCGAGGGATTTCCAAAATTAGACCCTGGGCCGGGTTTCCGGACGTTCGCAACTCCTTGCGGACATAGAAAGCGAGTCCGGCGCCGAGGCCAAGGGCAAAGACGAGAAGTAACAGAATCAGTCGCTTCATGCGGGCCGGCCGGGTCGGCTATCCAAGTAATTCTGAAGAATGATCATGGCAGCAATTTTATCGACGTGCTCGCGGCGCTTTCGCCAATTCAGACCCATTTCTTCCAGGTGCTGCTCGGCCGCGAAACTCGTCAGGCGCTCATCCCAAAATACCACCGGGATGTCCAATACTTTATGGATCTGCTCGGCAAAACGAGCAACTTTTTCACTTTGAGGGCTTTGATGTCCGCTCATGTGCAACGGTTGGCCGACAACAATTTCGTGAACCTCGTTTTCTTCAGTAAGACGGCGCAGCGTCTCGAGGTCGGTTTTTACGTCCTTTCGACGAATGGTCGGGCGGGGCTGGGCCGTCAGCAGCAACGCATCGCTGATGGCAATTCCAATGGTTTTGTCGCCAACATCAAGAGCCATAACCCGCATATTTTCATGATAGCGCCCGTGGTTACCGAGCTATAATTGAATTTACTTTGTGCTCCCTGGAGGTTCGCATTGAATTCGAAGAGTAAGTACGCGATTTTGCTGCTCTCTTCCGTCCTTGTCATTTACGCCATCATCGGCGGCATGCTTGGCCGTGTCAGCGCCCAAAACGGATCGTACCAACAACTATCGATTTTTATGGAGGTCCTGAGCCGGATCCAGAATGACTATGTAGATGATCCCTCCATCAAAGACGCCGTTGCGGGTGCTATTCGCGGTCTTATCGAGAATGTGGATCCCTACGGAGGTTACCTTTCTCCCAAGGATGTCGCGTTCTACAAGGATTACAATCCACAAAAAACCGCGGGCGTCGGTATTGTTCTTTCGAAAATCGTGAGGCTTGGCTATCCCGTTATTGTCTCTGCGATTCCGGGGGGACCGGCAGCCAAAGCCGACCTGACGACGGGCGACATGATTGAATCCATCGATGGCGTAACTACGCGGGAGATGAACCTGGTTCAAATCAACGCACTTCTCGCCAATCCTGCAGGAAAGCCCGTCACGCTTTCAGTGATCCGGCGTCGGCGCGCGGAACCGGAAATGGTAACGTTAACCCGGCAGGTGATGCAGGTTCCACCGATCGAAGCGAAAATGCTCGAAGGCAATGTCGCGTATCTGAAGATTCCATACCTTGGTGCAGGCAAAGCTCTCGACGCAAAGAGACAACTCGACGGTCTGCTCAAGAAGGGCGCCACTAGCGTAGTTCTTGATTTGCGATACTGCGCCGGCGGCGACGAAAAGGAAGGTGAGGCCCTGGCCAATCTGTTCCTGGATACCGGCACGATTGGCTACCTCCAGGGACAGAAATTCGAGAAGCAAGTGATTGCCGTCAATCCCAAGGACACCCTGACCAAGGCTCCTATGGTCGTCCTGGTGAATCAGGGTACTGCGGGTGCTTCAGAACTCGTGGCCGGAGCGATCGCAGATAACCGCCGTGGTCAACTCGTGGGCTTGAAGACGTTCGGAACCGGATCCTTCCAAAAGCTCATTCCTATGGAGGATGGCTGGGCATTGCTCCTCTCGGTGGCGAAATATTACACCCCTTCGGGAAAGGAGATTCAGCAGGTCGAACCCCAGGACTCCGGAATTCGACCGACGGTTGAGGTCCAACAGACCGAGGAAGAAAACCTCGATCCTAACGACGATCAGGCTCCTCCACCGCCCGTGAAGACTCAACCCGAAGAAGATCGGCAGCTGAAGAAGGCGCTTGAAGTCCTCAAAGATCCAAGCAAGGCGACGGCGACGAGAAAGGCCGCGTGATTACAGGCGGTGACAGACCGCCGTTACGGCTGTGCTTGTACAACTGAACGGCGTCTCGAAGGCATTCGGTTCTGTGACCGTCCTTCGAGACGTCTCCTTCCAAATCAATCCATTCGAAAAAATCGGCCTCATCGGAGCGAACGGTGCCGGGAAAACAACGCTTCTCAAGATCATCGGCCGCGCTCACGAAATCGATACCGGGACTGTAACTCGCAAGTCCGGACTCCAGATCGGCACGCTGGACCAGATTCCTGATTTCCACGAAGGAACATCGGTCCTCGAAGAAGGCCTGCGCTCCTCCGATCATCTGCGTGCGGCCGAACGGGAAATGCGCGAACTGGAGCACGCCATCGCATCCGGACCTCCGCCGGACGTTCTCGATCGCTATTCACGGCTTCAACATGAATTCGAATTGAAGGGCGGATACAGCTATCGGGCGCTTACGGAATCTGCGCTGCTCGGCGTCGGATTTTCGAAGGAAGCGATGGATCGTCCAAGCCGTGAACTTTCCGGAGGTGAAAAAAATCGGCTGGCGCTGGCCAAACTGCTCCTCTCGAACGCAGAGTTGTTGCTCCTTGACGAGCCGACGAACCATCTCGATATTCGCTCCATCGAATGGCTCGAAAAGTTTTTGAAGGAAACCGATAAAACGCTGGTTGTGGTCTCGCACGATCGATTCTTCCTGGACCGCGTGGCCAACCGCATCATCGAGGTCGTGGACGCCAGGATCCAGGACTATCGGGGCAATTACTCGGCGTACTTGAAGGAGCGCGGCGAACGTCTAGCCCGGCAGGAGAAAGAGTGGAAGCTGCAGAACGAATGGCTCGAGAAACAGGAAGACTACATTCGGCGCAACATTGCCGGACAAAAGACGAAGCAGGCTCAATCCCGGCGGAAATTGCTGGCCCGGGTAAAGCCGATAGAAAAGCCGAAGACGTCATCGACACGAGCGAAGTTTCGGTTCATGCCGGTGGAGCGTAGCGGGCGATACGTGCTGACCGCGCGGAATCTGAGCATCGGTTACTCGGAGACCCCACTAGTGCAGTCCATCGAGTTTGAAGTACAACGCGGCGAACGCTGGGCGATCCTGGGCGCCAACGGCTCGGGAAAAACCACGCTGCTGCGAACCTTGATTGGCTCGCGGTCCCCCGTCGAGGGCGAGCTCGAATGGAACGAAGCACTGGATGTTGGATATTATGACCAGCAGCTTTCGGATCTGATTCCCGAAAACACCGTGCTGGAGGAGATCCGGGCACTGGATTCTCTGGCGACGGATGGAGAGCTACGCTCCTATCTGGCGCAGTTCTTATTCAGCGGCGAGGATGTTTTCAAGAAGATCGAGCAGCTGAGCGGCGGGGAAAAGTCGCGGCTGATGCTGGCCAGGATTATCTATCTTGCGCCCCAGTTGTTGGCGCTGGACGAGCCGACGAATCACCTGGATATTTCGTCCCGGGAAGCTTTGGAAGGAGCGCTTGGGGAATATCCCGGAACCATACTGTTTGTGACCCACGACCGGTTCCTGGTGCAGAAGATTGCAACTCATTTGCTGTATATCGAGGCTGGCAGAGCGCATGTGTTCGATCGGTTGAGCGCGTTTGAGGAGTGGCTGGAGGAAGATCGAACGGCAGGGGCGGTTGATGACCGCCCGGGCGCTCATGGAGCGCCTCTGCGAGAAGAAAAATCGAGCGCTCTGAGCAAAAACAAGCGGGAACAGTTGCAGCGGGAAGTCGCGGAACTGGAAGAGAAAATTGGGTCGATCGAGGCTGAGCTGGCCGAGCTGGAGCTGTCCTTTCAGAACCCGGCGACCGGAACCGATTGGGAGTCCACGCACCGGCGTTATGCCGAGTTGAAAGTCACCTTGGAAAATCTGTACCAGGATCTGGCTACCCGCTGGGAATTGATGGGGTAAATGCGCTAGAATAGGGGGTTTCCATACGCGCGAAATCGCAAACAAATGCCTCATACGATTGAAAATATTACGGTCCGCGGCGCCCGGCAGCACAATCTCAAGAGCATTAATGTGGAAATTCCCCGCAACCGGCTCACTGTCATTACGGGTCTGAGCGGGTCCGGAAAATCCAGTCTCGCCTTCGACACGATTTATGCCGAAGGGCAGCGCCGATACGTCGAATCGCTTTCGGCCTACGCCCGCCAGTTTCTTGATCGCCTGGAACCACCGGACGTGGATTCCATCGAAGGGCTTTCGCCTGCGATTTCGATCGAGCAAAAGACAGCCACACGGAGCCCGCGTTCGACCGTCGGCACCGTGACCGAAATCTACGACTACCTCCGGCTCCTGTTTTCCTCCATTGGTATACCGCACTGTTTCCAATGCGGTAAACCGATCTCCAAGCAGACGCCCGATCAAATCGTGCGCCATCTGAAGGCCCTCCCTGAAGGCGAACGTGTGATGATCCTGGCGCCGATCGTGCGCGGACGGAAAGGCGAATTCAAGAAACAGCTTCAGGCGCTGGCCAAGACAGGCTATGTGCGCGGGCGCATTGACGGCGTGCTTCACAATCTGGACGAGCCGATCGAACTGGACAAGAAGAAGAATCACTCGATTGAAATCGTCGTCGATCGCCTGATGATGAAGAAAGATGTCGAGAAACGCCTCGAGGCGTCCATCGAGCAGGCGATCAAGCTGGCCAAGGGCATCGTACTTGTCGCAGTGGTAGACGGCGAGGAGCGTCTCTATTCGGAAAAGATGGCATGCGTCGATTGCGGCGTGAGCATTCCCGCCATCGAGCCACGAACGTTCTCCTTCAACAGTATCTACGGCGCGTGCGAAGTGTGCAACGGCCTGGGCATGAAATACGACTTCGATCCCGCCCGTATCGTAAGCGATCCGGCGCGGCCGCTGCTCAACGGAGGCCTGGCGCTGGCGAATGGCTGGTTCGATGAGGACTTCGAGGGTCAGATGGTCAGAATCGCGGAACAGCTCGGAGCGGACTTATCGGTGCCGTTCGAACAGGTGCCGCCAAAGGTTCAGAACGCGATCTTTTACGGCATCAAGGAACGAGGGAAACGGACCGAGGGCATCATCGACCTGCTGAATCACTACTACGATCAGGAAAGTCTCGCCACCGACGACCTGTCCCAGTTCATGGTGACCAAGCCCTGTGCGGCCTGCCGGGGTGCCCGTTTACGACCCGAGAGCCTCGCAGTGAAAGTTGCGGATCGCTCCATCGCCGAAATGGTTTCCTGGCCGATAAACGATGCTCTGAAATTCTTCGCGGATCTGAAGCTCGGTTCCCGCGAAGAATTGATCGCCGGCCGCATCATCCGCGAGATTCGCGACCGGCTGGAATTCCTCGATGCCGTCGGGTTGAACTATCTCAGCCTCGATCGCACGGCCAATACGCTTTCCGGCGGTGAAAGCCAACGCATCCGGCTCGCCACCCAAATCGGATCGAAGCTTCGCGGGGTTCTCTACGTTCTGGATGAACCTTCGATCGGTCTTCACCACAAAGACAATGCCCGGTTGCTGGCTACGCTTGAAGAGTTGCGCGACCTCGGCAACACGGTCGTGGTCGTCGAGCACGATGAAGAGACCATACGGCGTGCAGACTACGTCATTGACCTCGGACCCGGTGCCGGAACTGAAGGCGGAAATCTTGTAGCATCCGGTTCTCCCGAAACGGTGGCTCAAACTGAAGCCAGCCTGACGGGACACTATCTTTCCGGTCGGGAGGAAATTCCGGTGCCGCACAAGCGGCGGCTTGCCAATGGCAAGGCCGTCGTGGTGCGCGGCGCGTCGGAACATAACCTGCAGAACATCGATGTGTCGTTTCCGGTCGGCCTGATGACCGTAGTGACAGGCGTCTCGGGTTCAGGCAAGTCGACGCTCGTGAACGAAATCCTGTACAAGGCCCTGGCGCACAACATCTATCGCGCGCTGGACGAGCCGGGCGCACACAAGGCGATCGAAGGCCTGGAGTTCATCGACAAGGTCATCGAGATCGATCAGTCACCCATCGGCAGAACGCCACGGTCGAATCCCGCGACTTACACCGGGGTCTTCACGCCGATCCGTGAGCTCTACGCGATGCTGCCGGAATCTCGCGCGCGCGGATACAAAGCCGGCCGCTTCAGTTTCAACGTGAAGGGCGGACGCTGCGAGGCCTGCCAGGGGGACGGCCTCCGAAAGATTGAAATGAGCTTTCTCCCGAACGTCTATGTGTCATGTGAAGTGTGCCGTGGAAAGCGCTATAACAGTGAAACGCTCGCAATTCAGTTCAAAGGCTTGTCCATTGCGGACCTGCTGAACTCTACGGTAGCCGACGCGTTAAACGTTCTCGGCAGTATTCCCCAGATTCATTCCAAGCTGCAAACACTTGTGGACGTCGGACTCGGATATATCGGTCTCGGCCAGCCCGCCACCACGCTATCGGGCGGTGAGGCGCAACGAATCAAGCTGGCCAAGGAACTCAGCCGGAGAGCCACCGGCAAGACCCTGTACATCCTCGACGAACCCACTACCGGGCTACACTTCGACGACGTCAAAAAGCTTCTCGATGTGTTGTGCCGGTTGACAGACCTCGGCAACACGGTAATCATTATCGAGCACCATCTCGACGTCATTAAAACCGCGGATTGGGTGATCGATCTTGGACCGGATGGCGGCGTCCATGGCGGCCGAGTGATGGCGGCAGGAACTCCTGAACAAGTGGCGCGATCAAAGAAATCTTATACCGGACAGGCTCTGGCACAGATGCTCTCCAAACCAAGTTCACCCGCGTTAACCCTGGATCAGGACTAATGACGGACGCAGCGCAGCTCATAGAACAGTTTGTCGCTGAGAGCCTCCGGGTAAAGTCCCAGTTCTTTCAAGCCAACAGAGACCGAATCGTACAAGTGGCCCAAAGCATCGCCCTTGGCTTGAGAAATGGCCGCAAGGTTCTGTTTTTTGGAAATGGCGGCAGCGCGGCCGATGCTCAGCATCTGGCGGCGGAACTGGTCGGGCGGTTTGGACCGGATCGCTCGGCACTTTCGGCCATTTCACTTTCCACGGACACGTCGATCCTGACCGCGCTCGCAAACGATTACGGATACGAAAAAATTTTCTCCCGGCAAATCGAAGCATTGGGGTGCGCCGGCGATATCGCGATTGGGATATCAACAAGTGGCAATTCTCCGAATGTGATCGCAGCGGCCGGCGTGGCACGGTCCAAAGGACTGTTTACTGTCGGCTTCACAGGTGAAACGGGAGGCAAGCTAAAAGACCATGTGGAAGTTCTTTTCAGTGTGCCGAGCCGTCAGATACCCCGAATCCAGGAAACTCATCTCCTTTTGGGCCATATCATCTGCGATCTTGTCGATCGTGAATTGTTCCCCAAAATCTATTCTTCGGATTGATTGTGGATTCCCGCTATCGCCTCCATCCTCTCAACTTTGACGGGATCTCCACGTATCCTCTTGAAACTCGAAAGAGCAAAGTGAGCGCCGCCATGTTCGGGAAACCGATGGACGGCTCTGAAAACATTCTGGGCTTCATGGCAAAACTGCCGCACGTCCTGGCCGGCGACAACCTGAGAGCCCTGATCCGGGCGATCTTGTACGCGCGCGCTTCCGCCAAACCGATTATCTGGGGCCTGGGCGGACACGTCATCAAAGTGGGGCTCGGACCGATTATCAACGACCTGATGCAATCCGGATTTGTCACCGGCATCGCGATGAACGGCTCAGCGGCCATTCATGATTTCGAAGTTGCGCTGCGCGGTGCCACTTCTGAGGAAGTCGAAGAACAGATCGGCGAGGGCCGTTTTGGAATGGCTCGCGAGACTGGCGAATACATGAATGCCGCCATCGAAAAATCGGTCGTTGACGAAATCGGAATGGGCGAGGGCCTCGGCAGCTTTATCAACTCCGGCGAGGATAAAGCCATCGGCTTCAGCCACCGGTCCGCAAGCATTCTGGCCGAAGCATATTCCCGCAGCATTCCGGTTACGGTTCATGTGGCCATCGGGACCGATATCATTCATGCCCACCCTGGAACATCGGGTAAAGCATTGGGGGAAGCAACCTACCGCGATTTTCGACTCTTCTGTACCATGACTAAAGAGCTCGACAGCGGCGGAGTTTTCCTGAATGTCGGATCGGCTGTAGTTTTGCCGGAGGTGTTTCTCAAAGCAGTGTCCGTGGTCCGGAATCTGGGACATCGGCTCGAAGAATTCACGACAGCCAATCTCGACTTCATCCAGCATTACCGTCCAACTCAAAATGTCTTGAAGCGACCCACACAGAATTCAGGTCAGGCCATTGCTCTCACCGGCCACCATGAGATCATGGTTCCATTGATTGCAGCAGCCTTGAAAGGATCATTGGAAATCAAGTGACGATGTATTCACTACCCGAACCCGATCCGGGGCCGGAGCCGGAAATCGAACCGGCCGTACCACGGAGTCCATGGTCTGCCGTCGATATTGTGGTTTTCGCCGTCTTCTTCCTTTTGACGGTACTCCTGCTGCCGTACAGCTTCATTCGCATCTGGCAGATATTCAATCCTGCACTGAAGGTCGCAGACCTGACAGCTGTGGATCAGGTCTTGCTTCAAGGTGTGCTGAACGTGGTCCTCGTCGGTTTCATCGCTTTCCTCATTAAGGTGGTGCACCGGCAACCCTTCCTCGAAACCATTCATTGGTTTCGGAATTACGAGTTTCCCAACAGCTTTCTGATGGCACTGGGGGCCACGCTGGCGATCAGTGTTCTGATCGTTTCGTCATTCTTCCCGCCAAGTTCGCCGCCGCCGATCGAGCGGCTGTTGTCCTCGACCAGCGCGATGTACATATTCGCTATCTTTGGAATTGGAGTGGCTCCACTCTTTGAGGAAGTCATCTTCCGCGGATTTCTGTTCAAGGTGCTGTCGGACATCGGCGGGCCCGGAACGGCAGTGCCCACGACAGCGGCGCTCTTTGCGTTGCTGCATATTCCCCAACTATGGGGTAGCTGGGCTGGAATTGCTCTGATCTTTGTGGTGGGTTACGCCCTATCGTTTATTCGTTACCGGTCGAATTCCCTCATCCCATCCTTTATCGTCCATACTTCTTACAACGCGATGCTCTTCGGAGTGTTCGCGCTGGGCACTTTCGTTCAGAAGGGCGCAACGTAATTCAGTTTACGTAGCGTTCGTACAGAGTTGTGCGCTGGCGGGGATGGAAACCCGCATCCTCGATGATGCGGCGGAGCTCGCTATCGTTGGCTCGGTGCCGGGCACCGGCGGCACTGATGACATTTTCCTCAATCATGATGCTGCCCATGTCATTTACGCCGAATCGCAGGCCGACCTGCCCAACCTTCAAACCGACGGTCAACCAGGACACCTGGACATTCTGGAAGTTGTCGAGATATATCCGGCTGAGTGCAAGAAGACGCAGATATTCCGCCGCTGTAACTTCCGGAAGATTGCGCTGGGCAAGCTCCGTGTTCTCGGGTTGGAAGGTCCAGGGAATGAACGCCGTGAACCCGCCGGTTTCGTCCTGAAGATCGCGAAGCCGCTGAAGGTGGCGGATCCGGTGATGAATGTTTTCACCGACCCCAATCATCATGGTTGCAGTGGTACGCATGTTCAACTGATGGGCTTCGCGATGAACCATCAACCAATCGTCCGTCTTGCATTTCAGGGGACTGATCGCGGTGCGAATTTCGTCATCGAGAATCTCGCCGCCGCCTCCGGGCATCGAATCCAGGCCTGCCACTTTGAGGTGTTTGAACACTTCCTGCACCGTCATCTTCGATACCTTCGCGATGTTCAGGATCTCCGGTGGCGAGAAACAATGGCAGTGAATGGGAAATCGTTCTTTGATTCCCGAAAGAAGGCGTTCGTAGTAATCGATCTTCAAGTCCGGATGAACTCCTCCCTGCATTAAGATTCCAGTCCCGCCCAATGCGAGTGTTTCCTCGATCTTCTTGTAGATAACGTGATCGGGCAGCACATAGGCTTCGGAATCGCCCTTCACCCGGTAAAACGCACAGAACGTACAAAACTCCCTGCAGACATTTGTGTAATTGATATTGCGATCGATGATGTAGCTGATGACATTATCCGGATGCAAGCGCTGCCGGATCCGGTCGGCCGTGTCTGCGAGCGCGAGCAAATCGGCTTGTTCAAATAAATAAACGGCTTCATCCGAGCTGATGCGGGTGCCGCTTGCTGCGGATTCGAGAACTGTATCGATGCTTCTCATAAAAATTCGGGCCTCCGGGCGGATTTGATGGCCCCCACCCGTGCGGCTTTCTCGTAAAACAGCTCCAGAGCTTCAACGCACGTCCGGTCCATATAGTAATGCACGTTGCGTTCAAGATATTCCTGGATGAATTCTTTTTTGATTTGAAGTTCGGCGCTGTACTTCTCCGCGATCGTCGCTGTATTGGCCACACCGTAGTCGCGAGACTGCTTGAGAAGATCGACTACGCTTGCATCTTTGAATCCTTCACGAACTGCCCAGAAAGCAAAAACAAAAGGGAGACCGGTCAGGAATCTCCAGCGCTCGGCCAGGTCGAACACCTGCAGCGGCTCGGCGCCCAGACGAAGCAGCGGCTTCTGGCGGGCGGCCTCCGGACGCTCGTTGTCTTCCGTGAATTTCAGGGCGCGGTCGCCAATCAGCAAGGCGGCATCGCTCTGGGCAAGCATGTTGGCAAGGTCCGGCTCCGCAGGTCTAAAGTCGGGATGAGTGTGGTAAAAATCGTTGAAAATGATCCGGGAAAGAGCGACCGATGTTCTTGAGCCCTTGTCGTACGCCACGGTCTTCACTTTCCACAACGGCATGACGCTGACCAGGATCACGCTTCGCACCCGATGGGTTGAAGCAACGGCCGGGCCCGGAATAATTCGTGTCCCCTTGATGCGCTGGAATTCAATTGAAGGAATCAGGCCGATATCGACGGTGCCGGCGGACAACTGATCGGCGCATTCGGCAGGTGTACTGAGGACGGGTTGGAATGCTTCCTTCTGTGGACCCTGGAGAATGCCCCAGGCCAGAGGTACGGCATTCAGGTATTTGACGATCGAAATTTTATGCCCTGTCACAGGGCAAATATTCTATTACGTAATCTCGAATTCCCGGAACATGTACTGGTAAAACGGGTCGTTAATGTAGAGCTTGACCCAATTCAACCCGACGACACACTGCTCGAAATGAGCAGACAACTTCCGATAGACCACTGTCGAGCGCGCCGGCGAATCCATGTCTGCGACTATCGTGTACGACCTGCGGCCCGTCTCGGCATAGTAGTCAGGGCTCATGGTACGGCGTCCATAAGTGAGGCTTTCGGGAAACAACCCCAGATTGAACAACATAAGATCACCCAGGTGCTTGTAATAATCACGGCGCACTTCGGACGAGATCTCGGCGCCCGCCTGGGTGAGGATGTCGAAAATGTGTTGCAGCCGGCGGCCAGACTCATCCTTGATGCGATACATGTTCTCAATTTGAACGAACTCCGTAAGGAGATTTGTTACATACTGGATAGTATCCGGATCATGGAGATTCAACTGGCCCATCCCGCGCTCGGTCAACTGGTGAAACAATGCCCGAATGGGGTGATCGGCCGGAATATCATGCCGTTTCTTTTCTATCATGCCGTAACCTCACTGTTAAGATAGACGGCCTCCAAAACCGGATGTCTACAACCACATGCGCATAGCCGTCGTTGGCGCAGGTCCCTCAGGCACCTGGGCCTCAATACTTCTGGCCCGCCGCGGACATTCTGTGGCGCTCATTGACTCGCAGGCCCCGTGGGAGAAACCCTGCGGCGGTGGAGTCACGGCCAAGGCTCTTTCCGGTTTCGGTATCTTCGATTCCGGCCTGCCCCGCCAAAATATTGACCACATCACTATCTTTTTTGGTGACGAAACTTCCGTCAGCGTGACACCGGAACAACCGGTTGCCGTCCTTTCCCGCCGCGAATTGGGCCAGTACCTGCTAGACGAAGCTGAAAAGGCAGGCGTTACAGTTTTAAAGAGCCGAATCGCCCGCATCGAGCCAATCCCCGGCAGCGGGTGGAGCCTATACGCTCGGGACACCTCAGTGCAATCGGATTTCCTAATTGGCGCCGACGGCGCCACGAGCCTTGTCCGGCGAACGGTGGGGTCTGCCCTCCAACCAGAGGATCTATCGGTAACACTGGGCTACTTCATCCCCGAAGAAGTATCGGCACACATGAAGATCTACTTTCTTCCTTCGTTCGAAGGCTATATCTGGTCCTTTCCACGCCCCAATCACATCTCGTATGGACTCATCACCCGGACTGCTCCCGGATGGACTGCCGAGGCGAAGAGGTTGCTATCGAATTTCATCCTCGCGGACCTGGGGTCCGATGCCCTCAAACAGGGCGAATTCTACAGCGCGCCGGTTCCCTGTCTGAGTCCTGCTTCGTGGAAAGACAATCAGATTGCAGGCAAACGTTGGGCGCTGATCGGTGACGCGGCCGGTCTTGCGGATCCAATCACCGGCGAAGGAATTTACTTTGCATTCAAGTCCGCAGAGATTGTGGCGGACACGATCGACAGGCCGGAGCAGTACAGCACCAAGATTTGGTTGGAGATCGGACGGGAGCTCGCTCGTGCCGCGCATATGTACAGGCGGTTTTACCGCGGGCGGTTTTTTGGAGGCGATTTCAAGAAGCGGACTGTACAACTGTCCAGGCGCAGCACAACGCTGCGAGCGATTCTGGGGAACTTGATTGCGGGGAACCAGAGCTATCTTGAGCTGAAGAAAAAGCTGTTCTTTTCCATTCCGTCGATCGGAATCGACTTAATTACAGGCCGCCAGGAAACCAAGGCGGGCTTTAGCCCGCGTCTCTAGTGCACGGTCGGGGTTTCCTCTTCCGGGCCTTTGACTTCGGGTTCGATGAGCGTTGCTGCGGTGACCTTGTCGTCTTCGTCCAGATTGATCAGCCGGACGCCCTGCGTCGCCCTTCCGACGGCACGGATATCCTGAGAGCGAACCCGAATCAGCTTTCCGTTCGCCGTCATCACCAGAACATCCGACACTTCTTCGACACGCATGATGGCAACGACCTTACCGTTCTTTTCAATCGTCTTCACATTGATAACGCCCTTGCCGCCGCGGCTTTGCGTACGGTATTCCTCGACATTTGTGCGCTTGCCGAAACCACGTTCGGTAACGGAAAGGATCGTGTCGCTTTCGTTGCTTGAAGCGATCATGCTAACGACGTAGTCGCCTTCCTCGAGGCGGATTCCAATGACGCCGTATGCCTGTCTGCCCATTTCGCGCACGTCAGTGTGTTCGAAACGGATACCTATGCCGTCATGAGTTCCGATAAAGACGGTCTCCTTGGCCGATACCAGCTCGGCAGCGATCAATTCATCGTCCTCAGGCACACCCATCGCGATAATCCCGCGCTGTGTCGGATTACTGAAAGCTTCGAGCGACGTCTTCTTCACCTGGCCTTTGCGCGTCGCCATGAGAACCGAGACGTTCGGATCGAAATCTTTCACCGAGAGCAGCACGCGAACCTTCTCCTCGGCCGTGAGATTCGCCAGGTTGACGATGGCTTTGCCTTTCCCGGCGCTGCCGACGTCAGGAATCTCGTAGACCTTCAGCCAGTAGAGCTTGCCACGGTCCGTGAAGACCAGCATGTAGCTATGCGTGTTGGCGACGAAGACGTTCGTGACCGCATCCTCGTCCCGCGTCTTCATTCCAATCCGACCTTTGCCGCCGCGACCCTGGTTGCGATAGACCGACGCCGGAGTTCGCTTGAGATAACCGCTGTGCGTAACCGTGATCACAACGTCTTCCTCAGCAATCAGATCTTCGATATTGATTTCCGCTTCTTCATCGATGATCTCAGTGCGACGATCGTCACCATGCTTCTTTTGAGCCTCCTGCAGTTCTTTCACGATGACTTGCCGGAGCTTCGCGTCGCTGGCGAGGATTTCATTCAGGTCGGCGATCTTTTCGCGGAGTTCCTTCAGCTCCTCCTCGATCTTCTGACGCTCGAGACTGGTCAAGCGCTGCAGTTGCATCTCTAGGATCGCCTTCGCCTGGATCTCCGAGAATTCGAACTGCCCAATCAGGCCTTCGCGAGCCTCCGCGGTCGTCTTGGCTGCGCGAATGAGCTTGATGATGGCGTCGATATGATCCAGGGCTTTCGAGAGACCTTCCAGGATGTGCGCGCGCGCTTCCGCCTGCCGCAATTCATACTGTGTTCGGCGCCGTACCACCTCAATGCGGTGTTCGACGAATGACCGGAGAAGCTCGAGCAGGGACAAAACTTTGGGTTGTCCATTGACGATCGACAGATTGATGACGCCAAACGTGCTCTGCATCGGCGTCAGCTTGTAGAGATTGTTCAGGATCACCAGCCCCTGCTCGCCACGCTTCAACTCGATGACGATGCGCATCCCCTCACGATCACTCTCATCGCGAATGTCGCTGATTCCTTCAATGCGTTTTTCGTTGCTGAGTTCGGCGATCTTCTCTATCAGACGCGCTTTGTTTACCTGGTAGGGTATTTCCGTCACCACGATCACATCGCGATCTTTACCCTGCCGTTCGATGGTCGCCCGAGCGCGCATGGTGAGCTGGCCACGGCCCGTTCTATAGGCCTGCCGTATTCCGCCGCGGCCGGCGATGATTCCGGCGGTGGGAAAGTCCGGGCCGGGAATTCGCTCATGGATTTCGTCGAAACTGGCATCCGGATGATTGATGAGATGAATCACGGCCTCGGAGACTTCTCTGAGATTGTGCGGAGGCATGTTCGTGGCCATGCCAACGGCAATCCCGCTTGATCCATTGACAAGAAGATTGGGTACCCGGCTCGGGAGATATGCCGGCTCTTCCCGATCCTCGTCATAGTTCGGAACGAAATCGACGGTTTCTTTGTCGATGTCTTCGAGCAGCGCCTCAGCGAAGGGCGACATGCGCGCTTCGGTATACCGCATGGCTGCCGGCGGATCGCCATCGACCGAACCGAAGTTGCCTTGCCCGTCCACAAGCGGGTAGCGGTAAGAGAAATCCTGAGCCATGCGGACAAGCGCGTCATAGATCGGTGCATCGCCATGCGGGTGATAGTTGCCCATAACCTCACCCACGATCTTCGCGCATTTGCGGTACGGCCGGTTGGCGGCGAGACCCATGTCACGCATGCCGTAGAGAATGCGGCGATGGACGGGCTTCAACCCATCACGGACATCGGGCAAGGCCCGGCCGATGATCACGCTCATGGCGTAATCGACATACGACTTCCGCATCTCGTCTTCGATGTTTACGGGAAGCAGATTTGCGGGTGGCGGCGCTGGTGGTGTCGGTGGTGTCGGTGGTGTCGGTGGTGTAACTTCGTCTGCCATCAGATTCCCTTGCTAGATGTCGAGGTTCTTCACTTCGAGCGCATTCTCTTCAATGAACTGGCGGCGAGGTTCTACGGCATCACCCATCAGAATTGTGAAAATTTCACCCGTCTGGACCGCGTCCTTGATCTGGACTTGCAGCAGCGTTCGTTTTTCCGGATCCATCGTGGTTTCCCACAACTGGCCCGGATTCATTTCGCCCAGCCCCTTGTAGCGCTGGATCTGAAGGTCCTTCTTGCCGATCTCCATGATGTGATTGATCAGCTCCTGTCGATCCTTTAGCGTGGTAGATGTGGAATCCGTCTTCACGTGAAACGGGGGTTGATCGATTTCCCCGATCGCACGATGCAAGGCCACGAGCCTCTGATATTCCGGACTTGAAAGCTGCTGATACCCGACCAGACGAGGGGACTGACTACCCTGGCGGTAGAGAAGCTTCTGGACACTATGCTCTTCATCAAACAGGATCTCCGAAACGTAGCCGAGCGCATCAATTTTCTCGGCCAGGGACTGGACTCTCGGCTTGTCACCAAGGAACGAGCGGCTGTCCGCGCCCAGGCTCAGCAACAGGTCGATTACTCGGAAGTCGCGAAAATGGCGATCGACCTTCTGAAAGACCGAATTCAACTCTATGAGCTTTTCGAGAAAACTCGTCAGGTCTCTCCCTTTAAGCTGCTGACTACCTTTCTCGACTTCAATTGTGAGGTTCTCGGTAGCCTTTTTGAGCAGGAAGCGCGACATCTGCCGTTCGTCTTTGATGTACTGCTCGTTCTTTCCCTTTTTCACTTTGAACAGCGGAGGCTGTGCGATGAAGATGTGCCCTCTCTCAATGAGCTCACCCATCTGCCGGTAGAAGAATGTCAGCAGGAGCGTGCGGATGTGCGATCCATCCACGTCGGCGTCCGTCATGATGATGACCTTGTGGTAACGAAGCTTCGTAGGATCGAAATCATCCTGGCCAATTCCCGTTCCCAGGGCGGTGATCATCGCTGCAATTTCCGTGTGCGTGAGCATCTTGTCGTAGCGGGCCTTCTCGACATTCAGGATCTTTCCCTTGATGGGCAAAATCGCCTGGGTTCGCCTGTCGCGGCCCTGCTTGGCGGAACCGCCGGCCGAATCGCCTTCCACAATGAAGATTTCTGACAGCTCAGGAGAGCGTTCCTGGCAGTCCGCCAGCTTCCCCGGCAACGCCATGCTGTCCAACGCACCCTTGCGGCGAACCAACTCTCGGGCTCTCCGGGCCGCTTCGCGGGCACGAGCAGCCTCAATCGCCTTGCCGACGATTTTCTTTGCCATTGGCGGGTTCTCTTCGAGATACCCACCCAGGCCTTCGTTTACCAGGGTTTCGACGATCCCTTTCACTTCACTGTTTCCAAGCTTGGTCTTCGTTTGCCCTTCGAATTGCGGGTTCGACAGCTTCACGCTGATCACGGCAACCAATCCTTCACGGACATCGTCGCCGGAAAGATTTTCCTTCAGCTCCTTGAACAGGTTATTGGCAACCGCGTAGTTATTGAGCGTGCGAGTCAAGGCGGACTTGAAGCCGATCATGTGCGTTCCGCCTTCGTGCGTGTTGATGTTATTGGCGAACGTAAAAATCTGCTCCTGGTAGCTGTCGTTGTACTGCATCGCGATCTGAAGGTCGATGCCATCACGCACGCCTTCAAAATAGATGACCTTGTCGTGAAGCGCCGTCTTGTTCTTGTTCAGGTGCTCGACAAAGGAAACGATACCCCCGGTGTAGTGAAACTCGTGCTTCTTGTCGGTGCGTTCGTCCTCGATCGTGATCAACACGCCCCGGTTGAGGAATGCGAGTTCGCGCAAACGCTGCGAGAGTACGTCGAAGTTGAATTCGGTAGTCTCGAAAATTTTATCGTCTGGTTTGAAACTGACTTTGGTCCCACGGCGATCCGTATGTCCAGTGTTCTCGAGCGGTTCTGCGGGCACTCCACGTTTATAGCTCTGAACATAGACCTTGCCGCCACGCCAGATTTCCAGATTCACCCACTCGGAAAGTGCATTGACCACAGAAATGCCAACGCCATGTAATCCGCCCGAAACCTTGTAGGCCGAATTGTCGAACTTGCCACCCGCGTGTAGTTTCGTCAGCACAACTTCGGCTGCCGGCTTTCCTTCATTTGGCATGATCTCGGTCGGAATACCCCGCCCGTTGTCGATGACTGTTACGGAATTGTCGATGTGGATAACGACGTGCACTTCCGTGCAGAATCCGGCGAGTGCTTCATCAACGGAATTATCGACAACCTCGTAGACAAGGTGGTGCAGTCCGTCGAGGCCGGTCGAACCGATATACATCGCCGGACGCTTGCGAACCGCCTCGAGACCCTCTAAGACTTTGATGTGCTCGGCGCCGTAATCCCCCTCATTTCGCGGGGGTTGCTGCCTTTGACCTTCATCCTGGAACTCGACTCTTTCCGCCATTCGTTAGATCCCTGTTTCATCCAATAAGGATGTTGATATGCTTCGGTTTTCCGTGGAAGTACTCGGGAGACCGGATAGAAAAAGTAATACTTATTTTATCAAAAGCAGAGGCTATTCCGGGAGCGAAACTTTCGCGAACTTGAAGACCGATAAACCAAGTATTTAGTGGTCTGATTGGAGTTATTCATCTAGATATTGGGTAGGTGTTAAAAGGTCAATCGGCCCTTCAGATCCTCATGGGCATGACCACATAACGATAGTTGTAGTCTGTTGAAGGTTGGACTCGAAGCTGGGCAGCGCTTTCGCTGTCCTTGAACTCGAAACTGACTTCAGGTTCGTCCGCAGTCGCTAGAAAATCCAGCAGATATACGTAATTGAATCCCACCTGAAGGTCTTCCTTGCTGTACTCGACCTCTAAAGTTTCATGCGCTTCACCCAGGTCTGAGTGGCTTGCAGTGATCTCTAGGGAACCGTTCCCAAGTGCAAGTTTGATGGTTCGTGACCGCTCGTCAGAAAGAATGGCCACGCGCTTGATCGCTGCTGTGATCTCTTCACGGTTGACTGTAACGGAACGATCGTTTCCTCGAGGAAGGACGGCTTCGTAGTTTGGAAATTGCCCGGTGAGCATTCGAGAAATAAGAAGACGCTTGCCCATATCAAAGAAAAGATGATTGTCGTCACGCGAAAAACCTACGCGGTCCGCATCAGGACTTTCCGAGATTATTCGAGCTAACTCAGCCATGGCTTTCTTTGGGACCAGCACCTTGATCTCTTCACGAACTTCTTCAAGGTCTTCAGCTTTTTCCACGTGTGCCAATCGATGACCATCCGTGGCAACCATCGTGATTGATCCAGGCTTGAGCAGGAGGAGTGCTCCGCTCAATGTGTACTTTGAATCCTCAGTACTGATGGCAAAGATGGTGCGCAGAATCAGCTTGGCCAGCACATCAGCCGGAATCTTTCCCGCAATTGGCTTCGGCTCCGGCAGCGCGGGAAAGTCCTCCTGTGGAAGACCTGCTATGCGAAAGCGGGTTGAACCACAAGTAACTGCTACCCAGTTTGCTTCGCCGCGTTTAAATTTAATCTCTTTGTCTGGAAGTGCACGAACAATCTCAAACAGTCGTTTTGCTGGCAAGGTGATTGTACCTGGTACCGTTGTCTTGGCGGCGCACATGGATTTCAGGCCGGTTTCAAGGTCTGTCGCTGCAATCCGGAGCTCACCTCCCTCAGCATGCAGAAGAACGTTTGCCAGGATAGGAATCGTTGTCTTACGCTCGACGACTCCTTGAATGAGTGTTAGTTCCTGTAAGAGATCAAATTTTCTGACTGTAAATTCCATATTGTTATTAATACTCCTAATTCGTAGTCAGCTGAATATCTGCGCTGAAGAAGTAAACACTAACAAATGATTTCACTTACAGAAAATTTTGTTTGTGAATAACACGGGATCCTCCCTGTGGAATAGATGTGGACCGAGTATCACCCTCGGATTTTCCACAACAGGTCCACATGGGTAAGAAAGATTTATTTGAACGAGTCTGTAAAATTCTGGAGCATCTTATTCAATTCCTTGTCTTGCTGCCGCAATAACTCAATCTTGTTAATTGAGTGCAAAACTGTCGTGTGGTGTTTGTTTCCAAACTCACGTCCAATGTGCGGCAGTGACATACCCGTCAGCCTTTTACAGAGGTACATACAGATCTGCCGTGGTATTGCAACGGACTTGGAGTTGTTCTTGGACTTCAGTTCCTGAACGCGCATGCCGAAATGATCCGCAATGGTCTTCTGAATCATTTCGATCGTGACCGCCTTCTCCCCAGGCGCGAAGATGTCATGCAGTGTCTCCTGCGCCATAACGAGAGTGATTTCTGATCCGGTAAGGGAACAATAAGCGATCAGGCGAACAAGAGCGCCCTCGAGCTCTCGAATGTTTGATTTGATCTTGCTCGCAATATACAGGGCAACGTTGTCAGGGATGGCAATGTTTTGGCGTTCGGCTTTCTTCTTGATGATAGCGACCTTCGTTTCGAGATCGGGTGCCTGAATGTCGGCAATCAAGCCCCACTCGAATCTCGAATGCAGCCGTTCTTCCAGTGTGGGTATCTCCCGCGGAGGACAATCAGCCGAGATGATGATCTGTTTTTGTGTGTCGTAGAGTGAATTGAAGGTGTGGAAGAACTCTTCCTGGGTGCGCTCTTTGCCGGCGATGAACTGGATGTCGTCAATCAGTAGAACATCATTGTTGCGATAACGCTCGCGGAAACTCAGAAGCTTGTCGTAGCGGATTGCGTTGATCAACTCGTTGGTAAATTTCTCCGTGGAGATGTATGTCAGCCGAAGCTGTCTGTTGTTCAGCTTGATCATCTGCCCAATCGCGTGCATCAAGTGCGTCTTACCGAGCCCCACGCCACCGTACATGAAGAGTGGGTTGTAAGCCTTTGATGGTTTCTCTGCGACCGCCCGAGCAGCGGCGTGGGCAAATTGATTGGATGATCCAACCACGAATGTGTCAAAGGTGTACTTTGGATTGAGCGTGTTATCGATGGATTCAAAATCCAGTCGGCCTTGTGTAGGCGGCGGCTCAACCAACTCTGCGGGGACCTTCTCGGTAATGTAAACTACGCTGATATCGTCGAAGCCGGCGATCTTGGCAGCCTCGATGACGACATCGATGTGATCGTTCAACCAATCCTGGAAGAACGCGTTTGGCACGCGGACATAAAGAGCCTTGTCGTCGTGCTTGATCAGTTGAGTTGGCTTGAACCAGGTATTGTAACTCTGCTGGTTGACCTTCTTTTCAATAATGCCTAGAACTTGTTGCCAGGTATCCATGGATAGACCACGCGAGAAGGGGTAAGATTTCCACAATAATTTCCACAGGTGTGGAAAACCAGGACGAACATTTGCTTGGTTTCACGCGAAAGGCGTCGAATCGGCGTGAGAAGCCGCGAAAGCGTAGCACTTCCGTTTCGGGTTTTCAACGAGGAAACCGGCTGCTTTTTGTGCGGGCTCTATGCTAAATTGAAAGTTTTCAAGGAGCACAAAAGAGATGCCACAGAGGACATTCCAGCCGAACAATCGCCGGCGTGCCAAAACTCATGGATTTCGCGAACGGATGAAGACTCGGGGTGGCCGGCTTGTGCTGAAAGCCCGGCGGGACAAGGGTCGAAAGCGCGTTTCAGTGAAGCACTATTAGGTGTTCCGGCATGGGCTCATCGCCAAAGCGAATATATTCCCGAAAGATTGGAGATTGAGGAACGCTGCGGAGTTTCGAGCCGTATATGACAGGGGCGCAAGAAAGATTTCACGCTCTTTTGTGCTATTTGCGCGGCCGAACAGCCTCGGCTACAGCCGTTTCGGTCTCACTACACCGCGCAAACTCGGGAAAGCCCACGATAGAAATCGAATTAAGAGAAGGGTCAGAGAAATTCTTAGAACTTCCCGGACGCAGATTCCGAGTGGGTTTGATTTCGTCATAAATCCCCGGCGGTCTGCAAATGAGCAGCAGTTCGGCGAGTTAAGATCGGAGTTGCTGGCTCTTTTTGGAGTCGTCACGTGAATAGAATGATCGGCCGAACGCTGGCATTGAAGGCGGTCCGGGCATATAAGCTGATTGTGTCTCCCTGGTTGCGTCCTGCCTGTCGGTTTACTCCTACATGCTCTGAGTACGCATTTGACGCCATAGAACATTTTGGCGTGATTCGAGGAATTGCCCGGGCCGTCGGTCGCCTGCTCCGCTGCCATCCCTTGCATCGCGGGGGATTCGATCCTTTGACATAGAGTTTGAGAGCTAATGGAAAAGCGTGTCATTTTCGCATTTATTTTATCTCTGGCCGTTTTGTACGGGTTCCGATGGTTGTTTACGCCGGCTACGCCTGCACCGGAAGCGGCTGCTACGGTTCAACCAGTGGAGCCAACGCCGGCAACTCCTCCGACAACTCCTGAGGCAACGTCAACAAAGCCGGCGAACGTAGCCGCGCCGTCTTCCTCTCCGGCGCCTGCTACAAACCTCCGGGCGGAGAAGGCCGAAGAGTTCGTCGTTGAGACCCCCCTGTATACAGCATCGATTTCGAATGTTGGAGGAACGTTAAGGAGCTACAAGCTCAAGGCGTATTCCGACGCTGAAGGCAAGCCGATCGAGTTGATCGACTCCACCGCCGGCAGCAAACTGGGCTGGCCACTGGCGCTCGTAACCGGCGATGCCGCCCTCGACGACGTACTGGCGAAGGCAAATTACGTGGCGCGACGCGATGGCGATATGCTGTCGATGGAATTCGCGGAGAATGGCGTCCACGCGCGCAAACTCGTCGAGTTTAGTCGTGACAAGTACGAGTTTTCCTTCGACGCCACCGTCACTCGTGATGGAAAGGCCGTTTCCCATTCGATCGCGTGGCAGGGTGGATTTGGCGATCAGTCTATTCCGGCGGATCCAGCGAAGAGAAATGCGGCGTATCAAGTCGACGCCAGCTTCAAGACGATTAACCTGCGTAGCATCAAAGACCCTCAGGAAGTCACAGCGCCTCGCGCCGGCGTTGAAGATCAATACTTCCTTGGGATGTTCCTGATGCCGGACGCAGTTCCCGTCAAGGTACACAAACAGGAGTTTCCAGGCTCCGATGGCAAGCCCTCGACCCACCTTTATCTCTCGGCCGCAATGCCCGACGGCAAAGCCATACGCGTTTACGTCGGTCCAAAGGATCGGCAGTGGTTGAGCCGCACGGATCCGCAACTGGTCGCGGTCATCAACTACGGCTGGTTCGAAATTATTGCGCGGCCGCTGGAAATCGCGCTTCTGACGATCCACAGCTACATCGGAAATTTCGGCTGGTCGATAGTTCTCCTGACACTAGCGATCAATCTTGTTCTCTTTCCTCTTCGATTGAAGCAGCAGGTCTCGATGCAGAAGATGCAGAAGATCCAACCGCAGATGAGGACGCTGCAAGACAAGTACAAAAAGCTCAAGGCAAACGATCCCAAGCGTCCCCAGGTGCAGGCCGAGATGATGGATCTTTACAAGCAGCACGGAGTGAATCCCTTAGGTGGCTGCCTGCCCCTTCTACTACAAATGCCGGTGTTCTTCGGTTTGCTGAGCATGTTGTCTGTTTCCATAGAGTTACGCCGCGCACCCTGGATCTTATGGATAAAGGACCTGTCGCAGCACGATCCGTACTACGTCCTTCCGATCCTGTTTGCCATTTCGATGATCGTGATGCAGAAGATGACTCCTACGAGTGTAGATCCGGCCCAGGCCAAAATGATGATGATCATGCCGGTCATGTTTGCGTTCCTGTTCCTGTGGGCCCAGAGCGGTCTCGCATTGTATTGGCTGACAGGTAACGTGGTCGGCATCGGCCAGCAGTTTTTCATCAACAAATACTGGTCTCCGCAGGCGGATGCTAAGCTGCGAGCGCGTTCGAAGCCGAAAGAAGCCCGCGACAAGTGAGCCATGCGCGAAGGGCTGCACAAAATTGTTTCTTCTGATGAAACGATTGCCGCCATCTCCACACCGCTCGGCCGCAGCGGCATTGGAGTAGTCCGCATGTCGGGCCGCGAGGCCGCCGCCATCACAAGCCGTCTTTTTAAATCGAACTCCCCGAATTCCGTCCTCGAGCACCGAAAGGCCCAGGTCGGGGCATGGATGAGTGTTACGGGCGAAGAGATCGACGAAGTGGTTGTGACGCTGTTTCGCGGCCCGGAGTCCTACACGGGCGAAGATGTAGTCGAGATCAGCGGACACGGTAATCCTTTCATTCTCAGCCGAATTGTCGAGAGCATCCGAATAGGGGGTGCCCGCATTGCAGCACCTGGTGAATTTACGTTGCGGTCTGTGGCGCACGGCAAGATGGACCTGATCCAGGCCGAAGCCGTTCTCGAATTCATCGAGGCACAGACAGAGCAACAAGCCAGGACAGCACTGCGGCAGATGGAAGGGGCCGTCTCGAAGCGGATTCGGCCGCACAAAGATAAACTGGTCGATGTGATCGCGCGACTGGAAGCAGGCATTGACTTCGCCGAGGACGATGTCGATGTGCCGGACAACGCGGCTGTTGTGAAGGCGATCACTCTTATTAGTGCGGGTCTCGAAAGCCTGAAAGATACCTTTGGATATGGACGTATCCTTGCCGGGGGTCTGCGACTGGCGATACTTGGAAAGCCGAATGTCGGAAAATCGAGTTTGTTCAATCGGCTTGTTTCTGCGGACCGTGCAATCGTCACTGAAGTTCCCGGAACCACTCGCGATGTCCTCACGGAGACGGTAAACATGGACGGCGTTCCGCTACGCTTTGCTGACACGGCCGGCGTGCGCGAGACGGAAGACCGCATAGAGAGTATTGGCGTCACGCGATCGCTGGAAACGCTCTCGGATGCGGACCTGGCGCTGGTGGTGCTCGATGGCTCGCTCGCGCTTGATGACAATGACCGCCAGGTTCTCGCAAAGGCGGAATCGGTTCCGCATCTGCTTGTAATCAACAAGAGCGACCTCCCGCGGGGGATCGATCTCAGTTCGCTTAACGGATCGCCGCGGGTTCATGTCAGCGCCCGGACGGGACAGGGCCTCGAAGATCTACACGAAGCCATTCGAGCGTTTCTCCGGAATCAGAAAACCGAACTGGCCGATGAGCTGGTGTTAACGAACGCACGGCAGCATGAAGCGCTCGCCAAAGGCATCACTAGTATGAACGCCGCTTCTGACGCCCTTGGGCGAAACGTTCCGCATGAGATGGCGCTCCTGGATCTTTATCAGGCACTGGCGGCGCTGGACGAATTGACCGGCGAGGTTGTTACCGACGACATTCTGGATCGAATCTTCGCAACGTTTTGCATAGGGAAATAACCATGAGGAATCCAAGATGTACGACGAGAAATACGATGTAGTAGTCGTGGGTGCCGGTCACGCGGGCTGCGAAGCGGCGCATGCCGCTGCGCGGATGGGGCTGAGCACGGCGCTGTACACGATGAATGTCGACCTTATCGCGCAGATGTCCTGCAATCCTGCTGTCGGTGGCATCGCGAAAGGGCACCTCGTTCGAGAGATCGATGCCCTTGGTGGAATCATGGGTCTGGCTGCGGACGAAGCCGGGATTCAATTCCGATTACTCAATACGAGTCGCGGGCCTGCGGTCTGGTCGCCGCGCGCCCAGGAAGACAAAGCCGGCTATCGGTACGTGATGCGCCGCCTTATCGAGCAAACGCCGAATCTCTTCATCAAGCAGGCCGAGGTCGTGGAGATCCTTTTTGAAAAGAATCGGATCGCCGGAATCGAACTGCTCGATGGCCGCCGGGTTGCCGCATCTGCCGTTGTCCTCACGACGGGAACGTTTCTGAATGGTTTGATTCACATTGGTGAGAAGCGTTTTACAGCGGGCCGGAACGGCGAACCGGCGTCAATTGCATTGGGAAACAGCATTCGCAATCTGGGTTTCGACTGGGGCCGGCTGAAAACCGGGACGCCGCCACGGCTGGACCGACGCACGATTGATTTCTCCGTCTTCGAGCCGCAGCCCGGCGATTCGGAACCCACGCCATTTTCTCTTCGCACCACCCGACGTCTCGAGAACAGGATCTGCTGTTACATCACGCACACCGACGAGAAGATTCATAGCATCATTCGGAGCAATATGCATCGGTCCCCGCTGTATAGCGGGCAGATTCAGGGCATCGGGCCGCGATACTGTCCTTCGCTTGAGGACAAAGTCGTCAAATTCCGTGACAAAGACCGGCATCAGATCGTGCTCGAGCCTGAAGGCATCGACACGCATGAGATTTACGTCAATGGCATGTCAACGAGTCTTCCGATTGACGTCCAACGCGAGATTCTCAACGGCATGAAAGGTTTGGAATCGGCCCAGATGATCCGGCCCGGGTACGCCATCGAATACGATTTCGTTCAGCCAACGGAGCTGAATCCCTGGTTGGAAACCAAAAAAGTCGAAGGTTTCTTTTTCGCGGGCCAGATCAACGGCACGACGGGGTATGAAGAAGCGGCAGCGCAGGGTCTCATTGCGGGCATCAATGCCGCGCTTAAGGTGAAAGGCGCCGCGCCGCTTGTGCTGGATCGAGCGGATGCTTATATCGGCATCATGATTGATGATCTTGTGACCAAGGGCACCAACGAGCCCTACCGGATGTTCACATCTCGAGCCGAATTCAGACTGAACCTGCGAATCGATAACGCGGATGCGCGGCTGACACCGGCGGGTCGCCGCATCGGGCTTGTCACCGATGAGCATTGGAATCAATATCTCGAACGCACGGCACGAATCGAACGTCTCCGTGATCTTGTGGCGCAGACCAAGGTCGACACGTCGCACTCTTTCTTTGTGTCACGGTCCTTGCAGTTTAGGGATCGCCCAAGCCTGGTCGGACTTCTACGGCGGCCTGAGATTCACATGCAGGATTTGATAGCCGAAGGCGTGCTCGCCACCGAGCCACTGCGACGCGAAGACATCGTATCGCTCGAGACCAGCATTAAATACGAAGGCTATCTCAAACAACAGGAGCGTGAGGTGGAGAAGCTCCGAAAGGCGGAGTCGCGCCGGATTCCGGAAGGTCTCGATTACGCAAGCATGCCGGGTCTTTCACACGAGATTGTCGAGAAGCTCAGCCGGGTTCGCCCTCACTCCATCGCACAGGCGAGCCGCATCCCGGGTATTACGCCGGCCTCGATCTCTATTTTGCTTTTTCATCTGGAAATGCGCCGCAATCGACCGGACCCGGAGCACGTGGTGTAGTGGCGCACGGCGAAATTCTGGAGTCGGAGCTTCAAAAGTTTCAACTCGATTTGCCGGACAGTCAGAAACTATTGCTGGCCCGGTACTGCGACGAACTGGTTCACTGGAATCAGAAAATCAATTTGACGGGACTGACCGGAGCAAACATGGTGCGCCGGCTTGTGGTCGAGCCCGTTTGGGTTGGGCTTCGTCTCAAACCATCCGGAATGCTCGTGGATATTGGGTCCGGCAATGGCTCACCTGCGATTCCTTTTCACATCGTATCTCACCTGGATAAAACGCACCTGATTGAAGCCCGCACGAAACGGGCTGCGTTTCTGCGGCATCTTGCGGCTGACTTGAAGTTGTCGGAACTCGCAGTTCATCACGCCCGGTTCCAGGAGATGGCACCCACTCTCGGGTCGCCGGACTGGATAACACTTCAAGGCGTGGCACTTAGCCCGGAGCTGGTTGATTCCATTCGGCAAATCTCCTCCAAGACGACAACCGTAGTTTGGATCACTTCAGATGCTCGGGCGCCGATGGATCCTGTGGAAGTCCTTGACGTGCCGATTACACGGACCCAGGTTTTTCTGTTTCAGTTGGACCACTCCTGACCCCGGCTTATCGGAAGCTTGTTCCACGTGGAACGGACCGCGGGCTAAAGCCCGCGACTACGTTGGAAGGCGGAGACATTCTTTCGGATATAGTCGCGGGCTTTAGCCCGCGGTCCCAAGCCTGGGACTTAATTGTTCCACGTGGAACAATTCTCAACCTATCATGGGAAAAGTCATAGCTATAGCCAATCAGAAGGGTGGCGTCGGTAAGACAACGACCGCCATCAATCTCGGTGCTTCGCTTGCGGCGGCAGAGATGAGGACGCTCTTGATCGATCTGGATCCTCAGTCGAATGCCGGCTCCGGCCTGGGTATCCGAAAAGGCACCTATCCGCGGTCGACTTACCATGTTCTTGTTCATAATGAACCACTTACATCGGTGATTCTGCCGACCGAACTGGAAGCACTGTTCGTCGCCCCCGCCAGCCGCGAATTAGTCGGGGCTACTGTGGAGCTGTCCCAGGAAGACGATCGGGATCAGCGGCTTAAAACTGCTGTCGGACCTTTGGAATCGAGTTACGATTATATTTTAGTGGATTGCCCGCCGTCTCTGGACATCCTGACAGTAAACGCGCTGATTGCGGCAGACAGTCTTCTCATTCCGATCCAGTGCGAATACTTCGCGCTCGAGGGGGTTTCAGAGTTGATGGAAACCATCCGCCAGATTCGGCGTCTGCGCAATCCGGATCTCCAACTGGAGGGCGTGCTTCTCACAATGTTCGACGAGCGAACGAACCTGTCGCATCAGGTGATGGAAGACCTCCGAGGGTTTTTTGGCAAGCAACTCTTTACTACGATCGTTCCGCGCAACATCCGGCTTGGCGAAGCGCCGAGTCACGGCCGGCCGATTCTGCTCTACGACATCAAGTCCAAAGGTGCGGAAAGCTATATTCGACTCGCGAAGGAGATCATTCATGGCACAGAGAAAGGCCCTGGGGAGGGGCTTGAGCGCCTTGTTGGGCACACCCGATCTTGAAACCGATCAATTAAGAGAGATCGACATCGAGCGGATTCTCCCGAACGCCCATCAACCGCGAAGGAATTTCGACGAAGAGAGCCTCAACGAACTGGCCAACTCCATTCGCGCGCACGGTGTGGTGCAGCCGATCGTGGTTCGTCCTCTTCCGGATGCATTCTTTCAATTAATTGCCGGTGAGCGCCGCTGGAGAGCTGCGCAGCGGGCCGGCCTCATGCGTATCCCTGCCGTTGTTCGCGAAACCGGCGAACACGCGGCTCTCGAGATCGCGCTGGTCGAAAACTTGCAGCGAGAAGATCTGAACCCGATGGAAGAAGCGCAGGCTTATGAACGTCTGGTCGTTCAATTTGGCTTAACGCAGGAAGAAGTGGCCAGGCGGGTTGGTAAGAACCGTGCAACGATTGCTAATATGCTCCGGCTTCTCAAGCTCCCGCCGGAGGTCCAGCAGTGGCTTCGGGAAAATCGACTCAGCACCGGCCATGCGAAAGCTCTCTTGTCTCTGTCGGACCTCAGTGCGATACTCGACACCGCCAAAAAGATCATTCAGAGTAACTACTCGGTCCGGCAGGCCGAAATGCTGGTATCACGCTACGCCAAAAGCGGCTCTGATAGAGATGAGCCTGCCAATGGTGCGGAAGTCCTGGACCCGAATGTGATGGCGGCAATCCACGCCTTGGAGCAGGCGCTGGGTACGAAGGTTTCCATTCAGGAGAACGGCGGCAGGGGAAAGATTGAAATCCACTTCTACTCTTCTGAAGAAATGAATCGACTGTATGAGGGTTTGCTCAGGGCGAGGTTTTGACCCTGGCGGCGCATTGTTACGGTCGCTGCCGAGTACAGGTGGTGAAGGAGTTCGTCATGAAGTTTCGGTTCAGGTCCAATGATCAGGTTTCAGGTTTCCTGGATAAAGGAACCAACGTAACCGGCGAACTTGAATTCGCCGGCACTCTTCGTATCGATGGTAACTTTCACGGCTCAATTTCCACTGGGGATGTCCTCATCGTTGGTGAACACGCCGTGATTCACGCCGACATCAAGGTTGGGGAGGTTGAAATCCACGGCCAGGTTTTCGGCAATATTGAAGCGAAGCGGCGCGTGCAAATTACGGAAGCGGGGCGCGTCAGGGGCGACATTCATACTCCGGTGCTTTCCGTAGCCGTAGGAGCAATGCTGGATGGTCGCACCCGCATGGCCGGCGATAATCCCGAAGAGGCAGCTGTGGCGGCCCGCACCATGAGTCATAAGGACGGCCGTAAAGAACAGTTTTAGCGAGAGGCGTCGAATGCGGCTAACCGAACTGGCCAAGTCGGCGGGTTGTGCGGGCAAGTTGGGACCAGGTCATCTGGATATTGCCCTCAAGATGGTGCCTCGGCAAACCATTCCCGGGGTGCTGGTCGGCTACGAGAACTCAGACGATGCCGGCGTCTTTCAGCTCACACCCGACATACTGCTGGTTCAGACCGTCGACTATTTCCCCCCGATCGTTGACGACCCTTATACCTACGGTCAAATCGCCGCGGCGAATGCATTAAGCGACGTCTACGCGATGGGAGGCGAGCCCAAGACGGCCCTTTCTGTGGTCTGTTTTCCCGTGAAGGGTGTCGAGTTCAGCGTACTTGGCGACATCATGCGCGGCGGCCTGGACAAACTGAACGAGGCCGGCGTCGCGCTTCTCGGCGGCCATTCGGTTCGCGACGACGAAATCAAGTTCGGTTATGCGATCACCGGGGTTGTTGAAACAAAGAACATCAAACAGAACAACGGCGCCCGGCCCGGCAACCGGCTGATTCTGACCAAGCCACTCGGTACCGGTCTGATTACTACAGCGCTCAAACGCAGCAAACCTGCGCCCGATCACGTCCAGGCGGCGATCCAAACGATGGCACAGCTTAACCGCCGGGCGTCTGAAATCTGCCTGGAGTTCAGAGTCGATGCCATGACGGACATCACCGGTTTCGGTCTCACCGGGCACGCCAGTGAGGTCGCCCGAGCCAGCCGCATCTCGATTCATATCGATCATCGAAAGCTGCCGCTTCTACCCGGTACCCTCGACTACAGTCGCGAAGGCTTCTGCGCGGCCGGCCTGACCAATAATCGCGATTTCTTTGGACAGCATGTTCGGATTGCAGACACGGTTCCCCCGGATGTGCAAAACGTCCTATTTGACCCGCAAACGTCGGGCGGTCTCCTGATTTTTTGCCAACCTGACGATGCCGATGCTCTTCTCAAAAAGCTCCGCGACGCCGGAATCCCTGCCGTTGAAATCGGCTCCACGGGTGAAGCCTCGTCCCACCTGTTGACAGTCAGTTAGCCCGATGCTATTTTTCAATGTTTGTACTGACTTGCGCTGGGTTGCCTGACGCGCCTCCGTTTCCCAGAGTAAAAAATGCTGAACATCGACTTTTCCGTCGCGGTCACGGTTCTCTACCTGATCATCCTTTATCTCGTCCTGAGTCGCTTTCTTTTCGGTCCGATCAATGAAATCCTAAAAAAGCGGCATGAACTGATCGAAGGCCGGTTGGAAGATGCCCGCAAGCGGCTCGAGCAGGCGGAACTGCAGACCGCGCAATACGAACAGGCAATACGAAACGCGCGAAGTGAGGCCTATCGGCAGCAGGAAGTGCAGCGGGAGCGGGCACTGGCAGAAAAGACCGACCTTATAGCGAAGGCGAAGAGCGAAGCCGACAAAGCACTGGAAGAAGGCCGCGCCCGGTTGGCAGCACAGGCTGAAACGGCGCGAAAGAAAATCGAATCGGAAGTCGATACCCTCGCGAAAAGACTCGCAACTGCAATTCTCCGAGACCAGTAATTTCATGAGAAGAATCCTGATTCTGCTCCTCTTCGGTGTGCTGGTTTCAGCAGGTCCCTGTTTCGCGCTCGTTCAGGAACATGCCGAGGGCGCTGCAGCCGAACATGAAGAAAGTCCATGGCTGGTCGTCGCGCGGTGGGCGAACTTCATCGTCTTGTTTGGCGGGTTGGGCTACCTGCTGCGAAAACCGATGGCGGAGTTCTTTGAGACGCGTGGAAAGGAAATCGGCTCCGGCTTACAGCGCGCCCAGGAAGCGCAAGCGACCGCGCAGGCGCGCATGAGCGACATTGAACAGCGTCTCGCCCGGCTTTCAACAGAAATCGCCGCGTTGCGTGCGGAAGCGGAAAAGGAGTCTCTCGTCGAGCGTGAGAAGATCATCACGGATGCGAAGCGCGAGGTCGATCGCGTGATCGAACAGTCGCGCCAGGAAATCGATCGCGTTGCGCGAAGCCTCGAGCGCGAGATCAAGGAAACGATTGCCGACGCGGTGATCGATCGCGCCGGAAAAACGTTGAGAACCGAGATGACACAGGATGATCAAAAGCGCGTGATCGTGCGTTTCATCAAGAAACTCTAAGGAGAGGAATGTCCGTAGCCGCCAATCGATACGCCAGGGCACTCATGGACGTGTTGTATCCGGAAAAGGCTGAAGCAGGGCTCGAGCAACTGGAGAGCTTGAACGCGCTGTTGAAGGAGCAGCCGGACGCGCGCCGGCTTCTGGAAAACCCAACGTTTGCGGGCGATCGCCGCAAACGGTTGCTCAAGGAAATCTCCGACGCGCTGGGCTTGGATCGCCGCGTGACGAACTTCGCAGGTATCCTTGTCGATCGGAATCGCCTTTCGTTGTTGGATGAACTTATCGCCACGTATCAGAAGTTGCTGGATGAACGAATGGGTATTGTTCGCGCGATCGTTAAGGCAGCTCGTCCACTTGATGTTTCGGAGCAGCGCGAACTGACAGGCAAACTGGAAGAAGTTACGGGCAAACAAGTCCGGATGGAAATAGCCGTCGATCCGTCTCTGATTGGAGGCGTGGTCGCGCAGGTTGGAAGCACCGTTTATGATGGTTCAGTGCGCCAACAGTTGCATGCATTCAAGAGTCGTCTCATTGAGGAATAACCAGAGGAGTAACCCGTGAGCGGCTGCGAACGCAAGCCCGACAGGGCGCAGCCATCATTGAAATAGGAAGGGCCATGGAGATCAAAGCAGACGAGATCAGCAAGATCATTCGAGAACAGATTGAAGAATACAAAGCCGGCGTCGAGGTTAGTGAGATCGGCAGCGTCATTTCAGTGGGTGACGGAATCGCGCGCGTTTATGGTCTCGAGAAGGTCATGGCGGGAGAGCTGTTGGACTTTCCCCACGGCGTGAGTGGGCTCGCCTTGAACCTGGAAGAATCGCAGGTCGGTGTGGTGTTGCTCGGTGAATACACGGAAATTCGCGAGGGCGATCAGGTGAAGCGAACCGGCCGCATCATGGAAGTACCGGTGGGAGACGCGCTCATCGGCCGCGTCGTGAATGGTCTGGCTCAGCCCATCGACGGAAAAGGACAGGTCTTCACGGAGAAGTCCAGCCCCGTGGAACGCATCGCTCCCGGTGTTGTCGATCGCCAACCCGTGAAGGAACCACTTCAGACTGGATTGAAAGCGATTGATTCGATGATCCCGATTGGTCGCGGCCAGCGCGAGTTGATCATCGGAGACCGTCAGACGGGAAAGACGGCGGTCGCCATCGACACCATCATCAACCAAAAAGGTCTCGACGTGATTTGTGTGTACGTAGCCATCGGTCAGAAGCGTTCCACCGTGGCCCAGGTGGTGAAAACGCTTGAGGAGAACGGTGCAATGGACTACACGGTTGTCGTTTCGGCCTCCGCCAGCGATCCCGCGCCAATGCAATACATTGCGCCCTATGCCGGATGCGCGATCGGCGAATATTTCCGGGACAACAAGAAACACGCCCTCTGCATCTACGACGACCTTTCAAAACACGCAGCAGCGTACCGCGAAATTTCATTGCTGCTTCGGCGGCCACCTGGCCGCGAAGCATATCCCGGCGATGTGTTCTACCTGCACTCCCGTCTGCTGGAGCGTGCTTCGAAGCTGAACGACGAAAACGGCGCGGGGTCGTTAACGGCTCTTCCCATCATCGAGACCCAGGCGGGTGACGTCTCAGCCTATATTCCGACGAACGTCATTTCGATTACTGACGGTCAAATCTATCTCGAGACCGATCTCTTTCACTCGGGTGTACGTCCAGCCGTCAATACGGGCCTTTCGGTTTCGCGCGTAGGCGGCAATGCGCAGATCAAAGCCATGCGCCAGGTGGCCGGCTCATTGCGTCTGGAAATGGCGCAGTTCCGCGCGCTGGCCGCCTTCGCCCAGTTTGGTTCAGATCTCGACAAGGTGACGGCGGCCCAATTGAATCGTGGCCAGAGACTTACCGAAATTCTCAAGCAGGACCAGTACGTGCCGCTTCCCGTTGAAAAACAGGTCATCATCATTTTTGCCGGGACCAGCGGGATCCTTGATGATCTCGATGTTATGGACTGCCGGCCGTTCGAGCAGTCGCTCTATCGCTTCCTCGATACGAGCCACGCCGGGCTCTTGAAAAAGGTTCGAGAGCGCAAGGCGATCGACGACGAGATAAAACCGGAACTCCAGAAGGTTCTCGCGGAAGCCAAAGAGAAATTCAAAACCGAACAGAAGCGATCAGCCTAAGATATGCCTAGCCTGTTAGACATTCGGCGCCGCATCCGGTCCGTCAAGAACACGCAGCAGCTCACGAAGGCCATGAAGACCGTCGCGGCGGCGCGACTTCGACGGGCGCAGGAGCGCGTTTTCAGCGCGCGGCCGTACGCGGAACAACTGCGAAGGGTGTTGGCGAACCTGACGTCTCATATCGAGGAGGACATATCGCATCCGCTCCTCGAGATTCGGCCGGAGCAACGGATCCTTTTCGTGATCGTTACTGCAGACCGCGGCTTGTGCGGAGCATTCAACTCCAACATTATCCGGACGGCACAGGGCTTTATTCGCGATCACAGAGGCCAGACACTGAACCTGGCTCTGGTTGGCCGAAAGGGCCGCGATTTTTTCCGGCGCCGCATGGGCACAGCCTATGCGGAGTTCGTTAACATCTTCTCGCGCCTCGACTACGGACATGCAAAAGACATTTCCGAAACAGTCATAAAGGCTTATGCAGAAAAGGAAGTCGACGCTGTCTATATCATTTACAACGAGTTCAAGTCGGTCATTCAACAACGCGTCGTTGTCGAGAAACTGCTTCCGCTGACTCGGCCTGAGGTGGATCGAACTCAGCCCGGTCCCGATTACATCTTCGAGCAGCCGCCACAGGAGATTTTCAATCGGATGCTGCCTCGGTATGTTGAAGTGCAGATTTACCGGGCGCTTTTGGAATCCGCCGCATCCGAGCACGGCGCGCGAATGGCTGCAATGGACACCGCTTCAAGAAATGCAGGCGACATGATTGATAGTTTGACCCTCAATATGAACCGCATTCGCCAGGCGGCGATCACGCGGGAAATCATTGAAGTGGTCAGTGGGGCTGGAGCTTTATAAATGGCAAATATTGGAAAAGTTTCTCAGGTTATCGGGCCCGCCGTAGACGTCGAATTTCCGGAAGGAAAGCAGCCGTCCATCTACACGGCACTCCACATTACCAGCGCCGGCTTCAATGTGCCTTCTCCCATCGATGTGATTGTAGAAGTGCAGCAGCACCTTGGAGAAGGCCGCGTCCGGTGCATCGCCCTCAAGCCTACCGACGGCATGGTGCGCGGTATGCCGGCAGAGGATCTTCAGGGTCCGGTTACCGTGCCGGTTGGCACCGGAACACTCGGCAGAGTCATCAACGTCATCGGAGAACCGGTAGACAAGATGGGACCGGTCCAGGCGAAGCGCCGGGATCCAATCCATAGGCATGCGCCTTCACTTGTCGAGCAGAACACGCGCCTCGAAATGTTCGAGACCGGAATCAAAGTTGTCGATCTGATCGAGCCGTATTTGAAAGGCGGCAAGATCGGCTTGTTCGGCGGCGCCGGCGTTGGCAAGACGGTTATCATTCAGGAACTGATCAACAACATCGCAACCAAGCACGGCGGCATTTCCGTTTTTGGCGGGGTTGGTGAACGGACACGTGAAGGAAACGACCTCTGGTTGGAAATGAAGGAATCCGGCGTTATCAATAAAACGGCTTTGATTTATGGTCAGATGACGGAACCGCCCGGTGCTAGATTGCGCGTGGCTCTGACGGCGCTCACAACAGCGGAGTATTTCCGAGATGATGAGGGTCAGGACGTTCTGCTCTTCATCGATAACATCTTTCGATTCACGCAGGCTGGTTCCGAAGTGTCCGCTCTTCTGGGCAGAATGCCATCGGCGGTAGGTTATCAGCCAACACTGGCAAGCGAGATGGGCGAGCTTCAGGAACGAATTACGTCTACTACCAAAGGATCCATCACGTCCGTTCAGGCGATCTACGTTCCGGCGGACGACTATACGGATCCCGCACCGGCCACGACCTTCGCCCACCTCGATGCCACGACCAACCTGTCCCGGCAAATCGTGGAACTTGGTATCTATCCCGCCGTCGATCCGTTGGCTTCTACGTCTCGAATTCTCGATCCCCACATCGTCGGCGCTGAGCACTATAACGTGGCGCGCGGCGTGAAAGCGGTCTTGCAGAAATACAAGGACCTGCAGGACATCATCGCGATTCTCGGAATTGACGAACTTTCCGAGGAAGACAAGCTGACGGTATCCCGGGCGCGAAAGATCCAGCAGTTCCTTTCGCAACCGTTCTTCGTGGCGGAACAGTTTACCGGTCAAAAAGGAAAGTACGTCAAGATTGCCGATACCATCAAAGGCTTCAAAGAAATCGTCGAAGGCAAGCACGACGACATGCCCGAACAGGCATTCCGCATGGTCGGAACAATCGAGGAAGCCATGGAACAAGCGGAGAGAATCCGGGCCGCGACCAATTAGCAATGCCTGAAGGAACCATCGATCTGACCATCGTCACTCCGGAACGCGCGATCGTTCACGAGCAAGTGGACGAACTGGAAATCCCGGGCGCCGAGGGATACCTCGGCGTCCTTCCGGGTCACGCGCCCCTTTTTTCAGAATTGAAAGTAGGGGAGCTGGGGTACCGGAAAGGTGATCGATGGTTTTTCCTGTCGGTCGCCTGGGGCTTTGTTGAGGTCCTGCCGAATCAAGTCCGAATTCTGGCCGAAACGGCCGAACGCGCTCAAGAGATCGATCTCGAAAGAGCGGAACGCGCGAAACGGCGGGCTGAAGAACGTATTGCGAAAGGGGGCGAAGACGTGGACTATGATCGCGCTCTCGTCGCCCTCGAGCGTGCTCTCATTCGAATTCAGGTCAGCCGAAAGACTCAACATCACGCGAGCTAACGGCTAAAGCCCGCGACAACGTTCCTGTCGATCGTTGACCTCCAATGTAGTCGCGGGCTTTAGCCCGCGTTCATCCGCTAACCACCTTTGCGCAGATTCCGAGACCGCGGCTGGAGTAAGCGCCGGGATGGGCGCTCACAAAAAGCCCATTCCTCCCGAACGCCCCGACCGTTACAAATCGTTCGAGACTTGCCGTGTCTCTGCACCAGGTGTGTTTCTTCTGGAGCAGCTGTTCCCTCGTGCCGGCATAATGAAGAAAAAGCATCAGCGATAACTCGGCCGCGTAGGGTAACTCCAATCCCTGTACCTTCAAACTACGAACGTAGCTTACGGGTTCAGAAAGGGAAGCCGGAAGAACCTCCATATGCAGGAAATGCCAGCCCGGTTCGCAATCTACAGATGCAAAAGGCTCTTCCAGATACCAGGGATGGTCGAAGAAGGAGGGTTGTCTGGCCGGATCCGTCCCAAGAATCCTCCTTAAATTCAGTATGTTAAGACCTTTATTTGCTTCGGGAACAGGAAATCCGATGACGCGGTCGCCGTTATTTACTACGTTAGTCGGTGTGAGATTCTGTTTTTCCTTATCACTGAACCGATTAGGGATTCCCAGAATCGCAAAACGTCGTTCAACCTCAATAGCTGACAGAGAAATCATATGTGACAAGCTTCACGTTGATATGATAATTTCGACAACGGTAGATAAAACTCCATACGCGACTGCTCCACTGGCCGCGGCACGCCCGTTTTAGAACAGTCTAACTATTTATAGCCTAAAAAAAGCAGATGTCTTCTCTGGTAACTCCTTCCGCGTTTGCGACAGAAGATGTTCGGCGAACACTTCTCGATAATGGCTTGGTCGTTCTGACCAAGGAAGTCCATACTTCGCCGATTGTGACGACCATGATCTGGTACCGGGTTGGCTCGCGCAACGAAGAACTGGGACACACGGGAAAGTCTCATTTCCTCGAGCACATGCTGTTCAAAGGTACGGACCGCTTCAAAAAAGGGCAGATCGATCTCATTACCCTGAAGAACGGCGGGGGCAATAACGCGTTCACGTCACACGATTTCACTGCGTATTACTTCAATTTCGCATCCGACCGCTGGGACATCGCTTTGGAGATCGAAGCCGACCGCATGGTGAACTGTTCCTTTGAGCCCGACGAGTTTGAAGCCGAAAAGAAGGTGGTGATTGAAGAACTGAAGACCGGGCTCGACTCACCCTGGGGTCTTCTTCTGCAGGAACTGGAAGCGTCTGCCTACAAGGTTCATCCCTATCGAAATCCGATTGTGGGTTGGCTCCAGGACGTGGAACGCGCGACAGTGGAGCAGCAACAGGCGTACTACCGGAAGTACTACCAACCGAATAATGCCATCCTGGTTATCGCCGGCGACTTCGATACCGATCGCGTGCTGGCCAATGCAGTGCGCGCGTTCAGCCCCATTCCCGCAGGTCTGCCGGCGCAGCCGCTGCTGCTTAAGGAACCTCCACAACGCGGCGAAAGACGGCTGGTGGTCCGGTGGCGCTCTAAGGTGCCGCGGCTGGCCATTGCGTATCACGCACCCGAGATCGCGCAGCAGGACAGCTATGCGCTTCAGGTGCTCGCGGTTGTTCTGGCCGAAGGAAAAGCATCCCGCCTCTATCAGAGGATGGTCGAACGCGAGCAGTCGGTGACCTTCGTTTCCGCCGAATACGGCGAGGCGAAGGATCCAACTCTGTTTCACATTCGCGCGGAGGCTCGAGGGAATCATTCGATCGATGATATCGAGGCGAGTATTTACGACGAGCTCGCGCGAGTTGTTTCGGAGGGCGTGACGGCCCACGAACTGGATCGCGCAAAGCATCAGATCGAAGCGCACTTCATTCTTTCGCGCGAACGGACTCTGGATCAGGCGATCCTCCTCGGTCAAATCGAGACACTCTACGGCCTGGATTACATCGATACTTATCTCCAGCGCGTCGCCGCCGTTACGACCGACGAAGTTGTGGCAACGTGCGGACGTTTTCTGAACGAAAACAACAGAACAGTTGGCCGCATGTTGAGCGATGGGTCCGACCAGGAGGAGGATGAACTTGAAACCGACTGAACTCGGGGTTCGCTCCTTCGATGTCCATAGTCATGTCCTGGAAAACGGCCTCAAGGTTCTTCTGGTTGAAAACCCATCTATTCCGACGGTATCTCTGAATGCCAGCGTAATGACAGGTGCGCGTTACGACCCCGAACCGAAGGCGGGCCTGGCATTGATGGCAAGCCGCCTGCTCGACGAAGGGACAGAAAACAGAACTTCACTTGAGATCGCAGACGCGATCGAGTCGGTTGGCGGCGCAATCGACGCGGATGGCTCGTTCGAGCGCATCGTGGTTTCCGCCGGCGTACTTAATAAAGACGTCGACCTTGGCCTCGAGCTGCTGGCCGACCTGCTCATCCGGCCGATCTTCCCGCAGGAATACGTCGATAAAGAAAAGGAACGTACGCTCGCGGAAATCCTGAGTGCAAAGGATCGTCCGCAGGTCGTTGCGGGCTGGGCTTTCAACGAGCTTGTATACCAGGATCATCCGTTACATCGGCCGTCGCACGGTTACCCTGAAACGGTCGAGAGGATTAACCGGAACGATCTTCTTGATTTTCACAGGCAGTACTTCGCCCCGAATAACGTGATTCTTTCGATCGTCGGCGATTTTCGGATTTCAGAGCTTCTTCCCAGGATTCAGAACACGTTCGGGGGTTGGCCCGCGAAAACGATCGTCCACCCAACATATCCCAGCCCTGTAAAACAAACCGGAAAGCGCAAGAAGTTCATCGCGATGCCCGCCCACCAGTTGAACATCTATCTGGGCCACCTGGGAGTCACCCGAACGAATCCGGATTTTTACGCCCTTCAGGTGCTCGATACGATCCTGGGTGGCGGCGCTGGATTCACCGCCCGAATTCCGCAGCGCCTGCGCGATGAGCTTGGTTTGGCCTATACCACCTTCGCGAGCATTACGATGACCGCCGGTTTGGATCCCGGTCGGTTTATTTCATTTATTGGAACTTCTCCGGAAAATATGAAGCTTGCGACAGAGGGGCTGGTCAATGAGATTCGCCGGATCATCGAGGAGCCCGTGACCGCTCAGGAGCTGCAGGACGCGAAAGATTATTTGACCGGCAGCTTTGTATTTGCCTTCGAGTCGAGCCCGCAAATTGCCCGGTTTCTAGTACATGCGGAGATCTATAAGCTGGGTTTCGATTATGTCGAAAAGTATCCCGAATATATTCGGGCGATAACGATCGAAGATGTCGCCCGCGCGGCAAAGATGTATCTCGACAGCGAAAACTACACTCTAGTAGTCGTGGGACCTGTGGGTGAGGATGGGAATCCGTTAGATGGAAGTAAGTAAGTCGACGTTTTTCGAGAACTACAACGTCACCGGCAGCGATCTGGAGGCCTATCTTGGCGAGGCTTTATCCCGGGGCGGCGATTACGCAGATCTCTATTTTGAGTATCGGATTACGCACTCCATTGTCCTCGAGGAACAGATCGTCAAGAGCGCTACGAAAGGCGTCAACATTGGCGTTGGCGTTCGAGTCGTTTCCGGAGAGAAGACGGGATATGCCTATTCTGACGACCTGAATCGCGAGCACATTATCAAGGCTGCCCGCACCGCAGCGTTTATTGCAAGTTCGTCGGCGCAAGGCGGACGTATCGGAATCCCGAATCCTATTGCCCAGGATCGAGGACTCTATTCGGTGCCGGTAGTTCCGGCCAACCTTGAGATCGCCCAAAAAATCAGGCTGCTCGAGGAGGCAGATCAGGCGGCGCGTGGATACGATCCTCGGATCAAACAGGTCCAGGTCAGCTACATCGACGAGACAAAGCACGTTCTCATCGCCACATCTGATGGACGCTGTTCCTGGGATCTCCAGCCGCTCGTACGACTCAATGTGATGTGCATCGCCGAGGAAAGCGGCCAGCGGCAGTCGGGTTATCAGGGTGGCGGCGGCCGCCGCGCCCTCGATGTCTTTACAGGTGAATTGGATCCGAAGGAACTGGCCTGCGAAAGTGCCCGCCAGGCGATCCTGCAACTCCGCGCCATTGATACGCCTGCCGGGTCGATGGAAGTCGTGCTCGGGCCCGGCTGGCCAGGCATCCTCCTGCACGAAGCGATTGGCCACGGCCTGGAGGCCGATTTCAACCGCAAGAAGACATCGGCATTTTCAGGGTTGATCGGGCAGAAGGTGGGCTCCGAACTCTGCACCGTCGTCGACGATGGAACAATTCCATTCCGTCGCGGCTCGCTCAACATGGACGACGAAGGCAATCCCACTCACAAAACGGTCCTGATCGAGAAAGGTGTGCTCCAGGGTTACCTGCAGGACCGATTGAGTTCGAAGCTCATGAACTCACCGCTGACCGGAAACGGCCGCCGGCAGAGTTATGACCACATTCCGATGCCACGCATGACGAACACATTCATGATGGCCGGGGAATCGGCCCCGGAAGACATTATCAAGTCCGTGAAGAAAGGTCTTTACGCCGTACACTTTGGCGGCGGCCAGGTCGACATCACCAGCGGCAAATTCGTTTTTTCGGCCAGCGAGGCATATCTCATCGAGGGTGGCCGGATCACAGCTCCAGTCAAGGGTGCAACACTGATCGGCGACGGGCCGACCGTGCTGAGACAAGTAACAGCAGTGGGAAATGATCTCAAGCTGGACCACGGCGTCGGAATCTGCGGCAAGGATGGACAAACGATTCCCGTCAGCGTGGGTCTTCCGACGATCAAGATTCGCGAGATCACGGTCGGCGGCACGGAAAAGTGAAAATTCATACAAGATGATGCACGAGCTGAAGCAGATTGCCGAGCGCGTCATCAAGCGTGCAAACAAAAGCGGCGCCTCGGCCGCGGACGTTATGCTCCGCGAAGACGACACGTTTTCGGTCAACGTGCGGATGGGCGAGATTGAAACGCTGAAGGAAGCAATCTCGCGCAGTTTGCTTCTCCGCGTCTTCGTCGGAAAGCGGACGGCAACCTCACACACATCGGATCTCTCCGAATCCCTTACGGATAAATTGGTTGACGAAACCGTCGAGATGGCCCGGCTGACTTCGGAGGACGACAGTGGCGGCCTTCCGGAACGATCCATATTCCAAAGCGAGTTTCCTGATTTGAACCTGCTGGATCCCGCCTGGGAAAACCTCAAGCCGGAACAGCGCATCAATCTGGCCCTTCGGACGGAAGCTGCGGCCCTTAAAGCGGACAAAGCCATTGTGAATTCCGAAGGAGCTGCGTTTGAGTACGCTCGGTCCCGGGTGACATTGGCCAACTCACTGGGATTTCTCGGCGCATACGAGGGCACCGTATCGACATTGGTTTGCGTGCCGGTCGCCCAATGTAAGGACGGCATGCAGCGGGATCACTGGATGTCCGCCGCACGCCATTGCAATCACCTGGAATCGCCTGAGGAAGTCGGGAAAAAAGCGGCTGAACGCGCCGCCCGGCGCCTGGGTGCCCGCAAGATTCCGACCTGCCAGGTACCAGTGGTGTTCGACCCCCTGACTGCGCGGTCCCTCCTGAGTCATATCTTCGAAGCCGTTGCCGGCGGCTCTATCTATCGTCGCGGGTCCTTTCTCGTTGATCAGATCGGCCAGACCGTCGCGGCGCCGGGGGTGACCCTGGTCGATGATGCTCGGCTGCCTGCAGGTCTCGGTTCGGCCCCATTCGACGATGAGGGCGTACCCACCCAGATGACACCCATCATCGAAAATGGTGTTCTGCGCAACTATTTGCACAGTGCGTATACCGCCCGGAAACTCGGATCCCGCCCGACTGGAAATGGAAGCCGCGCGGGTTCGGGTGTCGTCAGCATCGGCCCGACAAACTTCTATCTCAAAGGAGGATCACAGACGCCCGAGGAAATCATCGCCTCGGTGAAAGCGGGTTTGTACGTGGTCGAACTGATCGGCTTTGGCGTGAACACGGTAACCGGTGATTATTCCAGGGGGGCCGTCGGACTCTGGATTGAGAACGGAAAGTTTGTTCACCCTGTGCAAGAGGTAACGATTGCGGGAAACCTGCGAGGGATGCTAAAAAATATCGAGATGATCGGCAGCGATGTGACTTTTGTCGGATCGATTGCCGCGCCGACTCTGAAGATTGGAAACATGGTTATCAGCGGGGCATGAGCGGAGCGAATGCAAGCCCGACAGGGCGCAGCCATCAAGAAAACCCGTCGGGCCTCGGGCGGCCTTGTTTCGTGAAAGGAAC